>ERZ827520.365-NODE-365-length-75369-cov-23.731829_pt1 | contig 75369 bp, 63 predicted proteins | sample MGYA00519581_ERZ827520 | MGnify/ENA primary metagenome ERZ827520 (study PRJEB31778, sample SAMEA3449339) | human gut metagenome | biome: human gut; feature: human-associated habitat; material: faeces | place: United Kingdom | collected 2010/2012 ... | reverse complement strand
TTGTAAAACGTGTATTTGCAAAACCGAACGACAAAGAAGATGGAGGGACATACGAATGACTGAAAAGAAATTTTTTGAACTGGTGAAAAAGCTGGTGGCAGATTACACCAACGAGCACCTCGACAAGAGCGACGGCAAACAGATCACCACTGATGACGTTTATGTCACGTGGTACTGCAAGACACTCCAGAATTGGAAGGCGCTCGCAAGTACGACACTGTTTGACGGCATGTATTATGAGCTTACGCTCAACGGCGACAAGCAGGAGTTGTATCTCGATGCTTATAAAAAGTTCGAAAACCGCGCAATCAAAGTGGAGGACTGATTATGGATAATATCAAGAAACGGCTGGGGAATCTGCTGAGCGTGAAGTCGCTGGTGACGCTGGTGCTGACGGGCGTGTTCGCCTACATGGCGGTCGCCGGGAAGATCTCGCAGGACTTCATGACCATCTACGCGGTCATCATCGCGTTCTACTTCGGAACGCAGAGCCAGAAGCTTCAGGATGCGGTGGACGGAAAGGACGGTGCAGGAGATGCCGGTAATTAAGGACGCTCTGACGAGCTGCAACCACAGCAAGGGCGGCTGCCGCCCGAAGTTTATCGTTGTACATTATTTCGGCGCGCTCGGCACGGCTGCCAGCGTGGCGGAGTGGTTCAAAAATCCGCAGGCCAGAGCCAGCGCGCACTATGCCGTTGACGAGGGCAACACCATCTACCGATGTGTGAAGGAGTCCGACATTGCGTGGCACTGCGGAGACGGCCAAAAGCATCCGGAGTGCCGCAACTGGAATTCCATCGGCGTGGAGGTGCGCCCCAGAAAGGTCAACACGGCGCGTCTTGGCGCGTATGATACGGACTGGTACTTTGGCGAGCAGGCGCTTGAAAACGCCGTGTGGCTGATCAGGCGGCTCATGAAGCAGTACAACATCCCCGCCGAGAACGTCATCCGGCACTACGACGTGTCCGGGAAGATGTGCCCGAGGCCGTTTGTCGGGGACGATATTAACACCCACTACAACACGTCTGGCAACGTGCAGTGGGCAAGATTTAAAGAAAGGATTGACGACGAAGTGGTTGAAAAGTCGAAAATGATCGTGGACGGCAAAGAGGTCGCCGTAGAACGCATCCTCAAGGACGGCACGAACTATGTCAAGGTGCGCGACATCGCCGCAGCGCTCGACTTGAAGGTGTCGAACAAGGGCAGTATCGCGGTGCTGGAAACGAAGTAAGCCTGCGCCGTCCTGCGCGCCGAAAGGAGGCGCGAATGGCAAGAGGGCGCGTAAATCTACCAGTGGAGCTGCAAACCTTACTGGCGGGCGATTGGGAGCGCGTCCTTGGGCAGGCGATGCTTGGCCGGGAAGATCGGCAGATCATGCGGATGTACGTCATGGACAGGCTGCCACAGATCGAGATCGCGGCGGAGATGCACATGGACCGGTCTACGATCTCGCGGAGACTTGTACACGGCATAAACGAGGCGCGCAGGACGGCCAAAAGGCTGAATATCGTATAGCAAAAGCCCGGGGCATTATGCCTCGGGCTTCGCGTTCTTCCATATGTAATTTGGATCATATCTCTTGCTGGCACGTTCGAGCGTCTTAAAGTCGCATGAGATATTACAGAGAAATGTGTTTTTCTTGTTGACAACCTCAAAATACGTTTTCGCGGATCTCTGGAAAATAGAAGCACGGTTGCGATCAATCTCGACAAGCTGGTTATATAGAAGTGCGCGGTATTGGGCGTCCGTCTCGTCATCAATATCAAATCTAATAAGGGCACAATCAGGGACGGGAACCATGTTGTTGAAACCAAGAATACCGAGTTTTCCGTCGTCTAATTTGAATATGTGAATTCCAGGCTTAATTCTAACATGGTTTGGCTTCGGAGACTCCATTGGAACAAAATATCGATATTCTCCGACAAGCAAAACGACGCCGACATACGGTCTTCTTGCGTCCTTGTTAAACTGGACACGTTTGTCACGTGAGTGCAAAAAATGTATGTATTTATCAGATATTCTGTAAATGCTCAGTTTTTCCATGCTTCGACCTTTCTCGCAAAGTAAAAGCGGGACAGTGTACGCCGTCCCGCTTTTGATTGCCCATGCAATTTTTTCATTCCCTACTTAACGGCAAGGGTTTTCCGCTTTTTTCATTCCCTACTTAACGGCAAGGGTTTTCCGCTTTTTTCATTCCCTACTTAACGGCAAGGGTTTTCCGCTTTGATGGGCGGTGATGAACAGGCAGTGTTCGTCACTTTATATATGCAGATCTCTCTGCACCCTTAGTATAGCATGTTGTAGATGAAAATCAAGCGGAATCGAAACTTTTTTTACGACATGGAACGACACGGAAATATAACTTATCGGAATCGCACACAAATACAGCACAAACGCACACAAATGCATCCCTTAGATTTTCTGGCTGGCGCATAATGAGGATAGGAGCTGGCCAGCTTACTTTTTGATTCGGAGGAACTATTTATGGAATACGCAAGTAACGGCAAGGGCAATCTCGGTGTTACGCTCGGCGCGATCGGAACCGGCCTCGGCGTACTCGGCGGTGGGCTGGGCAACCTGCTCGGCGGTTGGGGCATGGCCCCGGCGGCGATGGCTGCCGGCGCAGTGTGCAGCGAAAACACGCCGGTGACGCGCTATGAACTGGACAGAGAAAACCAGCTTGCGCAGAAGGACAGCGAGATCGCACTGCTCAAAGCGAACACCTACAACGATCAGAAGATGCTGGAGATGTACACATACATCGACGGACAGCTAAAGGACGTGCGGAAATCCTTGTGCGATCAGGCTGTACACAACCAGCGCACGGAGGACAGTTTCGTGCTGGCACGGCAGGACATCGCGTCCGTCAAGGACGAACTGCACCGCGAGATCGAGATGGAGGCGGAGCGACGCTGCTGCGGCGACAACGCCATCGTGACCTATGCCAACGCGACCTTTTACCCGAAGCAGGTTGCAGACGTCACCACCGGCACCGCGACCACGACGCAGACGCTCTACAATCCGCTCCCGAAGTGCGGGTGCTGCAACAAGTAAGCCAAAGGGGCGGCAAGCGCCGCCCCAAAAATAATATGGAGGTATCCTTATGGTAACGATCGATCAGGCCATGCGCGGCGCGATGCGGTTTGCGGACAGTGAGATCATTCCGCACCTGCCGACCGGAAAGGGCATCGGCGCAGGCATTGCGCTGGCGCTTATCATGGACGGCGGCAAAGACCGCCTCATGAAGCTGCGCGAGCATCCGGCGGTGCAGCTCATGGGCGTTATGGACGAGTCAGGAAACATCGACATTGACCGGCTGTACAATGCCGCCCGGCCGAAGATGGACGGGCAGAAGCTGCCGATCACGGTGCCGATCATTGGAGAGCTGCGCTTTGACGTGAGCGATCTCGATAAGCTTTACAGATACATACAGGAGGCGTGATGATGAAGGAATATATTGAAAAGCTGTATAAGGAGCTGAAAGCCGTCACGGAGCGCCCTGTGACGCTCTGCCGCGCTGAGGAGGCCGGTGTATACGCTGGCACCATTCATGCGCTGGAAAAGCTGGAAGGGCGGCACGGAGCCTGCGAGGGGCTGACGCGCGAGGACGCGGAGGCATGGGCGGCGAAGATGGAGAATGCCGACGGCTCGACCGGGCCGCACTGGACGATGGAGCAGACGTCCGCAGTCGCGGATGCTCGCGGTATCGGACGTGATGTCCCCCGCTGGGCGTGGGGCGTGGCGATGAACATGATGTACTCCGATTACTACGGCGTCGCCGTGGACTTCGGCGTGAATCGCCCGGAGTTTTACGCTGCACTGGCAGAGGCGTTTCTGATGGACAAGGACGGCCCCGGTCCGGAGGCAAAACTGTGCGCGTATTATAGGAACATTGTAAAATAACCAATATTTTACTGTGTAGATTCTGTGTTCATAGCAGTGATATTTCGTGCTAGGTTATGCTATGTTTTGCTATTATCGATTTAGCTAAAATAATTCCGTTATTCCTGAAAAACTGAATAAAACGAACATTTCTAGCCGTAGAAACATAGAAAAATTGCAGGAACATGTGTTCCTGCAATTTCTTTGCTTTGGCGGAGTGGGAGGGATTCGAACCCTCGGACGGCTTTTGACCGTCACACGATTTCCAGTCGTGCTCGTTATGACCGCTTCGATACCACTCCATGATATCGGCTGCCTCTGTCATTTCCGAAACAGCTCGATTATAATACACAAAACGAGCGCGATTGTCAAGTACTATTTCAATTATTTCTGCAATTCCGCTGCACAGACCGAAAGCACCTTCGCCGCGATGGGCGCGGCCACGGCGCTTCCGCTGCCGCCGTTTTCCACAAAGACCACAAAGGCGAGGGGACAGGCGTCATCCTGCACAAAGCCCGCGAACATGGCGTTGGCGGTCTGACCCTCCAGCTCGGCGGTGCCGGACTTGGCGCAGACGTTGAGACTGCCGAACTGCCACGCGCCGTAGACCTGCTCTACATCGTAGCGCATCATCGACGCGAGCGTTTTCGCAGTATCCGCCTCCAGAACGCGCCCGGTCGAGGTGCGGCCTGCGGTGTAGGTCGTTTTTTCGCCCTTCTGGATGGAGGCCATGAGATACGGCTCCGCAGCCTCTCCGCCGCCTGCAATGACGCCCATGAAGCGCATGAAGGCGTAGGCGCTGACCTGATCGGTGTACTGACCGATGCCGGCCCACGCCACGTCGCCGTCGCCGGCGCCGCGCAGATCGACGCGCCCGGCGGCAGTGTGGTAACCGTCGCACGAAAGGCTGCCGGTCAGACCTGCTTTTTCGGCGTATTTCTGAAGCGTCTTGCCGCCGAGCTCCGCCGCGATCTCGCCAAAGACGTTGTTGCAGGAGCAGGCAAGGCCGTTTTGGAAGTTGATCGTGCCGTGGACGCTCTCACAGACGATCTTCTGACCGCCGAGGATGTTCGTGCCGCCGCACTGAAAGCTCCGTGTGCCGATGTCCGGTATGTTCTCAATCGCGGCAGCGGCGGTCAGCACCTTGAAGATCGAGCCCGGTGTGTAGGTCACATCGAAGAAGCGGTTGAGATAGACACCGGTATATGCGCCCGTCGTGTCGCTTTCCACGTCGGGCATGTTGTCGGGGTCATAGCTCGGCGCGGTGACGGCGCAGAGGATCTCACCTGTCTTGTAGTTGTAGATGCCGATCGTCCCGCGGCGGCCTGCCAGCGCCTCCAGAGCGGCGTTCTGCACCTCGGAGCTGATGGAGAGCGTCGCGGTGCTGTACTCCTCACGGAGCGTGTACAGGCCGTTTATCTTGTCATAGCCGATCATCTTGTCGGCGTAGGCGCCGAGCAGCGGCGCGTAGATATAGCCGTAGCGGTCGCCGAGCAGATGCATCGTGGACGCGCGCGTCTGCGCATTGTCTGCGTAGACACGTCCGGAGGTCGCGTCCAGCAGGCGCGAGCCGCCCCGGTCATCCACGTAGCCGACGCTCAGATTCGCGCCGGAGTAGACGTGCGGGCTCCCGGAAAAGGTCACCCAATCGTCTGCCTTTGCAAAATAGGTGATGCTGAACACGACCGCGCCGAGTGAGAGCACGGCAGCCAGCGCGAGGGCGAAATATGCCCGAAAGGCGAGCTTTTTCATGCGTCAACCTCCTTCTGGGACGGCAGCCGGACAGAGAAGCTGGCGTTCTGGCGCGTATCGGCCGCCTTGATGAAGGCGAGCAGACCCCAGACGCAGAGCATACTCGAGCCGCCGTTGGAAACGAACGGGAAGGTCACGCCGGTCAGCGGCAGCAGATCGACGGTGCCGAACACGTTCAGCATCGCCTGCACGACCATGATGGTCACGGCGGACACGGCGCTGATGGAATAAAAGCTGCTTCGCTCCACGGGCGCTGAGCGCACCACGAACGCAGCCAGCAGCACGATGGCGGCGATCATCATAAGCCCGAGCAGCAGCCCCCATTCCTCCGAGACGAACGCGAACACAAGGTCGGTGTCCGCCGCGGCGACGTATTTGAGCCAGCCGCGTCCGCCGCCGAGCCCGAACAGACCGCCGGAGGCAATGCACATCATGGCGCGCGTCTGCGAGTAGCCGCTTGTCAGCGCGTTTTCCCAGACGTGCCGCCATGTGGAGAAGCGGCGCAGGGCGTAGGGCTTGAAGCGCAGCACCAGCACGCCAGCAAAGCCCGTCCCCGCGCAGGCAAGGCCGATGGTCGCAAAATCACCCGAGCGCATAAACGCCGTCACAAGGAACGTGACGAAGAAGATGATGGCGGTGCCGAAATCGTTGATGAGCGCAAGGCAGCCGCAGATGGCGGCGGAGTAGACGATGTACAAAAGGAGGTTCCGCCTTGTCATGAGCCGCTGGAGCGTGGACGCTCCGGCAAAGACGAAGCAGAGCTTCACAAGCTCCGACGGCTGGAAGGAGACAGGGCCAATCTCGACCCAGTTTTTTGCGCCGTATTTCTCAATGCCGAACAGGACGTTGAACACGAGCAGCGCGATACCGGCCGCGGCGGCGACATAGCGGAGCTTTTTCGCGCGCTCAAGGTCGCGCAGAAACCAGCCGAGGATCAGAAAAACGGCGATTCCGGCGAAAATGGCGAGCATCTCTTTCTTGAGTGCGGACGGACTGGACGAGGAGACAACGCAGACGCCCATCGTGGTCAGGAAAAACGCGAGCGTCTCCACGTCAAAGCCGCTGCGCCGGGCAAGACGCATCAGCAAAAACAGCGCCCACTGCGCCGCAAGCAGCATCCCGAACGCGCCTGCGACCAGCCCGAGCTGCTCGACATGGAGCATAAGCTGAAGGCAGGCGAGCACCTGAAACAGCGACAGCAGCATCAGTGTCAGCGCGGGGCTGACCTCTTTTCCGGCGCGCGTGCGGACGGAGGCCTGAATGCGCTCCTGCTCCTTTGTGATGGGGACGAGGGTGAAGTTGACGCCGCCGAGCGAGATCACATCGCCGAAGCCGACGGCGCACATGGCAGTGTCGGCGCCGTTGACGCGGATGCCGCCCTTGGAGCCGATGTCAGACACGCTCCAGCTTCCGTCGTCATAGCGCGTCAGGACGGCGTGACGGCGGGAGATGGTGGGGTAGTCCAGCACCACGTCGCAGCTTTTTGCACGCCCGACAAGGCTTTCCCAATGCGTGACAGGAATGCGGTCGCCGGAAGGGGAGGCCAGCCACGCCCAGACCTCCGGCTCACGCCGGAAGGCAAGAAGCGACCTGCCGCAGCGCCAGAGAATGAGCAGCGCCGCCAGCGGCAGAATATACCGCAGAATGTCGCTGTAAACGGCGGCAAAGCCCGCCTGAGACACTGTTTCAAAGAAAGCTTGCATAAACGCTCCTTTCCGCCGGATGCGGAGAAAATTCCGAAATGCCCCTCACCGGCATGTGAGGGGCATGGTCGTTACGGTTTTGCGGAGGGCGACTGCGCGTCCGGCTCCGGTGTGCCGGCGCTTTGGGCAGGCGCTTGCAGGTCGGAGACCTTTTCGATGCTGTAATATGCGTCTGTTCTGGTCGTGTCGCCCTTCTTTTTGAGTGACAGATTGATCGCGTCGGAGATCAGCAGATAGATGATGGCGAACACCGGCACGCCGAGCAGCATACCGGCAAAGCCGAACAGCCCCGCCGCGACGGTGATCGAGACCAGCACCCAGAAGCCGGAAATGCCGATGGTGTTGCCGAGGATCTTCGGGCCGATGACGTTGCCGTCAAGCTGCTGAAGGCAGATGACGAAGATCACGAAGTAGAAGCACTGGAGCGGATTTACGAGCAGGATCAAAAATGCGCACGGCACCGCGCCGATGATGGGGCCGAAGAAGGGAATGACGTTCGTGATGCCGATGACCGTCGCCACCAGAATGGGATAGGGCAGCTTGAGAATCAGCATGCCGAAGTAGCACAGAATGCCGATGATGGCGGAGTCGATGATCTTGCCGATGACAAAGCCGTTGAAGATCTTGTTTGTCTCGCGGCCGAGATAGAACAGATGGTCGGCGGCGGAGGGGCGGAAGACGGCGACGATCAGCTTTTTGGCCTGCGCCTGAAAAAGATCCTTCGACCACAGCATGTAGATCGATGCGACCAGACCGATGAGGAGGTTTGCCACGCTCTTGACCACGGCGATGACCGAGGTGGTCAGCGTGGACAGGAGCTTCTGCATGTCGCTCAGAAGGCTTGTGCTGACCCAGTTGCGCAGGAAGTTGTAGACCTCGTCGAGCGCGGCCTCCACATAGCTCTGGATCTCGGGATTGTCCTGAAGGAGCTTGTTGGCCCATGTCTCGATGCTGCGGTAATAGTCCTCAGCGCTTGCTACGATGCCCATGACGCTTTCATACAGCTGCGGCAGGAGCATGGAGAAGAACGCATAGACAAGCAGCACGGCAATGACCAGCGCAAACACGATCCCGGCGGCGCGGCTGAGCTTCTGCGGAGAGTAGCGTGCCTTGGGGTTCTTTTGCTTTTTCTTTTCCAGCACCGGACAGAGCCGGGTATCGACGAATTTTACGAGCGGATTGAGCAGGAATGCGAACACCACACCGGCGACCAGCGGGGAAAGGATCGCGCCGAAGCCCTTCAGCACGCTGAAAAAGCCCGGAATGTCCGTGAAGATCACGACCAGCAGGATGCTGATGATGATGACGACCAGTGCGGTGGTGCCCCATTTGAAATACGGCTTGTCCCGATAGGGACGGTTTGGCTCTTTGTTCATGCAACGTCCTCCGCAAATTTTCTGATTCTAACGGAAAAACCCGGCCGCTGCGCGGAGAAGGCGCATGGCGGCCAAATCGGCAATTCCACGACAAAGCGTAACACAGCCGTGGAGAAAGCGCAAGAAATCGGCTTGTACCTTTACAATTTATTTACACTTTTCGCGCAGCAGCGCGATCTCCGCCGCGTAGCCGGGAAGCTCGTTCGGCGTTTCCAGCACCATCGGAAGGCCGCGCAGCGCCGGATGCGAGGCGATGCGCACGAGTGCCTCCAGCCCGATCGCTCCGCCGCCGATGACCTCGTGCCGATCCTTGTGCGAGCCGCGCGGATTTTTGCTGTCGTTCAGGTGAAGCGCCTTGAGACGTGAAAGACCGACCACGCGGTCAAATTCTGTCAGCACACCATCAAGATCGTGGACAAGGTCGTACCCCGCATCGTGAACGTGACAGGTGTCCAGACAGACGCCGACGGCCTCCGGCATGGCACAGCGGTCGATGATCTCGCGCAGCTCCTCAAATCGCCCGCCGAGTTCGGTTCCCTTGCCGGACATCGTTTCCAGCAGGACCAGCGTCCGCTGACCGGGAAACATGGCCTGGTCGAGCGCCTGTGCGATCAGCGCAATGCCCGTCTCCGCACCCTGACCGACGTGACTGCCGGGATGGAAGTTATAGAGATTTCCGGGCGTGTACTCGAGCCGCCGCAGATCGTCAGAAAGCGTCTGAACGGCAAACTCGCGCGTCTTTTCCGTCTGTGAGCAGGGGTTGACCGTGTACGGCGCATGCGCGATCACGGGACCGAGCGCGCCTGCCGCCTGTGCGTCGGTGAGCGTCTGCGCGTCGGCGGGATCGATGGCCTTGGCTGCGCCGCCGCGCGGATTGCGCGTGAAAAACTGGAACGTGTTTGCACCAATGGAGTGTGCCGTGCGGCACATGGAGGCAAAGCCGCCGGATGACGACAGGTGACAGCCGAGATAGAGCATAGCGAACGCCTCCTGTTTTTATAAGGATTATAGCATAGGTGCCTGCGTTCTTCAAATTAAGAATTCCTTAACTTGCACTTTTCGCAAATGACCGATAAAATGGACAAAAGGGAGGGATGGCAGTGGCAAGATCCGAAAAGCAGAAGCTCAAGCTTCTTTATCTCAAACAGATCCTAGAGGAGCAGACGGATGAAAACCATCCCATCACAACGCAGCAGCTTGTGGAGCAGCTTGCAGAGATGGGGATCCGGGCCGAGCGCAAGAGCATTTACAGCGACATGGCCTGCCTTCAGGAATTCGGCATGGATGTGTGTACGGCGCATGGACGCGGCGGCGGATATTTTCTGGCTTCGCGCGAGTTCGAGCTGCCGGAGCTGAAGCTCCTTGTCGATGCGGTGCAGTCCTCGCGCTTCCTCTCGGAGCGGAAGTCGGTGGAGCTGATCTCGAAGCTGGAAAAGCTGGCAAGCCGTTACGATGCGGGCAGCCTACGGCGGCAGGTCACGGTCTCCGGCCGCGTCAAAACGATGAACGAGAGCATTTACTACAACGTAGACCGCATCCATGACGCGATCGCAAGCGATGTGCAGATCACGTTCCGGTATTTCGACTGGGGCGTTGACCGCGAACGCCATTACCGCGACAGACTCTATACTGCCAGCCCCTATGCCCTGTGCTGGGACGATCAGAATTACTATCTCATCGCGCATTCCGATCGTCATGGGCTGACGCATTACCGTGTGGACAAGATGATGCGCATCACAAAGACGAAAAAACGCCGCGCGGCGGATGATTCCGTCCGGCGGCTGGATCTGACCAAGTACGGGAAAAGCGTGTTCGGCATGTTCTCCGGGGAGACGGAGCCGGTCAGGATGCGCTTTCACAACTCACTGGCGGGCGTTGTGATCGATCGCTTCGGCCGGGACGTCATGCTCATTCCGGACGGAGAGGAGCACTTCGTGTTCACGGCGGAGATCGCGGTCTCGCCGATCTATTTCGGATGGCTGTCCGGTTTCGGAGACCGGGCACGGATCCTCCATCCGCAGTCTGTGATCGAAAAATACCGGCAGCTCTGCGCTCCGGCGGTGGAGCAGTACGAATAAAAAATCCGCGGCGGCCGTTTCGGCTGCCGCGGGTGTTTTATGCCTGTAGGACCGCCTCGTAGAGCGCGTTTTTCGGAAAGCCCGTTTCGCGCGATACCTCGCGCACCGCGTCCTTTTTGGAGGCACCGCCTTCGATCCTCTGAAGCGCCAGCGCCACGGCATCCTCCAGCGTGAGCGCCTGCCCGGCAGGCTCCGGCGCGCCCTCCAGCACGAGAACATATTCTCCGCGCGGGTCGTTTTCCGTGTAGTACGCGAGCGCCTCGCCGAGCGTCATGCGCAGGATCTGCTCATGGAGCTTGGTCAGCTCCCGGCAGAGACTGATGCGCCGCTCCGTTCCGAACGCCGCGCACAGATCCTTGAGCGTGTTCTGGAGCTTGTGCGGCGCTTCGTAGAAGATCATCGTGCGCATCTCGCCTTTGAGAGAATCCAGATGCTCGCGGCGGCTTTTTTTGTTGGTGGAGAGGAAGCCCTCAAAGCAGAACCGCCCCGTCGGCAGACCCGAGACGCTCAGCGCCGTGACAACGGCACAGGGGCCGGGAATGGCGCAGACGCAGATATCTGCTTTCGCGCACAGCGCGACCAGATCCTCGCCGGGGTCGGAGATGGCAGGGGAGCCCGCATCGGTGACGAGCGCACAGCACTCACCCGCAAGCAGCCGCTCCACGATGCGCGGGCCGCTTTCTGCCTTGTTGTGCTCGTAATAGCTCACGAGCGGCTTTTTGATCTCCAGATGATTGAGCAGCTTGAGCGTCACGCGCGTATCCTCGGCGGCGATGAAATCCGCCTCGGCGAGCGTCTTTTTTGCCCGCGGGGAGATGTCGCCGAGATTTCCGATGGGCGTTGGGACAAGATAGAGCGTTCCGGCCATGTTCAGCCCTCCTGATGATGATAAATACGTTTGTGATCTTCGCTTTCCGCGCCGTTTTCGTCAAACAGCGCCAGATCCGGCTCAAAAACAAGGCCGGGCCTTCCATCCAGCCGTGCCTCCAGCAGTACCAGACTGACCGGGCCGCCCGCGCGGTGGCGGACGAGGCGCAGGCGCTTCGGCTCAAGACGGTTTTCCCGAAGCGAGACCATGAGATCGGCAAGCCGCTCCGGCTTGTGAACAAGGAAAAAACGTCCGCCGCTTCTGAGCAGCCACGCCGCGCAGGTGCAGAGCTCGCCGAGTGAGCAGGTCAGCTCTGTCCGCGCTGCCGCCAGCGCCGGAGACGCGGCGCATTTTCCGCTCCCGACCGGGTAGTACGGCGGATTGGAAACAACGGCATCAAACGAGCCGTGGGCAAGCAGCGTGCGGTGCTCGCGCAGATCGCCGCGTATCACGGAAAAGCGTCCGTCAAGGCCGTCCTGCGCGGCGTTTTCCTCCGCCAGCGCGGCGGCCTGCGGCTGAAGCTCCACGCCGGTGACGCGCAGGAGCGGGTATTTTCCGCAGAGCAGCAGCAAAAGGCTCCCACATCCGCAGCCGAGATCACAGACGGCGCTTTGCGGCGCGAGCCGGCAAAAATCGGCGAGGAGCATGGAGTCTGTGCTCAAGCGGAACTGCGCCTCGCTCCAGCGCATACAAAGTCCGCCCCAAAGCTGTTCGATCATGCCGCCTCCTGAAAAAACGAATGGAAAATTGATATGAGAAAGAGCCTGTGCGATGGCACAGGCTCTTTCAGACTGTCAAAAACCTCGCAGAGTTCGCGCCCGCAGGCGCGAATAAAATGTCAATTTGTTTTGTCCGGTGGCGTGTACATCGGACAAAACACGCTGCGCCCGGCAAGTGTGGAATTTGTGCGCAAGCAGCGCACAAATTATGCGCGCAGCCGGGTGCAGCCTTTTCAAACGCGAACCCAGCCACGCGGTTCGCGTTTGAGAGCTTGTCAAAAAGTCTTTTTTGACAAGCTCAAAGAGCCTGTGCGATGGCACAGGCTCTTTGCCATGTACATGATTACTCCTCGGAAATCGCGTCGTTGGGGCACTCTGCTGCGCAGGAACCGCAGCTCACGCACTGGTCGGCGTCGATGACGTACTTGTCCTCGCCCTCGGTGATGATGCCGAGCGGGCAAGCGTCTGCACAAGCACCACACTTGACGCAAGCGTCGCTGATAACGTATGCCATAATTGCACCTCCATGTTTTAATGCGTCTCTATTCTATCACGGTTTTTGAAAAAAGCAAATGTTAATTCTGCGCGGTGCTGGAAAAATTGTTTTTTTCACGGCTTCTGTATAAAAGAAAGAAGGCGGGGCGACAATCCCTGAGAAACGGAGGTGAGGCGGGATGCGGAAAACGAACCTGTCGGAGCGGACGCTGGAGCTTTTGCGTCAGGCACGGCAGCAGGCAAAACAGCTGGGGCACAGCTACGTCGGGACGGAGCATCTGACGCTTGCGCTGCTGCGTGAGAAAGCCTCTGCGGCAGGGCGGACACTGCGCCGCGGAGGCTGGGAGGAGGCGTTCTTCCGGGCACTGGTGCTGGCGGAAAACGGATGCGGCGAGCAAGCGATGCCGCTGCTTCAGGGCCTGTCGCCGCGTGCGCAGAAGGTCATCCGGCAGGCGTGCCGCGAGGCGCGGATGCTGGGTGCGGCACAGATCGAGCCGGAGCATCTTCTGCTTGCGCTGGCGCGCGAGGAATGCAGCGCGGCGGCGGGGATCCTTCTGGCGTGCGGGACGGATCTCAACTGCGTCTTTTCCGACGCCTATACCGGCCTTCTCTATCCGCAGCCCGTTTTGCCGGACAGGAGGGACACAGCTACGAAACTACTGGAGCTTTACTGTGAGAACATGGTGGAGAAGGCGGCACGGACGGAGCCGGTCATCGGACGCGAGGCGGAAATCGCCTCCGTCCTGCAAATCCTCTGCCGGAAGAATAAGAACAATCCTGCCCTCATCGGGGAGCCGGGCGTCGGAAAGACAGCCATCGTCGAGGGTCTTGCGCAGCGCATCGCAGACGGCAGCGTTCCGGAGCAGCTTCGCGAGAAGCGGCTGTACTGCCTGAATATGGCGAGCGTGCTTGCGGGGACAAAATACCGCGGCGAATTTGAGGAGCGCATCCGCGACATCCTCGCGGAGATCCGCCGCTGCGGGAACATCATCCTGTTTGTCGATGAGATGCACACCATCGCCGGTGCGGGCAGCGCGGAGGGCGCCATCGATGCGGCAAATCTCCTGAAGCCCGCGCTTGGCCGCAGTGAGCTTCAGATGATCGGCGCGACAACGCTGACGGAGTACCGGAAATATATCGAAAAAGATGCGGCGCTGGAGCGGCGTTTCCGGCCGGTGGTCGTGCGCGAGCCGTCACAGGCGGAGGCGAAGCGGATGCTTCTTGGTCTGCGGCCGGGGCTCGAGGCGCACCACCGCATCCGCATCACGGAGGAGGCGATCGTCGCGGCAGTGGAGCTTTCGTGCCGGTATCTGACAGATCGATTTCTCCCGGACAAGGCGCTCGACCTGCTGGATGAAAGCGCTGCGCGCGCACGGCTCTCCGAGGGAGACGGGCATGGCGGAAAAACGTCGGAAAAGAAAAAAAGGCTTCTTTCGCAGGAATTGGAGCAGGCCGTCGCAGACGGCGATTTTGAGCGTGCGGCGGCGCTTCGCGACAGCCTTCAGGAGCTGATGCGGCGGCAGAATGCGAGTGCGCAGACGCTTCGCGGGCGCGCGCTCACGCGCGATGAGGTCGCGGAGACGGTGGCAGAACGGACGGGGATCCCGGCCGGAAAGCTCACGCTGCCGGAGCGGGAACGGATCCTCGGTCTGCGCGAGGCGCTTGCCGCACGCATCGTCGGGCAGGAGCGCGCGATCGAGGCGGTGACAAGAGCTGTCCTGCGCGGCAGGGCAGGCCTTTCGGAGCGAAGCCGCCCGGTCGCGTCGCTGCTGTTCATGGGGCCGTCCGGCGTCGGCAAGACGGAGCTTTGCAAGGCGCTTGCCGACTGCGTGTACGGAAGCCGTGACGCGCTCGTGCGCATCGACATGACCGAATACATGGAGCCGGCCTCCGTCACGCGCCTCATCGGCGCGCCGCCGGGTTATGTCGGCCATGAGGAGGGCGGGACGCTGACAGAAAGGGTCCGCAGGCGGCCCTACTGCGTCGTCCTGCTCGACGAGCTGGAAAAGGCGCACCGCGACGTGACGGGTCTGCTGCTGCAAATTCTGGAGGACGGCATTCTGACCGATTCCCTCGGGCGGGCGGTGGACTTTAAGAACACGATGATCGTTATGACCTCAAACCTCGGAAGCCGCGAGTCGGGCAGGGGCGGCCTCGGCTTTACACCGCCGGATGCGCAGGACAGAACGCACAGGCTCCTGCGTGAGGCGTTTCCGGTGGAGCTTCTTGGGCGCATCGACTGCATTACGATGTTCCGCCGCCTCGGCGCGGACGATCTGGAGACGATCGCACGCAGACAGCTCGAAAAGACGGCGCGCCGCGCCGAAGCGCAGGGCATCCGCCTGACGTTCCGGGAGAGTGTGGCGGGGTGGCTTGCCGCGCGCTGTCTGCGCGAGGACACGGGCGCGCGGAGCCTCCGGCACCTCATTCAGGAGCAGGTCGAATCGGCGCTGGCGGAGCGGCTTCTGACGAAGGACGAGGCGCGGGACTATTTTGTGGACATCCGGGAAGACGCAGTCCGGATCAGCGAAGCGCTTCCGGCAGGAAAATAGGAGCTTTTTTGCGCGGCGGGCGGGTCAAAACGTCCGCCGTACTGTTACCGTTTGTCATAATGAAATAAACGTTCTAAAATTAGAAAAATGCCGGAAAACACGCCGGATACGGCGGGAAATTTTACGCGGAAATTTTCAGAAAGGACTTGCATTTTACACCCCCAGCCGATATTATATAAATGAAGTGGAGCTAAGTGGAGCAAAAATGATGAAAATGGAGCGGGGTGAGAGGGATGTACGGTAAATACAAGCATACGGTCGACCCCAAGGGCCGTCTGTTCGTTCCCTCGAAGCTGCGCGAGGAGCTTGGCGACGCTTTTTATGTGACGCTTGGCCTCGACCACTGCCTGTCCGTCTATACGGAGGCAGGCTGGCAGGTCATTCTCGACAAGTATAACGCCCTTCCCATTTCTCAGGCGCGCAAGATGCGCTTCCTGTTTGCAAACGCCGCCAAGTGCGAGCCGGACAAGCAGGGCCGCTTCCTCATCCCGACGGAGCTTCGCCAGTATGCGGGCATCCAGCAGGAGGTCACCTTCATCGGACAGGGCGGCCACGCGGAGATCTGGGACAGCGAGGCCTATGAGAAGCTGGAGAGCGAGACGCTCACACCCGAAAATCTTGCCGCAGTCATGGAGGAGCTTGGATTCTGATGGAATTTGCACATAAGACCGTCCTGCTCCATGAAACGGTCGATATGCTGAACGTGAAGCCGGACGGGATCTATCTCGACGGGACGCTCGGCGGGGCAGGCCATTCGCTGGAGATTTGCAAGCGGCTCACGACCGGCCACCTGATCGGTGTCGACCGCGACACCGTGGCGCTGGAGACCGCAAAGAAGCGGCTGGAGGCGCATCTTGAGAAGGTCACGCTGGTACACAGCAATTTTTCCGAGCTCGGTGCGATCCTGGACTCGCTGGATATTGCATGTGTGGACGGGATGCTTTTTGACCTCGGCGTTTCATCGCCGCAGCTCGACGATGGCGAACGCGGCTTTTCCTACATGGCCGACGCGCCGCTCGACATGCGCATGAATCGCGACGACAGCCTGACGGCCTACGAGATCGTCAACACATGGCCGCGCGAGGAGCTCAGACGCATCCTTTTCGAGTACGGCGAGGAGCGCTACGCGCCGCTCATTGCCGCGGCGATCGAGCGCAGACGCGCCGAACATCCCATTGAAACGACATTGGAGCTTGCCTCCGTCATCCGCGGCGCAATGCCGCCGCAGGCGCTGCGTGAAAAGCAGCATCCGGCAAAGCGGAGCTTTCAGGCCATCCGCATCGCCGTCAACGACGAGCTCAGCAGCGTCAGCCGCATGATGCAGACGGCTGTGGGGAGACTCGCGCCCGGCGGCCGCCTCGCGGTCATCACCTTCCACTCACTGGAGGACCGCATCGTCAAAAACTCGATGGCAGAGGCCGCGAAGGGCTGTGTCTGTCCGCCGAGCTTCCCAGTCTGCGTCTGCGGGCGCAAGCCGAGCGTCAAGGTACTGACGCACAAGCCCATCGTTTCCGGTGAGCAAGAACTGAACGAAAATCCGCGCGCACGCAGCGCAAAGCTCCGCGTGTGCGAGAAGCTTTGAAAGAGAAGGGAGTAGATGAACATGGCAGCGGATAACAGACGCTACAGCGCGAACGGCGCAGCGGCATATGACGTCTACTCCGGCGCTTACGCATACAACGAACGCTATGACGGCAGCGCACTTCGCCGCCCGGAGCGGCAGCATCTTCCCGAGGAACGCCCCGTCCCGCGCCGTCAGGAGCGCGTCAAGGTCAAAACGGCGGTCGCGCCGTTCACGCTGTTCGGCATGGCCGCGGCGGCGCTGATGCTGGTGCTGGTCATTTTCGGCTATGTGCAGCTTTTTGAGGCCACGACGAAGGTCGGCGCTCTGGAGTCTCAGCTCAAGACACTGACGCAGCAGCAGACACTTCTGGAGAGCAAATACGAATCGAAGATCGACCTCAAGGTCGTGCGCGAGCGCGCGGAAAAGCTCGGCATGTCCATGCCCAAGGAGGAACAGGTGGTTTACATCCGTCTGGCGGGCACGGACCGGGCGGAGATCTATGAGGAGGAAAAGACCAACATCGTCGGCGAGATCGTGCAGGCCGTGCAGGAGAGCATCTCGAACCTCATTGCATATCTGCGGCCTACAGCGGCATAAGCTGTCCCAAGGACGCAAAGCCGCGGAAATAGGACTTGGCAAGGGCGGTTGACAGAAGGAAAACCGCCCTTGTTTTGACACAGCGAGCGGGAAAGGCAAGGCAAATGGCACTCAAAGTTCTTCGCCCGAAGGGCGGACATAAAAAGAATAAGGAAAGACCCTCCGGTGCGCAGCAGAACCAGAGGGCGAACAGGATGATCCTGCGCCGCACATTGTTTTTGATGGTATTGTGCGGCATTGTTGCATTTATTCCGCTGATCGCGACGCTGTATAAGCTGATGATCGTCGAGCACGACCATTATGAGGCGCTTGCGATCAACAACCAGACGCGCTCGACCAGACTCACGGCCGCGCGCGGTGAGATCTATGACCGTAACATGAACATCCTGGCGGCGTCCACCACCGTGGAAACCGTCTTTATCGACCCGAACGAGATCGCAAAGGAGATGGAGAAGCCCGAAAACAGCGGCCTTCTCGACACGATCGCAAACGGTCTTTCCAACATCCTCGGCGTCGAGCCGGATTTTGTGCGTATGCAGGCGGCGGACACGAAGTACCGCTATAAGGCCATCGAACGCAAGATCTCCGAGGAGCTTGCCGACGAGGTGCGGACGTTCATCAACGACAACAAGATCAAGGGCGTCTATCTGGAGACCGACGCCAAGCGATACTACCCGTATTCCTCGCTCGGAGCGCAGCTTCTGGGCTTCGTCAGTGACGACAACATCGGCACGGAGGGCCTTGAGGCGTACTACAATTCGTATCTCGAGGGCGTCGCGGGAAAGGTCGTGACGACAAAGGGCAACTACGGCTCGGAAATGCCGTACACCTTCGAAAAATACTATGACGCTACAAACGGCGACAGTCTGGTACTCACCATCGACACGACGGTGCAGTCGTATCTGGAAAAGAATCTGCAGGCCGCCATCGACCGCTACGAGATCCAGAACGGCGCGTTCGGCATCGTCATGGATGTCAACAGCGGCGCGATCGTTGCCATGGCGACGCTCGGCAGCTTCGACCCCAACGATCATCGCGCGATCTACGACGAGGTGCTCAACGAGCGCCTTGAGCAGCAGTATCAGCAGCTTCTTCGCCTGCAAAAGGGGACGGAGGAGTTTGAAAAGGCAAAAACGGAATACAATCAGGCTGTGGCTGCGGCACGCCTGAAGCAGTGGAGAAACCGCTGCGTTTCCGACGGCTATGAGCCGGGCTCGACCTTTAAGGTCATCTCGCTTGCCGAGGCGCTCGACTGCGGCGCGGCAACGGTCAACGACACGTATTATTGCAGCGGCGCGGAAAAGATCGCCGACCGCGAGCAGGTCGTTCACTGCTGGAAGGCTGCCGGTCACGGCGCGGAGACGACAGCGCAGGCACTCGGAAACTCCTGCAACATCGCCTTCGGTCACATCGGCGTCCAGCTCGGCGGCACGCGCTTTTACGAGTACGCGCAGGACTTCGGCATCACCGAGCGCACTGGCATTGACCTGCCCGGCGAGGCATGGGGCTATTTCTTCGATTTTGAGACGCTGACCAAGGGCTATGCGTCGGTCATCTCCGGCGCGTTCGGTCAGACCTTCCGCGTCACGCCCATTCAGCAGGCGAGAGCCATTGCGGCGGTCGTGAACGGCGGCTATGTGCTCGAGCCGTACATCGTCAGTCAGGTGCTCGACGCCGACGGCAACGTGGTCAAGGAAAACGGCCGCACCGTTTTGCGCCAGGCCATCAGCGAAAGCACTTCCGCGACAATGTGCGACATGATGGAAAAGGTCGTCACCGAGGGCACCGCCAAGGGCGCGCACACGCCCGGCTACCGCGTCGGCGGCAAGACCGGCACGTCGGAAAAGACGGACACCTTCGACGAAAACGGCAAGATGGTCGAGGACAAGATCGTCTCGTTCGTGGGCGTTGCACCCATCAACGACCCGCAGTACGTTGTGCTGGTCGCGCTGGACACGCCGAAATATCAGGAGGACAACACCAAGTACACCCCGAACGGCTATTACATCTCCGGCGGCCTGATGGCCGCGCCGACCGTGCGTGACATTTTCCTCGACATTCTGCCGTACCTCGGCGTGGAGCCGGACTACGCTTCCGGCGAGATCCGCGGCGTCAACGTCAAGATGCCGGAGCTGACCGGCATGACGCAGGAGGAAGCGGCGGCAGCGCTCAAAAGCAAGAGCCTGACCTACCGTACACTCGGCACGGGTGCGATCGTCACCGACCAGATCCCAGCGGCAGGTGCGGAGCTTCCGGGCGATTCCGAGGTCATTTTGTACTTTGACTACGAGAAATCCACCGAGCAGGTGGAGGTTCCCGACTTCGTTGGGTACGCCGTTGCAGACGTCAACTGGCTTGCAAACAACGCCGGCGTCTACGTTCAGGCGAAGGGCACCGACCGCACCAGCTATGCGACGGTCACCTATCAGAGCGTCGAGCCGGGAACAAAGGTTGACAGAGGTACTACAATTACAGTAGAATTTACCGACCACAGCTCTCTGGAGGACTGAGCTCCGGAGGAGGCAGAAAGGAAGATACGTATGAAGCTGCAAGAGCTTTTGGAAGGCATCGAGGTATTGGAATGCAGAGCGGAGCCCTGCATGGACGTGACCGGTGTCAGCTTTGACTCGCGCGCGGTGAAGCAGGGCGAGCTGTTTGTGGCCGTGACGGGCTTTGCCGCGGACGGTCATAAGTTCATTCCCGCCGCCGTGAAAAACGGCGCGGCGGTCGTGCTCTGCGAGCGCGCTCCGTCCGGAAATATTCCGTATGTCCTTGTGAAGTCGGCGCGCACGGCGCTGGCGCAGGCTGCGGCAAACTGGTTCGGCCATCCGGCGGACAGCATGACGATGATCGGCGTCACGGGCACAAACGGAAAGACCACCGTGACGTATCTTTTGAAAACCGTGCTGGAGCAGACGCTCGGTGCGAAGGTCGGCCTCATCGGCACGATCCAGAACATGATCGGTGACGAGATCCTGCCGACCGAGCGCACCACGCCGGAGAGCTTCGAGCTTCAGAAGCTCTTTGCAGAGATGCGCGACGCGGGCTGCACGCACGTTGTGATGGAGGTCTCCTCACATGCGCTGTCGCTCAGCCGCGTGGAGGGCGTCCGCTTCCGTGTGGGCGTGTTCACAAATCTGACCGAGGATCATCTGGATTTCCACAAGACGATGCTCGATTACTGCGACGCGAAGGCGATTTTGTTCCGCCACTGTGACATCGGCGTCATGAATCTGGACGACCTGTACTGTGACCGCATCCGCCGTCAGGCGGCGTGTAAGATCCTGACCTATTCCACAAAGGACAACGCCGCAGACCTGGTTGCCAAGAACATCCGTCTGTATGCAGACCGCGTGGAGACCGATGTTGTGACCGGTATTGAGATCAGCCGCGCGGAGCTGGGCATTCCGGGCGCCTTCAGCGTCTATAATGCGCTGGCGGTTCTCGGCGCGGGGCTGGCGCTCGGCATTCCGCTTGCGGAGCTGACAGCGGCGCTTCGTCATGCGCGCGGCGTCAAGGGGCGCATGGAGGTCGTTCCCACTCCGGGGAAGGACTATACCGTGCTGATCGACTATTCCCACACGCCTGACAGCCTGAAAAACGCGCTGATAACGGTGCGTGGCTTCTGTAAGGGCCGCGTGATCGCGGTGTTCGGCTGCGGCGGTGACCGCGACCCCTTCAAACGCCCCGTCATGGGCAAGATCGGCGGCGAGCTTGCCGATGTCTGTGTCATCACCTCGGATAACCCCCGCACGGAGGACCCGAACGCGATCATTGCGCAGATCGTCGCAGGCATGCAGGACGCAAAAAACAAGCCGGTCGTCATCGAAAGCCGCGTGGAGGCGATCGGCTGGGCTATGGCGAATGCGAAGCAGGACGATGTCATCGTTCTGTGCGGCAAGGGCCATGAGACCTATCAGGAAGTCGGACACGAAAAACACCACATGGACGAGCGCGAGATCGTCGCGGAGTATTTGGAGAAGGAATCATGAAAGAATTGACTTTGGGCCAGATCGCCGCGTGGTGCGGCGCAAAGACGCCGGACGGCGCGCAGGCGCTTACGATCCGGGGTGTGGAATCGGATTCTCGCGCAATCGCGCCGGGATACCTGTTCATCGCCCTCAAGGGAGAGCATGCGGACGGACATGACTACATTGCCGCCGCAGAGAAAAACGGCGCGGTGGCTGCGATCGTTGAGCATCCGGTGGAAACGGCGCTGCCATGTCTTGTCGTGGACGATGCGGTGCGCGCCTACGGCAGCATTGCCGCGGGCTATCGCCAGCTCCTTGGGATCAAGGTCATCGGCATCACCGGAAGCGTCGGCAAGACGACGACGAAGGAAATGACGGCGTGCGTGCTGGAGGGGAGCTTCGAGACGGCGCGCACCGAAGGTAATCAGAACAATCACCTCGGCCTGCCGATGAGCATCATGCGTATTTCCGAGCGGACGCAGGTCGCGGTGCTGGAGATGGGCATGAACCACTTCGGTGAGGTGGAATACCTGACCGGCATTGCAAAGCCTGACGTTGCGGTCATCACAAACATCGGAACTGCACACATTGAGTATCTCGGCAGCCGCGAGGGAATTCTGAAGGCCAAGCTCGAGATCATGCAGGGTGTGCCGGGAAGCGGATTCGGCGTTTTCAACGGCGACGAGCCGCTGCTGTGGGACGTCCGCCATGATGGTAAGCACAAGAAATACTACTTTGGCATTGAAAACCCGGCGTGCGACGTAATTGCAAGCGACGTGCAGGAATACGAGGACGGGATGCGCTTTATGGTGCACGGCCTCGGACACCTGTTTGAGCTGTTCGTCCCGACGGTCGGGCACCACTCTGTTTATAATGCGCTGGCGGCGACAACGGCGGCGCTGCTGCTCGGCGTCAAGCCGGAGCAGATCCAGGCGCGGCTTGCCGCGTTCCGCAACACCGGCATGCGCCAGCGCATCTATCAGCAAAACGGCATGACCATCATCGAGGACTGCTACAACGCAGGCCCCGAGTCGACGCAGGCCGCGCTGGAGGTGCTCGGCAGCTACCACACCACAGGCAAGCGCATCGCGGTGCTCGGCGACATGCTGGAGCTTGGCAACCGCAGCAGCGCCGAGCATTACCGCATCGGCCGCATCGCTGCGGACAAGGCGGATATGCTGTTCACATACGGAAACCACTCCCTTCGCACCGTGACCGGCGCGATCACCGGCGGAATGCCCCCCAAAAATGCCGAACACTTTGACACGCACGAGGACCTTGCCTACGTGCTCAAAACGCGCGCGGCGGAGGGCGACGTGCTGCTGTTCAAGGGAAGCCGCGGAATGAAGATGGAGCGCGCGCTGCATCTGTTCCTCGACGAAGATGAGAAATAAAAAAACCGGAGGAAAAACCTCATGCTGATTTTGATTGCCGCGGTCTGCTCGCTCGTGCTGGCGGCCGTTCTTGAAAGGCTCCTGATCCCCGTGCTCCGTGCCCTCAAGGCCGGACAGTCCATCCGGGAGATCGGCCCGAGCTGGCACAATTCCAAGGCCGGTACGCCGACCATGGGCGGTATCGCCTTTATCCTTTCCACGCTCGTCTGCACGCTCGCGTTCGGGTGGAAGGACATGCTGGAAGGGGAATACACGCATCTGCTGGTGTTCGGCTTTGCGCTGATCTACGGACTGATCGGCTTTGCGGATGATTTTTTGAAGGTCCGCTTCAAGCGGAATCTCGGTCTGACGGCGCCGCAGAAATTTGCGCTGCAGCTCGTTGCGGCGGTGGCGTATCTGCTGCTCCTGCGGCACAACGGCAGCCTGAGCTGCGACCTTTACATCCCGTTCTGGAATGTGACGTTCCAGATCAACTGGATCGTGTATCTGTTTTTTGCGGTGCTGGTCATCGTCGGCTGTGTCAACGCGGTCAACCTGACCGACGGCATCGACGGCCTTGCCTCCGGCGTGACGATCCCGGTTATGGTGTTTTTTGCGGTATTTGCGAGCATGTGGGGCACGGAGAGTGGATCTTCCGCGCTTGCACTGCTTCCTGCGTCGCTGGCGGGCGGCCTTGCGGGCTTCCTGATCTACAATTTCCACCCGGCGAAGGTCTTTATGGGCGACACGGGCTCGCTGTTCCTCGGCGCGGCGGTGTGCGGCATGGCGTTTGCGCTGGATATGCCGCTGGTGCTCATCCTTGTCGGCCTTGTCTACATTGTTGAGACGCTTTCGGTCATGATGCAGGTGACGTATTTCAAGCTCACCCACGGAAAGCGCATCTTCCGCATGACCCCGATCCATCACCACTTTGAGCTTGGCGGATGGAGCGAGATCAAGATCTGGACGGTCTTTGTGGCCGTGACGTGTGTGATGTGCATCCTCGCCGGGATCGGCGTTATGAACCGGTTCTGACCATATGAGAAAGGAGCGGCCTATGCAAAATACCGCGCAGGAGCCTGTGCTGGATCGGGAGGGTCACATTCCGCAGCAGCAGGAACAAAAAACAAAGATCATTCTGGACGAGCGCGGACTGCTCGACGTGCCGTTCCTCATTCTGACCGTCCTGCTCGTGATGATCGGCGTCATCATGGTCTTCTCGGCAAGCTACGCAAGAGCGTATGCGGCTGAGGGCAACTCGACCTATTATTTCGCGCGTCAGGGTGTGTTCGCACTGGTCGGCATCGGCATCATGCTCTTTGTCAGCCGCATGAATTATCAGATGTGGCGCGCCATTTCCATGATCGTGCTGGCGGTCTCGATCTTCTTTCTGGTCCTCGTCCCGATCATCGGCACCGAGGATCACGGCGCGAAGCGCTGGATCTACCTCGGCTTTTTCAGCTTCCAGCCATCGGAGGTCGCAAAGCTGGCGGTCGTCATGTCCTTTGCGTCGCTGATGTCGATCTACCGCGAGAAAATGCAGACCTTCCGCTACGGCATCGTCCCGTTTGCGGCCATTCTGCTTGTGATCTGCGGCCTGATCGCACTTGAACGTCACTTTTCCGGTATCCTCATCATCCTTGCGCTTGGTGCAACGATGATGTTCCTCGGCGGCGTAGAGCTCAAATGGTTCGTGATTGGCGGCGTCATCGTTGCGGCATTCGCCGCTGTTTACCTCGGTACGATGGGCTACGCCAACGCGCGCATCGTTGCGTGGAAAAACCCGGAATCCGACCCCACCGGAAATGGCTATCAGATCCTACAGTCGCTCTATGCCATCGGCTCCGGCGGCCTGATGGGGCTGGGGCTCGGGCGCAGCCGTCAGAAGTATCTGTATCTGCCGGAGGAGCACAACGATTACATTTTCCCCATTGTCTGCGAGGAGCTTGGCCTTGTCGGCGCGGTGGCGGTGATCCTGCTGTTCATGCTGCTGATCGTGCGCGGCTACTGGATCGCGATGCACGCCAGAGACCGCTTCGGCGCGCTGCTGGCGGCGGGACTTACGACGCATTTTGCGCTTCAGACCTTCCTGAACATTGGCGTCGTGACGAACTTCCTGCCTGCAACGGGCATCTCGCTGCCGTTTTTCTCCTATGGCGGCACGGCGCTCCTGATGCAGCTTTTCGAGGCCGGACTCATCCTCGCCGTCTCACGGCAGAACGACAATAAGCTTCTTTAGGGTGTATCTGAAAACTCCCAATGCACCCGGACAGCGGGCCTTTTCACGCCGCGCCGCGTCATTTTTCCTTGAAATACGTCAGTATTCCTGCAAAAAAATGTCTTGCGCAGCACGAAAAATCCTCGCTGCCGGGCACATCTTCAATTTTCAGATACACCCTAGGAGGCACCAGGTATGAACGTCATCTTTACCTGCGGCGGCACGGGCGGGCATATTTACCCCGCCATTGCCGTCGCCAACATGCTCCGGCAGAGAAAGCCGGAGGCGAACATCCTCTTCATCGGCGCGGAGGACGGCATGGAAAACAAGCTCGTTCCGCTTGAAAACTTCCGTCTGGAGACGCTGAAAATATCCAATTTCCAGCGCAAGCTGACACCGGCGGGCGTGTGGCACAATCTGACGACGCTTTATAACATGAACGGATCGATGCGGAAGGTGCGGCGCATCATCCGGGACTTCCGTCCCGATGTGATCGTCGGTACCGGCGGCTATGCGAGCTTTCCGGCGCTCAAGATGGGCGCGAAGATGGGCGTCCCGACGGCGGTGCATGAGTCGAACGCCGTCCCCGGCCTCACGACCCGAATGGTCGAGCGGCTGGTCGATCGCGTGATGGTCTCGTTTGAGGACAGCCGCAGCCAGTACTCCAATCCCGACCGCGTGATCGTGACCGGAACGCCGGTGCGTGAGGAGTTTATTTACACGAAAAAAGCCGACGCGCGCAGACAGCTCGGCCTCGACAACCGGCCCTTGGTCGTGTCGTACTGGGGAAGCCTCGGCGCGCGCGAAATGAATAAGAAGATCGCGGAATTCATGAGGCTGGAGTGCGCCGACGGCGAGCCGTTTCACCACATCCACGCGACCGGCTCGTTTGGCTGGCGGTGGATGCCGGACTATGTGAAGGAGCTTGGCACCGCGCTTGAGCGCCACCCGCATGTGGAGATGCGGGAGTTTATTTACGACATGCCGCTCGTCATGGCGGCGGCAGATCTCGTCATCTGCCGCGCGGGTGCGGCAACCATCAGCGAGGCGGCTGCCTCCGGCACGCCGTGCATCATGGTTCCGTCGCCGAATGTGACCGGAAACCATCAGGAAAAAAACGCCCGCGTGCTCGAAGCACACGGCGCGGCGGTCGTGCTGCGTGAGGCGGAGTGCGACGGAAAAACGCTCTATGCCGCAGCAAGAGGCATCCTGCACGATGAGGCGCAGCGCCGTGAAATGACGGCGGCGGCGCACAAAATGGCCGTGGTCGATGCGGCGGAACGCATCTATAACGTGACGATGGAGCTGGCCAGGGGCTGACACCGCCGCGCACAGATCCGCATAGGATGGGCAGAAATGCTCAGATGCGGAGGAGTGCGTATGCAGAGCCTGATGATCACAGGAGGCGCGCCGCTCATTGGCTCGGTGGCCATTCACGGCGCGAAAAACAGCGTTTTGCCCATTTTGGCGGCGGCAGTGCTCTGCCAAAGCCCGTGTGTATTACATAATTGCCCGCAGATCGAGGACGTCGCCACGGCGCTTTCGATCCTGCGGCGGCTCGGCTGCCGCGTGGAGCGGCAGGGGAGCACCATATTCGTCGATCCGCGCGGCCTGTATGCGTGCGAGGTGCCGCCGGAGCTGGCAAGGAAAATGCGCTCGTCGGTCATCTTTCTCGGCGCGCTTACGGCGCGGACGGGGCAGGCGGCGGTGGCGCTTCCGGGCGGGTGCCCGCTGGGTGCGCGCCCGATCGATCTGCACCGGATGGCGCTGGAGGCGCTCGGTGCGGAAACGGCGCTCGATGCCGGGAAAATCACCTGCCGGATGAAAAAATCGCGCCCTGCGCGCATCACGTTCCCGTTCCCGAGCGTCGGCGCGACGGAAAATGCGATGCTGGCGGCGATGGGCTGCCGCGGAACGGTCGTGATCGAAAATGCGGCAAGAGAGCCGGAGATCGCAGACCTTGCGGGTTTTCTGTGCAGTGCCGGTGCAGAGATCCGCGGCATCGGGAGCGGAACGCTCACCATCGAGGGCGGAAGGCCACTCCACGGGACGGACTACACGATTCTGCCCGACCGCATCGAGACAGCGACCTATCTCTGCGCGGCTGCGGCCTGCGGCGGGGATGTGACGCTCCGGCAAACGGATGGGCAGACGCTCCTTCCGGTGCTGGATGCGCTTCGTGCCTCCGGCTGCACGATCAGTGAGCGGCCGGGGATCCTTCGCATCCGTGCAGAAGGGCGGCGCACGTCACCGGGGCGTATTGTGACGCGCCCTTATCCCGGATTTCCGACGGACGCGCAGGCGCTCATGATGGCGGCTGTCCTGCGTGCCGAGGGTGAGACGGTGTTTGAGGAAACGATTTTTGAAGACCGCCTCCGCCACACGGCGGAGCTTCGGAAAATGGGCGCGGAGATCTGCGTCCATGCAAGCACGGCGATCGTGCGCGGCGTGCCTGTGCTCCACGGCGCGGCCGTTCAGGCGGGTGACCTGCGCGGGGGCGCTGCATTGGTGGCAGCTGCGCTCAGTGCGGAGGGAAATTCTCAGGTCTTGGGAGTAAAACACATCAAACGTGGCTATGATAGACTGGAGGAAAATCTGAAAAGTCTTGGCGTGGCCATAAAAACGGTGGAAATCTCCTGAGCTTTTGTGTATAATACACCCAAATCAACTCCGGCCCGGCCGGAGACGGGCGCGTGCGGCGCGCCCGGCGTCAAAGGAGAATGCACATGAATCAGGAAAGACGCAAGGCGGCTCCCGCGCGGCAGAACCGGAGCAGAGCCAGCCAGCGCCGCCCGAGCAGCGGCGTGGGCGGAAAGCTCATCATCATGGCGGCTGTCGTTGCGGCGGTGGTTTTCGGCGTTGCGATCTTTTTTAAGGTCAACACCGTGGAGGTACAGGGCAACTCGATCTATTCCGCCGCGGAGATCGCATCGGCGTCCGGCATCCAGAAGGGCGACAACCTCTTTACACTCAACAAGGAGGCGGCTGCCGGCAGCATCAAGGCGAGCCTTCCGTATGTGGAAACGGTCAGCGTCATCCGCTTCCTGCCGGACCGGATCGTGATCGAGGTCAAAGAGAGCGACGCGACGTTTGCCGTCTCGTCGGACACGAATACGACGTGGCTCATAAACTCAGTCGGCAAGGCGCTGGAACAGATACGCGATTCGTCTGTCACGTCGGTGCAGACGCCCGCCGCTCCGGAGCCTGCGCCCGACGCGCAGCCCTCCGGGGACGAGGAAGCCGGGCCGGATGCGGAGCAGGCTCCGGATGAGGAGAACGTGCCTGCGCAGACGCAGACGCCGGATACGGTGCAGCCGGCTCCGGCGGAGGATACACAGACGGAGCTCTCCGCGCAGCAGGGGATGCCGCCGCGTATCCTCGGCGTGACCGTGACGAACCCGCGCGCGGGCTCGGTCGTGACGGCGACGGAGCCGCAGAAGCTGGACGCGGCGCTTGCGGTGATCGCGGCGCTGGACGGCACGGGAATCCTCGACCACATCGTTTCCATCAACGTGGAAAAGGAGTTCGACATGGTGCTGCAGTACGACGAGCGGTATGAGATCCGCCTCGGCGGAACGGACGATCTGGCGTATAAGATCAACTATCTGACCGTCATTCTTGACAGGCTCAGCGACTTTCAGGCGGGCACGATCGACCTCACCTTTACCGACAGCAGTGAGGCCAGATTCTACTCCAAGGAGTGAAGAAGGGAATTTCACGCCGAAAAACCGTGAAAATTCCATAATTTCTATTGACCCCGCGCTATTTTCGAGCTACAATAAATTGAATAATTGATTCAATATGCGTTTTTCCAGTTTTTGATGCTGTGACATACATAGGAGGAGAACAAATGGCAGACTTTACTGAGAAGGTTGTATCGATCAAGGTCATCGGCGTCGGCGGCGCCGGTAATAACGTTATCAACAGAATGATCGCCGGCGGTGTACAGGGCGTCGATTTTGTGGCGGTCAATACCGATAAGCAGGACCTCAACAAATCCAAGTGCAAGAATAAGATCCAAATCGGCGAGAAGCTGACCGGCGGCATGGGCGCAGGCTCCAAGCCGGAGATCGGCCAGAAATCCGCAGAGGAGTCCAAGGCTGCCATTTCTCAGGCGCTCGAGGGCACCGACATGGTCTTTATCACTGCCGGTATGGGCGGCGGCACCGGTACGGGCGCGGCTCCGATCATTGCCCAGCTTGCGCATGACGCCGGTATCCTGACGGTCGGCGTTGTCACCAAGCCCTTCAAGTTTGAAGGAGCCAACCGCATGAAGCAGGCCGAGAGCGGCATTGCCAACCTCTCCGACAAGGTCGATTCGCTCATCATCATCCCGAACGACCGTCTGAAGTTTGTCACAGATCAGAAGATCACCTTTGCAAACGCATTCGGCATCGCGGACGACGTGCTCAAGCAGGCTGTCAGCTCCATCTCCGAGCTGGTCGCTTATTCCGAGCATGTCATCATCAACCTCGACTTTGCCGACGTTTCCGCCATCATGAAGGACGCGGGCCACGCGCATATGGGCGTCGGCACGGCGAGCGGCCGCGACAAGGCAGAGCAGGCCGCTATGGCCGCTGTCTCCAGCCCGCTGCTCGAGACCTCCATCAACGGCGCGACCGGCGTGCTCATCAACATCACCGGCTCCAACGAGCTCGGTCTTGATGATGTCGAGACGGCTGCCAACATCGTCATGGAGGCGGCAAATCCCGACGCCAACATCATCTTCGGCGCGGCGTTTGACGATACCTTCGAGGACGAGATGCGCGTGACCGTCATCGCTACCGGCTTCGACGACAAGAAGCAGGCGGCGCAGCCTGTCAATAAGATCGGCGCGTTCTCTGCGGCGGGTGAAAAGGCAAAGCCCCTGCCCACCGAGGACATCGACGACATCGACGAGATCTTCAAGATCTTCAATAAGGACTAAGCTCCGCCGATCCTGCGGAGAGACAAAGCCCCCGGCCGATGGCCGGGGGCTTTTGCGTCTGCCGAAAGATGGGACGGCGTTTTGCCGTCTGCGGGCGCTGTTGTCGTGAAGATGCTGTTGAAATCCAACAAAAACAACGCAAACAGGCACGAAAAACTACGGTTAACCGTTGACAGGACGCGTGCAGTGCGGTACAATGGGCTTAAATCAAAAGCAATACAACATAAAACCATTATTTTTTCGGCCGCCGAAGCGAGAGGGCGGTAAAAAACCTCGCCAAGAAGAAAAATCAAGTACAGGAGTGAAGCATTATGGCAGAAGGCGTATTGATGCCGAAGGCAGGTATCACGGTTGAGTCCTGCATCATCGGTGAGTGGATGAAGGAAGTCGGTGATCAGGTCGCAGTCGGCGATATTCTGTTCACCTACGAGACGGATAAGGCCGAATTCGAGTGTGAATCCACCGCAGCCGGCACGCTGCTGGCAAAGTTCTATGAAGAAGGCGACGAGGTCCCGTGCCTGATGAACGTCTGCGCGATCGGCAACCCCGGTGAGGACGTGGAAGCCCTCCGCAGCGCAGCCCCCGCAGAGGATGCACCCGCAGCGGCGGCAGAGACAGCTCCGGCTGCTGCGGCAGCAGCAAAGCCCGCCGGCCCCTGCGCGCAGGCAGTCATCATGCCCAAGGAGGGCATCACCGTGGAGTCCTGCATCATTGGCGAGTGGATGAAGGAAGTCGGCGACACGGTCGCTGAGGGGGACATCCTGTTTACCTATGAGACGGACAAGGCAGAGTTTGAGTGCCCGTCCACCGCAGCCGGCACGCTGCTGGCAAAGTTCTATGAGGAAGGCGACGAGGTCCCGTGCCTTGCAAACGTCTGCGCCATCGGAAACCCCGGCGATGCCTTTGAATTCCTGAAGCCCGGCGCAGAGGCTCCGGCTCCCGCTGTCGAGGAGACGCCTGCCGAGCCTGCCGCACAGACGGCTGCCCCGGCTGCTGCGCCGAAGGCAGAGCTCTCCGCCATCTCGCCCAGAGCGATGGCAAAGGCCGTTGCCAATAACGTCAATCCCGCGCTTGCGACCGGAACCGGTCCCAAGGGCCGCATCATCGAGCGCGACATCGACAAGCTGATCGCCTCCGGCGCCGCTGCATATGCCGCGCCTGCCGTCGCTGCCGCAGCCGCTGCGGTCGAGACTGCGTTTGAGGACGTCAAGTTCAGCCCCGTCCGCAAGGCGACCGCCAAATCCATGACGAACAGCCTTTCCACCATGGCCCAGCTCACGCAGCAGTATTCCTTCGACGCAACGCAGATCCAGGCCTACCGTGCCATGCTCAAGCCGATGGATGCGCCGATGGGTAAGATCAGCCTCAACGATATGGTCATGTTCGCCGTGGCAAAGACCATCCTTGCCTGCCCGGATCTGAACGCCAACATGGTCGAGGACAACGTCATCCGCCACTTTAACCATGTGAATCTCGGCTTTGCCTGCGACACGCCGCGCGGCCTGCTCGTCCCGACGATCTTCCACGCCGACGAAATGAGCCTGCTGGAGCTGTCGATGGAGGCCAAGCGCCTTGCCGCTGCTGCCCGCGACGGAAGCCTCAGCCCCGACGAGATGACCGGCGCAACGTTTACCGTCACGAACATCGGCTCGTTCGGCTGTGAGGCCTTTACGCCCGTCGTCAATCCGCCCCAGATCGGCATTCTCGGTGTCTGCAACATCCAAACGAAGATCAAGTCCACCAAGGACGGCATGATCGAGACGTATCCGGCAATGGGTCTGTCCCTGACCTTCGACCACAGAGCGATCGACGGCGCACCCGCTGCGCGGTACATGAGCGAGCTGTGCAAGAGTCTGGAGGGCTTTATGACCCTCATGGCGAAGTAAGAGAAAGGAAGGACGATCATCATGCCGAAATCTTTGTATATTGATCCCGTAGCCGTCCGTCAGCCCGGCTACATCCACTTTACCGATATTCCCGTCTGCCAGTACAACAAGACCGTCAAGCAGGAGCTGGAGGAAGGCAACTATACCAAGGAAGACCTCATCCGCATCTACCGCGATATGGCCATCTGCCGTGAGTTTGAGCACATGCTCACGCAGATCAAGACGCAGGCGAACTACAACGGCGTCGAGACGACGTATCCCGGCCCTGCGCACCTGAGCTACGGCCAGGAGGCCTCCTGCGTCGGTGAGGCGTATCTGCTTGACCATGACGACATCACCTTCGGCTCCCACCGTTCCCACTCCGAGATTCTCTCCAAGGGCTTGAGCTGCATCCAGAAGCTGTCGGATGAAGAGCTCATGAAGACGATGGAGAACTTCCTCGGCGGCAAGACGCTGGCGGCTGTGCGCAAGTTTGCCGACACCAGCGATGTCAAGGAGCTGGCCATCCGCTTCCTGCTGTATGGCACGGTCGCGGAGATCTTTGCCCGTGAAAACGGCTTCCATCACGGCATGGGCGGCTCCATGCACGCGTTCTTCCTGCCGTTCGGCATCTACCCCAACAACGCGATCGTCGGCGGCTCCGCCCCCATCGCGGCAGGCGCTGCGCTGTATCAGAAGAACAACGACAAGAAGGGCATCGTCGTCTGCAACATCGGTGATGCGTCGCTTGGCTGCGGCCCGGTCTATGAGGCGCTGAACTTCTCCGCCATGGACCAGTTCAAGACCCTGTGGGAAGAAGGCCGCAAGGGCGGACTGCCGATCATCTTCAACATCTTCGACAACTTCTACGGCATGGGCGGCCAGACGATGGGCGAGACCATGGCGTACAACATGCCCGCGCGTCTCGGCGCCGGCATCACCCCCGACCAGATGCACGCCGAGCGTGTTGACGGCTGGAACCCGCTGGCGGTCATCGACGCCTACAAGCGGAAGATGGAGCTGATCAAGAACAACGAAGGCCCCGTGTTCCTCGATGTCGTGACCTACCGCCTGGTCGGCCATTCGACCTCCGACCAGAACGCATACCGCTCCAAGGAGGAGATCGAGGACTGGCGCAGCCATGACCCGATGATCAAGTTCCGTGAGGCGCTGGTCGAGGCGGGCGTTGCGTCTGATGAGTTCTTCGCAAAGCTCCTTCAGGATACCGCCGACCGCATGACCATGATCTGCCGCGCTGCCGACAACAAGGAAATCTCTCCGTATGTCGACTTCGACGAGAATCCGGATTATCTGGCAAATCTCATGTTCTCCAACGAGACCCGCCGCTCGATGGGCGAGCCGGGCCAGAAGCTGAACGTCACCGGCCCGAAGGAAAGCTGCAAGCGCTATGCAGACCTTGCCAAGAAGGAGCATTTCGCGTTCGACAAGGACGGCAAGAAGTTCTCCGATATGAAGGTCTATAACATCCGCGACGCCATCTTTGAGCCGCTGATCAACAAGTACTACGAGGATCCCACGCTCGTCGCCTACGGCGAGGACGTGCGCGACTGGGGCGGCGCGTATGCCGTCTACCGCGGCCTGATGGATGTGATCCCGCACTCCAGACTCTTTAACTCCCCGATCTCTGAGGCCGCCATCGTCGGCACCGCCGTCGGCTACTGCATGTGCGGCGGCCGCGCAGTTGTCGAGCTGATGTACTGCGACTTCCTCGGCCGCGCAGGCGACGAGGTCTTCAACCAGATGTCCAAGTGGCAGGCCATGTCCGCCGGTATCCTGAAGATGCCGATGATCCTGCGTATGTCCGTCGGTGCAAAGTACGGCGCGCAGCACTCTCAGGACTGGGTCGCCATTGTCTCGCACATTCCGGGCCTCAAGGTCTACTTCCCGGCAACGCCGTATGAGGCCAAGGGCATCATGCAGTCGGCGCTGAACGGCACCGATCCCTGCATCATCTTTGAGTCGCAGAGAATCTACGGCAAGGGCGAAGAATTCCACGAGGGCGGCGTTCCCGCCGAGGAATATGAATGGGTCCCCGGTGCGGTCAACAAGGTCCGCGACGGCAAGGATCTCACCATCCTCACCATCGGCGCAACGCTCTACCGTGCGGTTGACGCCGCGAAGGAGCTGTCCGAAAAGTACGGCGTCGAGGCGGACGTCATCAACATGCCGTCGCTCGTACCGCTGGACTACACCGACATCGTTGCCTCTGTCAAGAAGACCGGCCGCGTTGTGTTGGCCTCCGATGCCTGCGTAAGAGGCACGTTCCTCAACGAAGTGGCGCAGAATATTTCCACACTCTGCTTCGACTATCTGGACGCACCTCCCGTTGTGGTCGGCGCGCGCAACTGGATCACGCCGCCGCACGAGTTCGACAAGTACTTCTTCCCGTATTCCGAGTGGATCGTGGACGCGGTCAACGCGCGCCTGCTGCCGCTGGACGGCTATGAGAGCAAGTTCACGCCGGACGATGCGGAGCTCATCCGCCGCAGCAAGCTGGGCGTCTGATGAAGGCATGCAGCAACATCCGTGCCGTTGTGTTTGATCTCGACGGTACGCTGCTGGATACGGTTCCCGACCTTGGCGAGAGCGCGAACGCCGCGCTCCGCCGGTTCGGGATGCCGGCGATGCCTGCGCGGGATTATCAGCCGCGCATCGGACACGGCATTCGCAATCTCATGCTTCAGTCCGTTCCTGAGGGAACGCCGGAGGCGCTGTTTGAGCAGGTGCTCGCGTTCTACCTTGCGTATTACCCGGAGCACTGCACCGAGCACACGCAGATCTATCCGGGCGTCGCAGAGCTTCTTGAAAAGCTCCAAGGCGCGGGATATGCGCTCGCGGTGCTCTCCAACAAGACCGAGCGCACGGCACAGCGCATTATTTCGCACTTCTTCCCGCAGACACCGTTCCGCTTCGTCTGGGGCAACAACGGCGTGCGTCCGCTCAAGCCCGCGCTCGATGCGGGAAGCGGCCTGTGCACGGCGCTGTCGCTCCGCCCGGAGGAGATCCTCTATCTGGGTGACGGCGATTCCGATATGGAGTTTGCATCCAAGATGGGCTTTTTCGCCGCAGGCGCCGCATGGGGCTATCGCAGCCGTGAAGCGCTGGCGGAAAACGGCGCAGACGCCGTGCTGGAGCAGGCATCAGACCTTGAGATGCTGCTGAGGCTTTGAACCGAATAAAATGCCCTTGTCTGCATGAAAGCAGACAAGGGCATTTTTATGTGCGCGCTTAGCCGAGGCAGTGCCTCAGGTGCGGCCTGTCTCGCGGCGGCGGAAAAGCAGCGTGATGCACCACAGTCCGGCCAGACCGACCAGCGCGTAGACCACGCGGCTGAAGCTCGCGGTCTGACCGCCGAAAATCCACGCGACCAGATCAAATTTTGCAAAACCGACCAGCCCCCAGTTGACTGCGCCGACGATGACGAGGATCAGAGATACGATGTCCATATGCGTTGCTCCTTTCGATTGTTGACGCTTATAGTATGCTCGCTTTTTTTCACTTCATCCCTCTTGGGGAATTTCCTTCAAAAAGCGGTTGCTTTTGCGCGAGGATTTTGTATAATAAAAACAGAATTCATGCTTTTTGGAGCGCAAATTTTTTTCGCGTTTCCCGGGAAAGGAGCCGCACGATGTATATTGCCTGCCTCGATCTGGAGGGCGTGCTCATTCCTGAGATCTGGGTCGCGTTTTCCGAGGCCTGCGGCATCCCGGAGCTGCGCCGCACCACGCGTGACGAGCCGGATTATGAAAAGCTGATGGACTGGCGCATCGGCGTCCTGCACGAGCACGGACTCGGTATCCGGGAGATGCAAAACGTCATTGCGGGGATCGAACCGCTCCCCGGAGCGCGGGCGTTTTTGGATGCGCTGCGCGAAACGGCGCAGGTGCTCATTGTCAGCGATACGTTTCAGGAGTTCGTGCAGCCGATCATGAAAAAGCTCGGCTGGCCGACGATTTTCTGCAACTCCCTTCAAATCGGTGCCGGCGGTATGCTCTGCGGCATCCGGATGCGCTGCCCGCAGTCAAAGCTCACGACGGTCCGCGCGCTTCAGTCGATCGGCTTTGAGACGGTCGCCGCCGGTGACGGCTACAATGACATTGACATGCTGCGGGCGAGCAGGGCGGGCTTCCTGTTCCGCACGACCGATAGGATCAAAGCCGACTATCCCCAGTTTCCGGCGTATGAAACATACGATGCGCTTCTCAATGGCATCAAGGCTGCCATGGCCTGAAAATAAAACGGATGCACAAACGAAAATAATGTGAAAGGTGATTCAAGATGAACGCATTTTTACCCGCTGATATCCTGATGCCCAAAACAGACCATATGGAGAAGTGGGCAGTCATTGCCTGCGACCAGTTTACCTCCGACGCGGCATACTGGGATCGAGTCCGCAAAAACGCAGAGGGCGCGGTTTCGACCATCAATCTGATCCTGCCCGAGGCCGAGCTTGGCACCGAGAAGGAAGCTGCGCACACGGCTGAGATCAATGCCACGATGAAAAAATATATGGACGAGAACGTGTTCACCGTCTATCCGAACAGCTATGTCTATGTCGAGCGCACGCTGGAAAACGGCACTGTGCGCGAGGGACTGGTCGGCATGGTCGATCTGGACGCTTATGACTATTCCACCGGCGCCACCAGCGCCATCCGCGCGACCGAGCGCACCGTCTCTGAGCGCATTCCGCCGCGTCAGAGAGTCCGCCGTGACGCGCCCATTGAGCTTCCGCACATCCTGATGCTCTGCGACGACCATGACAAGGTCCTGATCGAGCCGATCGGCGCAAAGAAGGCACAGCTCAAGAAGCTCTATGACTTTGATCTCATGGAGGACGGCGGACACATCGCCGGCTGGCTCGTTGACGGCGAGGATGCGAAGGCCTTTGACGAGGCGCTCGCGAAGTATTCTGCAACGGTCGGTGAAAAGTATAAGGGTCTCAAGGGCGTTCCGATGGTCTTTGCAGTCGGTGACGGCAACCACTCGCTCGCTACGGCCAAGAGCTGCTATGAGGAGCTCAAGAAGAATCATCCCGGCGAGGATCTGTCGAACCATCCGGCGCGCTACGCGCTCGTGGAGCTTGAGAACATCCATGACCCGGCGCAGGTCTTTGAGCCCATCCACCGCGTCATCTTCAAGACCGAACCGAAGAAGCTCCTGAAGGCGCTGGAAGATGCCTGCGGCGGCGCTGAGGGCTTCCCGGTCAAGTGGTACATCGGCGACGAGAGCGGCACGGTCGTCCTCGACAAGAACAAGGGCGAGCTTGCCGTCGGTATCCTCCAGCATTTCCTTGACGAGTATCTGAAGGATCATGCCGGTGAGATCGACTACATCCATGACGATGACGCGCTGATCGACCTTGCAAAGCAGCCGGACACCATCGGCTTCCTGCTGCCCGCGATGGAAAAGAGCCAGCTCTTCCGCGGCGTCATCGCCGACGGAATCCTGCCGAGAAAGACGTTCTCGATGGGTCACAGCCGTGAAAAGAGATATTATTTGGAAGGCAGAAAAATCAAGTAATGGAGATCCTGACTGAAAGCGCATTTGCAAAGCTGAACCTGACACTTGACGTGCTCGCACGCCGGGAGGACGGCTATCATGACATCCGCTCCATCGAGCAGACCATTTCTCTGCGTGACGATGTGGTCGTGAATGTCGGCACCGGTCGGAAATGGGCGCTGCACTGCTATGCCGAAAGGCTGGCGGACGGCGAACAGGAGACGGAGCTTGTGACCGAGGGCTATCCGCAGGATGCGGAGAACCTTGCATGGCGGGCGGCAGAGGTTTTCTTCGACCGCACGGGTCTTGACCCGCAGGGGCTTGAGATCTTCATCAACAAGCGCATCCCGATGCAGGCTGGTCTCGGCGGCGGAAGCGCCGACGCGGCAGCCGTCCTGCGGGCGCTGAACCGCCACTACGGCGCGCCGATGTCGCTTGGCGCACTCAGCGAGCTGGGCTTCTCGGTCGGCGCGGACGTTCCGTTCTGCGTCCTGTGCGGCACGGCGCTGGTCGAGGGCCGCGGCGAGCGCATCACAAGGCTCCCGAATGCGCCGGAAATCTATTTTGTCGTCTGCAAGCCCGATTTCTCCGTCTCCACGCCGGAGCTGTTCCGCGCCATTGACGGGGAGTTCATCGAAAAGCACCCTGACGAGAAGGCCATGATGGCAAACCTCCAGAATGGCGAGCTGCTTGGCATTGGCGGAAGCCTCAGAAACGTGTTTGAGCCGCTCGTGATGAAGGAGCATTTCGACATCAACTTCATCAAGTCCATGATGTTCACCTACGGCGCGTATGGCGCGCAGATGACGGGCACGGGCTCTGCGGTGTTCGGCATATACGATTCGTTCGAGTATGCCACCGTTGCCTGCACGATGCTCCGCGACAAATACAGCCAAGTCTATATGGCAACCAGCGTATAAACAGACAAAGCACCGTCCATAATGCTGATATCAGCAGAAAGGACGGTGCTTTTTTTGAAAAAACGTATGATCTCAATTGTAATTCTGAGTGCTCTTGTACTTATGGCTGCGTCTGTGACGCTCGTGCAGGCCGAGCAGCAGCGCCTCTCGGCCAAGCTCATCCGTCTGCATGTGGTGGCAAATTCGGACTCTGCACACGATCAGGCGGTCAAGCTGGAGGTGCGCGATGCGGTGTCTGCGGCGGCAAAGGCGCTTCTGGACGGTGCGGAGGATCCGCGAGCGGCGCTGGCGGGCAGGCTGGACGCGGTCGCGGATGCGGCCGCGGCGCGGCTGCGCGAGCTGGGAGAAGATCTGCCGGTCACGGTGCGGCTCGGGAAAGAGCGCTTTCCGACGCGGGAGTATGACACGTTCTCCCTTCCGGCAGGCGTTTATGAGTCCCTGCGCGTGACCATCGGCGCGGGCAAAGGGCACAACTGGTGGTGCGTGGTGTTTCCGTCGCTCTGCCTGACAAGCTCGATGGACGAGCTGGAGCTCGCGGCGCAGACGGCTGGGTTTTCCATCGGGGAGATCCGCCTCATCACCGGCGAGGAGGACTTCCGGCTCAAATTCCGCGTACTTGAGCTGCTGCAGCAGCTCAAGTGCGCCATGGCAGGCGCGTGAACGCTGCCTGGAAAACAGGAAATGGCGTTTCGGCTTTGGGCATGTCAAAAGACTTCCTGACACGCCCAAAGCCGCTGTTTGTTTGTGCGCCGATCTGTGTTATAATAATATGCGTATTTCCGCTGGAACGCAGCTGCGCTTCGCGGAAGCTGCACGGCTTTGTTCCGCACGCATGATAATAGACGAAAAAGGACAAGGAGGAAACGCCATGCTCCGTTTTTTACTTGACGCAGACCGGCTTAAAAATACAGACGCACTGATCGGACGCATCTGCGCACGCGCGGCAGAGGGCACGCAGGGGCAGATCCTGATCGTGCCGGAGCAGTATTCCCACGCCGCAGAGCGCGCGCTCTGTGCAGCGGGAGGCGACACCATCAGCCGCAGCGCCGAGGTCTTGAGCTTCACGCGGCTGGCAAGCCGCCTGCTTTCTGTCTACGGCGGCGTGTGCGAGGAATATCTGGACAAGGGCGGGCGGCTGCTGAGTGTCTATCTCGCCGCCGAGCAGGTGCGCTCCCGGCTCAAATACTACGCCTCCGTCAGCACAAAGCCGGAATTTTTGCTGCGGCTTGGCGCGGCAATGGAGGAGTTTTTGAGCTACTGCCTGCCGCCGGAGGCATTGCGGGAGGCAGCTCAGCGTGTCAGCGGCCAGTTTGCGCAAAAGCTTGAGGAGCTGTCGCTGCTGTATGAGAGCTATCTCTCCGTCTGCAAGAACGGACGCAGCGACCCCGTGACGCGGCTTGAACGCCTGCGGACGCTTTTGCAGCAGACAGACTATGCCTCGGAGCATGTTTTTTATCTGGACGGCTTTTCGGATTTCACGGCGGCAGAGCACGCCGTTCTGACCGAGCTTCTGCGCCGTGCGCCGGAGGTACATATTGCGCTTTGCACAGACGGAAGCGGACGCGCCGTCTTTCAGGCCGCGTCGGAGACGGCGGCTGAACTCAAAAAGGAGGCTGCACGCTGGAACGTGCCGGTCACGACCGGGCATCCATCGTGCCCGTCCGTCCGCGCAGAGGCGCTCTGCGGATGGCTTGACGGACTGTTTTCTCCCACGCAGACGCCGGGGCAGGACGCGGCGGGGCGGCTTTTTCTGCATCACGCGCCTACGGCTGAGCAGGAATGCGCGTATGCCGCGTGGCGTGTGCGCCGGCTTCTTCAGACGGGAAGCCGCTGCCGCGAGATCGGCATCGCGCTGAGCGACCGCGCGGCATACGAGCCGGTGCTGCGGACGCTGTTTTCGCGGATGCAGCTTCCTGCCTATTTTGCAGGAACGGAGGACATTCTCTCACAGCCGCTTTTTGCCGCCGTGCTTTGTGCGATGGAGGCGGTCGACCGCTATGACAACGAGCCGATGCTGGCCTTTTTGAAGTCCGGCATCAGTCCGCTGGCGCGCGACGAGGCGGACCGGCTCGAAAAATACGCCTTTACATGGAGCATCCGCGGGAAGCTCTGGGAGGAAACGTGGACGATGCACCCCGACGGCTTCGGTGCGGAGTGGGACGAGGAGCGCCGCGCGGAGCTTGAACAGCTCAATGCATCGAGAAGCCGTGCTGTTTCGCCGCTTGCGTCTTTGCGAAGGGCATGGCATGCGGCAAAAAATGCCGGGGAAATGGTGATGGCGCTCGATGAATTTCTGACGGCGCTCGACGCCGGCGGCCGGATGCAGCAGCAGGCGCAGGCGCAGGAGGCGGCGGGCGAGGCACAGCGGGCGCAGCAGACGCGCCAGCTTTTTGACATCCTCATTGACGCAATGGAGCAGACCTATCAGGTGCTCGGCGCCTGCGTGATGGAGCCGCCGCAGTTTACCGCCATGTTCCGGATGCTCCTTTCACAGTATCAGGTCGGAACGATCCCTGCCGCGGTCGATCAGGTACAGATCGGGCCGCTGGAATCGTTCCGGAGCCTTCGGACAAAGCATTTGATCGTGCTTGGCGCAGAGGAAGGAAAGCTCCCTGCCTTCGCGCCCGCACTTGGCGTCTTTACAGAGGACGAGCGGCAGCGGCTGCGCACGATGGGCCTTGCGCTTGCGCCGGCACAGGAGGACCGGCTCGACCGGGAAATGGGCTGGATCCGGGCGGCGCTCTGCGCGGCGGAGGAAAGCTGCTCGCTCTGCTACAGCGGCGCGGAGCCGTCGTTCCTGTTTACAAGGACGCTTCAGATGTTTGACCGGCTCTCGGTGACAGAGGACGCGGAGCATGTGTTTGCGCCCGATGTGAACGCCGCAGCCGCGGCGCTCCTGCGCACGGGCGGACGAGAGGAGCCGCACATCCATGCTCTGAGCGAGGCCGTGTCGCGGCTTCGGCGGTGTGGCGCGTTCGACTTTACGCCGGTGGCACGGCAGACGGTCTGCGGGCTTTACGGAAACCAGATCGCGCTTTCTGCCTCGCGCATCGACCGCTATGCTGCCTGCCGGTACGCATTTTTCCTCTATGACGGTCTGCAGCTGCGCCCATGGAAACAGGCGCGCTTTGACGCGCCGCTGTTTGGCACGTTCGTCCACAAGGTGCTTGAAAAGACGGTGCGGGAGGTCATGGACCTCGGCGGCTTTGCAGCCGTGGAGGAGGAGAGCCTTTTGAAGATCGCGGCGCGCCATGCGCAGGAGTATACAAGAGACTTCCTGCCGGAGTTTGCCCAGCGCGGAGAGCGCTTTGCCTATCTCTACAACCGCAATCTGAACGAAGTCCTTGCCGTGGTGCGGGATGTCGGACAGGAGCTGCGCGCTTCAAAATTCATCCCGCGTGACTGCGAGCTGCATTTTGCGCGCGGCACGGAGCAGGAGGACACTATGCCGCCGATCCGGGTGCATACGCCGTCCGGCGACGGAGTTGTGTCCGGCTTTGTTGACCGCGTCGATCTGTATGAAACGGAGCACGGTGCATACTACCGCGTCGTGGATTACAAAACCGGAAAAAAAGACCTTGATTACGCGGGACTTCTCTGCGGAGAGGATCTGCAAATGCTCATCTATCTGTTCGCGCTCAAGGAGCATGGGCAGACGCGCTACGGCAGAAGGCTCTTTCCGGCCGGTGTGCTCTACGTTCCGGCGCGTGAGGAAATGGAATCGGTACCGCCCGGAACGAGCGAGGAGAAGATCGCCGAGCTGCGCGCGAAAAAAAAGCGCCGGAAGGGACTGCTTCTCGATGACGAGACGATTTTGCAGGCAATGGAGCCATCGGACGGCACGCCGCGGTATCTGCCGTATCAGCTTAAAAATGGCGAACGCACAGGAGACCTTGCCACGCGCGAGCAGCTTGCGCTGCTGGAGCGCTTCGTGATGCAGTCGCTTCAGGAAATGACCGGCGCAATGTTTGCAGGCGGCGTGACGCCGAATCCCATTTTGCGCGGACAGAATCGGTCTTCCTGCGTGTATTGCGATTTTGTGCAGGCGTGCCACAAGGACGCCTGCTGTCACGAAAACCGCTACATTGCGGAGATCAAGTCAGAACGCTTCTGGCAGGAGGTTGAAAGAAGGTGCACACATGGCTGAAAAGGACGTGGTGCTGACACCGTCACAGCAGGCGGTCGTTGATGACCGGGGCGGCGCGCTGCTCGTTTCTGCGGCGGCAGGCTCCGGAAAGACCAAGGTTCTGGTCGATCGGCTTCTGGCGCAGGTCTGCGCGGAGAATGCGCCGGCGGATCTGGACGATTTTCTGATCATTACATACACCAAGGCCGCCGCGGCGGAGCTTCGCGGGAAAATCGCGAAGGAGCTTTCCAAGCGCCTGAGCGCAGAGCCGGAGAACGTGCATTTACAGCGCCAGCTCACGCGTATCTATCTGGCGCAGATCTCCACCGTACATGCGTTCTGCTCCTCCATCCTGCGCGAATATGCACACACGCTGGACATTCCGGCGGACTTCCGCGTGGCGGAGGAACTGGAAGCGCAGGAGCTGCAGCAGGAGGTGCTGGACGCGCTGCTGGAGCAGTGCTATGAAGATCTGACAGAGGACAGTCCGCTTCGGCCGCTCATCGACCAGTTCGGCTACGGCCGCGACGACCGGCGGCTGGCAAAGCTGGTGCTGCCGGTCTACAGTGCGGTTCGCTGCCGCGTTGACCCGGATGCATGGATGCGCCGGTGCGAGGAGGCCTATGCACCGGAGAATGCGACGGACGCTGCGCAGACACCGTGGGGCAGGGCGCTCATTGCGCGTCTGCGGGAAACGACGGCATGGGTGCGGAAAAATTTGCAGCAGGCCGTTAACGCCATGGCGCGCGACGCAGTATTGCAGGAAAAATACGCGCCGAAATTTCTGGATAACATCGAGGCTGTTGCCTCGCTCGAGGCACGCGAGGGCTGGGACGAGATCTATGAAAATCGCCTGCTGAGCTTTGGAAGCGTCCCGCCTGTGCGCAGCCCGGAGGACGCGGAGCTGAAGGAAACGGTGCAGAACATCCGCAAGGAGGCACTTGCGGCGCTCAAGGACGCGCAGGCGTGCTTCTATGCGCCGAGCGCGCAGGTGCTTGCCGACCTCCAAAATACGGCGGGGCCGATCCGTGCGCTGCTCTCGCTGCTTCGGGAATTTGACAGGCAGTACGCGCAGGAAAAGCGGCGGCGGAAGCTGATGGATTTTTCCGACCTCGAACACGAAGCCATCCGGCTTTTGTGCCAGAGGGGGACGGCACTTCCGACCGCTGCCGCAAAAGAGATCGGCGCGCGCTTCCGCGAGATCCTTGTCGATGAATATCAGGATTCCAACGCCGTGCAGGAGCGCATTTTTGAGGCCCTTTCACGCGGCGGAAGAAATCGCTTCATGGTCGGCGACGTCAAGCAGTCGATCTACCGCTTCCGTCTTGCAGATCCCAGTATTTTTCTTGAAAAATACAAGAGCTTCCCCATGCGCGATGATGCGGCGCAGGGCGAGCCGCGAAAGATCCTCCTGTCCGAGAATTTCCGTTCCCGGCCTGAAATTTTGCAGGCGGTGAACGATGTGTTCTCGCTCGTCATGAGCCCGGAGGCGGCGGAGCTTTCCTACGGCGAGGAGGAGGCGCTTCGCTGCGGCATCCCGGAGTTTCCTGCCACACCGCAGCCCAAGGTGGAACTGCACTGCATTGACCTGGATATTTCCGCGGCAGAAGATGAACAGAAGGCGGAAAAACGCGAGGAGGAAGCGGCGTTCGTTGCCGCGCGCATTCACGAGCTGCTTTCCTCGGAAACGATGATCGCGGACAAGGGCGTGCTCCGTCCGGCTGTGGCGGGAGACATCACGATCCTTCTGCACTCGCCGGGACCGGCGGCGGCGGAGTACGTTGCAGCGCTTGCACGCTATCAGATCGCGTGCGTCACCGACCGCGGCGGCAGCATTCTGGATACGACCGAGGTGGAGGTGCTCTGCGCGATCTTGCAGATCATTGACAATCCGCATCAGGACGTGCCGCTTGCGGCGGCGATGGCAAGCCATGTCTTTGGCTTCACGCCGGACGAGCTGGCGCGTGTGCGCGGCTGCAACCGGAAATCGGATCTCTACGACTGTCTCTGCATGGCGGCGGAGACGGATGAAAAGCTGCAAGGCTTTCTGAACTGGCTGGAAACGGAACGTGAGCACGCCGGTCAGATGACGCTTCTGGCGTTTCTTGATGAAGTGATTGCCTCGACCGGGTTGGAGGAGATCTACGCCTCGATGCCGGACGGCACGCACCGTGCAGAGAATCTGCGCGTCTTCCGCGCGCTTGCCGCAGACTACGCCGCTTCGCGCGGCGGAACGCTGGTGCAGTTCTGCCGCTATCTGGCGGGACTTCGCGAGAGCGGAGCTCCGATTTCGCCTCCGCAGAGCGAGGCCGGAGCGGACGCGGTGCGTATCATGAGCATCCACAAGTCGAAGGGGCTGGAATTTCCCATCGTCATTCTTGCAGACCTGTCACGAAAATTCAATTTGCAGGATTGCGCCGCGCCGGTACTGCTGGACGACGAGCTGCTGATCGGTGCGAACGTGGTCAACACGCAGAGCGGCTCCTACTATCCGGGCATCGCGAAAATGGCGATCGCCGCAAGGAAGAAAAATCAGACCATCGCAGAGGAAATGCGTGTTTTGTACGTTGCCATGACGCGCGCGAAGGACATGCTCATCATGACCGACTGCGCGGCAAAGCAGCCCCAGCGCCTGCGGAGGCTGAATGCGGCGCTGACCGAGCCCGTGCGCCCGGAGATCGCGGGCTCGGTGCTTCAGATGGGAGACTGGGTGATGATGGCGGCGCTCTGCCGCACCGAGGCAGGCGAGCTGCATGCCCAAGCCGGCGGAAACGCCGTCAGCCGCGTGCGGCCTGACCCGTGGCGCATCACCTTCCAAAGCGCGCAGGCTCTGCGCGCGCAGCAGTCCGGCGCGGCGGGCACTTTTTCCGATCTTCCGGCGGCGCGGGCGGAGCTTCCGGAGCTGGAGGCGCAGCTTTCGTATGTATATCCGCACATGGCCGCGGCAAAAACGGCCTCCAAGCTGACGGCAACACAGCTTAAGGGCAGGCTTCTCGACCGGGAGGCGGCGGAGAACGCGAAAAACGGGAGCGTGCCGGAAACGGCTGTGCGCCGGCCGAATTTCCGGAAGGACACGCCGCTGACAGGCCGCGAAAAGGGCAGTGCGACGCACCTTTTCATGCAGTTTGCGCGCTATGAGAACTGCACGGACGCGCAGAGCGCGGCCGCGGAGCTGGAGCGCCTGCGACGCGAGCGTTTTTTGACGGCGCCTCAGGCGGAGGCTGTGGACTGCGGGCGCATCGTGCGGCTGTTTGAAAGTCCGTTCGGCGCACGCATCCTGAGCGCGGAAGCGCTCCGGCGCGAATTTAAGTTCTCCATCCTGACCGATGCGGGTGCGTATGATCCCGAGGCGGCAGGGGAGCAGGTGATGCTTCAGGGCGTTGTGGACTGCTTCTGGGAGGAGGATGGCGGGCTCGTGATCGTCGATTTTAAGACCGACCGCGTCTACGGCGATCCCGCGAGGAAGGCGGCGGATTACACACCGCAGTTGGAGGCGTATGCGCAGGCGCTGTCGCGCATTTTTGAAAAGCCGGTCCGGGAGAAATATCTCTATTTCTTCGACTGCGGCGAGGCCGTGCGCGTATAACGGCAGGCGCATTACGGAATATGCACAGGCGGCGAGGCAGAAACGCTTCGCCGCCTGTTTTTCCGGCAGCTTAGCCGGTGTGCGCGGCACGATCAGGATTTGTCCTTCGGCCTGAAAAACAGCGCCGTAAGGAAGCCGAAAAAGACCGCAGCCGCAATGCCGCCGGCCGCGGCGCGCATCCCGCCGGTCATCACGCCGAGCAGCCCGTCCTGATCGACGGCCTCCCGGACGCCCTTTGCAAGATTGTACCCAAAGCCGGTCAGCGGGACGGTCGCACCGGCGCCGCCGAAGCGGACGAGAAATTCATAGAGACCCACGCCGCCGAGCAGCACGCCTGTCACAACGTAGGCAGTCAGGATCCGCGCGGGTGTGAGGTTCGTCCGGTCGATGAGAATCTGACCGAGCAGACACAAAGCGCCCCCGACCAGAAATGCCTTCAGATATTCCAAGTCCATCACCTTCTTTCGTTGCAGATCGAGACGGCGTGGCAGATGGCGGGAATGGATTCCCCCTGCCATGTGGAGACCGGCGACATGAGCGCGCCGGTGGCGCAGAAAAGCAGGCTCCCGAGCTTGCGCGCATGGAGCTGCCGCAGGAGATACCCGCACAGCACCGATGCGCCGCAGCCGCAGCCGGAGCCTCCGGCATGGACGTCCTGCCGCGCGGCGTCATAGATCATCACGCCGCAGTCGCGGTAATTTGCGCCGAAGGATAGACCGTCGCGGTGAAAGAGGTCGATGAGGATGCGGCTTCCGAGGCTGCCGAGGTCACCGGTCACGATCAGGTCATAGTCCTGCGGGCCAAGCCCTGTGTCCTTGAAATGCGCTTTGAGCGTGGAAAACGCCGCAGGCGCCATGGCAGCGCCCATGTTGCTCGCGTCCTTGATGCCGTAGTCCTCGATCCTGCCGATGGTGGCGCAGTTGATGAACGGGCCGCTGCCCTCCGCGCCGACGATGCAGCAGCCGGAGCCGGTGACCGTCCACTGCGCGGTGGGCGTCCGCTGACCGCCGTAGCCAAGCGGAAAACGGTACTGCCGCTCGGCGGTTGCAAAGTGCGAGGCGGTCAGTGCGGCCGCGCGCTCTGCGTAGCCCGCGTTGACGGCGGCAGCGGCAAGCGTCAGCCCCTCTGCCATGGTCGAGCACGCGCCGTACAGACCGAGAAACGGGATCTGTGTGCCGCGCACGGCGAAGGCGGAGCTGATGCACTGGTTGAGCAGGTCGCCTGCAAACAGCACGTCCGGCTCGCCCCAGCCGGGCGGGGCCTTTTGCCGCGCAGTATCGAGCGCCAGCTCCTGAAGGCGCGTCTCAGCCTGCTCCCACGTTTTCTGCCCGAAGCGCGTGTCCGCCTCGGTGCGGTCGAAGTATGACCCAAGCGGGCCCTCAGCCTCCTTTTTTCCGGCTATGGCGCTGTGCGCCAGTATGACGGGGTGGCGGTCGAAAACGATCGTCTGCCTGCCCCTGTGAAGACTCGCCATATCATCGCTCCTGTTCTTTGTTCGTGGCGATAGTATGTGATAAAAGTAAAAAAATAACCGTGAATGCAGAACATTCACGGCCAATGAGGAATGGAAAAATGAAAAAGAAGTCGCAGGAGTATTGTATCCGCTTTTACGTCCGGCTATACACAAAGCGGTCTGCGAAAAATTTTTTCGCAGACCGCCGCTGTGTACAGGTCATTTTACGGGATAGGCGAGCTGCGCCTCGGACCAGCCTCGGATGAGGTCTGCATAGAACGCGCAGCAGCCGCGTGCGAGCGCGGTGTCGAGATTGCGGTAATTGCCGCACTCCGCCGCGCTCTGGCCGGGCATTGCGCCGTCATAGACGGCGGCTTGGGAAAAGACGCGCTTTAGAAGCGCGATGGCGTCGCCGTCACGGAGCTGCGTGCTGTCAAACAGGAAATAAAAGCCCGTCTGGCAGCCCATCGGCCCGAAATAGATGACCGCGTCCTTCTCGGGGGCGTTGCGCAGGAGCGTGGCGATGATATGCTCGACCGAATGAAGCTCGGCGTTTGTCAGAAGGTCACCCGTGTTCGGCTTTTTGAAGCGGAGGTCAAAGGTCGTGACGTTTCCGTCGCGGCGCGAGAGATACAGACCGGGGACGAGCACGTTGTGGTCAACGGTAAAGCTTGCAATCTTATCCATTACAGCGCCTCCAATGCGTCGATGAACGCCATTGCCACGCGGTTGAGATCCTTCATGGCAGTGGGGAAATTGAAAAAGAAATCGTCGTGTACGAACAGGCAGTCGGAAACAGACTTGATCGACATGAACGGCACGCCGTTTCGCAGACATACCTGCGCGTCCGCGCCGCCCTCCATATCGCACAGCAGCGGGTGGAAGGTATCGCTGATCCAGTGCGCGCGCGGCGTGTCGGTCGCGAACCAGTCGCCGGTCGCCACGAGGCCGGTACGGTAGGCAAAGCCGGTCTTGTCCATCGCGGCTTTTGCCTTTTCCAGATCGCTCGTCGGAAACTCCGTCCGGTTGACAGTGGAGACGAGGCCGGCTGGATCACCCACGGCGGTCGTGTCCACGTCATGCTGTAAAAAGGCCTCCGCAAGGACGATCGTGCCGATGGGAACCTTCTCGAAGCAGCCTGCAACACCGACGTTCAAAACGAGGTCAGGATGATACAGCGAGATGAGAAGCTCCGTTGCCATGGCGGCGTTGACCTTGCTCACACCGCCGATGCAGGCAATGACGTTCGGGCGGATCTGGTAGAACTCGACGCCTGCGGCAGATTGCAGAGGCTCTGCGTTTTCTGTATTCAGCAGGCTCTCGATCTCGCCGCGCATGGCATAAATCAGACCAATGGTCATGTGACATCCTCCTTACAGATGCAGTGTCGTATTTTCTGTATATTGTAGCGGCTCTGCACCGGAAAAGCAAGAACCGCCGCAGGAAAAGCGGACGTTCGCACAAAATCCGCGCAGCGGTGGAAATCTGAAAGCGTTTGTGCTATAATACTTCTATCTTTGCGGAATTTGGAAGGCAAGCTATGAAATACTTACTCGCTCAGCTCAAGGCATACAAAAAAGAAAGCATCCTTGGGCCGCTTTTTAAGCTGCTGGAGGCAACGCTGGAGCTGATGGTGCCGCTGATCGTGGCAGCCATCATCGACGGCGGCGTCAAGACAGGGGACAAGAGCTATATTCTGCGGATGAGCCTTGTGATGGTGGGCCTTGGGCTTGCGGGACTTGCAAGCTCGGTCACGGCACAGTATTTTGCTGCAAAGGCGGCGGTCGGCTCGACCACACGCCTGCGCAGAACGCTTTTTGCGCATTTGCAGACGCTTTCATATACCGAGCTGGATACGCTCGGCACCTCGACCATGCTTACGCGCCTGACGAGCGATATGAATCAGGTGCAGTCCGGCGTCAATCTGACGCTCCGGCTGGCGCTCCGGTCGCCATTCGTTGTGTTCGGCGCGATGGCAATGGCGTTTACCGTGGATGTGAAGGCAGCGCGCGTGTTTGTCGTGGTCATCCCGATCCTGTTTGCCGTTGTTTTTGCGGTCATGCTGGTCTGCATTCCGCTCTACCGAACGGTGCAGGGGCGGCTTGACCGTGTGCTCGGGCAGACGCGGGAAAACCTGACCGGCGTGCGCGTCCTGCGCGCGTTCGGGCGTGAGCACGAGGAGACGGCGGAATTTGCTGCGCGCAATGACACGCTCACAAGAGCACAGACATATGTCGGGCGCATTTCGGCGCTGCTCAATCCGCTGACCTATGTGATCATCAATCTCGCGATCGTCGCGCTCATCCGCGTGGGTGCGCTGCGTGTTGACAGCGGCGCGCTGACGCAGGGCGACGTGATCGCGCTCTACAACTACATGTCGCAGATCCTTGTGGAGCTCATCAAGCTCGCCAATCTGATTTTGAACATCACGCGCTCGGTTGCCTGCTGCAACCGGATCGGGACGGTTCTGGAGCTGCCGTGCAGCCAGAAAAGTCCGCAGACCGAGCCTGCGACCGACGCTGCGGCCCCTGCGATCGACTTTGAGAACGTGTCGCTTCGCTACGCGGGCGCCGGCGGCGATTCGCTGGACGGTATCACGTTCCGGGCCAGCCGCGGGCAGACCATCGGCGTGATCGGCGGAACCGGCTCCGGCAAGACCTCCCTTGTGAATCTCATCCCGCGCTTTTATGACGCGACCGGCGGCGTCGTTCGCGTAGACGGCGCGGACGTGAAGGACTACCCGATGCAGAGCCTTCGCCGCCGCATCGGCGTGGTGCCGCAGAAGGCGGTGCTGTTCAAGGGCACCATCCGCGAAAATCTCCTCTGGGGCGATCCGAACGCGAGCGAGGAAACGCTTCACGCCGCGCTTCGAGCCGCGCAGGCGGAGGAGATCGTGGCAGGAAAAGAGAACGGCCTTGACTACGAGATCGAGCAGGGCGGACGCAATCTCTCCGGCGGCCAGCGCCAGAGACTGACCATCGCGCGCGCGCTCGTGCGCAGACCGGAAATCCTGATCCTTGACGACAGCGCCTCGGCGCTGGACTTTGCAACGGACGCGGCGCTCCGCAAGGCGCTGCGCGCGCTGCCGGAAAAGCCTACCGTTGTCATCGTCTCTCAGCGCACCTCCTCTATCCGCCACGCGGACGAAATTCTGGTTCTCGACAACGGAAGGCTGGTCGGGCGCGGGACGCATGACGAGCTTCTGAGATGCTGTGCGGTCTACCGCGAGATCCACGAGTCACAGTTTAAGAAGGAGGAGGCATGACAATGAAGGACTCCTCTATGAAAACGCTTCGCCGCGTTCTGCGGTATCTCAAAAAACGCTGGCACATGCTGGCGGCATCGATCGTGCTGGCCGCTGCGTCGGTTGCAGGAACGCTCTATGTGCCCATCCTTGTGGGAAACGCCATCGACTGCATCCTCGGACCGGGCGCAGTGGCACATGCGCAGATCATGACGCTGCTCAGCCGCGTGGCGGCAGTCGCCGGGATCACAGCGCTGCTGCAATGGCTGATGAGCGATCTCAATAACCGCATCACCTTCGGTGTGGTGCGCGATGTGCGGCGCGATGCGTTTGAAAAATTGCAGATCCTGCCGCTGTCTTATCTCGATGCGCATCCGAGCGGCGAGCTGGTCAGCCGCATCATCGCAGACGCCGACCAGTTTGCAGACGGCCTTCTGATGGGCTTTACACAGCTTTTTACCGGCGTCGTGACCATCCTCGGCACACTCTTTTTCATGCTCCGCATTCACTGGGTCATCGCGCTGGTGGTCGTGGTGCTGACGCCGCTGTCGCTGTTTGCGGCGAAGTTCATCGCCGGACGCACCTACAGCATGTTTAAGCTCCAGTCCGCGACGCGCGGAGAGCAGACCGCCCATATGGACGAGATGATCATGAACCAGAAGGTCGTGCAGGCATTCTCGCACGAGGCGGAAAGCCTCGAAAAATTTGACGAGATCAATGGCAGACTCGAAAAAGCGGCGCTCCGCGCGACGTTCTTCTCCTCGCTCACAAACCCGGTCACGCGCTTTGTCAACAGCGTGGTCTACGCCGCAGTGGCGCTGACGGGCGCGCTCGCGGCGGTAGGCGGAGGCATCACGATCGGCAGCCTTTCCACGCTCCTGAGCTATGCAAACCAGTATACAAAGCCCTTCAACGAAATTTCCGGCGTTGTGACCGAGCTTCAAAACGCCCTTGCCTGTGCGGCGCGCATCTTCGCTGTGATCGACGAGCCGGCGCAGACGCCGGACGCGCCCGATGCGGCAGAGCTTTCGGATGTGAAGGGCAGCGTGGAGCTGCGGCATGCGGCGTTTTCCTATGTGCCGGACAAGCGGCTCATTGAAGATCTGAGCCTCACAGTCCGGCCCGGCCAGCGCATTGCCATCGTCGGCCCGACCGGCTGCGGCAAGACGACGCTCATAAACCTTCTTATGCGCTTTTATGACGTGGACGGCGGCGAGATCGACGTAGAAGGAACAGACATCCGCAAGCTGACGCGGCGGAGCCTGCGGGCAAGCTACGGCATGGTGCTTCAGGACACGTGGCTGCGCAGCGGTACCATCCGCGAAAACATCTGCATGGGAAAGCCTGACGCAACGGACGGGGAAATGATCGCTGCGGCCAAGGCGGCGCACGCCGACAGCTTCATCAGAAGGCTTCCCGACGGCTATGATACGGTCATCACGGAGGACGGCGGCAGCCTTTCTCAGGGACAAAAGCAGCTTCTTTGCATCACGCGTGTCATGCTCTGCCTGCCGCCGATGCTCATTCTCGACGAGGCCACAAGCTCCATCGACACGCGCACGGAGATGCACATTCAGGCGGCGTTTGCCCGAATGATGCAGGGCAGAACGAGCTTCATCGTCGCCCACCGCCTGTCCACCATCCGCGAGGCGGACGTCATCCTTGTCATGAAGGACGGGCACATTGTCGAGCAGGGCAGACATGCGGAGCTTCTGCGGAAAAACGGCTTCTACGCCAGGCTCTACAACAGCCAGTTTGAGAGCTGAACGGCGTCAGCCGGCCGCGAAGCGCAGAAATGCCAAAAAGGATGGAAATAATCCGGCAAATGTGATACTATAATCTAGTACGGCTTCGCAGCATCAAACGAACGGGGGTATGTCCATGAGCTATTTGCAGGCAATCATTCTGGGACTGGTGCAGGGGATCACAGAATTCCTGCCGGTGTCCAGCTCCGGGCATCTGGCGATCTTGCAGAGCTTTTTCGGCCTGGAATCAACGGAAAATCACCTCCTTTTTGATGTGCTTCTGCATCTGGGAACACTGGGGGCGGTGCTGATCACGTATTGGGGCGACATTGCGGGTCTGACGCGCGAGGGGCTTGTGCAGCTCCATCTCAAAAAACCGCGCCGCGGGCAGAAGCCCGATCTGCTCAAGCAGCGGATGATCCTGTTCATCCTGCTTGCGACGTTGCCGCTGGTGCTGGTCGTGTTCCTTCGAAAAGCAGTCACGTCCCTTTATGAAAACACGTTTTTCATCGGCTTTGCGCTGCTGGTGACCGGCGGGCTGCTGTTTGCGGCAGACCGGCTCGGCCACGGCACGAAAAACGAACGCAATGCGACGCTCGGCAGCGTCATGCTCGTCGGCCTTTCTCAGGCGCTTGCGACCGTGCCCGGACTGTCGCGCTCCGGAACGACCATTTCTGTCGGGATGTTCTGCGGCTTTGAGCGCTCGTTTGCGGTAAAATTCTCATTCCTGCTGTCCGTACCGGCGGTGCTGGGTGCAAATCTTCTGACGTTCATCGACGCCGTACAGGCCGGGATCGACTTTTCGCTCCTGCCGGTCTATCTGGTCGGCGTGCTGGCTGCATTCGTTTCCGGTTTCTTTGCGATCAGCCTTCTGCGCATTCTGGTGCAGAAAAGCCGCTTTGGGAGCTTTGCCTATTACTGCTGGGGTGCGGGGCTTGTGACATTGATCCTTTCACTTGTGTCTTGAGGTAAAGATATGGCGGAACAAAAACGAAAGAAGAATTCGACCGCGTCCAAGGCCGCCGCGAAGCAAGGCGGCTCGCGCGGCGGTAAGGGGAAGAAATCGGCTTCGCGCCCGATCCGGCGCGAGGTCGGCGCGTGCGTATGCCTGTTTCTCGGCGTGTTCACGATCCTCTGCTGCTTCGGTGTGGATGCGGTGATCCTGAATCTGATGACGGGGCTTTTCAAGGGGCTGCTCGGCGCAGGCTTTTACATCCTGCCGTTCTCGTTCCTGATGGGCTTTGTGATCCTGCTTCTGCATGACGGACGGCCTGTTGCACTGCGCGTGACGTGCGCGTTTTTGCTGGCTGTGACCATCGGCGCGCTGGTGCATATTTTCTCCGGCGGCGATGTGGCATGGGGCGCAGGAATCGCGGGCGAGCTTTGGAGCGGCGGCATTGCCGGGACGAGCGGAGGCTTGCTCTCCGGCCTGCTGGCGCAGACGCTTTCCGCAATCATCAGCCGCATCGGTGCGGTCATCCTGCTGCTTTGTGCGCTGCTGATGGAGCTCATTACCTGCCTGAACATGACCATCGGCGGCATCATCACTGCCATCCGCGAGCGTCCGCGCATCGAGTATGAAGAGCCGCAGCGCGAGCATCCCGACCCTGCAAAGGTGATCGTGGATCACGTGGCGCAGAAGCAAATTGAGCGCACCGAGCGCAAGCGCTCGCGAATGTCGGAATTTGACCTCCCGATCGACGACCCTCCCATGCCCGTGCGCGAGGGCACACAGCCGCAGCAGGCAGACCGCAGGGAGCTTGTCTCGCCGGATCAGTATGTTCTGGAGAGCCGAAAAAAGCATAAAGACGAAAAAACACCGCAGGAGCAGGTGAGACAGCCGCTCCGCGTGCCGGAGGAGGCGGTGGAGCGCTTTGACCGCAAAAAGCAGTTTGACGAGCTGCTGGTGGAGATGAATGGCGAGGTCGAACCGGACACGGTAGAGCCCGCGCCGGATGAAAGCAGCCTGCCGCATCAGTTCCCACCGCTTGTTTTGGACGAGCACCGGGAAAAGAAGCCGGAAATGCCGCTGGTCGTTCCGGCGGCGGAGCCCGCTGCCGCGCCAGAGGAAAAACCGATCAAAAAGAAGGAGGTCCGCGAGGAGGCGGCCAAAATCGCGCAGGAGATCGCCTCCGTTGAGCAGCCTGTTGTGTATCAGTACCCACCGGTTGAGCTTCTGCGCTCGGGCGACGGTAGCTCCGTGGACGGGACAGAGGAGATGCGGCAGAACGCCGAGCGCCTGAACGACACGCTCGCGAGCTTCGGCATCGAGGCGCAGATCATCAATGTGACGCGCGGCCCGTCTGTCACGCGCTATGAGCTGGAGCTCAACCGCGGCGTGAAGCTCTCCAAGGTCACAAATCTTGCCGATGACATCGCGCTCTCACTCGGCGCGTCGGGCGTGCGCATTGCAGCCATCCCCGACAAGATCTCCGTGGTCGGCATCGAGGTGCCGAACCGCGCGGTCTCGGTCGTGCTGGCGCGCGACGTGATCGATTCGCCGGAGTTCCGAAGAAGCAAGTCGCGCATCTCCTTTGCTGTCGGCAAGGACATCGGCGGCAGCCGCATCATCGGCGACATCGGGAAGCTGCCGCATATGCTGATCGCCGGTACGACCGGCTCCGGCAAATCGGTCTGCATGAACTCGCTCATCATCTCACTGCTCTATAAGGCCAAGCCGGACGAGGTCAAGCTCATCATGGTGGACCCGAAGATGGTCGAGCTCGGCGTTTACAACGGCATCCCGCACCTGCTCATTCCGGTCGTGACCGACCCGAAGAAGGCAGCGGGCGCACTGCAATGGGCGGTCACGGAAATGATGCGGCGCTATCGCATGATGGCGGATGCAGGCGTGCGTGATCTGGAATCGTTCAACAAGATCGCGGAGAGCTCGGAAGAATTTGAAAAAATGCCGCAGATCGTGGTCGTCATTGACGAGCTTGCCGATTTGATGCTGGTCGCTGCAAAGGAAGTTGAAGAATCCATTTGCCGCGTGGCACAGATGGGCCGTGCGGCGGGTATCCATCTTGTGATCGCAACGCAGCGTCCGTCGGCGGATGTCATCACAGGTCTTATGAAGGCAAATATCCCGTCGAGAATCGCGTTTGCCGTCGCCTCCGCGATGGAGTCGCGCATCATCCTCGACACGGCCGGCGCGGAAAAGCTGGTCGGCAAGGGAGACATGCTCTATGCCCCACTCGGGCAGGGCAAGCCCAAGCGCGTGCAGGGCTGCTTCATCACCGATGACGAGGTGCAGAGCGTCGTGGACTTCATCAAGAAAAACGACGCTGCGCAGTATTCCGAGGAAATTCAGGCCGACATTGAGCGCCGCTCGGCACAGAGCGGCAAGGGCGGCGGTACGGCGGCCTCTGCCGCCGTGGACGAGCCGGAGGCCGAAGACGGAGACGAAATGACACCCGCGGCGGTCGAGGTGCTGCTGGAAACTGGGCAGGCATCTGTTTCCATGCTCCAAAGACGGCTCAAGCTCGGCTACGCGCGCGCAGCGCGCATCATGGACGAGCTGGAGGAAAAGGGGATCGTCGGCCCGTTCGAGGGCTCAAAGCCCCGTCAGATGCTCATTACGCGCGAGCAGTGGGAGCAGATGAAAAACGGTGCGCCCATTGCGGAGAATCCTCCGGTCGAGGAGGAACTCCTTTAGGGTAAACCCCGGCGCTGCCGGTGTTTATAAATTCAGGACGCGGGAACTGTTTTCCCGCAAAAAAAGCATTGCATCCGGACGAAGGTGCCGGAGCGACAGCTGGAGGTATGAACATGAACACAAACGAAAACAAAAACCATGCAACCGTCGTCAAGATGGTCACTCTGGCCCTGCTGGCAGCGCTGGTCGTTGTCCTGCAGACCGTGGCAAGCAGCATCAAATTCGGCCCGATCCCGATCACGCTGACGCTGGTGCCGATCGTGATCGGTGCGATCCTCTACGGGCCGTCCGCGGGCGCGCTGCTGGGCGCGATCTTTGGCCTTGTCACGGCGGTCGCCGGTCTGACGGGCTATGACCCCGGCACGCAGGCGCTGATTCAGGCAAGCCCTGTGTGGACCATCCTGACGTGCTTTGTCAAAGCAACGGCAGCCGGCTGGGTGGCCGGACTGGTCTATCGCGCGCTGCATAAGAATCAGACCCTTGGCTGCGTTCTGGCCGCGATGAGCGCGCCGATCGTCAATACAGGCATTTTCCTGCTGGCGATGTCGACGGTGCTGCGTACCTCTCTGGTGGCGTGGGCTGCCGGCGCAGATCTGGTGTACTATGTTTTTGTTACGCTGACGGGCGTCAATTTCCTTGTCGAGTTTGGCGTCAACGCCGTTCTCAGCGCGGCCATCGCGCGGATCGTCAAGGCGGTCACGAAAAAATAAGCGCTGAGCGCAATACTCCACAAAGCACAAGAACGGTACAGCCATCGGCTGTACCGTTCTTGAGCTTGTCAAAAAGTCTTTTTGACAAGCTCTCAAACGCGAACCGCGTGGCTGGGTTCGCGTTTGAAAAGGCTGCACCCGGCTGCGCGCATAATTTGTGCGCTGCTTGCGCACAAATTCCACACTTGCCGGGCGCAGCGTGTTTTGTCCAAGGTACACGCCCCCGGACAAAACAAATTGACATTTTATTCGCGCCTGCGGGCGCGAACTCTACGAGATTTTTTGACAGTCTGAAGAACGGTACAGCCATCGGCTGTACCGTTCTTCGATTTCTGCGCGGTGCGTCAATCCGGACGCGCCACCGCGTGCAGGCCGGGCGAAGCCCATGCGCCTGCCGGAATTACTTCATGGAGCGCTCGTAGGCCTCGATCATCTTCTTGACCATCTGGCCGCCGACGGAGCCGGCTTCGCGGGAGGTCAGATCGCCGTTATAGCCGTTTTTCAGGTTGACGCCGACCTCGGATGCAGCTTCCATTTTGAACTTGTCCATGGCCTCACGGGCCTCCGGAATGTTGATAGAATTGCTGTTGCGATTCGTCATGTTGTTTTCTCCTCTTCAAAAGTTGTCGGAAAGACCGTTCGGTGATTTCCTCGAGGCTAGTTTTGCCCGCATACATGGCGATATGAGTGCCAATTTGTGCTGTGGCTGTCAGGAAATCTTGCAGAAATCGATTTTTTCCAGTTGAATTGAAAAAACAGACTCAGCCCTGCCTGCGCAGTGCCGCGCGAACCAGCCCGACAAACAACGGATGCGGGCGGTTGGGCCGGCTTTTGAATTCGGGATGATATTGGACGCCGATGTAAAAATCATTTTCGGGGATCTCGACCGTCTCAACGATGTAGCCGTCGGGTGAGGTGCCGCTGATGACAAGCCCGCGGTCGGCGAGAAGCTGACGGTAGTCGTTGCTGAACTCATAGCGGTGGCGGTGGCGCTCCATGATCTCGGTGCAGCCGTAGGCGCGGTGCATCTGCGTCCCTTCCACGATGCGGCAGGGATACGCACCGAGGCGCAGCGTGCCGCCCTTGTTCATCTGCTCGTTCTGGTCGGGCAGGAAGTCGATCACCTTGTCGGGCGCGTCCGGATCGAACTCTCCGGAGTTGGCCAGCGGAAGCCCTGCCGCATAACGCGCAAACGCAATGACGGCGACCTGCATACCGAGGCAGATGCCGAGATAGGGGAGATCATGTGTCCGGCAGTAGTCGGCTGTGATGATCTTTCCTTCGATGCCGCGATTGCCGAAGCCGCCCGGAACGATGACGCCGCAGCAGCCGGAAAGCGTCCGGCCGACGTTTTCCTCCGTGATCGTTTCGGAGTCGATCCACCGGATGCAGACGTGTGCGCCGGTTTCGTAGCCTGCGTGGTGCAGCGCCTCCGCCACGGAAAGATAGGCGTCGTGAAGCTGGACATATTTACCGACCAGCGCGATGGTGACGGATCTTGTCCGTCCGTGGACGCGGGCAAGCATTTCGTCCCATTCGCGCAGATCGATCTCCGGCGCACAAATGCCAAGTTCGCGGCAGACAACGGCGGAGAAATGGCTCTGCTCCAGCATGACCGGCGCCTCATAGAGCACAGGCAGCGTGCGATTCTCAATCACGCAGTCGGGCTTGACGTTGCAGAACAGCGCAATTTTTTGAAAAATCGACGCCTCCAGAGGCTCATCACAGCGCAGAACGATGATGTTTGGGTGGATGCCCATGCCCTGAAGCTCCTTGACCGAGTGCTGTGTGGGCTTTGACTTGTGCTCCTCTGAGCCGCTCAGATAGGGGACAAGCGTCACATGGATGAACAGGCTGTTTTCCCGCCCGACCTCCAGCGAGATCTGGCGCACGGCCTCAAGAAACGGCTGTGACTCAATATCACCGATGGTGCCGCCGATCTCGGTGATGACAACGTCTGCGTCCGACTTTCTGCCGACGGCATAGACAAACTCCTTGATCTCGTTCGTGATGTGCGGGATGACCTGCACCGTCGAGCCGAGATATTCGCCGCGTCGTTCTTTGTTCAGAACATTCCAATAGACCTTGCCGGTCGTGAGGTTGGAGTATTTGTTCAGATCTTCGTCGATGAAGCGTTCGTAGTGGCCAAGATCGAGATCGGTCTCGGCGCCGTCCTCGGTGACGTAGACCTCACCGTGCTGATAGGGACTCATGGTGCCCGGATCGACGTTGATGTAGGGATCGAGCTTCTGCGCCGCGACCTTCAGCCCGCGTGCCTTGAGAAGCCGCCCGAGCGAGGCTGCCGTAATGCCCTTGCCAAGACCGGAGACAACGCCGCCGGTGACGAAAATATACTTTGTCGTTTTCATAAATAAACTCCTTCCAAAAAAGAGACGCTCAGCACGGAGGCGGCACGCGGTCCCTCCTGATGCTGAGCGTCTTTGCTCGCGATGAGTATTCTTCTGTCTTTTGGTTGCTGCTGCATAAAAACCCTCCGCCTGCTGCGGTGTAAGATGAGCGGACTGTACTTATCGCAGAGACGAATGCCTCCACGATAAAGACAAAATAAAAATACTGGTGTATTATAAACGCTTCAAACGACGTTGTCAATGCAGATATTTGCATTTGCAGGAACATTTTTCAGTTGCTGATTTACCATGAAGAAGGTGTTGATGTAAGTCGCTTTATATGCTATGCTTCTTAGTGAGAAGTCGTTGGCAAACCGTGAGTTGTGGGGGAAAACAAATGAAGTATTTAGTTTTATTAGCAGGCTGTGGCCTCGGTGATGGCTCATGTATAGAAGAGGTAATTCTGACGTATGCAGCGCTTGATAAATATGGATGTGATTACACACCTGTTGCAGAAGATATTTTCGTTCAGTCTGTCAACCACCTGACAGAGCAGATAGCAGAAAAGCGGAATATCCTTATAGAAGCAGCCCGCATCGGCAGGGGACGCATGAAAGATATTCATGAGGTTGATTTTGCAGAATACGATGCATTGATCATACCCGGTGGAATTGGTTTATTGAACAATTATAGAGACTCCAATGTGATAAAAACGTGCGTCACACATTTTATTATCGAAAAGAAACCTGTCGCTGCCATGTGTGCGGGAATCGACTTTCTCCGCCGCTTCTATGGAAGTAATCTATTGGCACGTGAGATGGAAGAACTAACTGCTGAAAAATTCTGCTTTGATGCTGAAAATAATGTTTATTACACGCCCGCTTTCAGAAAAACCAACAATAGCTATACGGCGCTATTAGGTATCGATTCTATGATTTGTGCGTTGAAGCAGGCATAAACATCTCAATGTAATTCTGTTTTGTGGGTTTAATTTTGGTTTAATTATTGAACAGAATAACTTACATTCTGTCCGCTGGCTATGTCGTATGTGCAATGCACGACACGTCACTTTGCAGCAAAAAGGGCACACCATCCAGACGCTGTAAACGCCTGAAGGGTGTGCCTTCTATTTGCCGTTATTGGCTTAGTTCAGGAAATCCTTGAGCTTCTTGCTGCGGCTGGGGTGGCGCAGCTTGCGCAGCGCCTTGGCCTCGATCTGGCGGATGCGCTCGCGCGTGACGTTGAACTCCTTGCCGACCTCTTCGAGCGTGCGGGGACGGCCGTCCTCAATGCCGAAGCGGAGCTTCAAGACCTTTTCCTCGCGCGGCGTGAGGGTGGAGAGCACATCGACGAGCTGCTCCTGCAAGAGCGTGAAGGAAGCGGCCTCGCTCGGCTCGCTTGCGCCCTCGTCGGGGATAAAGTCACCGAGGTGGCTGTCTTCCTCTTCGCCGATCGGCGTTTCGAGGGAGACGGGTTCCTGCGCGATCTTCAGGATCTCGCGTACCTTGTCGACGGGCATATCCATCTCGGCGGCGATCTCCTCGGGGGAGGGATCGTGACCCAGCTCCTGCAGGAGCTGACGGGACACGCGAATGACCTTGTTGATGGTTTCCACCATATGCACGGGAATGCGGATGGTGCGCGCCTGGTCGGCGATGGCGCGGGTGATGGCCTGACGGATCCACCACGTTGCATAGGTCGAGAACTTGTAGCCCTTGGTGTAGTCGAACTTTTCGACGGCCTTGATGAGGCCCAGGTTGCCCTCCTGAATGAGGTCGAGGAAGAGCATGCCGCGGCCGACATAGCGCTTGGCGATAGACACGACGAGACGCAGGTTCGCCTCAGCAAGCCGCTGCTTGGAGCGCTCACCCTTTTTGACGGCGGTTTTGAGGGCTTTCAGCTCCTCGGCACTCAATTCCGTGCCATTCTTTTCCGCTTCTTCCAGCTTCTCCTTGGCTTCCATACCCTCAGACATCGCGGTTGCGAGCGAGATCTCCTCGTCCGCCGACAGCAGAGAAACCTTGCCGATCTCCTTGAGGTACATGCGCACGGGGTCGTCGGTCGAAAAGCTGTCGACCAGCTCGTTCGGGTCGACCAGTTCTTCCTCTTCGATCCCGGCGATCTCTTCCATCGGCGGCTCCATATCGTCGATGCTGCTGTCGATGGCCTCGGCGGTGCCGATGTCAACGCCGAGCGTTTCAAGCGAGTCGTAGATCTGGTCGAGCTGCTCGCTCTCCAGATTCATTTCGTCGATGGTCTCCATCAGATCGTTGGAGCTGAGCTTGCCCTTGGCCTTGCCCTTGGCGAAGATGTCCATCAGCTTTTCATTGCTCTGCAGCAGTGCCGCCGCGGGCAGGGAGGCGACCAGCTTTTCGTCCAGCGGCGGGAATTTCTCGGCGGGCTTTTCCGCCTGCTCATTTTCCTGCTCTGCCTTCTTGGCCGCCGTAGCCTTTTTCGCCTTTTTCGGCAGTTTGATCTCCTCGAAATCTGTCTCGGCGAGCAGCGCGTTGGCCTGTTCCTCCAGCTCTCTGCTGGTCAGCTGTTTTTCTTCCATATTTGCTTTCCTCCGTTACCCTTGTGTTTATTCTTTTCCATCGCGGCCATCAGGGGGTCTTCGTCCACGGCCGCGCGCTTATGCGCTTCGTCCAAAATGATATTGCAGTAATCCTGCAACGCCTGTGCGCCGTTTTTGAGCGACTCCGGCTTTTGCAGAATGCCAATGAGATGGCTGATCTCCTCTGAAGTGAAAAACTCCGCAAGCGCGGGGATGTTCACCTGTCCCGTCTGCGCGAGCTGTGCGCGCAGCGCGGTAAAAAACCGACCCAGAAGGGGAGAGGAGAAATCCTCTTCGCAGATGGGCGGGGTCTCACCGAAGAGCGAGTCGTCCAGCGTCAAAAGCCGCAGCACGCCTTCTTCGGCGAGCGCGGAGCGAAGGTCGGTATAGCGGATCGACCGCTCGCGCGGTTGGGCAGACACTGCGGGATTCAGGTCCCGCCGCTCCTGCTCGCGCTTTTCCTTGTAGCGCGCACGCTTCCGCGCGCGCTCGACCTCGAGCTTCATCGCGTCCGGCGTGATGCCGGCGGCTTCGGAGGCGCGCACGGTGTAAATTTCGCGCTCGACCGCGTTCGGCACTGTGGAGAGCAATTCTGCTGCCGCTTCGGCAAAGCCAATACGTCCCTCGTCGCTTTTGAGGTCGAACTTTGACTTGAGCTGCGACATGCGGAAGTCCATTCCGCTTTCGCTGCCCGAGAGCAGATGTTCAAAGGCGTCGCGTCCCTGAAATTTGATGAAGTCGTCTGCGTCCTGCTTGATGTACTGCCCGTCCACGAGCCGCTTGGGAAGCTCCAGTACCTTGACCTGAAAGTCCGTGCTGTTCAAGAGCGTCAGCGCTTTTTGCGTGGCGACCTTGCCGGCGTCGTCGTTGTCGTAGCAGAGCACAAGCTCCTTGGTGTAGCGGCTGAGCAGCTGCAATTGCTCGCTCGTGAGTGCTGTTCCCATCGAGGCGCAGACATTGTCGAAGCCCGCCTGATGGAGCATGACAACGTCGATGTTGCCCTCGACCAGTATGATATTGCTGCGCTTGCTCTTTTTGGCAAGATTCAGCCCGTATAAAACGCGCCGCTTGCTGTAAACGACCGTTTCGGGCGTGTTCATGTACTTTGCGCCCGGATCGTCCTTGCTGATGATGCGCCCGCCAAAGCCTAAGACATCGCCGCGCACGTCGATGATGGGGAAGATGAGGCGCTTGCGGAATTTATCGTACAGCCCGCCGTTCTTCCCGCGGATGGCAAGGCCTGAGGCGAGCAGCTCACCGTCGCCGTAGCCCTTTTTGCGCATCGCGGTGAGAAGGCCGTCCCACTCGTCCGCCGCTGCGCCGAGCCCAAAATTCGTCGCGTTGCGCCGCGTGATCTTGCGGGTTTTCATGTACTCGAGCACCGGCGCACCCTTGGGCGAGTAGAGCTGGTCGTAGTAAAAGCGCGCCGCATCGCGGTTGAGCGACAGGATGCGCGAGCGCAGACGGCTCTCGTCGCTGTGCTCTTCCTCCGGCACCGGCATATTGACGCGCCGCGCCAGAAAGCGCACCGCATCGGGAAAGGAGAGGTTTTCCTCCTCCATGATGAAGTTGATGACGCCGCCGCCCTTTTTGCAGCCGAAGCAGTAGCACAGCTGCTTGTCCGGTAGCACGTGGAACGAGGGCGTCTTTTCGCTGTGAAAGGGGCAGCAGCCCCACAGGCTCCCACCGCGCGGCTGGAGCGAAACATAATTGCTGACAACATCGACAATGTCATTGCGGGCGATCAGCTCGTCCAGAAATTGCCGGTCAAAGGCCATGGCGTCCTCCTTTCCCTCCTCTGCATACGGATCCTCTATGCCTATATACCGTATACGTCGAAAACGGTTGATTTCCTCTTTTTTGGCAGAAAAATTTCAAAAAAATTTTCCGCAAGGAGAAAGTTTGACAGAATCTGCCGTTTCCTCTATAATTTCCGCAGGAAATGCTGCGCAAAGGGGGCGGAAGGTGTGAATATCCGGCTGTATGCTGTCAGGCTCGATCGTGCGCTCGGTGAAGCGGAGACTGCCGCGCTTGCGCGTTTTCTCCCGTCTGAACGCAAAGTGCGATCCGATCGTTCCGCGCACACGGCGGAAACGCTCTGCGCGTATGCGCTGCTGCGCCGCGCGCTGCATGATCGTTACGGCTGGGAAAAGCTGCCGGAGATCTCCCGTGGAACGCATGGAAAACCGTATTTTGCGGCGTATCCCGATGTTTGCTTCAGCCTGAGCCATTCGCACGGCGCGGTGCTGCTGGCAGTCCACGACCATAGCATCGGCGCGGACATCGAGCGCCTTCGCCCGGTGAGTGAGCAGATGCGCGCGCGCTTCCAAGCATCAGATGACGTTTCGTTCTGGCAGCTTTGGGTGCAGCGGGAGAGCCGCTGCAAGCGCCGCGGCATCAGCGCCGTCAGCATGAGAAACGGGGAAATGCCGGTCGTTCCCAATGAGCGCGTTTTTGTGTTTTCACCATTTTCTGATTCTCTTGCAGGTATCTGCACCGATTCAAATGCAGAGACTGACAAGCTGATAAGGCTTACAGTAGACGATCTCATATAAAAGGTTCCGAAGAGCATTCTTCGGAACCTTTTTTTGCTTTTTGCCTTACAGATCCACGATGATCGGCTCATGTCCGATCTTTGGCAGCAGAACGTTCAGCAGATCCTCTGTTTTAAATTTGAGGCTCTGCGTGTTGTCACAGGGGTGGCAGGCGAAATACGGCGCGGTATATACGTCCCTGTCCATGACGAGACGGACGGCGTTGCCGCTGTCGTTGTGCAGCCCCAGCACGCTTGCAGACCCGGGCGAGCAGCCCAGCAGCTCCTCCATTTTTTCGGGCGGCGCAAACGAGAGGCGCGACGAGCCGATCTGATGGCTCAGATCCTTGGTGTGAAACGGCTTATCTTCGGGCATGGTGAGCAGGTAAAAGCTCGTCTGCTGGCGGTTGCAGAGAAAGAGATTCTTGCAGATGCGCACGCCCAGCGCGTCCGACACAGCGGCGCAGACTTCCATGGTCTCCGCCTTTTCATGCTCAATGCACTGATAGGGAATGTGCAGGGAATCGAGCAGCGCATAGCTTGCCATCGCGCGCTCGGAGGCATGCTCCGGCGCGGTGTCGTAGAAGGGGGATACCAACATGCTTATGCCTCTTCTTTCTCTTTCAGCAGTTTTTCACCGGCTTTGTAAATATCGCCCGCACCGACGGTCAGGATGAGGTCGCCCGGACAGGCGATGCGCGCGAGCGCGGCGGTCACCTTGTCAAGCGTGGGGCAGTAGACAGAGCCGGGGATCTTGCGGCAGAGATCCATCGAGGAAATGCCGATGGTGTTCTGCTCGCGCGCGGCGAAAATCTCTGCCAGCACGACCACATCGGGCACGAGAAGCTCCTTGACAAAGTCGTCGAACAGCGCCTTCGTGCGCGTATAGGTGTGGGGCTGGAAGGCGCAGATGATGCGCTTGTAGGGCAGCGTCTTCGCCATTTCGAGCAGCGCGTGCAGCTCGCCGGGATGATGGGCGTAATCGTCGTAGATGTCCGCGCCGTGGTAGCTGCCCTTGTACTCAAAGCGCCGCCCTGCGCCGGTGAAGGTCGCAAGGCCGAGGCCGACGGCCTCGCCGCTGATGCCGAGAAGGTAGGCGCTGCTCGCCGCGGCCAGCGCGTTCATCACGTTGTGCCGGCCGCCCACGCGCAGCGAAACGTGGGCATAATAGCTGCCGCGGATATAGATGTCAAAACTCGGCAGCCCATCCGTCCAGACGATGTTCTCCGCGCGGCACTGCGCGGCGGGATCATCGTAGCTGAACCAGAAAATGGGTTGGGAGATGCCCTTGAGCGCATCGCGCGCGCCCTGATCGTCCATATTGGCGACCACGTGCCCGCCGATGGGGACGAGCTCTGCAAAGCGGCGGAAGGAATGCTCCACGTCGGCAAGATCCTTGAAAAAGTCGAGGTGATCGGCCTCCACGTTCAAAATGACCGCCACGGTGGGGAAGAAGCTCAGAAACGAGTTGCAGTATTCGCAGCTCTCGGCGATGATCGTGTCGCCCTTGCCGACGCGATAGCCCGCGTGCAGCAGCTGCAAGGTGCCGCCGATCATCACGGTCGGGTCCTTCTGTGCAGCCATGAAGATGTGCGTGGCCATGCTGGTGGTGGTCGTTTTGCCGTGTGTGCCGGAGATGCAGAGGGCGTTCTTATAGCCCTTCATGATCGCGCCCCAGGCCTGCGCGCGCTCGAAAACGGGGATGCCGCGCGTCACCGCGCCGGAGATCTCGGGGTTATCGTCGTGAATGGCGGCGGTGCGGATGACAAAGTCGCACTCGCCGAGGTTATCTGCCGCGTGGCCGATGGTAACGGGAATGCCAAGCGAGCGCAGATGCTCGACGGCGGGGCCAGCGTTCATGTCGCTGCCCTGAACCTTAAGCCCCATGCCGTGCAGCACTGCTGCAAGCGGGCTCATCGAAACGCCGCCGATGCCTGCAAGATGCGCGCACTTTCCGGGGACGAGATAGGAGAAAATATCCTTTTGGTTGGTCATGGTATCAAATCCTTTCCTTGTGCGATGCACAGGAGATTTACTTTTTACGGATTATCTATTATAATATAACGGCGAACGGAGTGCAATGCTAAAAAAATGATTTTTTGTGAGGGATTTATGCCCATTTTGCAGAAAGAAGTCAAAACTGTCATCGCTGCGCTGCAAAACGCGGGGTATTCGCCCTACCTTGTCGGCGGCTGCGTGCGCGAAATGCTGCGCGGCAAGGAGCCGAGCGATTACGACATGACCTCCGACGCCCCGCCGGAGGAGGTGCTGCGCATTTTTGGTGAAAGCGCGCACCCGACGGGTTTACCGCACGGCACGGTGACGGTCGTGAGCGGGGGGCTGCCCATTGAGCTGACGACCATGCGGCGCGACGGGGCATACCGGGACAACCGCCACCCCGATTCCGTGACCTTTGGCACGAGCATTGAAGAAGACCTTGCCAGGCGCGATTTTACGGTCAATGCCATCGCGCTTGCGCCCACCGGCGCGCTCATTGATCCTTTCGGCGGGCAGGAGGATCTGAAAGCGGGTGTCCTCCGCTGCGTCGGCGAAGCGGCGCGGCGCTTTGAAGAGGACGCGCTGCGCATTCTGCGCCTTGTGCGCTTTTGCTCGGTGCTTGGCTTTTCTGCGGAGGAAAAAACTGCCCGCGCCGCTCACGAAAAGAGCGCCCTGCTCTCCAATGTTGCGCATGAGCGCGTGTATGCGGAGATGAACAAGCTCCTGCTTGGTGAGAACGTGGGGGCAACGCTGCTTGCATTTTCTGATATTCTTGGGGTGCCGATTCCCGAGATCTTGCCCTGCGTGGGCTTTGACCAGCGCAATCCGCATCACTGCTTTGATGTCTGGGAGCATACGGCGCGCGCTGTCGCTGCCGTGCCGCCGACGCGGGAACTGCGTTGGACGATGCTCTTTCACGACCTTGGAAAGCCGCAGTGCATGACGCTCGATGCGCAGCTCATTGGCCATTTCTACGGTCACACGGCGCGCTCGGCGCAGCTGGCGGAGGAGATCATGGCGCGGCTGCACTTTGAAAAGACGCTGCGCGACGGCGTGCGCGCAAGGCTTGCGTGCTTTGACGATCTCTTCCCGCCCGAGCGCACGGCGATCCACCGCGAGATGGCGAAACGCGGCAGGGAAGTGACGGCGGATCTCCTTTTGACCAAGTACGCCGACAACGCCGCCAAGACGCCGGACGGGCCAAGCCTCGCGCGGCAGCCGTGGCAGGAAGCGCAGGCGGTCTTTGATGCGCTTGTTGCCGAAAACGCCTGCTGCTCGGTGCATGAGCTTGCACTCGGCGGAGAGGCGCTTGCCGCCCTCGGCTATCGCGGGCGCGAGATCGGCGCGGTGCTCGCGCGGCTGCTCGACGAGGTCGCGGCAGAAAAACTCGAAAATACGCGCGAAGCGCTCGAAAGGCGCGCGCAGCGCCTGTGGCGCAGCGGCTTTGCGCGCCATACCATAGAAAATAAAAAACACTGACCACGGAGGTAAAGCATGGCGAATCTGATGGATTATCTGGACTGGCGCGGCGATCTGACGCTCGCGGTCTCTCCCTTCAACGAGGTGGACGCGCTGATTCTGGCAGAGTTGAGCTTCGTCGATTTTGACGGCATTGTGCCGCCGCCCGAGATCGGGCGCGGTCTTCCGCTGTGCGAGGCGGCGGAGGCGTTCTTTGCCCGCCACGGCGGACGCGATGTCGACATGGGCGTTCTGGTGCCGGACGGGATCTCGCAAATGCTGCGAAAGCTGATGGCGAGTTCGCGCTTTCGCAACATGACGCTGAACGGCTACACAGCGCTTTTGGACGACGCTGTCGAGCAGCAGTTTGCAGCGCTGACGATCGACCTTGGCAACGGCAGCATCTATATTTCATTCCGCGGCACAGACGATACGATCGTTGGGTGGAAGGAAGACCTCAATATGGGCTTTTTGGAGGAGATCCCCTCGCAGAAGCAGTCCGTTGCGTATGTTGCGCGTATGGCGCGCCAGTACCCGGACATGACGATCCGCATCGGAGGACACTCCAAGGGCGGCAACCTTGCCGTTTACAGCGCCGTCAAGAGCGACGGCGCGATCCAGGAGCGCATTGTTGCCGTCCATAACAATGACGGTCCCGGCTTTGCCTGGGACATCAGCGAGACGGCGGGACACAAGCGCATTGCAAGCCGTATCCAAACGGTATTGCCGCAGACGTCGGTCGTCGGCATGCTCATGGAGCATGAAAAACACTATCAGGTCGTGCATTCGACCTACGACGGGCTCTATCAGCACGACGGCTTTTCCTGGCAGGTGTTGGGGACGCAGTTTGTGCATCTCGATGATGTCTCCCGCGAGGGGAAACTCGTCGATGAAGCGCTCTCTGCCTGGGCGGATTCGCTCAACACCCAGCAGCGCGAGGCGCTGGCCGACGCGCTTTACAGTGTATTCACCGCCTCGGGTGCAAAGACGCTCAGTGACCTTAACGAGGAAAAGCTCAAAAGTGCTGCGGCGATGCTCAAGACCTACAAAAATCTCGACCGCGAGACCCGGCGCATGGTCACGGAGGCGCTGATGCTCTTTTTCCGCCTGAGCACAAAGAGCTTTGTTCTCGACACGCAGGAGGAGAGCAGCCGCGAGATCGAGAATATCCGCAGAAAGATCTCTGAGCAGTATCAGAAATTACTGGAACGAAAAAAGTAAAAAAAGGGTGCTCTCTTTGATAAGAGAGCACCCTTTTTGCGTATTTTGAGGTAGGAGCGTTCTTTACTCTGCACTCGGCAGCTTTGCAGCCGGCTTCATCAGCAGTGCGCAGATGATGACAGCGAGAATGGTGTTGGGCAGCATATAGGTGCCGTTATACAGAATGGAATAGGTGACGGGGGAGGTCATGGTCATGCCCATGAATTCCTCTGGCATATACTGTGCGTAGACCGTCACGCCGGAGATGAAGTGAATGATAAAGCGGCCGAAGCAGCCAACGAGCGCCGCGATGGGAAGCTTGGAATAGTTGTTGTTCTTAGCGCGCAGAAGACCCGCGAAGCCAACAGCGGCGTAAGCAAGGGAATAGTCGAAGATGATGGAGACCCAGCTCACAGCGAAGCCCTCGGCAAAGAAATACTTGAGCGTACCGAAGGCAAGACCGGCGAGCAGACCCCAGGGTGCGCCCCAACGCACAGCGAAGAGGATCAGCGGGATCATCACGAGGTTGATCGAGCCGCCGAAGCCGCCGAACGAAAGGCCGATGGGGATCTTGATGTAGCTCAGAACGAGCGCGAGGGCGATGCAGATGCCGCCTTCAGCCAGGCGGCGGGTGCTGGAGTGGGTGGACGTGTTGCTCATGTGAGATTCCTCCTATTGAAGTGAAATGTGCTCCTGTCCGCGCCGCGGCATGAAAAAAGCACCGCGGCGTCGACGTCACGGTGCAAAGTTAGGCAAGATGCTTTGCATTCCTACGCCGGCATTACCCGGATCAGGTCTGAGGGACAGCGACGGCAATACGCCGCATCACAGCCGGCTTGCGCCAGCGCCCCTTGCAGGTACGGCGCAATCTTAGCGCATCGGCCGAGGTTTGTCAAGCTTTGTGCGGGAAAAGCGTAATTTCAAAAATAGAATAGCGGAATTTAGAATTGGTGTTGCGTCTTTGTTGTGCTTGTGATACAATAAAATTAGTTAGGCAACCAAAATAATTGTGATATTTGCAATTTTCTTGCGGACAGGAGATCTGAAATGGCTGCATTTGTTGTCAACGGTACACCGGTCACGGTGGAGAAAAATCAAAAACTCATTCGCTTTCTGCGCGATGAGCTGCACTTGACGAGCGTAAAAGATGGCTGCAGCGAGGGCGCGTGCGGCACCTGCCATGTCCTCATCGACGGCAAGCCGACCAAGGCCTGTATCCCGCAGACCGACAAGCTGGAGGGAAAGCACATCGTCACGGTCGAGGGACTTTCTGACTTTGAAAAGGAAGCCTTCACTTATGCTTTCGGCGAGGCGGGCGCGGTGCAGTGCGGCTTTTGTATTCCCGGTATGGTGATCTCGGCCAAGGCGCTTCTTGACCAGAACCCCGATCCCACGCGCGAGGAGGCGGCCTTCGCCATTCGCAACAACATCTGCCGCTGCACGGGCTATGTCAAGATTATCGACGGTATCCTGCTCGCGGCAAAGATCCTGCGCGAAGGAAAGATCCCCCAAAAGGAGGAGGATTTTCAGATCGGCTCACGCGTGCATCGCATTGATGTTGCCGAAAAGGTGCAGGGCTACGGGAAATATCCCGACGACGTTTATGTTGACGGCATGTGTTACGGCGGCGCGGTGCGCAGCGAATATCCGCGCGCCCGCGTGCTCTATATCCGCACGAAGGAGGCGGAGGAGCTTCCGGGCGTTGTGTGCGTGCTGACGGCGAAGGATATTCCCGGTCAGCAGAACGTCGGCCACATTCAGAAGGACCAGCCCACGCTCGTCGGCGAGGGAGAGATCACGCAGTATCTCGGCGACGCGGTGGCGCTTGTCTGCGCGCGCGATCAGGAAACACTCGAACGGGCGAAAAAACTCGTGCGTGTTGTCTATGAAGAGCTTCCTGCGGTACACAGCCCCGAGGAAGCGAAGATCCCCGGCGCGCCGGAGGTCATCATGGGCAACCGCGGCAACGTGCAGGCGCACCGCCATGTCTCGCGCGGCAACGCCGACGAGGCCATTAAAAATTCCAAGTATGTTTTACACGAAAAGTTTCAGACCCCGTGGACGGAGCACGCTTTTTTGGAGCCGGAATGCTGTGTAGCAATTCCACTTGACAACGGCGGCGTGAAGCTCCTGACCACTGACCAGAGCGCGCACACCACGCAGCACGAGTGCTCGGCGATGCTCGGCGTCGATTTTGCGCACTGCCAAGTTGAAAATATGCTTGTCGGCGGCGGCTTCGGCGGAAAAGAGGATATGTCCGTGCAGCATCACGCGGCGCTCATCGCGTACATCGCGCGCGTGCCGGTGAAGGTGAAGCTTTCGCGTCAGGAATCCATTCTCGTCCACCCCAAGCGCCACCCGATGTGGATGGACTTTACGATGGGCTGCGACGAAAACGGCATCATTCAGGGCGTGAAGGCGAACGTTGTGTCCGATACCGGCGGCTTTGCCTCTCTCGGCGGCCCTGTGCTTGAGCGCGCCTGTACACACGCGGCGGGTCCCTACCATTATGAAAACTTTGAGATCGAAGGTCACGCCTACTACACGAACAACCCGCCTGCGGGCGCATTCCGCGGCTTCGGTGTGACGCAGACCTGCTTTGCGACCGAAACGCTTTTGAACGAGATGGCGGATCTTGTCGATATCTCCCCGTGGGAGATCCGCTACCGCAACGCCATTCGCCCCGGCGAGGTGCTGCCCAACGGCCAGATCGTCGGGCCGGAGACCGGCCTTGTCGAAACGCTCGAGGCCATCAAGCCCTACTATGACGAAGCGGTCAAAAACGGCGAACCGGTCGGCCTTGCCTGTGCGATGAAGAATGCGGGCGTCGGCGTGGGACTTCCCGACTACGGGCGCTGCAAGCTCGTTATTGATGAGGAAGGTAAGGTGCATATCCGTACCGGCGCGTCATGCATCGGGCAGGGGCTCGGTACGGTGCTTGTGCAGATAGTGGTGACGAACGCCGGACTCAGGCGCGAGGATGTGGTCTATGACGGCAACAGCACGTTCATTACGCCCGACAGCGGCGATACCTCCGGCTCGCGCCAGACACTCATCACGGGCGAGGCCTGCCGCCGCGCCTGCCTGCTGCTGCGCGACGCGATGGAGAACCGTTCGCTCAGCGATCTTGCCGGACAGGAGTTTTACGGCGAGTATTACGCCAAGACAAACCCACTCGGCGCCGATGTGCCAAACCCTGTGAGCCACGTTGCCTACGGCTATGCGACGCAGATGTGCATTGTCGACAAGGAAACGGGCCTCATCAAAAAGATGGTCGCCGCGCACGACGTCGGCAAGGCCATCAATCCGCTCTCCTGTGAAGGACAGATCGAGGGCGGCGTTGTAATGAGCATGGGCTATGCCCTCACGGAGAAGTTCCCGCTCGACCATGGCAAGCCCACGGCGAAGTACGGTATGCTCGGCCTTTTCCGCGCCAATCAGATCCCCGAAATCAAGGCGCTTGTCATCGACAAGCCCGGACTTAACCTTGCAAACGGCGCCATCGGCATCGGCGAGATCACGTCCATCCCCACGGCGCCTGCGATCGCGGACGCTTACTTCCGCTATGACGGCGAGCGCCGGCGCAGCCTGCCGCTCGACCACACGCCCTACAAAAAATAAACCATCAGGAGACGCAATGAAACACGTTCTCATCATTTATACCGGCGGCACGATCGGCATGACGCGCACCGACAACGGCTATGCGCCGCGCTCCGGTTACTTCCGCGCCGCGCTTGACGCAATTTCCGACCTTCATTCGTCCGAAATGCCCGCGTGGGACTTTATGGAGCTCTCGCCTCTGCTGGACTCCTCCAATATGACCGTGCACGAGTGGAACCGCATCGCAGAGATGATCGCGCAGCAGTACGACAGTTACGACGGTTTTGTTGTTCTGCACGGTACGGATACGATGGCCTACACTGCCTCGGCACTGTCGTTTATGCTCGGCGGGCTTGATAAGCCCGTCGTGCTCACCGGCTCGCAGATCCCGCTGTGCGAGATCCGCAGCGACGGACGTGACAATCTCATCACCGCCCTGCTCATTGCGGGGGAGGGCGTCGTGCGCGAGGTGTGCCTTTACTTTGGCGGAAAGCTGCTGCGCGGCAACCGCGCGACGAAGTACTCCGCCGACGGGCTCATCGCCTTCGTTTCGCCCAATTACCCGATCCTTGCCGAGGCGGGGATCAGCATTCGATACAACGAATCCGCCCTTCTGCCGGGGCAGAAAGGCGGATTGAAGCTCCAGACACTTGACCCGGTTCCCATCGGGGTCATCAAGGTCTTTCCGGGAATTCAGTTTTCTCTCTTTGAGTCCATCATGACCGAGAAGCTGCGCGGCATCGTCATCGAGACCTTCGGCGCGGGCAATATCCCCGGCGACGGGGACGCGCTGCTGCCCATCATCCGCAAGGCCTTCCAGAACGGCACGGTGCTCACGGTCTGCTCCCAGTGCCCGCAGGGCGCGGTGTCGCTCGGTGCGTATGAGACTTCCAGCGCGCTGAAAAAGGCCGGTGCAGTCAGCGGACTTGATATGACGACCGAGGCTGCCGTCGCCAAGCTCTACTATCTTTTCTCCCTCAATCTCGGCAAGGAGGAGATCAAGCGGGCGATGGAGCAGGATCTTCGCGGCGAGATCACCGTTCTCTGATCGCGGCAAGCGCCGCCTTTGTGTCCACATCGCGCAGCTCGGCTTCCGGCGATTCGAAGAGCAGCAGCGCATCTAAGTGATTTTTGATGACCGCGCTGCCGCCGACGTCACCTTCAAGCGCGAGAAGTTCCGGGAAGAAGCGGGCGGGGAAGAGGCAGGGATTGCCCCGCGCGCCGTTGTGTCCGAGAGCAACGATGCACTCGCGGTGCGATGAAAAGAAATTGACCTCGCGCGCGAGTGTCTCGCGCCGCAGCAGCGGCTGGTCAGCCACCATGAAGCAGATGGCGTCGCAATCAGAAAGTGCGCGCGCGCCGAGACGGATCGTTTCACTCTGGCCGCGCTCGGGGTGCCCGTTTTGAAGCGTTTCAAAGCCGCGCTCTTTTGCGAGCGCCGTGATCTCCGGATACTGTGTGACGACGAGCACGCGCGCAAAGCATTCGCGCGGAATGGCATCCAGCGCGTGTTCAATGAGCGATCTTCCGTCCCATGCCGCGCAGAGCAGTTTATTTTCGCCGAAACGTTCGGCATTTCCGGCCGCCATGAGCAGGCAGCCGACGGTAAGTTTCTCCCGCACCGTGATCATCCCTTCCTGAGCGTTCGTTTTCTCCACTATAGCAAAGGAAAACGAGCAGAGCAAGCAGAAAAACATGGCACTTTCTCTAAAATGTGCGACTTGATGGCTGTACAAACTGTGCAAGCCGTGCTAAAATCTTGGAAAAAGCAGGCTGTGCGTCCGCCGCGCAGGGCGGCGCTCTTTCATAGGAGGTAAGCAAGATGAGCAAAGTAGGAAAAAGTGAGATCCGCGTCGATGCGTTCGACAAGGTCACCGGACGCACCAAATACTATGAGGACCAGATGCCGAACGGTGCGCTCTATGTGCGCATCAAGCATTCCACCATTGCACACGGCTTCGTCAAGTCGATCGACAAATCGGCGGCGGAGGCCATTCCCGGCGTTGTGAAGGTGCTGACCTGCTTCGATGTGCCAGAGCATTGCTTCCCGACGGCGGGACACCCCTGGTCGATGGATCCGGGGCATCAGGACGTGGCCGACCGCAACCTCTTAAACCTCCACGTGCGCTACTACGGCGATGACGTTGCGGCCGTCATCGCGGAGGACGAGGTCTCGGCTATGCAGGGCGTGCGCGCGCTCAAGGTCGAATATGAGGAACTCCCCTTCGTGCTCGACGTGCAGAAGGCGATGGAAGAGGACGCGCCCCTCATTCACGAGAATTTCCCGGGAAATATCCTAAAGCACACGGATATCCGCAAGGGAAATTATCACGAGGCCATTCAGGAGCCGGGACTTATCAAGGTCGAGGGCTGGTACGATACCCCCACCGTGCAGCACAGCCACATTGAAAACCACGGCTGCTATGCCTACGAGGAAAACGGGCGCATCGTCGTCGTTTCCTCCACGCAAATTCCGCACATCATCCGCCGCATCGTCGGTCAGGCGCTTGGGCGTCCGTGGGCAGACGTGCGCATCATCAAGCCTTACATCGGCGGCGGCTTTGGCAACAAGCAGGACGCGCTCTACGAGCCACTGTGCGCGTGGTGCTCCACGCAGGTCGCAGGGCGCTGCGTGCGCATCGACTGCTCGCGCGAGGAGACCTTCGTCTCTAACCGCGTGCGCCACGCCATCCGCTTCCATATCATCACATGGCTCAGAAAGGACGGCTCCATCGCCGCGCGCAAGGTCGAGTGCTTCTCCAATCAGGGCGCTTAC
>ERZ827520.345-NODE-345-length-77945-cov-4.264938_pt1 | contig 77945 bp, 92 predicted proteins | sample MGYA00519581_ERZ827520 | MGnify/ENA primary metagenome ERZ827520 (study PRJEB31778, sample SAMEA3449339) | human gut metagenome | biome: human gut; feature: human-associated habitat; material: faeces | place: United Kingdom | collected 2010/2012 ... | reverse complement strand
CTCTTTGTCGCAATTTTTTTAAATGCTGCAAACATTGCCGAAGCAATCAGCAAAATGCCTAAAACGATCGAATACGAGCCGGCTTTTTCAAACGGAGCCCGTTCAATCAAGACGGACGTTTTCAAATAGCTGTTTGACAGTTCCATCACGATTGAAGACAGGGAATTTGAAATTACAAAGCTGACGATTGATCCGGCGACGATCTGTTCTGCTCCGATCAAATACAGTGCGTTGACGTTCTTTTTAGTCAGCTTGGCTGTCAGAAGCATCAAAACCAAGATCAAAAGCATCATCACGATTCTGAAGCCAATCGAGACAAAGATTCGATAATAAGAAAGAATCTTGGCAACAGGCGTATTTTCAGCCGTCAGTCCTTCATAGACGTTTTTGGCATAACGATTCAATTCTTCAGAAATCGTATCAGTTTGGGATTTTAAACCTTGCTCAGCCATAGATGCTTCCTGATTGCTCAAGGTCCCGTTTTCCTTCAGCTGATTGATGACATCGCTGACCGCTTGATCAAGCTCTCCGGAAATATCGCAGGAGGCATAAGATTTTCCTTCCTCAAGATTGGTCAAAGTCTGAGCAACAATCATCGAAACAGCATTGTTTGCGTGTTCATCGGCTTGGAAGGATGCTTTCAAGTCATTGTTTCCCGCTGAGTTTTTAAGCACTGTATTTTCAAACATCAATGAATACATCCTGTCAGACATTTCCGAAACGATTTCAGTTTCCTTGACCGATTCCGAAATCACTTGCTTAACGGTCAGACTGAGCAAAAGCATCATTGTCGAAAGAACCAGCAGCAGTCCCGTTATCAAAAGAGCGACAGGATGTTTTTTTTCGTTTTTCATTTACTCACCTCTTAAACCACTTTATTAATTATATTCTATTGTCACAAGGAGCACAAACAAAAAAAGCCAACCGGCACCGCCGGCTGACAATATTGCTGTGATCTTACAAACTGTTGACGTATTCTTTGATACGTTTGGTTGCTTCTTGAAGGCTTTCCATCGAAGCAGCATAGCTCAAACGAACATAGCCTTCGCCGCCAGGTCCAAAAGATGCTCCCGGAATCAAGGCAACGCGAGCTCCCTTGGCGAGATCTCTGACAAATTTCCATGAATCAGTGCCGCACTTTGCAGGAATTTTGGCAAACAAGTAGAATGCGCCGTCAGGACTTGCCATCTCAAAACCTGCTTCTTCCAGTTCTTTTTTGACAAAATCGCGACGTCTAAGGTATTCGGCTTTCATCACATCGCTGTCATGCTTTCCGTTCTTCATGGCTTCCAAAGCAGCATATTGAGCATTCGTCACCGGTGCGGTAACCATGTACTGATGAGATTTGACTGCTTGATCGACAAAATCCTGCGGTCCGAAGAGATAACCGATTCTCCAGCCGGTCATTGCATGTGACTTGGAAAGTCCGCTTAAAAGAAGCGTCCTTTCAGGGATGATTTCTGCCATTGAAGTATGCGTGCCGGAATAGGTCAGTTCTGCATAAATCTCATCGCAAAGAACCCAGATGTCCTTTTCGACACAGACATCAGCAATAGCCTGCAGCTGCTCTTTTGAATACGTGACGCCTGTAGGATTGCTTGGGAAAACAAGCACCAGTACCTTGAAATGCTTGTCTTTGTTTTCGTCAAATACTCGACGCAGACGTTCCGGCGTCAAAACGAAGCCGTCGGCACTCGTATCGACCGTTACGACGTTGCCATCGTTAATTTCGCTGATTGGAGCATAAATCGGAAAGACGGGCGTCGGCATAATGAGCGTATCGCCCGGATTCATAATTGTCTGCAAGGCCGTGGCGATCCCTTCCGTTGCGCCGATCGTCGTAATCACTTGACTTGGCTTGTAGTGAAGATTGTATTTTTCATTAAAATATGCTGCCGTTGCTTCGCGCAGTTCGGGAATCCCCGCATTTGGCGTATAATGCGAAAGATTGTCATCGATCGCCTTTTTAGCAGCTTCTTTGATATGCTCCGGCGTATTGAAGTCTGGTTCCCCCAGCGTCAATTTGATAATTCCAGGAATTGCGCTTGCTTCAGCGTCAAATTGACGAATTGAAGAAACGGCAATTTTTTCGATTTTGTGGTTGAATTTATTTTCCATAGCGACTCTCCTCATAGCATCTATCATTATAATACGATATGAAATCAATTATATCATTTTAATCTAGAAAAAGAAATATCCACTGAATATGAATTATATTCATCATGAGTGACTTATTTTGCAACTTTAATCTCCGTATAAGGCGAAAACATCGCAAGCTGCTCTTTTGTCGGCTGCTTGTCCGTGATAAACATCGAAATTTTATCCAACGGACAAATTCGATAATAAGACTTGTTGATGAATTTTTGGTGCTCAGCAACCAAAATTACCTTTCTGGCACGCTTGACTGCCGTTCCGACAATCTGAGCATCGCCTTGATCGAGCAGATATGCACCGGTCTCATCAATCCCGGATGCTGCAATGAAGGCCGTATCAAACACGACATCGGCTAGCTCTTCCACGGCCAGGTTCGAATAAAAGTAACGATTTTCATGATTCAGAGTTCCGCTTAAAACTTTGACCGTTACTTTGTTGTGCTCGGACAACGCGATGCAATTGTCAAGCGAATGAGTAATGACCGTTAAAGGCATATTAATCGTCTGACAAGTTTTTAAAAGAATTGTTGACGCATCGACAAAGTAGACGTTGTGCGGCTTGAAATATTTGGCTGCTTCATTTGCAATTTGCGTTTTTTGTTTAGTAAATTGTGACAATCGACTTTGAAAATTGGGTACGCTCTTGCCAAAATCCAGCGGCAAAATGCCACCATGAGTTCGCTTGACCTCGCCTCGCTTCGTTAAAAGCACTATGTCCCGACGCGCAGTATCCTGCGAAACGCCGAATTCCTCCATAATGTCTTTGGTAGAAAGTTCCTGACGTTCTTCGAGAAGCTGTTTAATGAGTTCGATTCTTTTTTCCTGACTCATGATTCACACCTCGACTTAAAAATATTCTCTACTTAATTATACAGGCTTGAATCAGTAATTTAAAGCAACTTTAATTACTTTTTAGAAAACAATGCGTATTTAACGATATTTTAACCGACAAAAATCCGAAAAATAGTTGTTTAGTAAAATCGTTTAAGCAATTGTAAGTGAAATACAAAGCAAAAAGTCCCCGCTTTTGAAGAAAAGCGGGGACTTCAACGCTAAAATAATCAGTTTTCGAATGCTGTCTGCATTTGCGGAACGATTTGTTTCTTGCGAGAAACAACGCCCGGAAGATCGACTTTATTATCGACAAGCTTTTTGCCAAAGGCCTTTTCGACAACGTCTTGCGGTTCACCGACAACGAGCAGGCGCGTATCGGAATCAAGGATGTTCGTAACCATCAACAAAAAGAGATCATAGCCTTCTTCTTGGTTTTGCTTCTCGATTGCGGCTCTTAAAGCACTTTCGCGTGCAAACACTTCATCAAGATCGACCGTATTCACCTGATCGACGCGAACAGTCTTTCCACCCATTTCAAAGGACTTTGCGTCAGCCGTGATGAGTTCTTCTTCAGTCTTTGAAGCAAGGTTCGTGCCTGCTTTGAGCATTTCCAAACCATACTTTTCGTAATCAACGCCGGCGATTTGAGCAAGTTCTTCAACAGCTTGCTTATCTTCATCCGTTGTCGTCGGAGACTTGAACAAAAGCGTATCGGAAATGATTGACGAAAGCATCAATCCGGCGATCTTTTCAGGAACTTCAACGCCTGAGGCCTTATATTCCTTATAAACGATCGTGCTGCAGCATCCGAGCGGTTCTGCATGATAATACAAAGGTGCCGCCGTATCAAAGTTTGCGATCCTGTGATGATCAACAACGTGAGTAACCGTAAGATCTTTAATGTCATCAACGCTTTGCTGCGGTTCGTTGTGATCGACGAGCATGACTGCTTCGACTTCATCGGAAGCTTTTTCAATTACGCGAGGTGCTGGTTCTTTGAAATAATCCAAAACAAACTTTGTCTCTTCGTTAGGTTCGCCCAGGGCAACGGCTTCAGTTTCAAAGCCGCGTTGATTTTGAAGATATGAATATGCTTTTGCGGCGCAAATTGCGTCCGTATCGGGGTTTTTGTGGCCAAAAACGAGTTCTTTCATTAGGCTGATTCTCCTTTTGAATAATATACTTTAATTATACCCCCCATAATATAAAAATACAATTATGAGTTAGTTTTCAGTATTGATTTTCTTAAGGTGTTCAATATAGTCGGCTTCGCTCAGATACGCGTCAAATGCATTTAAAAAATTAGCAATTCTCGGAATTTGATTTTTGCCTTTTCTGAAAACAAAGGACAAATCGAACTTGATTTCAGGCTCAAACAAAGCCGTCATCAGCCGTCCGTTGTTATGAGCATCGACAAACGACGTCGGCAAAGCCGTATAGACGTCAGTCTTATTTGCAAAAGAAAACAGCTGGGCAGGCGTCGCAAAGTGAGCAACGCTTGTCGGTTTGTCGATCAGAGCATTTTTATAAGCTTCGCGAATCACGTCGTTGACGTAATACTGCGGAGGATAAGTCACCCAATCGTTCGTAAGCGTATCCTTCAATCGGATTCGCTTACGCTTGCTTAATTCCTCGTTGTTGTGAATAAACAACAAATCCTCCGTAACGATTTTCTTTGATTCGTACGGCTTCCAATTCTTAATGCTTTCATCTGGAAGATATGTAACAGCAAGATCAATGGTATTGTTTTCGAGTCGCTCCCAAATCTCTTTGCGCATCAATGAATGCAGCGTCAACTTAATCCCATGATTATGCTTATAATAATCCGTAATGAAACTTGCAAAAACGCTGCTTTCGATGGAAGCCAAAATTCCGATGCTGATTGAACCCTGAGTCGCGCTTGTCGTTTGCTGGATCTCATCGGCAGCCTTGTTTAAGGTTTCGTATATCTGATGCGTGGCATCAAGCATCGTGTAACCCGCATCAGATAGGTGCAATTTTTTCCCGACTGAATAAAACAACGGCGCACCGACCGTCCGTTCAAGCTTTTTGATCTGTTGGGTCAAAGCCGGTTGCGTAATCCCCAAAATCTGCGCTGCTTGCGTATAGCTCATCGTTTCGGCAAGCTGCAAGAAATAACTGAGCGTCTTGGAGGAAAAAATCGTATCTTGTTTTGTTTTCATAACATTTTCCTTTCAGGTTTGTTAATAATTAATTTATTTGACATCCCTAAAAACTTATCAATATATAAATTATAATACATCAAATTTACTCAATTGTTAATTAACAATTCCATGAACATGAATAATCTTCCGATTTTTAACTAAACAAAAAGCCCGGATAAAATCCAGGCTTCTTCTTATTTGACGTTCAATGCATCTTTCAGCGTCTTTTGAACGCTCTGCAATTCCGATTGACTGACGACTTCATATGAAACGCCGTCAATCATATCGCCCTTGCCTTGCAGCTGAACTTGTTTGATATTCTTCGCTCCCGAATACCCCGTTGCAATTTCTTTAACGTCATCAAACGTCAAGTCGGTCTTCATGTTTGATGAAATGGCGTTGAGAATCTTTTGATACTTGAGCAGGCTGCCAAGAGAAGCAATTTTTTCTACCATGGCCTGAACTACCAAACGCTGACGCATCTGCCGTCCGTAATCTCCGCGAGCATCTTCGTGACGCATTCGCGTATATGCCAAAATATTGCTTGAATCAATCGTTACGGTTCCCTTGCTGAAATGCTTGCCAAGACTCGTAAATTCAAGGTCATTATCGACCTGAACGGGTCCGATCGCATTTGAAAGCTGCTCCAACCCTTTCATGTTCAATTCGACATAATGATCGATCGGAATGTCAAGATAGGATTGGATCGTGTTCAACGCCCCCGTCATGCCGTCATATGAATATGCGGCATTGATCTTGTTGTTGCCGGGATGTCCTTCAATATGAACCAAAGTATCACGCGGGATCGATACGAGCGTCGTTTGACTCGGTGTTACGGCCGCTACCATGATGGTATCGGTTCGTCCGCGATATGTACGTCCGTATTCGCCGGTATCGCTGCCCAGAAGAAGGACGGAAAACGATTGCTTCTTAGACATGTCGACTGAGTTTTCACGCTTCTTTTTATAGTTTACTTTCTTGAAAGACCGATCGACTGCATCTTTGGCAGAAAAATAAAACTTCGCCAAAACAACTCCGTCAACAAGCAAGAAGACACAAACGATTCCCAACAGCCACTTCCACCAAACGTGTTTCTTGTGATGGTGATGATGATGATTACTCATGTAAAACACCTGCTTCCTTTGCAACCTTAGATTGCAAATTATTTATACGACAATGTAATTATAGCAATAAAATCATCAATTGCATTAAAAAGCTTTATTTTTTCATAAAACTGTAACACATAGTCCAAAATATAAACTAAAACCTCGCTCATTCAAAAGCAGAGCGAGGTTTTGATTTAATCAGTCCAGCCAGTTTTCAGGATCTTCACGCCATCTGTGAAGCAATTCCTGTTCTTCTTTCGTGATGTATGATTCTTCAACTGCTGCTTCAAGCAGTTCCGTATAGTTCGTCAACGTTGCAAACGGAACGCCGGCTTTTTCAAAATTGCCGTTGACGCTAGGAAGCTGGTAGGAAAAGATTGCGCATACGCCGATAACGTCTGCGCCTTCGTTTTCCGCAGCTTTGACAGCTTTTAAAACGCTGCCACCGGTTGAGAGCAGATCATCAATGACGATTGTCTTTTGCCCTTTTTCAAGCACGCCTTCAATCTGTTTGCCGCGCCCATGATCCTTTGGCTTGGAACGAACGTACACCATTGGAAGATTCAATTCCTGAGCAATCCATGCGGCATGAGGAATTCCCGCCGTGGCAGTTCCGGCGATCATTTCCGTTTCCGGAAACTTCTCCTTGATTATCTCGGCAATGCCTTTTGCAATCCTGGTTCTGATTTCAGGATAGCTGATCGTTAAACGATTGTCGCAATAAATCGGACTTTTGATGCCGCTGGCCCACGTAAAAGGTTCTTTTGGCGAGAGTTTCACTGCATTTATCTTAAGCAGGTCCTTTGCTGTTTGTTTCATTGTTGATTCCTCCATAAGTTTGAGACTAAGCGATACGCTTCAACAGGATTTTGAGCCTGGGTAATTGCTCGTCCGACAACGATTGCCGAAGAGCCGTTCATTTCAGCTTCGTCAGGCGTCATCACGCGTTTCTGGTCGCCGACATCTCCGCCTTTTAAACGAATTCCAGGCGTGACGCGCAAAAAATCGTCATTGGTTGCATCGGCAATCATCCGAGCTTCCCAAGCTGAACAGACAACGCCGTCCATCCCGCTTTGCTGTGCCAGTTCTGCGTAGCTTTTGACGCTTTCAGTCAAATTGCAGGCAATGTGCTGTTCTTTTTTTGCCATTTCAGGACTCGTCGATGTCAATTGCGTAATCGCCAAAAGTTTCGGGGCTTTTTTGCCATTGCTTTGAGCACCTTCCAACAAACCGTTTTTTGCAGCTTTCATCATTTCGCTGCCGCCACTTGCGTGCAAGGTCGTCAATGAGACGCCGAGTTTTCCAAGCACGCGCATTGCTGATTCGACCGTATGCGGAATGTCGTGGCATTTCAGATCCAAGAAGACATCGTGTCCCAGATCCATAATTTCTTTGACCATGTCCTGCCCTTCGGAATAGTAAAGTTCCATTCCGATTTTGACGAACAGCTTTTCTTCTTCAGGAAATTTTTTTAAGAAATTTCGACATGCCTCTCTGTCAGGAAAATCCAGAGCTATGATTGGACGCTCAATTTTCATTTGCAAATGCCTCCTTGACTTCTTTTCGCAGTTCTTCCAATGATGAAATTTGAAGCTCGTCCATCAAATCGGGAAGCTTTTCAATCAAATGCGGGCAAATCAGCGGATCATCGAAATGGGCCGATCCTACCTGCACGGCGGAAGCACCCGCAAGATACATTTCAATGATATCTTCAGGCCGTTCGATTCCGCCAACGCCAATAATCGGCAAATCGCAAACATGGGCAACTTGATAAATCATGCGAATCGCAACGGGAAGAACTCCGTGACCGGAAAATCCGCCTGTCAGATTGCCCAAAACGGACTTTCTCGTCTTGAGGTCGATATGCATCCCGAGCAAAGTATTGATCATCGTCAATCCGTCAGCCCCGCCTTCTTCAACTGCTTTGGCAATTGCGCAAATATCCGTGACGTTCGGAGAAAGCTTGACGTATACCGGCACGCTGGAAGCTTTTTTGACTTCTTCTGTCAGCTTCTTGGCAACTTCCGGAACGGTTCCGAAAGCCATGCCGCCTTTTTTGACGTTCGGGCAAGAAATGTTGAGTTCCAAAGCATCAACGTAGCCGCTTTGAGACAAGCGGGATGCGACTTCGACGTAATCTTCCTCAGAAGAGCCGCCGACGCTTCCGATAATTGGCAAAGAAGGATACGATTGCTTCAATGAAGGCAGTTTTTCAGCAATAACCGCTTCAAGCCCTGGATTTTGCAAACCGACGGCATTCAAAACCCCATTATCCATCAAGGCGATTTTAGGGTTGGGATTCCCTGTTCTGGCTTCAACCGTCGTTGTCTTGACAACGATTGCGCCCAATTCATTCAAATCATATTTCGGATTTTCGCCAAAGCCAAAAGTACCGCTGGCCGGCATAACCGGGTTCTTCAAGTCAAGTCCTGGGAGCTTGACTGCTAGACGTTCATCAGACATGAAACTACCTCCAAAGATTTTATAATGACTCCGTTGCAAACGAACGGTTTTCAAGCGCGCGCAATAAAGCGTCCGCGGTATTCAAAGACGTCAGCAATGCAATGTTGTGTTCGATTGCGGTCTGACGGATGACGAAACCGTCAGAAGACATCTCCTGATCGTGACTCATTGTATTGATTACAAGATCAACTTCATTGTTCATCAAAAGTTTGATAATTGCCGGATCATTTGAATCTTCTTCACCGATCTTGGAAACTTTCGTCGCATGCAGCCCGTTTTGACGCAGGAATTCGGCCGTACCCTTGGTTGCAAAAATACGGTACCCGATTTTTGCAAATCTTTCCGCAAGCGGAAGAACAACATTTTTATCCTTATCTTCAATCGTGAACAAGACGCGTCCGCATTCTGGAAGCAGCATATTGGCACCGGCAAATGCCTTATACAAAGCTTTTTCAAAATTAAAGTCGCTGCCCATGACTTCACCCGTAGACTTCATTTCCGGCCCAAGGAAGCTGTCAACGTCAGCCAGCTTGCTGAATGAAAAGACAGGTGCTTTGACGTGAACCTGTTTTGATTCTTGATAAAGTCCGGACTCGAATCCGAGCTCTTTAAGCGACTTGCCCAAAATGACCTGGGTTGCCACCTGCGTCATTTCGATTCCGGTAATCTTGCTTAAAAACGGCACCGTGCGACTTGCTCGCGGATTGACTTCAAGGACGTATGCTTCACCCTTGTGAATAATGAACTGAATATTCATGATGCCGATGCACTTCAAAGCAACGGCAAGCTTCTTCGTTGCTTCAACGATCTGATCCTTGACATCTTGCGAGAAGCTTTGCGGCGGATAAACAGCCATTGAGTCGCCAGAGTGTACTCCGGCATGTTCAATGTGTTCCATGATTCCCGGCAACAAAACGTCTTTTCCGTCACAGATTGCATCAACTTCACATTCATACCCTTCAAGATATGCATCGACCAAAATCGGATGGTCAATTTCTGCTTTGGCATTATGTGAAAGATATTCCTCAAGTTCTGCATCATTGTTGACGATTTCCATTGCACGCCCGCCAAGAACGTAGCTTGGGCGAACGAGAACCGGATATCCGATTTCATGAGCACATTCCATAACCTGTTCTTGAGTCGTTGCCGTTTTGCCGATCGGTTGTTTCAAACCAAGATTATTGATGACCTGATCAAATAATTCGCGATCTTCTGCCCGATCAAGGTCTTCGACCGTTGTTCCGAGAACCTTGACGCCATGTGCTTCAAGTCCGGCAGCAAGGTTGATTGCGGTTTGTCCGCCGAATTGGACGATAACCCCGAGCGGCTGTTCCAGTTCGATGACGTTTAAAACGTCTTCCAAAGTCAAAGGTTCGAAATAAAGCTTGTCTGAAATCGAAAAATCGGTCGAAACCGTCTCAGGGTTAGAATTCATGACAATTGCTTCATAACCGGCCTTTTGAATGGCCTTGACGCTGTGAACCGTCGCATAGTCGAATTCTACGCCCTGTCCGATTCTAATCGGACCAGAACCGATGACGAGGACTGAAGGCTTGTCTGATTTAATGCTTTCGTTTTCTTCATCATATGAGCTGTAGAAGTACGGAGTGTGTGATTCGAATTCGGCAGCGCAAGTGTCAACCATTTTATAAACCGGCAGAATCTTATTTTCATGGCGCAATGAACGGACCTCGTCTTCATCCATGTCCCACAGCCTGCCGATCGTATGATCGCTGTATCCGTAGTATTTGGCCGTTTTCAAGATTTCGATGTCTCCAACGTTGTGCACAAGTTCCGCTTCAAGTTCAACGATGTGTTTGATGATGTCAAGAAAATAAACGTTAATCTTTGTCAGTTCGTTGACTTCTTCCAACGTAAATCCTCTTCTGAACGCTTCTGCAATGTAGAAAATGCGATCATCCTGCACGTGGAAAAGCTTGTCTTCAACCTCATCGTCACTGGCATCACGCGCTTCTTGGCTGATAAGATCCTTTTCATCGATTTCAAGTGAACGAACGGCCTTTTGAATTGCCTCTTCGGCATTACGACCGATCGCCATGACTTCGCCTGTAGCCTTCATCTGTGTTCCTAAGCGACGATCGGCACGCGGGAACTTGTCAAACGGCCAGCGCGGAATTTTGGCAACCACATAGTCAAGTGCCGGTTCAAATTCCGCATATGTCGTTCCGGTAACCGGGTTGATGATTTCATCCAAAGTCAAACCAACGGCAATTTTGGCAGCCATCTTTGCAATCGGATATCCGGTAGCCTTTGAAGCAAGCGCACTGGAACGCGAAACGCGTGGATTGACTTCAATAACGTTGTATTCATAACTGTTCGGATCGAGTGCCAATTGAACGTTGCAGCCGCCTTCGATCTTCAAAGCACGAATCAGTTTCAGCGCACAATCGCGCAGCATTTGATATTCGCGATCGGTCAGAGTCTGCGTTGGTGCGAGCACGATCGAGTCTCCGGTATGGATCCCGACAGGATCGAAGTTTTCCATTGAGCAGACAACCATTGCGTTGTTTGCTGAATCGCGCATGACTTCATATTCGACTTCTTTATAGCCTTTGATCGATTTTTCAATCAGACATTGCGTTGCGGGAGAAAGGTCAAGTCCGTTTGCACAAATTTCTTGCAGCTGCTGCTTGTTGTCGCACATGCCGCCGCCTGTTCCGCCCATGGTAAATGCAGGGCGCACGATTACAGGATAGCCGATCTCATCGGCAAATTCCAAAGCTTCTTCAACGGTATTGACAGTTTTTGAGGCCGGAATCGGCTCGTTTAAATCTTGCATCAACTCTTTGAATTTTTCGCGATCTTCAGCCTGATCGATTGCTTCAAGCTTCGTGCCTAAAAGTTCAATATGCAGTTCATCCAAGATGCCTGTCTTGGCAAGCGCAATCGCCAAGTTGAGTCCGATTTGCCCTCCGAGAGTCGGAAGCAGGGCATCCGGATATTCTTGACGCAAAATCCGTGAAACGGATTCCGTCGTCAAAGGCTCAATGTAGACTTTGTCCGCAATCTTCGTATCCGTCATGATCGTTGCCGGGTTGGAATTGACCAAAACAACTTCATAGCCTTCTTCACGCAATGCCATGCAAGCCTGCGTTCCGGAATAATCAAATTCGGCAGCTTGTCCGATGATGATCGGGCCGGATCCGATCACCATGATTTTATGAATATCTGTTCTCTTAGGCATTGCTCTTTCCTTCCTTTCTATGGTCAATCATATGCATGAAATCGTCAAACAAATCGTCTGCATCATGCGGACCAGGAGCCGCATCCGGGTGAAACTGAACGGTAAATGCCGGGTAGCGCTTGTGACGCAGACCTTCGACCGTATTGTCGTTGATTTCACGGTGAGTAATGATGAGTTTATTCGTATCGACTGATTCAGGCTTGACCGCATAACCATGGTTTTGCGAAGTGAAATTGATGCGGCCGGTCGCAATTTCTCTTACCGGATGGTTGAATCCGCGATGACCGAATTTCATCTTGTAGGTATCGGCACCGTTTGCCAAAGCAAAAATCTGATGTCCGAGACAAATGCCAAAAAGAGGCAGGTGCTTTTCGATTTCCTTGACCATTTCGATTGCAGAAGGCACGCTCTTCGGATCTCCAGGCCCGTTAGACAGCATCACGCCATCCGGCTTGAGAGCCAAAATTTGTTCTGCCGTCGTATTGTAAGGAACGACGATCGTATTGCAGTCACGCTTTGCAAGTTCGCGCAAAATGCTGTGCTTTGCGCCGAAATCTACCAAAACGATGTTGCGCTTGCTGCCAGGGTTTGGATAAGGACGCTTGGTCGAAACCTGTGCCACGACCTGATCGCTGATTACGGTAGCATGAAGCTGGTCGAATGCATGCTTCAAATCATCAACAGGATCAATCAAACTGCCCTTCATTGTCCCATGAACACGCAGCTTTTTGGTCAACGCGCGCGTATCGATTCCTTTTATTCCAGGGATATTCATCTGTTTCAAGAAATTATCGAACGTATCCTGCTTGCGCCAGCTGTCGGAAACGCGTGCGACTTCGCGACAAACGACGCCGCGACAGTTGGGCTGAAGCGATTCGTAATCATCAAGGTTGACGCCGTAGTTTCCGATCAGCGGATTAGTGAAAACCAAAATCTGGTTTGCAAACGATTGATCCGTCACTGCTTCTTGATAACCGGTCATCCCGGTCGTAAATACGACTTCGCCTGTCGTTTGGCAATCGGCTCCAAATGCCTCGCCTTTATAGACCGTGCCGTCTTCTAGGACCAAATAACGTTTCATCGGTTAATTCCCCCTCTTGTAAGCAATTTTGCCGTCAACCAAGGTCATTGCGGTCGAGGCATGAACGGTTTCTCCCGTAAACGGAGTATTGATTCCTTTGGATAAATATTCTGATTCCTTGATCGTCGTTTCGTGATTAAGATCGAACAAAGCCAGGTCGGCTGGTTTGCCGGGCAGAATTTCGCCGGCTTTTTCAATCTTGAAAATTTCAGCCGGATTGATGCTCATCCAATTAAGCAGCTGTTCCAACGTAAATACGCCGGTTCTGACATAACGCGTATACAGCATGCTGAAAGCTGTTTCGCTCCCTGTAATGCCAAATGAAGCATTACGCATGTCGCCTGTTTTTTCATCAACGCTGTGCGGAGCATGATCCGTAGCAATAACGTCGATTGTTCCGTCCAAAAGGCCGTCAATCAAAGCCTGCTGATCATTTTTTGTTCTAAGCGGAGGATTCATCTTGTAGTAGCCGTCATTTCCAGGGATGTCCTCTTCATTTAAGAGCAAGTGGTGCGGTGCGACTTCGCAAGTCACATTGATTCCATGCTGTTTTGCCAAGCGAACGAGCTCAACGCTTTCGACGGTCGAAACGTGACAGATGTGATAATGAACGCCGGTTTCTTTTGCCAACAAAAGGTCGCGCGCGATCTGCGATGATTCACTGATCCCCAAAATCCCGGGCAAGCCAAGTTCTTCGGCACGTTTGCCGGCATTCATCACGCCGCCGAACAACAATGAGTTGTCCTCAACGTGCGCAACGATCGGCATGTCGATTTCAGCGGCAGCTTTCATCGCAAGATACATCGTGCCCGCCGTTTGAACGCCGCATCCGTCATTGCTGAAGCCGAATGCGCCGGTTTCTTTCAAAGCTTCATAATCAACGCGTTCTTCTGATTTCAATCCTTTTGTGATTGAAGCGTATTGCAAAACATGAACCGCACCGTCTTTTTTGTTCAAATCCAGCATGTGCTGAAGCTTTTCAGGCGTATCCGGAACGGGATCGAGGTTTGGCATCGCGCAAACAGTCGTATATCCGCCATGCGCAGCTGCCATGCTGCCCGTTTTAATCGTTTCCTTGTACGTGAAACCAGGTTCGCGATAATGAACGTGAACGTCTACCAAACCTGGGGCAACCAAAAGTCCTGATGCATCAACCGTTTCATCGATGTTATCCGTCAAATCTGCCAAATCTTTACCAAGAGCTTTGATCTTGCCGTTTTCAATCAAAATATCCTCATCAGTAAATTTGCCGGCTTGATAAACCGTACCGTTCTTAATAAGCATTTTCATTATTCCAAACCTCCCAGCTTGCGTCCGCGCATCACTGCCTCAATCATTGCCATTCTCATAAAGACGCCGTTTTGCATCTGAACTTTGAAACGAGACTTATCTGATTCGACAAGTTCTGACGCAAGTTCGACGCCACGGTTGATTGGACCGGGATGCATGATAATTGCATCGTCTTTCATTTTTGCATAGCGTTCTTCGTTAATGCCGTATTTCTTATGATATTCTTCAGGATTAAAGGAACCCTCGTTTGAATCTTCGTCATGACGTTCATGCTGAACTCTAAGAAGCATCATCACGTCCATTTTTTCAACTAATTCATCGACCGGAAGATATTTGCCATATTTTCCGAATTCGTCAGAATACCAGTATTCAGGGCCTGAAAAATACACTTCTGCGCCAAGCTGCGTCAAAAGCTCCATATTGCTTCTTGCAACGCGGGAATTTGTCAAATCGCCGATAATCGCAACTTTCAATCCTTCAATTCTTCCGAAATGGTCATGAATGGTCATCATATCGAGCAGACATTGAGAAGGATGCTGTCCGCTTCCGTCACCAGCGTTTACGATTCCGATATCAAGCGTTTGATTAGCGGATGTTTCAATCAAATCGTCGTAATAATTATTTTCCTTATGGCGAATAACGGCTAAGTCCAATCCGATTGCGTCCATTGTCAAAAGCGTATCGTAAAGCGTTTCTCCCTTCTTGACCGAACTGTGTGCCGGATCAAAAGGAATAACGGTTAAGCCAAGTTTTCTTTCGGCCATCTCAAAGCTCGTATGCGTTCTTGTCGAATCTTCAAAAAACATATTGACCGAATACACCGGATTCGTCAACGTCTCAGGAGTTCCGCCGTGCTTGAAATATTCAGCTCTTTCGATCAATGCTGAAACATCATCGTTGCTCAAATTTTCAATCGTTACAAAATGCGGTAATTTAACAGCTTTCTTTTCGATATTCATTCTTGTCTGTCCTTTATCCTTAATTTAATTAAAAAAAAGACCTGAATCCGCAATCAGATCCAGATCTGCAAAGGTTCGCCAAAACATACGCACTTGTGCATACGCCAAGCGTCTCAACCTTTTTGCCCTCTCTGGAGTCAGTTAAACGGTTGCTGCTTAACTATTCTGAGTATCACGCAATTCAATGCCGTCTTTTCCGTCGATTTCCTCAACATAAACTGCGATTTCTTCATCAAGCGAAGTCGGAATGTTCTTGCCGACAAAATCTGCACGAATAGGAAGTTCGCGATGACCGCGGTCAACGAGCACTGCCAAGTTAATCGTTTTAGGACGTCCTTGATCCATCAATGCATCAAGAGCCGCTCTGATCGTGCGTCCCGTAAACAAAACGTCGTCAACCAAGATCACGTGTTTGCCCGCAATGTCTTGGCCAAGTTCGCTGTCGTTAACGACAGGTTCTTTGAGATGTCCGTCTTTAGGGCTGACATCATCACGATATAAGGAAATATCAATTGCGCCAACAGGAATATCGGCACCTTCAAGCTGTTTCAAGCGTGAAGCGATGCGTTGCGCAAGATAAACGCCTCTTGTCTTGATGCCGACAAGGACGATTCCTTCAATTCCCTTGTTCTTTTCAATAATTTCATATGTCATGCGCGTCAAGGCACGCTTCATTGCCATTGCATCGCAGATCTCTTTTGTCATGTCAGGATCCTCCTTAAGATTTCAGTCCGATAAAAAAACCACTCAGCCTAAAACGTACTGTTTAAGGCTAAGTGGTAAACGAATTTCATCAGTAACGGCACACTGATTCCATTGCTCAATCCGCACCTTCTTAGCCTCTCTGGACTAATTTTAAAGGACTTATCATTAACATACAAGTTACACTAAACGATTGGTTTTGTCAAGTTTTTCCAGGCATTCTTGAAAAATTTTCGGCAAAGGAGTTTCAAATATCAACAATTTTCCAGTCGTCGGATGAACGAAACCGAGCTTTCCCGCGTGAAGGAACTGACCGTTTCCCTTAATGGTCTTTTTCGGACCATATAGCGGATCACCGACAAGCGGATGACCGATGTATTTCATATGAACCCTGATCTGATGGGTCCTGCCCGTTTCAAGAATGCACTTTACGAACGTATAATCGCGATATCTTTTCAAAACCTCAAAGTGCGTCACTGCATTTCGCCCGTCTTTGACAACGGCCTGTTTCTTTCGATCTTTTAAACTTCGACCGATTGGAGCATTTATCGTTCCCTCGTCTTCAGCGATTCTTCCGTGCACCAAAGCAACGTACTCGCGAATATTCGTTTTATCCTTAAGCTGTTTTGCAAGAGATCGATGCGCCTTGTCATTTTTAGCAACCATCAGCAAACCTGAAGTGTCCTTGTCGATTCGGTGGACGATTCCCGGTCGAAAGGTTCCGTTGATCGTCGACAACGGACAATGATATAACAAAGCGTTGACCAACGTATGCTCATCGTGTCCCGGAGCCGGATGAACAACCATACCTTGCGGCTTGTTGATGACAATTACGTCGTCATCTTCGTAGACGATATCCAATGGAATATTTTCCGGTCTTAATTCAAGCGTCTTAGTTTCAGGTTCTTCAAGTCTGATCACATCGCCTGACTTAACCTTGTACTTTGCTTTTTCGGTTTTGCCGTTAACGGTAATGTTTCCACCATCGAGCAGCTGCTTGATTTGCGAACGCGAATAATCCGAAAAAATTTCGCTGCAGACCTTGTCCAAGCGTCCGTTTTGCATTTCAACAACTGTTTCCTTCATAATTCATCATCCTTCAGCATTGCAATCAAAATCACTGCCACGCCGATCGTCAATGCGCAATCGGCGACGTTGAAAATCGGAAAATTGATAAAGTCAAGCTGGAACATGTCGACGACGTATCCTAAACGCAAACGATCGATAAAATTTCCAATTGTCCCGCCAATCATTAAGGACAGTCCCGTTAAATACAGAGGCCTGTTACGAAACTTCCAAAAAAAGAAAGCCATCACTGCCAAAGAAACGATCGAAATGATTACGAAAAACCAAATCTGTCCAAGCAACATGCTCCAAGCCGCACCATAATTTCTGATGTGAGCAAGCGATAAAATTCCATCGACTACGCTGATGTTGGTATTAAGTTTGATCGATCCGACAATCAGATGTTTGACCGTCTGATCCAATATGACGATTGCTACTATTATTACAAAATATAGAGGCATCTTTTTCTTACCTTTCTGTTGAATGTCACTTAACACAGTATACACTAAAAAAACGGGGAATTAAATCCCCCTGGTTGTTAAGTGCTTTTTTGCATTTAAGTTAAAGTAACATAATATAGTTCCTTAAGGCGGATTTGGCAGCAAAAAAGACCGAAAATACTCTGCCTTAGAGTCAAACACCACCGACTAGCCATTAAAAACCCGGATTTTTTCGTATGAATGACAACCGCCTGCAATGATGAAAATAAGAAATAGCCGAAAAAAGTCTGTCGGCAAATTTGAATGAGATCTTGGCTGCAACGGTTGAGCAGCGTCGCTCTTTAAAAGGGTAGTTTTTTGCATATAAAAATCAAAGAAAAGCCGGACAAATTCAATCGCAAATCGACCGCCTTTGTCCGGTTTTTCATTTATTTCAAGAGGAAAACGAGAATTTTTCCCCAGCCTCTTCAATAGAAATTTTTACTTTTATCAAGCCCTATCAATATAAGCCTTCAATTACGCCTTCGTCCGTCAGATCCATCCCCATGGCGGCCGGAACTTTAGGCAGTCCGGGCATCGTTAAAACATTGCCCGTCAACGCAACCAAAAATCCCGCTCCAAGCTTCGGCACGAACTCGCGAACATGAATCGTAAATCCTGTCGGCGCTCCAAGAAGGCTGGCATCATCCGACAATGAGAATTGGGTTTTGGCCATGCAGACAGGCAACTTGTCCCAACCTAATTTGCGGAACTGCGCAAGCTGTTTTTTCGCCTTTGGTCCGAATTCGACTCCGGCTCCACCATAAATTTCCTTAACGATTTTTTCAATCTTGACTTCAACCTCATCATCTGCATCATACAAAGGCTTGAATTCCGTTTTCTTGTCGCATGCTTCGACAACGGCGTCCGCAAGTTCCAAAGCCCCGTTTCCGCCCTTGGCCCAAACGTCGCAAACAAAAGCTTTGGTTCCGTCTTGTTCGCAAAGCTCTTGAATTTTTTGAAGTTCAGCGTCAGTATCTTGAACGAAACGGTTGAGCGCAACGAGAACCGGCAAGCCGTAGCGCTGCATGTTTTGCACGTGCTTTCTAAGATTTGCATAGCCTTGCTCGACTGCTGCAACGTTTTCAGCATCCAGCTCTTTTTTGGAAACCCCACCGTTCATCTTAAGCGCACGGACCGTCGCAACGATCACTACGGCATCTGGCGTCTTGCCCAAAACCGGTGCTTTGATGTCCAAGAATTTTTCTGCCCCTAAGTCGGCACCGAACCCGGCCTCGGTAATCGTATAATCTGCCAGATCAAGGCAGGTCTTCGTTGCAAATACGCTGTTGCATCCATGAGCGATATTGGCAAACGGGCCGCCATGAATGACAGCTGGCGTATGTGCCAACGTCTGAACGAGGTTCGGCTTGATTGCGTCCTTCAAAAGAACGGCAATCGCACCGGTCACTCCAAGCTGGTCAACCGTAACCGGCTGTCTGTCAAAAGTATATCCGATGACGATGCGTCCAATGCGCTTTTTAAGATCGGCAATGTCTTTTGCAAGACAGATGATGGCCATCAGTTCGGATGCCACCGTAATGTCGAAACCGTCTTCTCTCGGAACCCCTGAAGTCGGACCGCCAAGACCGACGACGACGTGGCGCAGAGCACGATCATTGATGTCGACCACGCGCTTCCAAATAATGCGTCTTTGATCAATGCCAAGCTGATTGCCTTGATGAATATGATTATCGATCAAAGCAGCCAAAGTGTTGTTGGCAGCCGTCAAGGCATGCATGTCGCCGGTAAAATGAAGATTGATGTCTTCCATCGGAACGACTTGAGAATATCCGCCGCCGGTTGCACCGCCCTTCATGCCCATCACGGGTCCAAGCGACGGCTCGCGCAAGGCAATCATCGTTTTCTTATTCCTGAGCTGCATCGCATCAGCCAATCCGACCGTGACCGTCGACTTGCCTTCGCCGGCAGGAGTCGGGTTGATTGCCGTCACCAAAACAAGTTTGCGTTTGGTCGGTTCGTGATCTTTAAGCGGCAATGAAATTTTTGCCTTGTACTTGCCGTATTGATCAATTTCGTCCTCCGTCAGACCGGCACGTTTTGCAACCTCGCCAATCGGTTCCATCGTGCATTTTTGTGCAATTTCAATATCTTTCAACGCTGAACTTCCTTCCTTGTCATGAATGATTCAAGTATAGCTCATATGACGGCAATTGTCAGCAAAATCTTCTTTTTTTAGTCATTTTATAATTATTTTCGCGCTTAAAACGTCTTAAACACGAACTTTTTCGGGGCTATTTAAAATTTTGTACAGTTCTTTGGCATTCTTGCATTTCATCATGACCGATAATTTCTGATACTTGGTCGTGAAAGCAAGGCCATGTTTTTCAACTTCAACATTTAAAATGTCGTCATATGAAATCTTTTTTGCATTCATGGAAAATACAGTCTTTATGGCTACGCCGTCATCCTCAAGCACGATTTTCCTTCGCGCAATCTGCAAAATTGCGGCAATCAAGAAAATCACAAAAACAATGGCAGTGTAGACTTGGAAGACGGTGATTTCAAGCCACAAAAGCATGCTGAACAAGAAAGCCATCCCAGTGTACGACCAGCACGTAATTGAAGTCGGCAAATCAGGTTGATAATAAAAACGTTTTTCCACAAAAAACATCCTTTCAATAAATAACTGTCGGTTACATTATATCAAAAAAACAACGGCGGTATGCTATAGTATATTTAATAATAAGTTAAGAAGAGGTCCAAAATGATCAAACTGTATACCGATGCCGCATTCAAAAACGGAAAAAGCGCAGCAGGAATCCTTATCGTCAAAAACGGACAGCAGTTCCAGCAAAAGTTTGCGTTGAACGAAAAAGACAATCACGCAGCCGAATTTGCCGCTGCAGCCAAAGGTTTTGAGCAAATAAAAAAGATTGCTCAAGAAAATGAAGCAATCTTTTTTTATACCGACAGCAAAATCGTTTTTGACAGTTTGAGCAAGCATTACAGCAAATCCTACCAAGAACAGCTTGCCCGTTTGGAAGAAACGATTCGTCCGTTTTCTTTGATGATTCCGAACCAGATTTCGGATAAGGAAAACCGCGGAGCTCATGAGCTCGCGCTGCAAGCTCTGCATTAGGCGCGCGGTTTGCGCTTGCCCCAATACTGAAACAGATCAGTTCTCAATGACCCGTTATAAAGCTTGCGTTTCTTTGTCGCTTTTTGACCATACCATTCTTCAAATTTAAGGTCGCTCGTCAAAATGTACTTGCCCCACGTTTCAAGCGGGCGATAAAGCTCTCCCATGTGCCGATAAAGCTTGTGCACTTCGTCTCTGCTGCTCAGACGTTCCCCGTACGGAGGGTTGGCAACGATTACGCCATATTCCTTATCGGTTTTAAAATCTTTCAGAGCCATCTGCTTTAAATTAATGCTTGAACGAACTCCGGCCGCAGCAGAATTCCTTCTGGCAATTTCGACCATTCGTCCGTCAATATCATAGCCCCAAATGTCGAGTTCGCGTGACATATCAGCCTTTGACCGTGCTTCTTCGCGAATTTTTTCTTCAACACCCGTTTCGGCAAGTTCCCATTTTCCGCAAGCAAATTGCCGATTCAATCCGGGCGCAATGTTATGACCGATCAAAGCTGCCTCGATTGGAATCGTCCCGGAACCACAGACAGGATCGACGAAGGTCTGTTCAGGATACCAGTGAGAAATCAGAACCAACGCTGCAGCCATGTTTTCCTTAAGCGGCGCCCCGCCTTTTTCGGTCCGATATCCGCGCTTGAACAGGCTGCTTCCGGTCGTATCAAGCGTAAGCATGACATTATCCTTGTTGATTGCGCATTCGATCGGATAAAGCGCCCCCGTTTCAGGAAGCTGCGTCCGTCTGAAATAAACGGTACACATTTTATCAACAATCGCCTTTTTGACGATAGACTGTACGCTCGGAACGTTGTGCAATTTTGATTTTTGAGATTTTCCTGAAACCGGAAACTCTGCGTCAAGCGGAAGAAACTCATCCCACGGCAATGCCTTGGTTTTTTCGAACAGCTCGTCGAAAGTCCTCGCCTCAAACTCCGCCACAACAATTTTGATTCTGTCAGCCGTTCTTAACCATAAGTTTGTTTCAAAAACATCTTTCATCGTCCCCGAAAAACGAACTCTGCCGTTTTCAGTCTGGACGTCATATCCAAGATGTTTCAGTTCGTTTGCAGTAATTGCTTCAATTCCGGCTGCACAAGTTGCAATTAAATTGAATTTTTCCATGTTATCCCTCACAGATTTGTTTAAAAATTTGTTTTCTACGAAAAAAGACCAGGGATAACACCCTGGTCAATCCTGGAATACAGTCCTCTATAAGCCACGTTCCGTACGTCATTCGGTTCAGGAATCCGAAATCGGTGGTAATCATCTATCTCCGAGTCAAAGACTCGCCCCCATGATTAGTTCATTTCCGTCATGAAGCGCCCCTACCAAAGTTTGGGTTACCTGCTCGCGGGGTTTACCTCGTTCCACCAGATGCGTTTCCGCATCCGTTCGTCTCTGTGGCACTTTTCAAGACTACTTAAGCTTAGCCGAAACCTTAGCCAGTTCATCTGCCGTTACCATAAAAGGTACCTTGCCTTATTTTTTCAGCAAGCACGATCACTACAGGCATCTCAGCCTGTGCAAGCTTGGACTTTCCTCAGCCTATATAAAATAGACCGCGATTACCCGAAAACTGTATTGCTATATTAACATATTTTAGAAGCGATTGCCTTGATCGCCATTATCGTTGAGCTGCGCACCAAACACATGACGTTCCAAATTGGAAAGACGTTTCAACACATCCATGTTAGTCATGTTCGTCTGAGGACGTGCAGTTTGCGAATTCCCGCCGACGCTGACCTGCTTGGTCAACTCATCGACGCGACTGCGCAGCTTCTCATTGTCAGCCTGAAGTTTCTGAATCTCAGATGTAAAAACCTCATAATCTTGAATGACGGCATCCAAAAATTCATCGACCTCTGTCGGGTCATAGCCACGCATCTTCGGTTTGAAGTTTTTGTTCACGATGTCCTTAGGCGTAAGATTTACATTTTCCATAGAAACTGCACCTCATTTACTATACAGGGACTTAACTCACAACACGTTCTATTATAGCAAGCTATCGTCAGAATGTAAACCATAACTTTGAATTTCTTGATATTGTTCGCTCGCATCCTGCAAATCAAACATGTCGATCGTTTGAAGAAAATAATCGTTGTTCTCCTGATGACGCAAAATCGCTTCATAATCATAGCGCGATTTTCCTTCATTTTCTTTGTCGTACAAAAGCAGACAGCCTTCGGTATGCTCAAGCATGAATCGTTGATAATTCCTCAGCTGCTGCGGCGATTCGTAAGGCCTTGAACTGACCTTTGCGCTAAAATCGCAATTTTCTTCCAATTCTTTGAGCTTGATTTTTTTATCTTCTTTCCAGTTGCTGCCAAATTCAGAGAACGGGTACATCAATGACGTTTTCAGCTCAAAATTAGTCATTGCAATCTTTTCGGCAACTTCCAATGCCCACTGCTCAGTTCCCAGCTGTCCGCCCGTGATGACCCACTCGAGTCCTTTTTCCAATAAGGAATTCAGGTTGTTTTCCAAACAGTACTTGATTACGGCGACTTTCGGATCGTTATCATTAAAAATCCCAAGCTCGTAACTGCGATAACCGGTTATCCAAAGTCTCATCTTTTCACCCCCTTATCTGATTGTACTACCTTCTTTGCTAATTTGCTCACAACTTGTTATAATTAATCAGATGGGAGTTGATACTCTGTGGTAATTAATTATCCCAACGGCCAGCCTTTTAAGAAAAGTCATTCGGCTTTAAAGAAGACGCGGGCCCAGAATACCATTTACGGAAACCGTGGCATGTCGCTTGAAGACGAGATCAACGAAAGCAACAAGTACTACCTCGAACACGGAATCGCCGTTATTCATAAAAAACCGATTCCAATCCAAATCGTTGACGTTTCTTATCCGAAACGAAGCGCCGCGGTTATCCGCGAAGCATATTTCAAACAAGCATCGACGACTGACTACAATGGCGTCTATCATGGAAAATACATCGATTTCGAAGCGAAAGAAACAAAAAACAAAGTTTCTTTTCCGCTAAGCAACTTCCATAAGCACCAGGTTGAACATATGCGTGCCTGTCAAAAACAAGGCGGGATATGTTTTACGATCGTCAGATTCGTTTTAAGCTCTGAACTTTTTTTGCTTCCTGCCGATATTATATTTGAGTATTGGGACAATCAGGAAAGCGGACGAAAGTCGATTCCCAAAAAAGTCATCCAGGACAAGGGCATTGAGCTCGACTACGGATTGGAACCTCGCATTCCTTACTTGGAAGGCGTCGATTGCTTGATTTCAAATCATAAATTTTAACACGTATCAAGGAGGATATGAGAGAATATATGGGAAACAATGATCCAAAATATTCGCGTACCGCTAAAAAACATGAACAGCATCACAGTTCGAAAAATCATAACGGTCCGCGCAAACGTCCAGTCAGACGCCCTAAGAAAAAGATGTCTCTTTTTTCAAAAATTCTCTTAGGACTTGCATTGACGGCACTTGTCTGCATCTGTTCCGGGGCAACGTTGTTCTTCATGTGGGCAAAAGATTCACCAACGTTGTCAGAACAGCGCCTCGCCAGTGCAGGCTCAACCATGATCTATGATTCCGACGGAAACAAGATCATGTCGCTCGGAACCGAAAACCGTTCCTATGTCAACGGCAAAGACATCCCTCAAAAACTGAAGGATGCCGTTACCTCTATTGAAGACAGGCGTTTTTACAAACATATGGGCGTTGACCCGTTCCGAATCGTGGCCGCCGCGCTCTCCAACGTCAGCGAATCTTCGGCCGGTCTTCAAGGCGGAAGCACGCTTGACCAACAGTTGATCAAACTTTCGTTCTTTTCAACCAAACGCTCAGACCAAACTTTTAAGCGCAAGGCTCAGGAAGCCTGGCTCGCTTTGAAACTTGACAAGACATACAGCAAAGATCAGATTTTAACCTATTACGTCAACAAAGTCTTCATGGGATACGGCTGCTACGGAATGCAGACGGCCGCCAAGTATTATTACGGCAAAACGCTCGACCAGCTTGATCTTGCACAGACGGCTCTGATTGCCGGAATTCCGAATGCCCCTTCCCAATACAATCCGTATTCGAATCCGACGTATGCCAAAGCAAGACGCGATGAAGTCTTAAACGCAATGGTCACAAATGACAAGATTTCATCGCAAGAAGCGGCTTCAGCCAAAAACGAAGATGTCAAAAACGGATTGCTTCAGTCTCATCAGAAGCAAGGGACTACTGAAAACGAAAAAATTGCCGATCCTTATATCAAACAAGTCGTCGAGGAAGTCAAAGATAAAGGGTACGATCCATACAAAGGAAGCTTGCAGATTTATACGAACCTGAACATGAACGTTCAAAAACGACTCTACGAAATCGCAAACACCGACTCATATCTGAGTTATCCGGATGACGAGCTGCAAGTCGCATCGACCGTTATCGATCCCAAAAACGGAAACGTCGTTGCGATGATTGGCGGTCGTAAGAACGGCAACGTTACTTTCGGCTTGAACCGTGCCGTTCAAACCGATCGAACAAACGGCTCCACGGCTAAGCCTTTGATGGACTATGGTCCCGCAATCGAGTATCTTTCATGGGCAACGTACAAACCCATCAAAGATACGAAGTACATTTATCCGGGGACAAACATCCAGTTATACGACTTCGATCATGAAGAAAAAGGCACGATGACGATGCGCAATGCCTTGATTCAATCGCGAAACATTCCGGCCATTCGTGCTTTGGAAGCAGTCGGCATCACCAAGTCTCAAGCTTTCATCGAAAAACTCGGGTTTAAATATAAAAAGGCTCTTGAATTCCAAAACGGCATTGGAATGCCTTCTTCGACCTTGCAAAATGCTGCCGCCTATGCTGCATTTGCCAACGAGGGAATCTACCATAAGCCGCAATATATCAATACAATCATTACGGCTGACGGCGAATCGAAAAAATTTGCAAGCTCCGGCAAACAAGCGATGCAGCCTTCGACCGCCTATATGATTACAGATATGCTGAAACAGGTAATCACGGAAGGCACCGGCACGAGAGCTTCTATCAGCGGACTTTATCAGGCCGGAAAGACCGGGACGAACGCCTATCCGTCTGACATCGCTTCGAAGTTTCCTTCGAGTGCTTCCATGGATTCATGGTTTAACGGCTACACCAAGCATTATTCCGTTTCCGTTTGGGTCGGATATGATCATCAATACGAAAACGGCAATTATCTTGACCGCTATTCTCAATCATTGGCATCGCTTTTCTACAAAGCTGCCATGACTTACCTCTCACAAGGAAAGACAAATACTGACTGGTCGCGTCCAAGCAATGTCTATGTCAGAGAAGTTAACGGTGTCCGTGAGCTTTATCTTGCAGGCTCTTCAAGTCAGACGGTCAAGGACGAAGACGGTGATTCTTCTTCAATCAGTTCTCTTGAAACGACTTCAAGCGTTCTTTCATCATCATCATCTTCGTCTTCAGAAGAAACGTCGTCATCTTCCAGTGAATCTTCTCCTGACAACGTCAGCACGCCATCGTCATCATCTTCGGCAACCAATTCGTCTCCGACTAACAGCACGTCATCAACCGAGAAGACAGGCACCGAACAAACCGGAGGAAACCCCGATAATTCTAAAACGGAAAACCCAGTAACGAATCCTTAATAACAAAATGACGGCAACAAAAAGCAGCATCCAAACTCGGATGCTGCTTTTTGTTGCTATCAGCCGTTTATTTCTTTGAAATATTTGCACTCAAAACTCAACGGACACGTTTCGCACTTCGGTTTTCGCGCAAGACACTGATGCCTTCCCCATGCAATCAGCAAATGATGAGCTTCGATCCAGCGACTCTCATCGACTTGTTCCATCAGCTGACGTTCAATTTCCAAAACGTTTTTTGTCGGCTCGACCAAAGCAAGCCTGTTGGCAACGCGACTGACATGGGTGTCAACGGCAAATGCGGGGATTCCGAAACATTCGGCAAGTTCCACGTTGGCAGTCTTTCTGCCGACGCCGGTCAAGTCCATCAACTCTTCGCGCGTCTTTGGAACTTTGCCATCGAAACGTTCGACCAAATCTCTTGCGCACCCGACCAGATACTTGGCCTTATTGTGATACAGTCCGATCGTTTTGATGTATTTTTCAACTTCGCTCGGATCTGCCCGAGCCAAATCAGCCGGCGTCGCATATGCTTTAAAAAGTGCAGGCGTTGCCTTATTGACGGAAACATCGGTTGCCTGTGCGCTTAAAATAATCGACAGCAAAAAGTGAAAAGGATCGGTCTTTTCAAGGGTCGTATCCGCTTTTGGAAAGCGTTCCTTCATCGTATCAAGAATTTTTGAAACCTGTTTTTTCTCAAGCATCTTTGTCAACTCCAGACCAGTGACTCAATGGGATTTTTGGACGATTGGCATTGCCTTTTTTCTTGTTCCGATTCGTTTTTTTCTCTTCGCGCTGATCCTTGACTCGCTGAACGTCCATTGCCGAATGAACGTTTTGCTTTTCCCATGAAATAAGAATTCGGTCAATATATTTGAAGTTGTATGCCTGACTCAAAACTGCTTCTTTCAATGCCAACAGGATGATTTCCGGTGAATAGCCGTCTTCTTCCATCCAGCGCCTGATTTCTTCAAGCTCAATGCTTGAAAGCGGTCGTCCGAATTCCTTTTGAAAACTGTCAAAAACTTGTTCTTTCGTTGCGGTTTCTTGTTTTTGACTTCGTGTCCGCAACTGATTCTTCACGATCTGAACAAGCTTTTCGTACAAAAACGATAAATCGTAACAATCGCGCTGCCTGCCCGAAGCATCAATAACCGTTCTTAAATCAACGACCTTTTTGACGATCAAATTGTTGAGCAGCGTCCCGATTTCGGCATCCGTCTTGCCCATCATCTTAGACAAGGCTTCCAAATCAACGTCTTCTTTTTGCTGGTCGAATTTCATCAGCATCAGCAGCAATAAGAATTCACCGTCGTTCAGGCCCAAATCCGTATAATTTTCAAGCAGCAGATTTGAAATCGAAGTTTGACCTTTCTTTAACATAAACACTGTTGCGTCATCCATTGAAAACACCACTTTCACGTAAAAAAGGCCAGGAAACATCCTGACCTAAGACTTTTATCAAGGATAAATACGGTTCAGCAAACGTGGGAACGGAATTGCTTCACGAATATGATCTTCGCCCGTCAGCCACGTGATGCAGCGTTCGAGTCCAAGCCCGAATCCTGAGTGAGGAACGCTGCCGTAACGCCGCAAATCCAAGTACCATTCATAATCATCCTTATTAAGACCAGCCTTAACTATTTGTTCTTCCAAATATTCAGGATCAGTTGAACGTTCAGACCCGCCGATGATTTCACCGTATCCTTCCGGTGCAAGCAAGTCGGCACAAATTACGACATCATCGCGCGTCGGGTGCGGCTTCATGTAAAACGGCTTGATTGCTTTCGGATAATTCATGACGAAAACAGGCTTGCTGAAATGTTCTGCAAGATAAGTTTCTTCAGGAGAACCAAAATCTTCGCCCCACTTGACGTCAGGAAATTCGCCGCTTTCCTTAAGCAAGTCAATTGCTTCGTCATAGGAGATGCGTGGATAAGGAAGTTCCGTATAACGTTTCAAAACGTTACGATCGCGTCCAAGAATTCCAAGTTCATAGTCACAATGATCAAGAACGTTTTGAACAAGATATGCAATGTAGCGTTCCTGAATCTCCAAGCTTTCTTCTTGATGCATGAAAGCCATTTCCGGTTCAATCATCCAAAATTCAATCAAATGACGACGAGTCTTTGATTTTTCGGCACGGAACGTCGGTCCAAACGAAAAGACCTTTCCGTATGCCATTGCCCCTGCTTCTTCGTACAACTGACCCGATTGAGACAAATATGCGTCCTTGTCGAAATATTCAGTATGGAACAATTCCGTCGTTCCTTCAGGTGCGCTGCCCGTCAAAATCGGAGCGTCAAGCTTGATGAACCCTTCTTTGTTGAAAAATTCGTACGTTGCACGAATTACTTCGTTTCTGATCTTCATCACGGCAAACTGACGCTTGGAACGAAGCCATAAATGGCGATGGTCCATCAAGAAATCCGTGCCGTGCTCTTTTGGCGTGATCGGATAGTTCTCGCTTTCACCTACTACTTCAATGTCTTCGATCTCAATTTCATATCCGAAATGAGAGCGCGTGTCTTCATGAATCGTTCCGACCACGTACATGCTCGTTTCCTGCTTAAGTTCCTTTGCAAGCTTAAACGTTTCTTCAGAAACATTGCTCTTTACAACGACTCCTTGAAAATAAGCCGTTCCGTCACGAAGCTGCAAAAAGGCAATCTTGCCGCTTGAACGCTTATTGGTCAACCAAACTCCGATTTTTACTTTTTGATCGACGTAATCTTTGGAATCGATAATACTTATTGTTTCCAAACCAAATTCCTCCTACATATGTTTTTCTACAAATTCTTTCATCCGGCTCATGGCCTTTTTCAAGTCTTCAAGACTTGTCGCATAGCTCAAACGCACATGTTCGCTCATGCCAAATGCAGAGCCCGGAACGACGGCAACGTGTGCTTCTTCCAAAAGCTTGTCCGCAAATTCTTCCGTTGTTTCGAATCCGCAAAGAGAAACCGCCTTTTTGACGTTTGGAAACATGTAAAATGCCCCCTCAGGCTTGTTCTTCAATTCAAAACCAGGAATTTCGCAAACAAGCGGATATATGTCGTTCAGACGTTTTTCGTATGCTTGACGCATTTCTTCAGTACATGCCTGATCGCCAGTAACTGCAGCCAAAGCCGCATATTGACTTACTGCTGCCAAATTGCTTGTTTCGTGTCCGATAACGGCTCCGATTTTCTTAATGATCTCTTCTTCAGCAGCAACGTAGCCAATTCTCCATCCGGTCATTGCATATGCCTTTGAAAAACCGTTGACAAGAATCGTATTCTGTCTGATTGAAGGCGAAAGCTCCATCAATGAGACAAACTTATTTCCATTATAGACTAACTTGCTGTACATGTCATCAGCAACCAGATAAATATCGTGTTCGACTGCCCAATTGCCGATTGCTTCAAGTTCTTCTTTCGTATAAATCAGGCCTGATGGGTTCTGAGGCGAATTAACGATGACTGCGACGGTCTTTTCAGTCCGCATCTCTTCAAGTTCTTTGACCGTAACTTTGTGGGTTTCGTTATTTGCTTTGACAAACTTCGGAACTCCGCCGACAAGCTTGACCTGTTCCCCATAGCTCACCCAGTACGGCAACGGAATCAAAACTTCGTCGCCCGGATCAAGGATGGTTTGCGCGATTGCAAAAAGCGCCATCTTTCCGCCGGCTGCCACGGCGACGTTCTCCTTGGAAAATGCAGTGTTGCAATCATCATTGATAAATTTTGCGATTGCTTCCCTTAATTCCAAAATACCTGTTGCCGGAGTGTAAAAATCGGACTTTCCTTCATTTATGGCTGCAACAGCCGCATCTTTAACGTGGCGCGGGGTATTAAAATCCGGCTCTCCGATTGATAAATTGATCACGTCGATTCCGGAAGCCTTCATCTGTTTTGCCTTGGCAGAGAGTGCCAAGGTGGCCGAAGGTGTAATATTTTGCGCACGTTGCGATATCTTCATTTGAAAAAACCTCCATCAAATGTTTTGAATTGTTTTGATAATATCACCATTTTTGAAAGCAATGATGTCATAGCACAAATTGCCGTAAGCGTTCAGATAGGTAACTTCCCAAACGGGAGTTTTTCCCTTCATACCCATTCCGACATTCGTAATCTTTTTGACTTCCTGCCGTTTTCTGACTGCTTTTTTGGCTGTTTCAGCAGAGATGCCGTCTTCTTGACCGTAGATGTTGATTTTTTTGCCGTTTTTCGAAACAATGGCGTAAATTTTTTGATTGTCCGCATTCGTTCCGAAAACGGTATAAAAAGTCTTATCTCTGCTATAACGATAAAAAGCATCCTCTTTTTTGAGATGCGCGTATTTTTTCGCCAGGCGCACCGCTTCTTTGTGGGCTTCATTTTCCGGCTGCACTGATTTAAAGAAAATCCCTAAAACAGCAACTATTACCAGCAAAACTCCCATAAAAAGATACAGCTTGCCATGCTGCTTTTTTTGCATTTAATTAAAAACTCCCTTCATGCATCGTGCAGAATCGACTGAAAATAAAACACATGCTTTATTATACCAGTCTTTTCTCGTCAGCGGCACCTAAAACCCAAAATCTTTTTCGGTATCACGAATAATTTCGGGAATGTCTTTCATTTCGACGCGATCAATTCGCAAATCTTTCGGCAACGTGTCGGTAAACTCATGAGCATAACGCTTATTGACGATGCGCGAATCCAACACTGCCAAAATGCCGTGGTCGTCTTTTGTTCTGATCAGCCTTCCAAACCCCTGCCTGAACTTTAAAGCTGCTTCGGGAAGCGAAACGGCCGAAAAAGGATTGTGTCCTTTGGCGTGAACGTTACGATAACGCACCTTGTTGATCAATGAATCAGGAGCCTGAAATGGCAGACGCGTAATTACCAACAGTTCAAGCTTTTCTTCCGGAAGATCGATTCCTTCCCAGAAACTTCCCGCTCCAAGCAAAATGCTTTTTGAAGACGTCAAAACGAACCGTTTCTTCAATTTTTCGGGAGTTCCGTTCACTCCCTGAGCCAAAATCTCTCTTTTTTTATTCAGTCCGCGGATCGAAAGTCCATTGTAAACCGCTTCGATATCCTCCAAAGAATTAAACAGAACCAACGTTTGCAAAGAGGTTTTTTCAATAATGTCTGCTAACGCATCCGTTAAATATGCATGATATTCAGCCTTGCTGAGCATTGACGAAAGATCGGGCGAGTCCGTCGCAAAGACGGCTCTTGCCTGATGAGCATAGTCAAATTCGCTTTGGTATCGTTTTGTCAAAACGTCGTTATCCAGCCTGAGCTGATTTTTCGTATAATCTTCGGTCTTCTTCGTGAATAAAAGCGCCCCGCACATCACGATATGCTTAAAATATCCGTAAACTCTTTCTTCAAGATATTTTCCGGCTTCAAGTCTTGAAAAGCACAGGCGCAAATGCGTTTTAGGATTATTTGGCGAATGTTTCATCCAAACCAGCGTTGTTTCGTCCATTTTTTCGAGTTCGGAAAATTCCAGCAAATGCCACTTCTCCATTGATTCGACAAGCTTTTCGCAATCAATAAACCAATCAGTCAGAAGATTTACGGCCTCGTGATCAAGCGTCCCGGCATCAAGTGCTCTGAAAAAGCGCTGCTTCATTTCCGTCATCTGCCCTAAAAGTTCGGTATACGCCTTGGTCGTCTTCAAAAAAATCGCAAAATTTTCTTTTAAAAGGCCCAAAACTTTATTTGGAGAAAGCAGCGTTTCAACGAATTCTTTTTTTGATCCGCCCTTTGTTCTGACGTATCGTTCCCAAAACTTCTCTCTGATGAACGGCACGGAATGGTCGATTATCTGAATATTGCGCAGAATCGTTCGATATTCGTTTTTCGTCAGAAAATGCTGCCTGATCAGTCCTTCAAACGAAAATGAAATGCGCGACTCCATCGAAACAAGCAGCGTATCTGAATAAATTTTGACCAAGTCAAAATCAAAAACGGACCCGCCCTGTTCCATTGCAACGCTCGGAATGTTTTGGGCCTCATCCAAAATCAGATTGGCCTTTTTCTTGCCGATTTCTTCGGCATGGCGCACCAGATAAGAATGATTGGTAAAGACGAAATCCGCAAATTTGACTCTGACGTCCCTCAGCCTCACAAAATCAAGCCCGTAAAATGCGCTTTTATCGGACAATGACCCGACTCCCGCATGTTTAATCATTTTAAACAACTGAGCTCGATAAGTCGTCAGACGAAGTTCATCCATATCACCGGTCGTCGTTTGCCAAAGCCAGGACAAAATGCGCATCTGAAGCAAACGCGTCTGATTGTTCATCGGAATCTTGAGCGTATGACTGAATTTTTCAAGATCGATATAATGTCCGCTGCCTTTCATGACTTCATACGTGAAATCGAACGGAACGATCTTTTTAAGCAGCGGCACGGATTCCTTGACGATCTGATCCAGCAAAGCCGTCGTCGACGTTGAAACCACGGTTGAAGCTCCTTCTTGAGCCTGATATGCGCCCGGCACGAGATACCCGAGCGTCTTGCCCATGCCCGTCGGAGCCTGAACCAAAAGCATCTTTTCATCATCGTTGAAGTGCTCGTAGATATCGTTCATCATTTTTGCCTGTTCTTTTCTCCAGTCGATAACTCCCGAAAAAAGCCGGGACTGCTCAGCCTCAGTTTTCGGAAATTTATCGTTAAAGCCCTTTTTGACCTCAAAACGAGGTCGTCTGAGCACGATTCCATCAACTTCGATGTGCTCTTTGTCCAACATTTCATATTGTTTTCGCTTATTTTCATATGCCTGCAAAATGCACTGCTTCGTTTCATAAAGGAGCGCATCAGAGAGCTTGAGCAGACTTTTCAGCAAGGCTTCCGGCATTGAAGCAAGTTTCTTTTGCAACAGGATGAAAAGTTCGGCCGTTACGAAAGCATCGCTGTCCGCATGATGAGGATGCTTGTGCTTGAATCCCAAAAAATGTGCAAGATCTCCCAAACGGTACGAAGCAAGCGTCGGGAACGCGATTTGCGCAAGCTGGACGGTGTCGATTCCTTCAAGGTCAAGTTTCGGAAATCCGATGCGTTCAAATTCGCTGTTCAAAAAACGGTAATCAAGTTCAATATTGTGCGCAACAAAAACCGTGTCGCTTAAAAGCGCATAAATCGTCCCAGCGACTTCATCAAACGTCGGAGCGTTTTTAACGTCCTTATCCGTGATGTTTGTTAAATTCTGTACGTCTTCCGGAATTTTTCTCAGCGGATTGATTAAAGTCGAGAACGTATTGACGATTTTGTTTCCTTCCGTAAAAACGCAGGAAAACTGTATCAAGCGCTCACTGCCGTTCGGATTGGTGCCCGTCATCTCGAGATCGACGACAGCATATGTTTGCAAATTAGACATTTTTTTCACCAATTTCGTTTTAAAATTTGCCGAATCGCCCAAAAATTCCAGGCGATGCTCTGCATTTCGTTTCTGATTGCCTACCTTTAAGTTTACCACATCTTATTGCCTGATTAAACTTCCCTACTTGTAGGCAAAAACAAATACTAGTATAACTAAATTAGTTTACTCTTACTTGCTCAAGTCGCTTTATATGCGCAGAAAAAGGGTATCACTTGCCTAACTTTAGTCAGTGATACCTTTTTTTGTTGTCTTTTCTGTTGTCCTATTGTCTACTTCGTTTCGTTGAGCTCCTCGAGCCTCGCGTCAATCATTTTCCGCAACTCCAGCAAGTCACTGTGGTATCTGTCACGGCCAACGTGATCAACCGCCTCAACGAATTTTTCTGTAGTGCATACCACGAAGGACTTCGCACTGCGTTTTTTTGACGTATAGTACGTCAGTTCAGGGTGGCGAGCTTCGTACCGTCTGCTTCTCTCTGTCATACTGTTTCTCCTTACTTCTCAACTTTGTGAATTGTTGCCGGCAGATCATCCGGACCGTCGGCATTGATATACACTGGCTCAATCCATTTTAGGATGCGCTCACGGTCCACACTGTCTCGCTTCCCGGTCCAGAAATGCGACCAGTGTCCGGACCTGAGATGTGGCCGTGGTCTAGCGTGTGTGCCGTGCGGTGCACTAGTGCCACCAGTGCGCTCATATCTGCGCCGGTTCGCCTTGATTGTCTGCCCGACACGGACACCTACTGACCACGACTGCACGGGCAGTTTCTTTGCCTGCTTGGCATCGCGTGACGGGTGATCAGCCATAGCCGGTACGGGGCTTGTGCGTGCCAGGTCGGCATTTTGCGCGCAGAGATAGAGCAGCGCTTGCACGCAGACAGACATACCGGCGTCATTGGCATTTTCAGGTGGAACGGTGGTCGGCAGTCCCGGCAGGTTTTCGGTCATAGCCCAACTTTCCGCAAAAGTTTTTGCCGTCAGTTTTACAGGCGCACGCCCAAACCAGCGCCCATTAGCGCCGCAAACGAGCAGTTCAAGCTCATCGTCATGCAGATACGCGAAGAACCCATCCGCCGGCCAGCCGTTGTATCGGATTGTTTTTGGCAGCTGGACATAACCGCACCTGAACGGTAACCGTTTGAGAGTGTCAGCAGCTACCGCCAGGTCTGTTTGAGTGGCCAGCGCATGCGCCAGCTCAAAATCAAATGTGTATATCTGTTTTCCCGACTGCTCCCAGGCAGTGCCAAAAGCTGCCTGAAAGCACTCACTGTATAGGTTAGGAGCATCGTGCCCACTACCTACTTTGTCCAGAAACTTTACCATCTCTGGATAATCATGCCTTCCTCTTAGTTCGGGAAATTGCTCAAGCACCCTGTGTGCTTCGTCAAGCACGTGGAGTGGAATGAGTTTGTTTTTCTTCCTAGGCATTTTTAAACCTCCTTCTAGCCTGTCTCATCAGCGCAGGTAGGCCATCTCCTACGGACAGGGGCAAAAGCCCCCGTTTCGACTAGTTTTAGTTTTATTTTTCTTCAACCCAATAGTAGACCTGGGCGGATTTACCGGCGATGTCGGCGATTTCGTCTGCCACTTCAGTGAGCGAGAGGCTGTCGTAGTACGTCATCAGCTCTTCAGACGCAGCCCTGTAGGCTTCGTCATACGCCTCTTCGTCTTCGTCAGGATTCGGGAAGGCGAAGTCCCCGTGATTCGGAATCAGTTTGCCGTCTTCGGGCTCGATACCGCCTAACTCTTCGATTAAATCGACGGCAATTTGTGCGCCTTCCCAGGTGTCAGAGAATTCACGGTCCCATGACCGATCAGTTTCCGACCGCATTTGAACGATGCGGTCATCGCCCCAGCCTTCAGGAACAAGGCCATTGTTGTTGCCGTCTTCCCATCCTTCTTCAAACGGGTCAACTCCCAATGTGAGCATAACCCTGAGTTCGTTCTGCTCTTCGCTAGTGCCGGCGGAAAGCGTGCCCAAGAAGTTGTTTTGACTGTCAGTGAAACGTAAAACCATTCCACTGAGATCGTCAAACTCAACTTCATACTTTTCGCCATCATGCTCGAATGTCCACTCTTCGTCTGAAAGCAGGTCATCGCGCAGCTCGTCCAGTGCCCATTCAAGATCATCATCATAGCTGACTGGTTCGGCACCGTCGACCGCCAGCGTGAAGACCCATGCGGGCTGTTCCGGATCAAAAACCATTGTGCCGGCTTTCGTTGAGCCTACAAAAACCTCACCGTCAACATATGTAAATTCACCTAATGTCTCTTTCATGATAATTTCCTCCTTGCCTTCCGGCTTTTTCTTTCATTCCTTAACTACATTCTTATTGTAACGCACACGGTACAAAATTACAATAGCTTTTGACAACTTTTTTTGATTTTTTGCAAAAAAAATATCCCCCGTACAAACGGGGGATTACGAAGCTATTGTATGCAATTGTGACTATTAGTATACCACGGAAGTTGTCAGTATACCAAACGCTGACCGACATAGATGCGGTTAGGGTTACTGATCTGGTTAGTCTGCACCAAATGGCCGACTGACACGCCCAGTCTGCCGGCGATGCCACTCAGGGTGTCCCCACGTATTACCGTGTAGGTACGCGTGGCAGCGGCAGTTTGTCCGCTGATGGTCAGACGGTCGCCCGGGTGGATAACAGTGTAAATCGTCTTGCCGTTGCGGGCCGCCAGCGTATACATAGACATACCGTGACGGTTGGCGATTGACCACCAACTGTCACCGGACTGCACTGTGTAGGTGCCACCGGAAGTCTGCTTGGCTTGCGCCGACGTCTGCAGTATCTCGACGTCGTTGCGACTGATCCAACTCATGATGCCGGCCAGCAGCACTCGGTTCCCCGATACTTGTTGCACACGATAGGCCTTGCCGTATACCCATGACGGGATGCACTGACCACTTGCCCACTTGCGGGCCGAGAAGTTGACCTTGACCGTGTAGCCGGCCTTGATGTCAGTCTTAGGCGTGCTGTCTGCTTTGATACCCTGCTTAACCGCTGTCGGCTTGCTTACAGGCTTTGCAGCATCTCCTTTACGGTATCCGTTTTGCGTGATGCCCAACAAGTCAACGTTCCCATCTAAGCCGCCCGCTTTATACATGCTAGTGAACTGCCACTGTGCCACCCCATCCATGGTTGGGAAGTACGCATAGTCCGGTGTGGTGGTGACGTTGTAGTCCTTATAGGCGGCAATCCAAAGCGAGTTGGGATACGCTGCCAAGATACGCTTGTAGTCGACGTGCGCCAGTGTGTACGGCTTGTATGAGTAGAACACGGGTGTGTAGCCCGCGTCAGCTATGCGCCGCATACCATACAAGATCGCGTCTGTGTTGGCTGCCACGCTTGCCGAGGCGCCGTCCTCGTAGTCTAGCGCAACGATCGAGCCTTTGGGCGTTTGCACGCGCGGCAAGAAGTAATCCATGCACTGCTTAGCTTTGGAGATTTCAGAGCCGACTTGATACCAGATATACGTATGCATACGCAGACCTTGCGCAATGCCCGTGGCGACCTGCGACTGGTAGGTGGCCTGCGTGTAGATGCCGCCCTGGTTGATACCGCCAATCTGAGCGATGGCAAATTCATCACTTGCCTGTCCCTTAACAGCCGTATACCCTTGATACCGTGATAAATCCGTCCCCTGTGCCCTGCTTGCATAAACGTTTTGATTGCATAAAAAAAGCCCTGCGCAAGCTAGGCCAGTAATTACGATTTTAATCTTATTTTCCATTCGCTGCACCGTCCTTTGGTACCGACACAACACCGACTATCGTAAAGATAGTAAATGCCGTGTTGATGCAGTCCTGTACGGCCGCCATCTGGCCAGTAAGGTCCATGCCGAGCAGACCGGCGATCTGCTGCACAAACAGCAGCAGTGCCGATACCAGTCCGGCAAGAGTCATGCGGTTGAGTGTCCCATCCGCGTTGTGCAGCGCTTTGTATACTTTATCTTTCATGAGCGTCCTCCTTCTTTTTCAGTGTTTCAATTTCTACATCGTGCTCTCTGAGTTGTAACTCGTGAGCGTGCAAGTCTTCGTTGATTTTCTCGATCTCGTTTTCTTGCCGGTGAAAGTTTCCGTTGAGCCGCTTTAAGTTGCCGTTGAGCTCGTCAAGCGATGCTCTCAGGGGGGCCAGTACACTTTCCATGCCGCCTTTGACAAGCTTGCTGAAAAGAGTGATCCCACCACCGACAAGGGTTACCAGGCTGAGGATCTCTCCCCAGCTAAGCCCCCAGAGTCCATGTATCATGCATATCGGCCCCCTCTACGCTTTGTCGCTACGGTCAGCAGTGGTCTGCTTGTCCGGGTCTTGTTCAGGGTGCTCGTCGAACCACCCTTCTTTGCGCAGCTCATCGACCGTATCCTGATACCAGATAGACGGCGTCTGTGCCACTGTGCGTCTGCCGCACTTGATAAGCAAAACATATACTTTTACCACTATTTAAGCCCCCTTCCCGCCATAAGACTGTCGACCGCTTCCGCCAGTGCTGCTGCGCTGTCCTCGCGATCCTGCTGCATCTTGTCAAGGATGTACTCATCTTTTGCGTAGTACTTAAGCTGATACTCGTACACGGTATACTTGGAACCATTCTCGAAGCTCTGCTGCGTCTCCGTGATGCTGTCTGCCACCCAGACGCCGTTTTCGTCAAGCCTTACATCCTCCGGCCTGAAAGCCGAGTAGGTCTTGCCATAGTCTTTCATGCTTTTTCCTCTCTTTCTTCGTGCATTTTTAGTGAAAAATTTATATCTATTTGGTGTTTCTATATGTTAAGCGAGTACTCCAACTGCGGCCACGATAGGCCACGCCAGCGGAGCCATCCAGCCTGAAAAGCCCCGCGCCGGCACTGCCATCCCATTCCGAACCGGAGCCGAAGGCGTGCCATCCGAGGTTGGCGTTGAGGAGGAGGATGTCACCGACTGGTAGGTGCGAGTCGCCCTTGACATCGGTTCCGAGGAAAAGCCAGTCAAAATCAGGATCGTAGCCAAAGGCTGAGATGTATCCGCCGGAGTTATCGCCCTTCTTGCCGATCATCTTGAAGCCGACGTGCGTATACTGGCCATCCTTCTTTTTTGAGTCGAAACCGTGATCAGCTACATACCAGTCGCCGGACCCGTCTGCCGAGTATGCGTTGAGTCCGTCCGTGACACTGTAGATATCGCCCCACAGGTTTTCCTGGCCGCGATACGATACGCTTCCTGTAGCCGAGTCGCTGCCGGAAGCATCCCCCAGGCTGGCGGTAGCGCCAGTGAGCGTCGCAAGATTGCTCTTAGCGTCATCAGTGATGTGACAGCGGCCGTCTGCGATTGCTTCTTGGGAGTTGAGTGATGCATACTCGACCATAAAGAGCAGCTGTGTAGCCGACAGGGTCTGGATGAGATCAAGTTCCCAACCGGTGCCGCGGTTGTGTGCTGTCTGACGGTATGCATCGATGGTTGCGTTTTGCGTCTGCCCCGACACTGGCTTGGCCTTAGCTATCGATGAAAGCTTGTCCCCTGTAGATGCCGTAAAGTCGCCGTTTTGCTCGTCCGTGAGGTTATACGTTTTAGCCGACGTATCGTACAGGCATGCTTCATAGGCCGACATATAGACCTTGTCGAGCTCCTTGCCATCAACCACAAAAGCGGGATGAATCTTGAAGCCGGCGTGCGGTGTAGCTGACACGTAGTAGCGTGCTTTGCGCATATGATAGCCGTCATAGCCGTCTATCTTCTCGGTGACAAGCGGGACGGTCCGATAGTAGAAGCGAGGCTGCTCCACCATGACCTGCGCTTGCGTGCCGGCCTGGTAGGTAACCCCGTTGACCGTCAGGGCAGTCGTTGTAGCCCCCGTCTCGGTATATCCTGCTTCGCCGCGATAGGCAAGCACTGTGCCGTCGTCTGCGAGGATGCAGCGTCTGCGCTGCCACGGGATCAGGCCGTCGAAAGCTTTGCCGGGTGTGCGGGTCTCAGCGCCGGCCAAACGCTTGAAGGTGCGGTTGACGTAGTCAATTTCGACTCCGTAAATATCATTCGCGTTGTACCCTATCGTACTGCGCATATCGTCGATTTGAGACTGCAAGTCGACGATATCTCCGACGGTCGCCACCGCCGCAGGGTTGACCTTCAGCGAAAGATTGGATGCGTTCCCGACCGTTGTTGTAAGACGGAAGAAAGCGCCTGAGGTTGTCTTTCCGTTAAAAGGCGGCATGTAGCCGGCCGTCTGCGCCGAGCATACGGCATACAGTACCTCACCTTCGTCGGGGTCTTTAGCGTAAAGACCGAGCGTGCGCATGTAGTAACCCGCGACAAGCTGCTCGTTGGATACTGAAGCCTGTACCTCTACTGCAACGTCATTGGTTTTCCGTACCCGTGATACGGGCGCCGACTGTCTGATCGAGCCAAGGGCCGTCAGCCCTTCCAGTTGCGAGTCGGCATACTGTGAGTCTGACACTGCGATGCGCGTGAACTCCACGCCGCCAGTGCCGGACATCAGTTTGGCCATGAGTGACTGGCCTTTTTTGGTAATGATAACAGCTTTAAAATCTGCCATATATATCCTCCTATCTTCCTACTTCTTCACGATAATCAAGTACCGCCCCTGCATATGCCGGGGTGCCGATATCAAAGCGAGCGTCCCACTGATCCGTGATAACCACCTCTGCCGCATATGACTGATACATGGCAGCGCCAGCGCTACCCATTGCGTTGTCGGTGTAGCTGACACTGTCATCTGTGGTCGTCATATCCGCAGCTGCCATAGACGCACCGGGTGCTGCTGTGGCAGCCAGTGCGTGACTATAGTCCACACTGTCATCAACCGCGGTTACGCTGGCATATCCTTGAGCGCCACCAACGCCCCATCTGCCATCGACATCCACCGTGTGGTCTGCCGAGTTGTCGAGGTGGTAGATAGCCACGCTCGCCATACCGGCGCCGGCAAAGCTTGTGCCCGTCAGATCGACGTCAAACTGTAATCCGCGCAGCTTAACGCCCAGCGCCACGCTGCCTTCGATTTGCGAAAGCATAAAGCGCTGTTCGTACTCATTGCGAGCAAACCGCAGCGGGACGTGCGTTATCCGCAGCGACTGGGGCTCTATGCTTCCACCGACCGTGGCGGGCTCGACCACTACACCGGCAACGTCGATACCCAGGGCGTTCTGCATCGCCCTTAAGATGCCGTCGACGCTGCTGTCGCCCTGTCTGGTGGCCTGCTTAGCCTTGATCATGTAACGGTAAAAGCTGTCGTCACAAGGGCCACGAACCACGCCGTACTTGGCTCCGAGCCTGTCAAGGGCCTTTCCACGCGCAGCGTCCACACTGTACCAGTCCGCTATGGTAGTGTAGGTGCTCTTAGCTTTTTCAAGCCCCCACGCCAGAAACTCGGCAACCTTCGCCGTGTTGCTATTGCGTTCGTGAGACAGTGCCGATGGCATGAGCTTCATCAGCTCGGCTTTTATCTTCATACCACCACCACCTTGTCAAGCGATGTTGCTGGTGTCTGGGTGGGCGACGTTGCTATATCAGCGGCAGCCATAGCGCTTTGCGTCTTGCCGAGCTTGACATCAGCCGCCACGATGCCTGGTACCGCGTCATATATCAGCTTGTACAGGTACGTATAGCGGACAGTGCCGCCCATACCGATGCCGTCGATATAGTCGGCGATTGCAGCTTTGATGGCACTGTCGCCATCAAGCGGATACTGATCAGGATCCTTGGTCAGCTTCACGGATACGTAAACCGGCAGCCCTGCCGGATAGTCAAAGCGTACATCGTGCTTGTTGCCGGCTATGTCCGTGCATCTGACAACCGTCTTGCCCGCCGTAGCGATGCCAGCAGCAAGCGATGAAAAGATGGCGGTGCCTACGTCGGCCGAATAGCCGCCGTCTACATAGATGTGTACCGATTTGGCCGGTGTCTCGGTTGTCGGATCATCGGCCATGGTGTCGTTAGTGATTATCTTGACCGAGTTAACGCCCGTTACCGCTCTGACCGCCGACAGTACACCATCATAGGGTGACGAGGGGCGAACCGATGTGTTAGCAAGGTCGATACGCTCACGCAGGCTATCATCGGTTTCTTCATCTGCACCGCCTGTGACGTCGGACATGTAGGCATAGGCAATCTCTTCCACAGGCGTTACCTGCTCCAGGTCCGCCTTGATGCTGCAGTTATATGCATCCCCCTGTCCCTCGGCATACAGGTAGTCAGACGATCCATATCCAACGGTGCCGGTAGGCACGGCTACGGTATGGCCGTTGACATCTACGCTTGCATGTCCGGTATCGGTCAAAGAGATATCCTCAGTAGTCACGTACATCAGACCATCAGACCGTTTGAACAACGTCCCGGACGGTACGACATAGCCGACCGTCCCATATATCATGACTTTTCCGATGCCCGGTGCAGCTGCTTTGCGGGCAATACCGGCATTTGCGCCGAGCTGATCGAGCGTCGTCCCTTGCGCCGAGTCCACAAACTGCGAGTTATAGACCACTTCTGCGAGCTGATACAGTCGGTCAAGCACGTAGGCCAGTATGCGTATGACTACGCCGCCGACCGAGTGCCTGCCGGTCTGCGCATTCTCACCGAAGAGCCTGCGCCACTCGGCGCTCAGGTCATCGACAATCTCAGCGTAGGTAGGGCGCGAGAAGCCGTTGTCGTCTATCATAGTATCACCTCACTTTCTATGTTTTCGCCGCTGTCAAGCGTGCATGAAAAGCTGACGTACAGTGTTCTGTCCTTGACCTCGGTCTTGCTGACCGTTGCCGTAAGGACTCGACTGTCCTGCTGCAGGCAGTCGACGATGTTGGCAGCTATCTGCTGCGTGTCGTATCCTCGGCCAAAGAGCCCCGTTTGGTCCAGACCGGAGCCCGCATCGTAGAAGAGCTCTCCTTTGCGCGTTTTAAGCAAAAAGGACAGGCTCTGTTCCGCCTCTTCCACACCTGTTGCGGTCTGCAAGTCGTCGCCCGCAAAAACAAGGTCTCCGTCAGCAGCTGTCTTGATGTCTATCAAGTGATCACCTCCCAAATTACCGCGTCGTTAAGGTCATGCATGCGCGACGAGCTGATATCATAGTCAGCTCCGGTACCGTCCCACGACTCCAGTGACCTGTCCAGGAAGCCGACTACCACCACACTACCTATACTGATATACTGGCGGGCACACTGCCCTACTACTACGCTTAGCAGCATGGCGTGCTTTCCGCCGCTCAAGTTGTGAGCAAGCGGCTGCACGTCGCAGCGTGTTTTGTCATCACTGAGCGACGTCACTCTGGCGAGTTGGGCCACGTGCAAGTTGGCACTGATACTGGACAGCAATTGCTTTATGAAAAGTGTATCGTTATTCCTATCTGCCACTAGTTCTCAATCCCTTCAAAAGTCGTCCTCGGTTCTTTGCCGTCAAAGCTGTGCTCACCTGCAATCACGTACATACCGTGCGTCAGGTACTTGCTTTTGAGCTCTACCCGTGCAAAAGAAGTCAAGTGGTAGTTGAGTATGCTCGTACAGGAGAAGCTCCACCGGCCGTAGCCATCGTCGTCATCCCCGTCTTTCCAGTCTTCGTCCCGGCTTTGCGACGTCGGGCTGCCCACTAGACCGGTGGACGGCGTCAGAAGGAAGCTCTCAGCAACCCTTCCCCTGAAGATGAACGCGAAGGTCAGCTTGCCACGGAGATAGAAAAGGGATGTCTTGGTGTCATCAGCTATCGAGCTCAGCACTTCAAGCGGGTGTCCCTCTGCCGTGTAGCCGTCGGCATAAGTCTTGTCGTTGTTAATCGATACGAAGTTGAGCGACATCTTAGCACGTCTGGCAACTTCCCGGACTATCGTCGAGGCTCTGGTGCCGGCAGCAAAGGCGATGTTGACCTTAGGCAGACGTGTGTAGTCCGGGCCTTCAAGAACCCGTAGAACGTATGCGGTGTCTGCTCCGCTCAGCGTCGGTGCGATTTTGCGAAAAACGGTTCCAGACATCAGCAGCCCGACATCCCCCGCATACCCCGCATGCAGGTCTACTCGGGCTCCCTGTCTGATGGCGTTATAGTCGCCAGGATTAATGTTATACAGAGTTATCTCAGTTACCTGTCGCTCGGCCTCGACCGAAAAAGGCACCGAGAAGTGTATCTCTATCGACTTGGCCGAATTTTTACTGTACTCGTAGTGCAGAATGCGACCGTTGACATGCACGTCGACCTTAATTTGGAAGTTATACTGACGTCCCATCGTCATCACCTCCAGTGTATAGGAAGACGGTTTTACCAAAAGTTTCTCTGTTGCACGTGTGAGTCCTGCCGCTCAGGTCAAGGGGTATCAGGTCAACCGATGGTATCTTGCTCGACGTGTATCTCGACCATAGCCGCTTTCCGTAGATCAGCTTCTCGCCTAAGACTATAGGCTGATAGTCATTGTCGTACAGATCGACAGTGTAGTAGTCACCGACCGCGTTATAGTTGAGCTGCATGGTGTACGTCAAACTTCCGAAAGTGACGTCAAAAGACATCGGCAGCTCGTCAATAGTGAGTTCGTATTTCTCCATCACTTTACCCTCGCTTTCGCGCCTACCGGTATGCGACGGTCAGGCCAGTGATTCCAGTTGCGGAGCGTTTGGATAGGTGTCCCGTACTGCCTCCACCAACCCCAGTACGTGTTGCCGGGGCGGACAGTAACATAGACTGCACTTGATTTCCTTGTGACCTTGGGGGCCACAGGCCCGACATGTCGGGTCCCGGTGTAGCTGGTCGATACTGTGCGCACTTCCGTGAGCGTGAGCTCGACATCGATGGCGTTGGTGGCGCCTCTATAGGATTTTTTGAGGTCTGATATCATCAGGCCGCCCTTATAGATCATGCCTTGGAAACGCACGAGTGTGCCCTGTTCGTTCCAGGTCATGAGTGCCCACCACGCGTTGTCGATTTGTGACTGAGTGCCATAGATACGTCCTGTGAAGGTCCACGTTGACGCTGATCGCTGCGTGTGATCCGTGACCGGATTGCCCGACTGTATCGGGTACTGTGACACTGTGCTGGTGTACTCTTCCGACTCGCTATCGAGCCGCAGAGTGACGGTTTTCTTGCCGTCTGTGATTATAGCCATGTCTGCATCCCCCTATATCTCTGCTGCCGGAAACTGCTTCTGCAGCTTCTCGCCGATTGCGTTTGCGATCTGGTTGCAGAGCTGCATGGAGACGTCCTTCAAGTCGCCGTCTCCTCCGTTAATCGTGATGTTAAAGGTGTTTTGCATGTTTACGCTGCCGCCACCGCTGCTGAAATTCTTTGAACCCTTTTCGAGGCGAGGAAACAGTCGCTTGGTATCCCGGGCATTGAGCACCTGCGTGCCTTCGTCAAGCGGCACCAAAAGGTTGCGCTGCTTAGGGAAGAGGCCCACCGTGCCGTCCTTGGTGCGGAAAGCTTCGACAAAATCATCGCCGGCAGCGTCGTTGACCAGGTACGTGCCGCGCTTGACGCCACCGTTAGCCGACCAGCGAGTGGTTGTTGACGCAGGCGTGCCTTTGGCGAGCCGCGGAAAGCTGAAGATTGGCGTTCCTGTTGCTAGCTTGCCGTGTTTGGTAGCCGTGACGGTCACGTGCTTTGAGTGCACTCTTGCGATAGCACTGGCAAGGGCTCTCACTGCCGACAAGCCGCTGACCCTGGCAGACACTGACACGTGCTTGCCCTTAAGCCCACGGATTGCCGACTTGAGACTCTTGATCTTGCCTTCGCCAGATACGGCAGCAGCCACTTTTACCTTCTTGCCCTTGACCGACTTGACAGCTTTGGACAGGCTCTTGACTTTGCTCTCACCAGTAGTCGTAGCAGATACCTTGACCTTCTTTCCTTTGAGCCGCTTTGTGGACTTGGCAAGCGATTTGACTTTGTTCTCTCCAGTAGCAGTAACAGCTACCTTTGCTTTTTTGCTCTTGACCGCCTTTGCGGATTTGGCAAGCGATTTGACTTTTCTTTCACCGCTTACCGTAGCGGATACCTTTACTTTCTTGCTCTTCAGCGATTTTGTCGCCTTGGCAGTCCTGGATACCTTTGCACCGTCATCTATGGCTCTCGGACGTACACCAGGCTTAGGGCTGACGGCATGTCTTGACGATGTAGTCTTTCTGGACTTCTTCGACGAGTTTTTGCCGACTACCAAAGGGTGGCCACCACGGATTGACCCTATCGCAGCACTCGTTGCGGCGCTTGCCGACCTGCTCGAGCTCCTTTTGGCGGTCTTTGCTCTGCCGTACTTCTCTCCAGTTTCCTTCTCGTAAAGTTTAACGGCGGCCCGTCGCTCTTTAAGAGCCTTCTTCTCGGCTTTCCGAGCGGCTACGTACTCACTGTCAGAGGATGCCGTTGCTTTAGCATACTTGACACGGCTTTTGTGCGTCATGCCGACCAGGCCTCCAGCATAGTCATACGCTGCACTATACGCTTTGCTATATGCCGACTTGGTCGATTTTTTAGCCCTGGTGTACTTGCGGCTGTATGCTTTGACGGTTGCCGTATCGGCCTTTTTGACCTCTCGGGCCATTTGGGTCTGGTACTTCTGCATCGCCTTCAGGTCTCCGGAGTTCATGGCGTCATCAAAGTGCATACTTGCCGCTAGTCCTGCAGATGTCGAGTCCCGAGCGGCGCTGCGAAGTCTGTAGGCTTTGGCTGCCGACATAGTACCCTTGGCCCCGGAGACTATCGACTTGTAAGCGCTGTTGAAGTTGTCACGCAGGTACTTGGCCTGTGCTTTTGACTGGCGCTTCTGCTCTGCTTTCTGCCGGGCGGAAGCTCTCTTTTTGGCTGACGTGCCGCCGCCTACTTTGCCGCCGATCCACGACCCGGCTTTGTTGCCGAGCCATCCGCCCAAAGCGCCGCCGGCTATAGTGCCGAGCCCGAAAGTCCACGGGTCAACCAGCGTTCCGAGTGCCATGCCGACTGTAGAACCCACACCAGAGCCAACGGCACCTCCGATGCCCTGTGAGCGCTCAAGTGTGCCGGCTTTTGTCGTCCCCATGACGTTGAGTGCGTCGATGCCGGACATAAGCGCATTGACGCCTATCATACCGTTGCGGGCCACGTACTTGATACCGCGTCCGGCGGTACCAACGGCACCGAGTATCTTGCCGGTTTTGCCACTGGCAAGCCATGCGCCGGCTTTGCCGACTGTCATCAGCGTCTTGCCTTTGACCGTGCCCAAAAGTGTTCGGTTACGGGCCACGCGGGAACCCTCTGCCCCCATAGCTGCCTCGCCCGAGGCTATCATGCGGTCATACCATGCGGTCTGTTCCGCCTTGTTTTGTGTGCGTCTCAGCGGCAGTGCATCGGCCGCACCGGTAGAAGCTCCGCTCTCTGACACGCCCGCCATGCGGTTGGCTGCGCTCATCATGGTATCGGCGGCCTGCTGCATACGGGTAGCTGCTGTGGTAGGCTGCGTTCCGGTAATCTTGCTGAAAAGGGATGAAAGCGTCTTGCCGACAAGAGGTATGCGACCAAGTAGACCGCCTATCTGACCGACGAGCTTTGCAGCTCCCGTGCCAATTCCCGGTATCTTGATCAGGCCACGCATGGCGATGCCCACTGCCGTGAGATGTCCGGCCATCTTAGCAGCATCCTTGCCGTATGACTTAACTCGGGCCGCCATGCCATGCGGCAGACTGTCAACCACGCTTCTGGCGGTCTTGGCCACACTCTTGCCGGTAGACTCGATGCCTTTGCCGAGTGTCTTGAGGCCGCTGACCAGTCCGCTGATGTACGAGCTTTCAAACGGCTTCAGCGCTGATTGAGCGGCACTGCCGAGCTCGATGATCTTAGTTGCCAGCTTGCCCGTGACGTCTATAGCGGTAGCACTCTTGCTGCTCAACGTGTCCGTGAAGGACTGGGTTTTTCGTGTGTTATTGAACCACCCGGTTATGCGTGAGAAGAGCTTGCCGTCTCCGCCCATGGAGCGGTTGAGATTTTTGGCAAGCGAGCTCTCATAGTCGGCGAACATCCGTGTGATGCCGTGACTAACGGCACGCTTGGTGCCGGCCAGAGATTGGTTCATGCGCTCTGACGCATTTGAAACACCGGGAGCCATGCCGGCCATGTGAAGTGCGTTGACGAGGTCATCGCCTGAGTACTCCCCGACTTTCTTGACGTCTTTACCAGTCCGCTGCTTGTGGGCTTTCTCAAGATAACTGTCGATGTTCGTGTTGAACTGTTTGAGTTGCTGCAGACGCTCGGTTGTCAGCTTGTCCTGGTCGAGTGTCTTGGCGACACTGCCGATAAAGCGTGACATCTCGTCATCACCCATGCCACCGGCATCTTGTAGGTTGAGCATGTCCTTAGTCAGCTGCAGCGTCTTCTTGCGGTTGCCGGCGGTCGAAACACCGGCCCCGGTTGCATAAAAAGCGAGGGCCGCGTTTGATACCTGCTTATAGTCATTGCCGGCACTGGTGGCGAGGTTGGATATATCCTTGACCATGCGCTTTGAGAAGATTTGCGCCTGTGCGTCAGTCATCTTGCGCCCCAAAAGGTCGTTGACCGCTCGAGCGTTTGATGCCCACTGCACACGTGACGATTGCTGCTCCGAGATATAGTCCAGACCGCTTTCAGCGTATTTCCTGACGCCGCTGCCTACGGCCATGATGCCGCTGGCGGCGAGATTGCCAAGCGTATACATACCCAAAACTTCTTTAAAAGCAGATGCCACTTTGCCAGGCTGCTTTTGAGCAGATACCGTCTGTTTCTGTACCTGCTCAACCGCCCTTTTTTGAGCGGCGGCAGCATGCTGATAGGCCTGTGCCGTCTGCTCCTGTGTCTGCTTCATTTTTTGCGACTCGGTCACGTGCTGCTGCTGATAGCGTCGGGACTTCTCGAACGACTCGGACAGTTTGTTGGCAGCCGATGCTGACTTGCCGATTCCGGCTGCCAGCTCATCAGCTCCATTTTTTGCCGACGTCAGGCCTTTGCCGAGGTTTGCCGACTCAAGCTTGCGCATCTGCGCGCTGATTTTAGTCAGCTGGCTTTCCATCTTGGACAGGCCGGATGGCGCTTCCACCTTGCCCATGCTTGATGTGCTGCTCTTGATGCTCTTGAGCAGACTGTCCACTTTTTCAAGCTGCGATATGCCGCTGACCTTGGTAGTCAGCTTGATTGTCGACTCAGGCATCTGCTCCACCTCCTGTCAGCTGTGCCTTATACTCTGCTACCTTGTTGTATACCTGTAGCTGATACATGGTGGCATGCTGCACTTCTTGGCGAGTCGCCACCCCCATGATGACCGGGTACCATAGTTCCCAGTCGCTAGCTACATCCTGTTTGACACGTGCATCGGGGACCCTACTGCATCCTTGCGCCAAGAAAGGAGTCGACCGCGTCAAAGAGCTCGGCCGCCCCCGGTCGGTTGTCGAAGTCGTCGAGCGTGAGGCCATGCGGCTGGACTACCACACTCTTGAGCATCTCGTCATACATAACGGAACGGGCAATCTGCCCGTTTTCCATGCGAGCGTTGTCGATGATCTCATACGCTTTGCGGATGCCCGGGAACTGAAATTCGTACTCCCAGTCATAGCCATTGCTATCTGTATATACCCACTTCTTGTTGCCACGAAGGCGGTCTACTGTCTCAGGCGTCTTCTTGGCGGCCTTCTGCTGCTTTGCAGCCATTGCTTTTGGTTCCATTTTTTTTCCTCCTAAAAAAGCCGGGACCCAGTCCCGGCCATATTGGTTGTTACTAAAGTGCATCTATGGACATGTCCAGCACTTCGATAGTATATGTTCTTGTTGGCGTTGTCTTGCCGTAAGACACGTTAGCAGGCTTCGTGATGATCGCCTGTGTGCCGCTGATTTTCTCATTTGTCGATGTTGCAACGATTGGAAAAATCTTGTTTGACTTCGCCAGGTTGTTCAAGAACTTATGATCAGGTGACTCGCCCGAGAGGTTAATTGTCACCTGTCCCAAACGGTTTGCGTTGAGCGCCACACTGGCATAGCCTTGGGCGTCAACCGATGTCTGGACGCGGTCTTCCTTGAAAGACGCAGTAAACATGTCGCCGTCCTGGAAGCCTTGGATCGTGCGTCCGTCCACCGTAATGTGGACGTCGGCAGCGTTATATACTGTTGTAGTTGTCATCGTCATGCCTCCTTACAAATTAATCTGACCGGACACTTTTACGCTGTGGATGGCGCCGGCACGGGTGTATGTGAAGCTCAAGCCGTTATAGCGGCGTTCCGCAATGTCGGCTGCCGGTGTATCCGCGCGGGAAACAGTGGTGACTGAGAAGTCTCCAGACCCCGTTTCCTTGTCCGTCAGGATGATGCCGTTCGAGGTTGCGTTGTTGAGCACCGTAGTAACAACGGCATCGATTTGAGCGATACCCGTAGAGTCGTACGTGAGCTTCTTTGACGATGAAAGCAAGTGCTGAAGCTCGGTCTCGATCGTCGCTTTAACCCAGTCGTCGCCATGAAGGGCATCGATATACTCGCCCGCTGCCGTCTTGCCTTCTGAAGTCTGGGCAACCCCGGCCTTTTCGACATATGTGAAAAGACCTGCATCGTGAAGCGTCTGAATGTCTGACGCACTATAATCGGCCGGCTTGACGCCACCAAGCGACTTGAATTTCCACGTCACCGATCCGACCGTCTCGTTACCGACGGCACCTACCAAAGCGCCAACTCCGTACTCTGCTTCATCGGCGGTCGCACCGCTGACAAAGACGATGGCACGCTTGGACTTGCCGAGCTTGGCCACGATCGTATCTGCGTTAGTGACCGTTTCTGACGTGGCAGGTTCCCCGGACACGTAGAAACGTTCTGCTTTGCCGGTGATGTAGCCGGCAAGCTTACCGGCAGCGTCGGCCGCATTGCCGTCTTCTGTCCCTGGGACAAGTGTCGCAAACTCCCATCCGGCAGAGTACGCTTTGTCGGCAGCGGCCACCACGTCGTCGCTATATGTGACCACTACAAGTTTGCTGCCGTGGTCGGCCTGCGAGAAGTAGCCGTCTGCTACCTGTGTGACTCCTTTTTCTGTGCTATGAGCCTTCTTGACGTCTTCAAGCGCCGAGAAGCTTTCAATCTTATCGGCTACGCCCTTGACGAAAACCGCCAGATTACCCATGTTTACGGGGACTGACGGTGTCTCGACGTTAAGGACGACCGTTACATCGCTGATACTAGCCATTTAAACTCTCCTTTGTTTTTATTTCTGTGATTTCTCCTACGTCGTCGGTCTTGACGTCCGCTATCCTCAAGCGGGCATCAAAGCCGACCATGTAAGCATATGTTTCTGTTTCTTCGACGTACCTGACCTGACTGGCGGTACGCTCCACCAGTACCACACCGGCAGCGTCGTACTGGTCTCTTGCACTGGTCTTGCCAGCATGTCACGCAGCTGGTCGCATAGCGTCATGGCCTGTACCTTGCTTTTGGCGTAAACCGTGAAGCTGACTACGCACTCAAAAGCATCCTCATCTTCAAGCCATGTGATAGGGATGCGGGGACTTACGATGTCAAAAGCCACAAACGGCGCGCTTGGCTGCTTGCCGTTGCCGTTGAGCTCTATCATAGTTAGTCCCATCTTGGCCTTGATCATACGTGCGAAAAGGGTATATAGCTTGGTGTAGTCATACGCCATCTGTATCGCCCTCCTCGCTTTCGAGATAATAAACCAAGATGTTAGAGTAGCTAGTCAGATCAGTTACGTCTGCTATCTTGTACTTCTTTCCGCCCTGCTCCACCACTGTACCTGTCTCGACACGGTGGCTAGACAGCCAGACGGCGTTGTACTGCTCGATTTTGCCGGTGTCCCTTAAAAGCGAGACTATCGAATATTTGCCGACAAGGCCATTAGGTACCACCGGCTCGTGGTATGTGACCGGGTCTCCGGCTGTGCCGTCTACCCATTGACCGTCCAACCACTGGCCATCTGACGCTTTGGGATAGACCGTGACATCTACCGCAAAAGTGTCGAGTACGCTCGTCATATCAAGATACATGTCAATCAGTCCTTTCTCCAATCGATGGCACCGTACATGGCGCCGGTGTCAATCAACGGCTTTGAGTGCCCCTTGTGCCGCACGGTTGACTGTGCGTTTGGCACAAAACCGCCGGCAGCGATGGTCCGCCGTATGGCCATAGCCATAAGCGGGCCCAGTTTGGCAGCCACTTCATCCGCCGTGCCGCCGTCGAGAATGCCGGCCACAAACGGTGCTATATAGGCACTGAAGCGGTTCTCGTTCTCATACATGGTATTGCGCAGAAACGGACGGGCAGGTATGCCCCTGCTAGTCCCGTACTCGTTCCAGATGGCCTCCTTTTGCGTTTGGCCATCAAAAAGTCCTGCTTCCAGGGTCATGCCGTCAAGCTTGTGCAGCTCTGCTATCTGCTTTTCCAAGTCAAGCTCGCCGCTCATTTCTCCGCTTACCTCTATGCCCATACAAGCACCCCCTACAAGAAGGCGATGTAGTTGCCAGTGAGCGAGGCCTTGAGCCGCTTGTACTCAGCCAGATAGTCGTCACTGCCGGCCCTGTCAAAATACTTAACTGTCAGTACTGACGCTGTCTGCTCCGAGACGCCGCTTGACTCATTGCATACCGCCGTACACCAGTGTGCCAGCAGATATGTGGCGCCGAGCACCAGTGAGCTATCGCTAAAACCGTCGGCCTGCGCTTGCACTATGGCATCGTCCGCAAGTGAGTCGAGCAAATCGGCATCAACGCCATCGATGGTTGCTTTGAGGTTGGGCAGCAGTTTAAGTCTCTTGAGTATCTGCTCCTTCATCGTCATCCCTCCTGATATATCCGCCGTCCACCAGCTCCTTGAGTCTCAGCTTTGTCTGTGCCCCTGCATACGGTCGGCAAGGATATGCATCCCCCTCCCAGTAGATATGCAGGTTTCCGTCTTTATCAGCCGAGTTTGAGTTGGCGTCGGTGAAGGCCCTAGTGACTACGTACCTCATACACTAGACCTTGCTAGGTGTTACTGAAGCAGAGGAGGACACGGAAGAGGCCTTCTTCTTATTGCGCCCTACTCGATGGTCTTCATCAACGTTGGCTGGCGCTGCCTCGACTGTCTTGTCAGCTGGTGCGCCTGTAGTACCGGCTTTGGAAGTGATGTCTGAGAAAGTGATCTGCACCACTTTGGCCGGATTGTACAGATACGGGGCGCCGACCGCCGTGGCATACAGGTTGGTCTTGCGAGCACCCGGCTTCCTCTCCGCCTCGATGTTGACGCCACGCTTGAGCATAAGCTTTACGGCCGGCTTGGTGTCTTCCGGATCAGACGTCTTGATAAGATAGGCCGCGTTGTCGTTGAGCTTGCGGGAGCGGATAATCTGTGCTCCGAGCACTTCGCCGTACACGCCGCTGGCGATACGCTGTGCTCCAAGTTCCGAGCCGGAAAGGAACTTCTCCCCGGCATCAAGCCTCAGCTTACCGGCCGCCTTAGGCGAGATGACGAGTGCGATTGTCGCATCGCCTTCGTCGTTGAAGTTGTCGAGCGCGTCCTGGAGCCCTGATACTGTAGCCGTTGTAGTAGCTTTGTACTGGGCACCGGAGAGCACTTCCAAGATGTCGTTATCCAGTTTGTTGGCCATCGCAAGTCCAAGCTGCTTGACCGACTCGCCATACGGGTCGCCGTATCCTGTCAGCATAGCCATGTCGGTGATGCTTACCGCTTTGCCGTACTCCTTGACTGTTGCTTTCTGCACACCGTAAGTGAGCGCAGTTGTCTCCATGTCTTCATCTTCTGTCAAATCGACTGCGTCCCCGATGTAGTTCCATGCGGGGAAGTCCACTTCCGAGCCTGGACGCCCCTCAAGGGTATCGTCGGTCTGAGCGAATGGCGTGAATTTTAAATCCGCTACCAGTTCGGCCGATGCCATGTCGGCCAGCACTTCCGGGTCAAGCACCTGACCCGATGTTGTCGTTTTGCTAGGCATTGTCATACCTCCTTAGTATGTCTGTTTGACCAAACGCATGTACAGGTCAGGATCACTCTGCTTAAGCTTGGCCCTGTCCTGATACGACATGCGCTTGAAGTCTTTGTCTGTAGTTTCTTTACTGCTTTGTGAAGCTGCCGGAGCCGTTGACCGGGTAAACTGCGCTTTGCGCTTTGCGCCGGCTACCCTGTCTACGATAGCAGCAAACTTCTCGATGCGTGCTTGCGTCTCTTCTGCCGTGTCAGCGCAAACGAAGTCCAACACGTCCTTGTCGCTGGAGATGCCTTTTTCCGCGAGGATATCCGTGGCAACACCGCGCATCTTAAAGTGCGTGAGTTCCTGCTTGAGCTGCGCCAGCTCGTCATCCTTCTTCTTGGCTTCGTAGGCTTTCTTCTGCTGTGTGGTCATGCTTTCAAGTTTAGCGGCTTCGTCCTGCTCGGCCGCCACTTTCTCACGGATACTTTTTTCGAGTTCCGCCTGTGACTTCTCGACACGCGCGATACGCTTCTGCACGATCTTGTCAACTTCTGCCTGTGTGAACGTGCGTTCCTCCGGTTCCTGTGCACTTTGGGCCGTCGAGGCTTCTTCTGCGTTCACTGGCTTGTCTGTAGTATCTTCTGGCATACTCTACCTCCGTTTTTAGCCCGTCGGCTATAGTATCCAGGCGCAGTTTAGCGTCATGAGCCAGTGTGGACGCGTTACTAGTTTTCTGCGGCCACCGGCATGCGCCGGCAACGGCAGTTGGGGTGCGAATCAGCCGGGATGCGTGGCCCGTCGGCCACTTCATACGGGCTGCCCGCTTCAAGCGCAAGGCATTTCTTGCATGCTCCGGGTTCCGTGACCCATCTGAAGTACTTGACTTTTTCGGCCTCAAAGGCCGCCTGTGCCACTTCATCTTCTCGAGCAGCTGCCTGTGTTCTTGCCACTCGCTTGGCCGAGTTGAAGGCCTGTATCACGGCTCGCGTTGCGGACTGTGATCGCAAGTCGGCGGCAGCCCCGGGAAAGATGGCATCAGAGATGCTTTTGGCGGTCATCCCTTTTTTCAGTCCATCGTCGATGATGCCGGCTATCTGGGTCAGCAGTCTGTCGTGGTCAAGCCAGATGAGTTCCCGCCAATCCTTGACGCCATCTGATAGTACGGCACTAGGTGCTGACGGCTCACTTGCGATTTTAGCTGCTTTTCTCTTGATAGCTGCTAGCTTTGCTCGATTTGTTTCCTTGATTACCTGTATCTGATAGGCGAGTTCTTCTTTGGTGGCGGTCTCTATGTCTGCTTGCACGATGTCGATTGCTTTCGGCGTGCTTTTAAGCAGCGTCAGTCCGAGCAGTCCGACAAGCATGGTCTGCAGCGTCAAGGCTGATATGCTGACATAGACACTTGCCTTCTTCTCGCCGTCAACCGGCAAATCGTCAGGCAACTGTGCGTATGCATCCCTTATCAGCTGCAGGTCTTTGCGGCTTGGTCGCTTGCTCAGCTTTCCCGGCACAAGCGTGCCGTCTACTGCGTAGATACTGGTGTAGTGCAGCATGACCGAGCGCAAATCTGCGCTCGCTTGCCGGTAGACCTTTTCCAACTGCTTGTCAGTAGCTTTGTCACGCTGCAGCAAGTAATCAATCCGTTTCTTCTCGTCTGCCACTGTCGTCATGCGTCATGCCTCCTAGTAGGTCAAGATTGGCCCTCGCCTGTTCACTTCGCTCCTTGGCGATGTTCTCCTCTTCCTGCCGTGGATCGTTGACAACCGACAAGGTCTTGAGCCACGTCTCCTCCGAGACCAGGCCGGACAATATCTGTGCCGTCTGTGCCTCTGTCAAGGTATCATGCGGGAGGTCGTACTGGTAGTTGATGTCGATGGACTGCCATGCGGTCTCATCAAGGCCACGCAACTGATCGCTTGCAAAAACCACCCTGTACATCTCTTTCAACGCGCGAGAAAAGCCCCGCGATTTAAGCGTCGCGAGGTTGAGCATAGGCTTGTACTTGAGCTGCAGCGCAACGCCGGTGGAGTTTCCAAAGTCCCGGTCATTCAAATTGACGATCATGCTCAACTGATAGAGCATGTCAACCAGACGGTTGATGAGGTTTTCCTGTGTGCCGTCGGCACTCGGTTTTTCCAGGAAGCTTACGTCAAGCGGCTCGGCAGTATCATCGTCGGTTTCCCGTGCCTTGAGGTTGATGATGCGGTTGTCACGCAGGTTAGCTACCTGATCTTCGGTCAAAAGCTGACCCAGTACCCTGAGGTACGCATCCGCGAAGTAGTCGATGTCGTTGGCTTTCTCGGATACCGCCTTGTCAAGCTCGTCGATAATGGAGATCACATTGGCGATGACGCTTACTTGCTCGTCATTCTCGTCGACTTCGATGAGCGGGATGCAGCGGAACGGGTTAGTTTCCCTTGAAGATGCAGCGCCAAATGTTCGTATTTCATCCGGCGTGTAAACCGTAGCTTGTTTGAGCCCTTCGTTGTACATCGTGTAGACCACGCCGCATACAGGTTTGCATGCGACCGAGTCATCATAGACAACAAAAGCGGTGCGCGGGTCTGCATCAGTGACGCATATATCGCCGTCATCGGCATAAACCAAGAAGTGCGATTTGCCATAGATACTGGACTGTTTCCAGACTCGGGCAATGACGTCATCAACTGTGTGCGAGACGTTCCACTCGCTCAAGGATTGGTTAGCCACGTCTTCTTGCAGGGTAATCTGCACCGGTTTGCCGACCGCAAAACCGGTGTAAGTGTCGACTAGTTTCTTTGCGAAGTTGAGCGTTACCCGATTGTCCGGCTTGCCGTTTGGCTTTGGCGGCGCAAGGATAAGTGCCGTCTGCTCTGCTTTATAGTAGTGACGATATCGGTTCCACTTGGTGGCCATCGTCTCGTTCGCGTTGATGTACTGGCGGATGTCGTCCTCGGTTGGGACATCTCCGTCGTATAAAAACACTCCGTCATCGCTGACGGAGCATCGTGAGTTCAGATACTTCACTATCTCTATATCCCTCCCTTGAAAAGCTGCACGGTCTTGCCCGGACGCTTATAAAGCACATGCATGCAGAAATATCGAATGGCGTCACAGGCATGATCGTGTTCCTTGACTACTGCGTCTATGCCGCGTTGAGCGGCTTTCTCATCCCAAACATAGCTCGAAAACTCCTTAATCAAATTCTGACAGCGTTCTGAGAACTTGATCTGCCCGCAGTTCATGGCGGTCATCGCGAAGCGGATGCCGGTGAGGACGTCATTGTTTGCGTTGACGGCCTTGAAGCCGCGGTTACGCAGCGTTTTTTTAAAACTGGCCGCCGACGGGTCGACGATAAGCGGACACTCATGACGCCCTATCCCGTGGCCATAATAAAAATCTTCGAGGTCGTCGGCGTACTGTTCGTCGGTCTTCTGCTTGCCGGTCCCACGGCCGCTGTAGTAGTACTCATCCATGCAGTACCAGACACCGTGATACAGACCCCACAGCAGAAAGACCGTAGGGTTCTGAGTGCCATAGTCGACTGATATCCAGTACTTCTCCGGAACTGCATCCTCCGGCAGCTCTGCTACCATGGTGTCGCGGTCGAAGTTGCTATACACAACTCCGTCAGACAGTACCCACAAGCCGAGTATATAGCGCTGATAGAAAACGCCTGAGTATGCTCGGTGGTACCTGGCTATGACATCAGGGCTGAGCGACGGGTTATCCTCCATCTGGAAGTGGATGCGCAGCGCTCGCTTCTCGGCCAGCTGGTCGATGTACTCGGTCTTGAACCAATGATAGGGCCCTTCCGGGTTGCAGTTGAACCACAGTTTGGCTCCCGACACGGAACAACGGGCGGTAGCCTGGCTCACGAAGCTCTGCGGCATGAGAGCAACTTCGTCAAAAAAGAAGCCGGCAAGCGTGATACCTTGCACCAAGTCTTGACTGGCTTCGTCCTTGCCACCAAAGATGAAGTAATAGTTAGTATGGCTGCCTTTGGCAACCGTCAACATGTTTTCGGTCCGTGAGTCAAGCACGGTATATCCCTCGGACGTCAACATCTGCTTCAACGGTCGCAAGACGTTTCGCCGGAAAGAGCCGATGGTTTTTCCGGCCATGCCAAACTGCTGTCCGTCAAAAGTGGCCATGCTCCATAGCACGTACGACAGTGACATAACCACGGTCTTGCCTGCGCGGACAGAGCCATCGCACACAATTGCATCGAGGCTCCGGGTTTTGGGATACCGCCACCATGACAACACCTGCAGCTGCTTGCGGCTGAACGGTGTGAAGGAAAAACGGTTTTTAGGTCTTGTCATCATCGTCTTCATCACTCCAAACTTCGCTCAGTCCCTTGTCGATTGCTGCCATCAGGTCTGCCTGTTCTTCGTCTGCCCCAGTCTCGTCGGTCATGCCCAGCATATCGTCACGGCGACGCTCAATAATATCAGCTTCGGCCTTAACCTTCCTGAGCTGCTCAGCAAGCAACGGGTCACTTCCGGCAAGCGGGTACCTCTTCATGATCTCCCGAGCGGCGGACATGCGATCCTTTAGCGCGGGCCCTTTCTCGGTCTTTTCGATGCCGAGTTCCGTGCCGAGGACAACTTCTTCTTTTTCCTCACCGCGCAGCACGCGAGTATAAAACTCGAGCACTTCTCTTGCATCGGCGATTTTGGCCGACTCAATCTCGGCCAGAAGAGCGTCGATATGCTCTTTGATGGCAGGTTTTGCTAAGTTTTCCGCACCTATGGTCCTTGCCGTTTTGAAGGAGTAGCCAGCCCGGATAGCTGCCTGAGTTGCGTTGCCGTCCACCATGTACTCCTCACAGAAACGCTTCTGCTTGGCCGTCAGCTTGTTTTTCTTTTCGCTCACATGTGCACCACCTCCTAATCTTTGATAACGCGATTGGAAACTTTAGCATACACATCTACATAAGTTTCTTCCTTATCTCCATTGTGCGTGACTTCTGCATAATCGCCGCACTTTTCATTCGATGCAATTGCATTTGTGCTGACAAGCGCTTTCCAGTTTTGTAGAGTCTTGCTAAACCAAACTACAAAGCAGTCTTCTACTTTAATTTCACGACCTAAAAGTCGCGAAAATTCTTGTGATGCCAATTGTTTTGCTTTTTCTAACATTTTTATTCCTCCGTTTTTTCATATGTTTCCACAAAAATATCAGACTTGCATGGATAAAATTCGCCTTGAACTCCTTTGATGATGTAGTCGCCTTTTGTCGCAATCATCAATCCTTCGAGTGTTTCTATTTTTAAAATCGGACTATCTGGGACGTCATAATCAATTTGGACTGGATCTAATCCCAATTCTGACAATTTTAAAATTGATTCTTCAGTATCCGTGAACTGGACCGCCTCAACCACAACAGGTTTCTTTCTGTACTTCACTTTTTAATTCCTTTCGAAGCATTAAGAGAAGCGTTTCCCATCGTTACCTCCCTAATACAAAAAAGAGCAAGGATATCCTTGCTCTTTGAAAATTCCTATACTACCAGTATAGGCCCTTAAAACGCCAATATGTCACTCTTGTGTACACTTTTTGTGTCACTTCCAGGCAACTAGGTCAAGCCTTCCGCCACTGCAGCTGGACAGATACCCGGCGTACTGGCAACAGGCTTTCTGCAGCATGCGTTGAAGCGACGTCCGACTATATCCCATCTCGTCAGCCAGTGCATCTCGGCTGCATTTGTGCACTAGACAGTCGATGATAAGTCGCCCTGAGTCAGGATCATACGTCTGCACCATGCGCAGCGCCTCACGTGCCCACTTGACCGCCATCTGCATGTCTGCTGCCCTGACTAGACGGTCTTCTGCAGCGGTCCCCGTGTTCGGAGCTTTTGGCATCCCACTCATGTTCGGAGACTGGATATAGCTCACCGGTCTGCCCAGAGCCATGCAGATCTTTGGGTAATCGTGCTTCAAAAAACTCCTGACGTTTTCTGCTGTCTTAACTTCGTCTAACTCACCAAAAAAGAAGTCCATCCTTACGCCCCCGTGTGCCGATATATGCTATAATCTATAGTACTTGGTCTTCGGAAAGACTCCTTTCAAGCAGACATCCTCTAGGGGATGTCTTTTTTTACGCCTTTCAGCTTGCCAGCCACTGACAGAGGATATACATCACCGCTCCCCAGACCAGGAAGGCAACGCCGGCTATCAGCCCGCACTTGCTCATATGCTTCATCACTCTCTGCCATCCTTCTCCCTTGCAGCCTTAAGTCGTTCTGCCATCTTGGCCCTTTGCTCGTCAGAGTACCGGCGCTTCTTGCCGATCCGGACCGTATATGCGCTTTCGTCCAGATACCCATCGATCATAACTAACGCTCCGTCTCGATAGCCTTTTTTGACAGTCTTGGACTCATCAAGCGCTGCTTCATACTTGCGTGCGTGTGCTGGGTAGTCAGTGCATATATGCCACGCTCGTTCCTTTGCATCCCAAGTAAGGACAGTTTCCTGCTCATCTATCGTCAGTGACGGATAACTCTCAATTTTTTCGACTTTCATTTTTTGTTCCTCCTAATCAGCTTAATCGTTGAACATGACGTCAAATGACCACTGCTTCATGACCTCTTTTCTTTCTTCAAAAGTCAGATCATAAATTCCACAAAGCAGGTCAACCAAATTGTTGTAATTGTAGTAGGCACCGACAATTTCAGTAATTGTTTCACCACGTTCAAGTCTCGTATTGATTTTGCGAACGATGTCAGTCATAATGTTTTCAACTTTATGCTTTTTACTTGATGTTTCCATTTCATCGTCTCCTCCGTCTTCCACCTTGCGTTCAGTTACCTGTACCTTTATGCGGTCATAATCCTGCAATCCCCATGTTCTGATGTCTTCAAGCGTTAATGTTGTGTCAAGCGTGTGTGGGGCTTCTCCGCTGTTACCGACAATCACCATAAGCTCCGTTGTGCCGTCTGGAAAATCCATGAGAACGTACCACGCCCTCATTGTATGTGGTACCCTTACGGCAAATCTTGTTTCTGTCATTATCCTTCCTCCTCATCTAAATTCCATTCCACATCTAAGAATTTTGCAAAATCATCAGTTCTAGGAATCTCCAAAATGTCAGAAAATGCCAGAAAATCATCACTGTCATTTTTTACATAAAATGCCCGTTTGGCTTTCCTGCTCAAAGAATCGCACTGAATAATCTCTGCATTCATTCCTCTGATAGCTGCATTGAATAGCAGAAAAGGGATTGCCCTGTCTGACAACTCCTCAAGGTGATACCAATACGCTCGCGGACTGTATGTGAAAATGCTGGACGTTAGAACATCGTTGACCATAGTTTCTTTTCTTTTGAGCACAAACGCCGGATCTTCTTTGATGTTATAGACCCAACGAGCGATCATCATTCCCCCAGTGCCTGCTGCCATCTCATAGTAATCAGTATGTCTCGGTTCACAAGCGATTGAGTTCGCCAGTTTTGCAACTGAATCAGGCGTAAAATCCTGCTTTTTAGATTTCCTTTCAGCCTGTTCAGTTTCAAAATACTCATGAAACCAATCATATTCTAGATTAGTGTCGATTTTTAGAAAGTTTCTAAACAGTTCCTCGCGTTCTTCTTTTTTTAGCAAAATCTCCATCAGTCTGCTGGGCGCCTTAAATGCGTCGTCGATCCCCAGCAAACCGTTTACGGTTTTGACGTCAAATTTTACCATTATTCACCCTCACAAACTCGCAATTTTTTGCGCTATTTCTTTGTTATCTCGTGCTCTTTCCGTTTCCAGTCGGTGAATATACACCGCTCTTGTGACAGAATCATCTGCATGCCCTAGCCGCTCTGCTACCGCCATACTACTAATCCCTTGCGACACCAAATATGTCGCATGCTCATGTCTTAGGCTATGCAATGTAATCTCAGGCACCCCCGCTTTTCGGCAAGCTCGCTTAAGTTTGTTGTTGAGCGTCGAATTAAATTGGAAGCCTTTAAGTCTGAAAAAAATGCTTTCGTCCGGATCAGCGCCCTTTGCATTTTTCCACAGCATGTACAAAACCGCATCATCTACAATGATCGTTCTAATTGAGTATTTGTTTTTAGTCGGGGCAAAAGCTCTGGTCCCTTTCCGGTGTCCTTTATAGTTCAGCGTTTTGTTTATGCTTACCGTTTTTCTTTTAAAATCGATATCATTAAGCGTAATGCCTAACGCTTCGGCAAATCTCAAACCGGTTTTTAACAAGATCAGGAAAAAATTTGCTTCGGGCGTGTTTTCATGTTTGAGTTCTTGAACCAATTTCCTCATATCTCCAATTTCAAGGAATTTCGGCTTTTTCTCTCCCGGTTTCTTCCCCAACGGAATTTTAGCGTCAAAAGTCACATCACGCTTTAAAATACCGTCTACGTTATACGCTCGTTTAAGTGCCCACGCCAGCTGGCGATGAAAATCGGTAGTAGTTGATTTCTCATGCGTTTCTGCGTATTTGTTCAGAATTTGCTGATAGTCATCTGCGGTCATTTTTTCCAAAATCAAATCAGAAAAATTTTTAATCAAAAATCGCCCGTTTGAACGATATTTGTTGTATGTCTGTTCACGTACCTGGTCTTTTTTGTACGTCTCAATTTCTTTTAAAAAATAATCTGCAAGCAGCATTCAATCACCCCGCCTGAACTCCCAACCATTCTCTATATAACATTTCCTGCCTCTTAATCTATAGCCTAAATGGTCCTTCTCAAACCCAAAAGCTCTTTCCGCCTTCCCGATGGATTCGAACATTTTCTGTTCGCCCGTTTCGATGTTCAGGCAAATCACTTGCACACCAGCTCTTATACCATGAGGGCGCATTTGATGATAAAGTTTTCCCAAACCGTAATTTAAAATTTTTGTTCCAACGGTCGATTCTGCCAACCCTGTTTCTCTAGCAATGCCCTTGTAGGTATACCTTTTTTTAATCATATCCTTAAGCGTTTCCCGATTAAGTTTTCGAGTACGCTCGGGTTCCGTGCGGCAACGTTTCCTCATCTTTGCGATAAGCTGCACCGCTTCCTGCAAATCATCATCCTTGATTTTGCTCAAGTCTATGAACACGTCATAACCACAATCGGGATAACGTTTGAGAATCATATTTCCCGCTTCCGTAATGTTCACGTAATCATCACTCCTTTCTAAACAAAATTGCACCCGTTAACCTTAAAATCGCTTAGAAGCCATTTTAGGGGCACTTTAATCAATCTGCTTAATTGTAAGCACATCATTAACGTTGACATAAAGATCAGGAGTTTGAGTTTCGTTGTGCACAGTCCAGATGCTGACAAACCCGTTTTCGAACATAAAAGCTTGCGCTTTGACCTCTGAAAGAAACTCTACAAGCCTGCCTTGATCATCAGCATCGTCATATTCTCTGTATTCGATTCTGTATTTCATTTTTCTTCCTCCTTAATCACTTCGATTGCAAACACATCATCAGCATTGATAGCCACATCAGGGCCCACAGTCCCGTTGTGCTTAGTCCAGACGTTGATAATTCCATTTTTGGTTGCAGAAAGAGCCCGCACTTTAATTTCTACAGCGTTGACAAATCCGCTTTCGTTCTTCAAAAACCGTGGTTTGATTTCCAAACGGAACTCTCCACGTTGGTTGCGAGCAACGATATGATACGTTTTGCACGTGATTTTAAACATCATCTTCCAAACTTCCTTTCAAATACTTCATAGCGTATTCAGGGGTATCTAACAGCGACATCTGCCTTGACCGCACCTCAGGATCTACATCGAACTTGTAGCCAGGGAGCAGCAGGTAGGCGCGCTTGGGTATCAGCTCATAGTCGCCCGAGTCATCACACCAAATCTGCATCACGCGGTCAAACTCCCTCTGCCCGCTCAGCTCGTGGAGCATGACGGCGATGTCACTGTCGGTGTATGCCTGTACTGCCGTAACTACATCACGCCTATAGCTGTCGATACCACACGACGGCAGCCCGTAGGTATCCACCGCCAGATGATCTTTTCCGAGGTATCGATAGCCCGTGACCGTGTCGGCCGGGGCTATGACGATTTCAGGACCTTCTAACAAAACATAGTCCATCAGCTTCCTAAATGGCATCACGCACGCACCTCTCTACGCTCTACCTTCCACCCGCAAATGTATGCTGAGTTGGTCTTCCTGAGCTGGCCGTATGTAGTGCCCGTCCGCAGCCCTAGAAAGCGATCCACGGATGCCATCGACTGGCACGACATTATCCGCCCGTAGTCCGGACTGTCGGCGTCCGTGCATACCATCGTGATGCGCCAATTATGCCGGGTGCGGTGAGCAATGTCTACGCTGCCGCTGCGTGCTGCCAAAACCCTTTGAGCGGCTCTTCGCAGCACTTCGTCTTCTTCGTCGTTTTCAGCAACCGCGTAGAGCTTAGCGTTCTCGAACACCCCCTTTCCATATGCCAGTTCCAGCACGTTGGCGGCTACCGCCAGCTTCATCGGTCTTCTTTTTGTCATGAGATATCCCTCCTAGACTCCTTCCATTCCAGTTGTGACTGTACTTTCTTTCGGACTTTGACGCCGGTGCCTTCTTCCTGCGTTTTCTGGCGTCATCCCTCATGCTCTAGTTTGGAGCTCGTGAGCCCGTAGTCTCTTGTGACACGCACCTATGCGCCTCCTTTTCTGCTTCTTCAGGGCTTGACGCCCTTATCAGCCGGTTTGTAACTGTGTCGTCAACGTGGACGGTAACTAAATATAACTTCATCTTTATCTCCTTTCTTCCGTATGCGCCGGCAGAGGACTCGAACCTCCTCATCATGAGATGGACCGTTTCCGGCACGCCTGAGCTTACATATCCGTACATGTCTCTTTACTTCTTAAAGTAGGCTCTGCCCGCTTGGTCGGGCAGAAATTAGCCGGTTCCGTCGGCCACCGCTCAGTAGCAGCCCCGGCTATGCACACGTTGCAATTCGATTGCTGGCCATGATGCCCGTGTGCTATTGACCCGATTGCGCTACACTTCAGGATTTTCAAGTGTGAGTATCTAACCCCTAATGCTTGCGTTCTCAAATCATAAGACTAATATCTTTTTTCGCCCCGGAGCATATAGGGGCGATGGACCCTGCAGGGCTCGAACCTGCGACCGGACGGTTATGAGCCGTCTGCTCTACCGACTGAGCTAAGGGTCCGGTACCCGGCGGTTATCCGTCGGGAGGCTGTGCAGCTACCTGATCAGCTGCTGCCAGTCGTAATCGATGCCCGTCATGAGCACCGGTTCTATCTTCTTAGTCGTGCCTAGGATATCTACCAGGAAGCCTCCTGCTCTCGGCACCACTACTTCTACAGGAACCCCGTACTTGCGGGCAAATAGCTGGAACTTGAGCTTGCTCCTATCGTCGATATTGTACCGACTGAGCGAGTTCTTGACGTCGTAGACGTGCTTGATCCGTCCTTCGTCGTATATGACAAAGTCCGCTTTGTATACCGTCTGTCGGAGTCTGATGAGCTCCAGTGTGTACGTCTCAAGGAGTGTGAAGCGCTCCTGGCACCTGTAGGCATAGCCGCTAGGCTTGATGTAGCGACTGTAGAACTGTGCCTCTTTGATGGAGTCGAACTTCTGCCCGTCAAGCTCCACTCTGCGGCCAAAGTGTGAAGCTGCGTGTGTCTGCTTGCCGTACATCATGCATCCCCCTTGATCATTCGCTCGATGACGCTGTTAAGGTTGGCTTTGAAGAGTTCTTTGTATGGCACTGCCGGTGTGGCAAGGGGCTTTCCTGGGACAAAAGCCCCACAGTTATGGCCGCCAAAGAAATCATAGCGGTCTTCCAGCTCCACGATAGTGGCATTGGGGTGGTTGTATACGTCGATGACTTCCATGGCTTCCATCTAGCCCACCTCCTTTTCGTCGCGCTTGTTAAACTTAAAACTTTGAACTGTAGTAACCATTTCCGGTCCTCCTTTTTCATTTCCCGCGGACATCATCAAGTCCACGCATGTCTACTATCTGACCTTTGTTTTTGGGTATAAGCCGACTGACGATGCGTTCATCGTACATACGGCCGAGCTCGGCCGGCGTGTTGTTGGTGGTCACGAGCGTAGCCTTGTCAAGTCGTGCATTGCTTATCCTGTACATCAGCTGCGCCATATCCCGACGTACGGGCTTGACTTGCGGTCCGCCCTCGACGCCCAAATCGTCAAGCAGCAGCACGCTGCAGTCAACGGCCGCCTTCTCAACCTTGGCGATTTGCCGCCTGGCATCATCGTACCCGTAGCTGCTGTCGAGGCTGCTGACAAGCTCCGCTGTACTTAGCACCATGCACGGCATACTCTGTTTGCGGCAGGCGGTCAGGATAGCTATGGCCAGTGACGTCTTGCCGCAGCCTGTGCCGCCGATGAAGGCCGCGTTATCAGTGCTTCCGGCGATAATCTTGTCAGACAGCGCTTTGGCCTGACACGCCACTGCTTTTGCAGTTTCATGATCAGTCTGAAGCGTATAGTCCCAGTCACGGAAGCAGAAACGTATCTCTCTTCCGGCCGGCCACAGGCTCTTTTTCCACGTTCTAGGTGTCAAGATCCTTTTACACTCCTCGATGAGTTCCTCGTTTTTCTCATCCATCTGCCGGCGTGCGGCGGCCTTCTCTTCTTCTGTGGCCGTGGTCCACCACTCCCAAGCTCGATGCGCACCCTCGTTTGCGGCAGGCGGTTCCTTCATTTCAAAAATGACTCGATGCATAGTTAGTCCCCCCATCCGTATTTGGCGTTGAACTCGCGCTCACTCTGACTAGCAGCACCGCCGGTAGAGTTACGCTGATGCTCTGCTTCGAGCGTTTCTACGTCAGACAGGGTTTGCGGGTTGTGCCCTTCCCACTGTCGAAGTACCCCACAGACGAACTTCCAGTTACGGGCATTCTTTTCCAAGGCTATCTGCATAGCCTTGAGCATGATGCCGGCAGGGTCTTTTGAGCGAGCGGACCACTCTTCATACGTCTGTCTCAGATCATCAAGCAGATACCCGCCTATCAGCCCAAAGTTGGCCTGGTAGAAATCGACCAGCTTGCCCAAGCCGGCATAGCCAGGCAGACCGCCGGAAGCCTCTTCCTTTTCAGGCGATTTGGTAGCAGCTTGACTCTTTCTATCTGTCTGCTCTATAGATATGTTATCTATACTATGCTCTATACTATGGTCGGAAGTTTTTTCATCACCCCCATGAAGTTTTTTCACCACCCCCGGTGCAGTTTTTTCACCACCCCCATGAAGTTTTTTCACCACCGCTGCGTCTGGCTTCACCGCCTGATAATCGCAGAAGCGGACACCGTTGACGTCCTTAACCCGCTTACGGATCAACCCTTTTTCTAGGAGCGACTGCAGAGTGGTATACACGGTTCTCTTGCTGCATCCCGCCCACTCGGCCAGGTACCGGACACTGCCCGTGAACCACGACTGCCCGTCTTGCGAGAAACCGTATATCACGGCATATATCAGCAGCTCCCGTCCTTTGAGCTGCAGCTTGCTGACCATCCAACCGGCCACCATCACAAAGCTTTCATCCTTCATCTTCTGCTCCTCTCTAGCGGGCATCTCACCCGCTCGGTGTAGGTCACTGCCTCTACTTCATGTCTTTCATAACTTTGATTGCGATGTTTTGCTTGGCCTCAGGCGACCAATTCTTGTAGTTGGCATACTGTGGGTTCTGGCCAACTTCGCTTGCTACGGCCGCCTTGACTTCTTCTGCGGTCATACTGAGACGGGCTGCCGTCTCCTGCAGCACTTGATGATAGCGCTGCAAGTTATCGCTTTTTGAGACGTTGCCCCCACGATTGCCGCTGCCACGATAGCCCGCGCTCTGCGGGTATCTTTGATCGCCCTGGCTGCTGGCGGAGTTGCCGTCGTCGTCAACGTCAGATGAAACTCCAAAGAACGCAGCGAGTTGGTATCTCTTAGCATAGGTCAGGAGGCTGCCGACGTCTTGGGGCGTTGCCCCGTTTTTGAGCGGCAGCGACAGCCACCCGCTTGCCAGCGTGCCGCCGTCCTCATGAAAAAGGACGGTCCTTACCGCCGGCAAACCGTCGGAGGTGGCGGCCTCTTGGATATAGGAGAGGCCCGTTCCTTCCAGGGCGGTATCGACCGCCTTGATAACTCCGTCAAGGGTCACGTACGTGCTCTTGAGGTAAGGATTGCTGCCGTCCTTTGCTGGCTGCTTGAGCTGCTGCCGGAACTTTGCGAGAGCTTTGTACAGGCTCTTCATCTCTTCACTAGCTTCCATGTTCGCCACCCCCTACTCAATGACCGTCTCACGCTCGCTTGACGATACGATCTTGACGCCACTCTTCACGATGTACCGTGCTATGTCGTCGATCTGTTCTTTGGTCCCCTGAAGCTCAAGAGAGACCCTTTGGAGCTCGTGCTTGAGTTCCCCTGTCTCGGTATCGATAAGCTTGCCGTCGCCGACGTCAACCATGCCGACTTTCTGGGCGGCAACTTCTGCAGCTTTCCGCTGTTTGAAGAGATCAGCGACCTCTTCTTGTTTCCGAAGATCTCCTTCTATGACCTGCTCGACTTCGATATAAGTCATCCCTCTTTGGAGCAGGTCAATATATCTCTCTGCCGGGAGCCCGTGCTTCAAGCAGAGCTTTTCGACCTGTGCCTTCTCAGCGTTGAGCCTTTGAAGAGTCTTCATCGACTCGGCAATTTCTTCCAAAATTGTCTTTTTGGCCGTTGACTTTAACAGCCATTTATCGATGATTTCAATTTTGTCAGCACTGACGCCATAATTAGGGGCCATCTCGTCGATAAGCCCCTGCACAACTTTACGGCGCTCCTCTTTTTGCTGATTTTCAAAGCTGTCGATGGTTTCTTTTAGTTCCTGAGAAGCGGCTTTGCAGTCACCTTCCAGTTCCTTCAAACTTGACTCAAAGGCACTGAACGGCTCATTCCATGCCTTCTTGTATCTTTTGCGCACGTCAGCAATGCTTTTTTCAAGCTTGTTGACCTCTGTCCTTGAGGCTTTAGTCGCTTTGATGCTATCGTCAGTAGCGACTAATCCTTTTGTTTTTTCAAGCGTTTCGTTAACGTACAGTTTCAGCCTGTCAGCACTTGGAAACTCGATAGTCCCAGGCGTGAAGTTAACCTCGATTTTTTTTAATGGTTCCATCTTCAAAATCCTCCTAGAGTGTGCTATACTTAGCACTGTAATAACAACCGTTTTAACCGCCCTATCCTATCGGGCGGTTTTTTAATATCCAAGCTTGTCCAGTTCTTCAAGCATGGTCCACAGACCCCGTCTTACCGGTTCCCATTTCTGCCAATCCTGCTTAACCAGTTCATCCATGGCCCAGAGCAGACTGTTAGGCTTCTCGGCTTGTTTTAAGAAGGCCCTTACGATTTGCTCCGGTTCTTTAGGCTGTTCGACCAGCTTGGCAGCTCCCGTTCTAGGGTTAATCATCAAGCAGGCATCTTTCTTGTATTCCATTTACTCACCCCCTTACGATGGCGTCTTTTTCGCCATCTAGCTCTTCTAGAAAAATGGCAATGCAGGCAACTCTTTCCGATGCCCAGTTTTCCGTGATATCTCCGACAGTCCAGTCTGTCAGGATATCCTCACGTTTTTTCCTAATTTGACTTAAATTTTTCATTTCGCTTCCTCCTTCGATTGCTTATCCTTAAGCTTCATTAAAATGCGATGGTTGTGTTGCGTTAGTTTCAACGCAATTAGTAACTCTTTTTCATTCATTTGCTCTCCTCCTTTTTTTCCTTACGTTTTCGATTTCTTCGATTTTCTTAAGCACTCTTTCAAGCACTTCAGCCCCATATGCTTCTCGAGCTCCGTCTATCAACATTTTGGCAATTTCACCACAACCACGGGCATCCATCTCCAGAGCGTTGAACGCTACCATATAGGCCAGCAGCTCGTTTTTTGCGACAGGGGTGCCGTCAAGAATAGCAGCAGCGACTTCCTTAGTGCTTTCCGTTTTCCACTCAGCGCCCATAGCAATGGCCATCAGCAACCCCAAGGTGCTGACAGGAACCATGACGGTTTCTTCTTGCATATCTTTATCTCCTCCAGTCAATATCGTTGAAGTGGTCTTCCATCCACTTCTGCGCTCTTTTCCTCCGGATCAAGTAGGTTCCACCTACCTCGCCCGGGTAGTACACCCACCCGCACTCGGGATTGTTGACGATCCCAATCTGGTCGCGGAAGGGGTACAGGATATGCTCCCGTACCCAGTCGCGACCTCTTCCACCGCAGCACTCACGACAGAAGTCCTTGATGCCCCAGACTTTGCCGTCCGGGGTGTCATCCGGTTGCTGAGCCTTAAGAGCTTCAGCAACCTTAGCTTCTATCATCCCTTCTATCAACTCTTCCAACCGGCCAGCCTCCTTTCTCTACTATATGAAGCCAGTCTCTACGATTTGTAGAGTCCTCCCCAAAAAAAAGGGAGCCTACCGTCGTCTGATAGACGGCGGCTATTCTTTTTTTGTCGGCATCGTTGATGCCGCGAGTGCCCCTCTCGAGGGCACTAAGTCTTTGAGGCGAGATACCCGCCGCGTGGGCCGCCTCTACTTGAGATAGCCCCCTTTCTTTCCTGAGCTTAATCAACTTTTCTGATACACCTGGTAATGTACCACCCATCTTTACTGCCTCCTTTCCTTACCATGACTACAGTGTACTCTACTATTCGTAGAATGTCAATACTATTTGTTGAATTTTTTGTGAAGTTAGTCAACAAAAAGAAGATTTTCTATGCTATACTATATCTCGAGGAGATAAAAAAGGGGTGACAGCTCTTTGTGAAGAAGAAAGGAAGACCAAGTATGAGTAGTGATATGATAGATAAGGCAGCGAGCAGCGCTAAGGGGATAGGTACCAGGATTAGGCATCTGAGGACCAAGCGAGGACTATCGCAGCAGGCACTTGCGTACGATATAGGCGTCAGTGCCGCTGCGCTTAGCACGTATGAGATTGGCGAGCGTACACCGTCACTGGCGACAGTCAACGCCTTGGCATCATACTTCCACGTGTCGGCGGACTACTTGCTGGGCTTGCCGCAAAACAAGGATCTAACCGTGGAAGAGGCACTATCCTCTATCATGACGTCAGACGGGCAGAAACTCGACGACCACGATAAGAAGCTGGTAGCAGCACTTATCGAAGGCATGATCGCCAAGTAGTATATATAGGTATATAAGAGCATAGGAGGGATGCTTTTGAGAAGGGAAACAAGGGAACTTTTGGAGCGTGCGGGCGTACGCGTCCGCTATCTTGATCTGCATAAAGAAGGACTGTATATCGATGCACTTCGTGTGATTGTTGTCAGCAGCAGACTCGACGATAAGGATCAGGAGCGTGTCATACTGCACGAGCTCGGCCATGCAGTCGAGCACCGGGGATGCAGTGCCCTGTACACTGCCACTCAGACGCAACATATCAAGATGGAAGGCGAAGCCAACGAGTACATGTTGCGTGAGAAGTTGGCCGAGTACGTCAGCGACAGGGACATAAGCAAGGAAAACATCGATGCCGTGACCTTTCTGGAAAGTCAGAAAATCAGTCTCAACTTTTTGTCTAGCGTCGAAGAGCTGCTTAAAACCGGAGTGTGATGATATTATGAAGAAAGCATACAGATATGCAGCTTGCGTGACCGTGGCAGCTGCCCTTTTTGGAGCGGCCGGCGTGGCAGTTGATACATACAGCGCAAGCAGCCCGGTAGTACTGGCAGCAAGCAAGAGCAAGCGGGCTAAAAAAATTGGAAAAGTCAACAAAGGCATCAGCCACGACCTCAAGCTGGCGCATGGTTGGGCTGACGGTACCCTTGACGAGGATGGCACCCCGACCGACAGTGGCCAGCCGAACAGCGACTGGACATGGTCCAAGTACGTCGATAAGATCAAGTACGACCGATATGGCGGTGACCACCGGCTGACGGTGTATGTAACCAGTGCCATGTCGGGGTTAAACGGTGCCGACCGTGCCCGGGTCATGAAAAGCGCCATGCGTATGTCGTACTCGAGCATCGCCAAGCAGTACACGCTCGACCAGTATGAGGATATCAAGCTGGGCATCATGACGTACGTCAAGTCCGGGGGCGAGATTGTCGGCAGCTTCAAGGGACTTAATCGATATAAATTTAAGTGGTATTTTAATTAAATGTATACGTATATAGGAACGGCCGGCGCAAACCGGCTTTTTTTAGGCAAAGGAGGTGTACCCCGTGGCAAGCTACAAGAAGCTTAAGAGCGGTTGGAAAGTGACGGTCAGCCAGCGTGACTCGAGCGGCAAGCTCAAACAGAAAAGCAAGCAGGGCTTTGCGTCCAAGCTGGAGGCAAGAGCCTGGGCAGCTAAGATAGAAGCTGAGAAAGACGGGGTTTTGAAGGCCAAGAGGGATATCCCCTTCTCCGAGTACTTCAAGGATTGGTTGCAGGCATACCGTCTACCAGCTGTCAGAGCTGGCACAGCTAGTAACTACAGGCGCATGATCCGCATGATCCGCGAGGAGTTTGGCGATGAGCTGATCAGTAGCATAACCCGTGACCGATATCAAGACTATCTCAATAGCCTCGGGAAGCGCTACTGCAAGCGGTGGGTCCATCAGGTCAACGCAACCGTTAGATCGTGTGTACAGGCAGCTATCTACGACGAGTACATCACTAAAGACTTCACACACGCAGTCATACTGACAGGTCGTGACGCTCGCAAAGTCGAGTATCTTAGCGTAGAAGAGCTGCATCGGCTGACCAGACACGTCACAAGCGCTGCGCATCCTGATAATCCCGGCGATTACGCTATCTTAATCGCCATCTATACAGGGATGCGCATCGGCGAGATACTGGGGCTCAAGTGGTCGGACATAGACCGCGATGCTGGTGTCATACACGTCAGGCGATCATATGAGCAAATCAGTCGCTCACTTGGACCGACCAAAACTCCAACGTCGGTGCGCGACATCCCTACTACTCACAAACTGCTTGACAAACTTGAGGACTTGCGCGTACCTGGACAGGAGGAGTACCTCTTCCTTCGCGACGGAAAAGCTGCTATATACCGCCCTGCCGTCAGGCTGCTAGACCAGCGCATGCGCGAGGTGGGCATCGAGAAGTCAGGGTTCCACTTCCACTCCCTGCGCCACACACACGTGGCCTACTTGCTTTATCAGGGGGTTGACATATATACTATAAGCAAGAGGCTAGGCCATGCCAAAACTTCCACGACGATAGACGTATACGCTTACCTCATCGCAGAGCTTGAGGCTAAAAGTAACGCCCAAATCGTAAAAATGCTTGACGATTTATAGTTTGTTGTCTTTTAGTTGTCTTTAGGTGCTTGAAAAGCCTGAATATCAACATTTGTCAACATTCTAGTATAATCTGATTGCAAAAACACGGAACGGAAAGGAAGCAATATATTTGGAAGAAGAATCACGTTTCGGCTTCGGTGAAAGCCACGCGAAAGTCATCTTAATCGGTGAACATTCCGTAGTCTATGGAAGACCAGCAATTGCGATTCCGCTCAAAACAATTAAGGCAACGTCCACGATAAAATCTCGAGAAGACGGGCAGATCATCATTCACAGCGAACGTTTCGACGGTTTGCTGGCTGATGCTCCGTCCGACATGACGGGAATCAAAAAATTGATCCTGGATGCTGTCAGAAAACAAAATTACCAAAAGGGACTTGAAGCAACGCTTAAAAGCATGGTGCCAATCGCACGAGGAATGGGATCTTCGGCATGCGTCGCCGTTGCTTTGGCACGAGCGCTGTTCAGTTTCTTTTCTCTGCATTTCAGCGAAAAAGAACTGCTTGCGGCGGCAAACATCGAAGAAGTTGCCACGCACACCAACCCGAGCGGACTTGATGCCGCAACCTGCGCGTCAAACACGCCGATTTGGATGATGGCCGGCAAAATCAAGCGCATCCCGATCAACTTGGACGGATGCCTTTTAATCTGCGATACCGGCATCAAGGGACAGACTTCTGAAGCAATCGCTGCCGTTAAAAAGCGGCTCGGAAGCGATGCAAAAGAAACAAATGCCCTGTTTGACAAGTTGCAAGAGCTGACTTTTGCCGCCAAAAAACAGTTGGCAAAAAACGATCTGATCGGCTTGGGTCAGACGTTTGATGCCGCCCAAAGCGTGCTCAAGACGCTTGGCGTAAGCTGCGACGAACTTGACGAGTATATTTCCGTCGCCAAAGACAACGGCGCGCTTGGTGCCAAGCTGACCGGAGGCGGACGCGGCGGATGCTTCATCTGTCTGACGAAAAATGCAGCGCAGGCAAACGAATTGGCTCAAAAACTTAGTCTGACCGGGGTAAGACAAACATGGATCGAACCGCTCGCTGCCAAGGAGGAGAAAAACGTTTTATGAAAAAAACAGCAAGAGCCCACACGAATATTGCGCTTGTCAAATACTGGGGCAAAGCAGATGAAGAACTGATCATCCCTATGAACGGGTCCGTTTCGCTAACGCTGGATCATTTTTATACGGATACGACGGTCGAATTTGATCCTGCCTTGACGGAAGACGTTTTTTGTCTTGACGGCAAACAAAAGCACGATCCCAAAGTAGCCAAATTCATGAATCTGGTCAGAAACCTGGCAAAAAAAGAAACTTTTGCAAGAATCGATTCAATCAATCACGTACCGACCGCTGCCGGACTGGCCTCTTCCGCATCGGCCTATGCTGCCCTTGCGCTTTCCGCCACCAGCGCCGCCGGACTGAATTTGACAAGACAAGACCTTTCAAGACTCGCAAGACGCGGATCAGGATCTGCCACGCGCTCGATCTTTGGAGGTTTCGTCGAATGGCACAAAGGCACAGACGACCTGACGTCTTTTGCCGAGCCGATTGAAGAAGAAACGGACTGGGAAATCTGCATGATTGCCATCGTCATCAACGGTCATGAAAAAAAGATCAGTTCCAGACACGGAATGCAGCAAGTCGTCAAGACTTCCCCCTACTACCATGAGTGGGTCAAAACGGCCGAAGAAGATCTCAAACTGGTCAAACAGGCCATCAAAAACAGAGATTTCAGCTTGCTCGGTGAAGTTTCCGAAGCAAGCGCCATGAAGATGCACGCTTTGAACATGAGCGCCAAACCGCATTTTTCATATTTTATGCCGGAAAGCATCCTTGCGATGCAAAAAATCGAAGAATTACGAAGTCAGGGCATTCCTTGCTATTACACGATGGATGCGGGTCCAAACGTCAAAGTCATCTGCGAAAAGCAAAACGTTGCCTTCATCATTGACGAACTATCAAAATTCTTCGCAAAAGAAAATCTTTTGGTCGCAAACCCCGGACCCGGAGCAAGACTTATCTGATTTCTCGATGGTTCCCGCTGAATCAGGGGGGACTTTTTAATTATTGATCATTGAAAGGATTTGAAAAAATTGATTAAGGTCAAAGCACCTGGAAAGCTTTATATTGCAGGCGAATATGCGGTCGTTGAAACCGGATGCCCCGCAATTTTGGTCGGGCTCAACAAATACGTCTACGTTTCAATCGAAGACAGCAAGGATTTTGGCACGATCATTTCAAAACAATACGAAAATTCGACCGTCGTTTGGAAGAGACGCGGCGAACACATGGTGATCGACAATCGCGACAATCCTTTTGAATATATCCTGTCAGGCATCAGAATCACTGAACAGTATGCACAGGAACTCGGCAAAAAAATGCGCTGCTACGATTTGAAGATCGACAGCGAACTTGACAGTCCGAGCGGCAAAAAATACGGTCTCGGATCATCTGCGGCAGTCACCGTTGCAACCGTCAAAGCTCTTTGTCAATACTACGGTCTGAACGTGACCTTGGATCAGCTTTTCAAACTTGCTGCCATTGCTCACTTCGAAGTCCAGGGGAACGGATCCTTGGGAGACATCGCCACCAGCGTTTTCGGCGGCTGGCTCGAATATCATTCGTTTGATCGTCAGTGGCTTAAAACGGCCCGTCACAACTATTCTTTGAGCGAACTGCTCGCTAAAACCTGGCCAGGTCTCAAAATCAAGTCCCTCCCTGTATTTGACAGACTGAACCTACTTATCGGCTGGACGGGATCGCCTGCTTCAACCTCGAATCTGGTCGACAAAGTCGAACTTTCAAAAGAAGAACGTCGCAAAAAATACCTGGAATTCGTGCATGAAAGCAGCAAATGCGTTGAACAAATGGAAGCATCATTTCAAAAACATGATTTGCCGGGCATTCAGCAATGTCTGCGCAAAAACCGCAAACTTTTGGAAAATCTGCATGAAATTACCGGCGTCGAAATCGAAACGCCGACATTGAAGTATTTGATCAAAAGCGCTGAGCGTTTCGGCGGTGCCGCTAAAACGTCCGGTGCTGGCGGCGGCGATTGCGGCATCGTTTTGATTGATTCTTCAATTGACACGACTCCCCTGCTCGATGAATGGACGAAACACGACATCATCCCGCTTGATTTGAGCGTCCATTACAACGACTGATATGTCCCAAGGAGGCCAAAATGAATCTTCATTCGCACAGAAAAGACGAGCACGTCATGATTGCAGAAAAACTTTACCGTCCAAAAAGCACAAACGGGTTGGAACGCATTCGCCTCATTCCGGCCAATCTGCCGGAAATATCATTGGATGAGATCAGTCTTTCGACGACTTTGGCCGGAAAAAAGCTTGAAGTTCCCTTTTTCATCAATGCCATTACAGGCGGAAGCCAAACGACAGATGCGCTGAACGAAAGTCTGGCAAGGGTTGCAAACAAGACCGGGGTTGCCATGGCCGTCGGATCTCAGAGCGTTGCCGTCAAAAACGCGGCTTATGCCAAAGGTTTTGAAAAGCTTCGCCGGTTGAATCCGAACGGAATCATGCTGGCCAATCTTGGCGCGAACCACCCTTTTGAAAATGCAGAGCGGGCTTGCAGCATGATTGATGCCGATATCATTGAGATTCATCTGAATGCGGCTCAGGAACTCGTAATGCCTGAAGGTGATGCTGAATTTTATTGGCTTGAAAATCTCAAACGCTTAAACGAAAAACTGCAAGTTCCCCTGCTCATCAAAGAAGTCGGAACCGGCATGAATCCGCAAACGCTGAAACTCTTGGCTAAAAACGGTTTTTCTTACGTCGATCTGGCAGGTGCGGGCGGAACAAACTTTGCCGCAATTGAAAATGAGCGTCGCAAAAACAAGGAAACGCTCACTTTCATGCAAGAACTAGGACTGACGACTGCTGAAACGCTTTTGGGTGCTCAAAAATATCACAATGAGCTTGGCCGCCTTAAGCTGACGGCTTCAGGCGGCATCCGCGATGCTCAAGACATCGTCAAGTGCCTGGCCCTGGGAGCAGAAAACGTCGGCATCTCCGGCATGTTCCTTCATGTTTTGCTAAAAGACGGCGAGGACGGACTGGCTGCAAAAATCGAAGATCTCAAAACAGGCATCCGAGCTTTGATGGCGCTGCTTGGGTGCCGCAAAATTTCTGAACTAAAAGATGTCAAAAAGATTTTGGATCTTGAATTGAAAAACACGATAGACCAGCTGTAAAAGAGGCCGGAAAAAAGTCCATTTTCTTACCTGCCTTAAATAAAATGCCGAACAAAGACGGTCGACTTGTGGCTGCTTTGTCCGGCATTTTTTCAATTTTGATGCATCTTTTGGAAAAATGCAACAAAAGAAATAACGACCATACAAGAGCGGCGATGCTCTTGTGTGGTCGTTTTCTTATGCTCAAGTACCCCAAAATGGTATGTGAGCATTACGAATTATTTTGCTGAACAGAGAGAATGAAATCAGCCATAGCCATTGAAGAATTTACAAACAATCTAGCATGATGTTCCTTAATTGGAATTCTAGCTGCTCCAACCCCATGTGCATCACTGTCCTTATTTCTCATTTCTGCTACAGCTGAAACAATACTGTTAAGTCCAGAAAGCAATGTATTTATTCTTCTATCAGTGTTGGTATCCGTATGCATATTGTAAAGAGTTTTCACTTGCTTGAACAATTTGCTAATATCCCCACTGTCAGAAGGTGTTTCATTTTTCTTTTCAATAACATAGCAGAATGTTTCTTCAAGCAGTGTTCTTGACTTTGTAATAGCACTATCAAAATCATTTTGTTCAATATCCCTCATTGCTCTTGAAGAGATGCTTTTAATGTATTCTCTATCAATGGTTTTTATTGTTGGTGCAACTATTTCGATTTTATTACCTATAGGTTGGATAACAAAGTTCTGTCCTATTATAACCAATTCATTTCCACCAAAGAAGAGCAGTCCATTGATTTGCTCGATAATATTAGAAACTATTGTTTGATGAGCTTCTTTTATTTCAGTTGCACCATGTCCGTTAAGCACTTTTGAAAACTGAGCCAACGAAAACATATAAGCCAATAAATTTGAACATTTATTGTTTTTGATACAATATTCAAGCAAGTTATCTAAATATTGCCATCTACTTAATGCCCCACCATTCCATGAGTACGTTACAGGAAGTCCAAATAATGTAGATAAGTCACATAAATCAGAACCAGAAAGGTATGGCATAGCAATTTTTACGGTTGTGCAATCCTCAAATTCATAATCACCATATTTAGTGT
>ERZ827520.328-NODE-328-length-79455-cov-6.075290_pt1 | contig 79455 bp, 60 predicted proteins | sample MGYA00519581_ERZ827520 | MGnify/ENA primary metagenome ERZ827520 (study PRJEB31778, sample SAMEA3449339) | human gut metagenome | biome: human gut; feature: human-associated habitat; material: faeces | place: United Kingdom | collected 2010/2012 ... | reverse complement strand
GAGTACCATCTCAGTAACACCTCCCCAACTGTGTACTTTTTTCAGGAAGAGGACACCGCAAATACGAGAAAATGTAATTCCCATCGGATGAAAATCCATTTTCACCCAGGATGAAAATCCATTTTCATGCGGGAGAAAATCCATTTTCATACGGGAGAAAATCTATTTTCATGGGGAGGAAAATCCATCGCTCGCAACAACCGTCAGGCTGAAGCCCTAGAGAAAGGGGCGCTAAGTAGCTATTTAGGAAGATAGAAGGAGCAGACAAAAGAGCCCTTGGACCATAAGCAGAGAGAAGGCTCAACCGCTTATGACGATTGAGCCTTCTGAGATGGGGTGCTTACCGCAAACTTTTGAGGGGAGGGGACTAGCTGAAGGCGTTCCACCCCTGAGCTTTGAGCTCATGCTCGGCTCGATCGGTCGAGACCCAGCGACACCCCTCAGAGGCGTCCGTGACATGTCCTATGATGGAGACACCCTCGATGTCAGATACTTGACCAACCTGGGCTAGTGGCACGGTGAAGAGCAGCTCGTAATCCTCGCCACCATTGAAGGCTGCCGTGATGGGCGACATATTCATCTCTTCGCATAGCGCTAGCGTCTCGCGATCTAGAGGTAGTCGATCCTCAAAGATCCGCACGCCTACCTGCGACCGCTCCGCTATGTGTAGTAGCTCGGAGCTTAGTCCGTCGCTGATGTCTATCATCGCTGTCGGGGTGACTCCCTGCTCGGCCAATTTGCCACGCAACCAGCGCTGCGCTGAGGGCATGAGCTGACGCTCGATCAGGTATTCGTATCCCTCAAAGTGTGGCTCAAACTCCTCCGTTGGTGCGCTTAGGAAGGTGCGATGCTCACGCTCTAAGAGCTGGAAGCCCATGTAGGCTGCACCTAGATTGCCCGTGACGCAGATGAGATCGTTGGGTTGAGCACCCGAGCGCAGGACAGCCTCGCCCTTAGCGACGGAGCCGAGGCATGTGATGCTGATAGCGAGCCCGTTTTGCGAGGCACATGTATCCCCGCCGACGAGGTCCACCTGGTAGTGCTGGCAGGCTAGCTCGATACCTTTATATAGCTCTTCGATCATCTCGGCCGTATACCTGGCCGAGATACCTAGAGAGACGGTGATCTGCTGGGGGATGCCATTCATGGCGCAGATATCGGAGACGTTGACCACGACCGCCTTGTAGCCTAGGTGCTTGAGCGGCATGTAGGTCATGTCAAAGTGTACGCCCTCGAGAAGCATATCGGTCGTGACCAATAGCTCTTCGTCGGGCTTCATCTGCAAAATGGCTGCATCGTCACCGACGGCCATGCGGACACGGTCGGGCGATATGATGGCAAACTGCTCAGTGAGCTTTCGGATCAGTCCGAACTCTCCTAAGTCAGAGATAGGTGTATTCATAGATTATTCCTTTTCCTCTTCCTCCTTGTGCTCCTCTTCTTGAGCCTGTGTACGTGTAAACTGCGCGATATGCTCCAAGACAAGCTTGCGCAGATCTTCCTCGCCGTGAGACTTGAAGCGCACCTGTATAGGCAGGCGGAGGAAGCGCTCACGTAGCTCACGGCTCATGTAGGACTCCAGCTCGTAGATCTTGACCGCATCCTTGTCGGTACAGAGGAAGACCACCTCCACACCGCGCGCCAGATAGTCTGTCAGGATGTTTTCCCAAGTAGTCACATTGCGTCTGGAGTAGTGGTGATGATCTGCATAGGGTAGGGTCACCACACGGGAGAAGCCTCGCTCTACATAGGCGAAGAACTCCTCTGGGTGTGAGATACCCGACAGGGCAATGACGACGGCATTAGTGTCAATCTTTGTGGCTTCGGCATTTCTGCGGAAGATGGGTACGGGGTCTTCATACTTGACCTCGCTAAAGAGGAGCCACTGATGCGGATAGAGATCTAACCGGCGCTCCGTAAAGGTGCAGTCTATCGGCTTGAGTAGGGTAGGACACTTGGTCACGACTACTACATCGGCACGATAGCGCCCACGAGCTGATTCACGAAGGCGACCCGCAGGGAGTAGCGCATCCTCAGTCATGAGTCTATTGTAACTGGACAAAAGGATGGAGAACGAGGGCTGCACGGAGCGATGCTGGAAGCCATCGTCCATCAGGATCACATCGGGTCGCTGCGAGTAGGGCTGATTGACTAGATAGTTAATGGCACGCACCCTATTGCCATCCACGATGATCTGTATCTTGTCGCCAAACTTGCGCAGGATCTGAGCGGGCTCGTCGCCTATGCGACTGGCGCTATCGCCTAGCTCGGCTACCTTTAGCCCCATGGACTTACGCCTATAGCCTCGTGACACGATAGCGATCCGCAGATCCCCCATGAGCATACGGACGAGGTGCTCTATCATGGGAGTTTTGCCCGTACCGCCTACGGCAAGGTTTCCGACACAGATGATGGGGATGGGAAACGAATGACTCTTCAGACGCCCCATATTGTAAAGGCTATTGCGTAGCGACACGCCCACTCCGTAAAGAGCGGAGAGTGGTAATAGCCATCTATTGATCTTGGGTGTCTGATCCATACTGTAAGAGAGTCAAGAGGGGAAAGTCTGTATTGCTCGGAGAGATTAGATATCTACTACCATAGGCAGACGAGCCTGAAGCCCTGACATGGCTCGTAGCTCACGAAGCTGGTCGATGTAGCGGATCTCCTCCTCGGTAAACCATGAGTTCATCAGCTTCATGCGTACGGTCTGTGTCGATCTATTGAATAGCTCTTGGAGTACATTGACCTCACGTCTTGCGTAAGTCACATGATAGCTGTCGTAACCAGCCTGTGTAGCGGCATAAGCGATAGCGTCCTGTAGACCGCCCAGTTCATCAACGAGTCCTAGTCCCAGTGCCTGAGCGCCAGTCCATACACGTCCCTGAGCTATTGAGTCTACCTGGTCTCTTGTCATACCACGACCCTCGGAGACACGCTTGAGGAAGAGCTCGTAGCCACGATTGACATACTGCTGGAAGAGTCCTCGCTCCTCCTCGGTCCATGGACGATCGAGGGCGCCTAGGTCAGCATAGCGAGCTGTCTTGACTACATCCTGATGTACTCCGATCTTGTTAGCCAGCTTGGTCGCATTAGGTACGACGCCAAAGATGCCGATAGAGCCTGTAATGGTCGAGGGCTCGGCAAATATGTAGCTAGCGCCCGAAGACATATAGTATCCGCCAGAAGCAGCGTAGTCTCCCATAGAGATGACGACAGGTTTGTTTTGGCTAGCCTTATGGACGGCATACCAGAGCTGCTCAGAGATGTAGCTACTACCGCCTGGCGAATTGACACGTACTACGAGTGCATCGTAGTCGTCGTCTTCGCCCATCTCTAGGATACGATTGGCGAGTTGGTCAGTGACTACTTTCTTGGTATTAAATGGCGAGTCAGTCTCTTCAACATTGATCTCGCCCTCAGCAAAGAGGATGCCTATATTAGCCTCTCCGCTACGAGCAGAGCCACGTGTGGCATACACATCACGTAGCGAGACGAAGTAAAGGTCGTCTGGCTCATCTACGTCCACGAGCGAGCAGAGCTGCTCTAGAGCTTGATCCTGATAGAGCGCACCATCGATGAGTTTGTTGGCTAGGTAAGAGTCGGTCGTCTGGACAGACTGCATACTATCCGCTAGAGCCTGCAGACGCACACTGTCTAGTCCACGGCTGGTGCCCACTTCGCCTAGGATGCGACCCCATATGTCGCCAAGGTAAGAGGAGATCTGGGTGCGATTTGCCTCGCTCATACTGTTGAGCATGTAAGGCTCCACAGCACTCTTGAAGGTACCCACCTTAAAGACCATCATCTCCACGCCGATCTTGTCTAGCAAGTCCTTGAAGAAGACCGCCCCGCCAGCCAAGCCATCGAAAGCGATAGAGCCCTCCTTATTGACATAGAGCTGGTCAGCCACGGAGGCGAGGTAGTATCCCTTGAGCGAGTAGAAGTCTGAGTAGGAGACGATAAACTTGCCCGTCTGCTTGAAGTCCTCCAGTGCTCCCCTGAGCGCTTCGGCCGAAGCAAAGCCACATCCTGGGTCCATCATATTGAGATAGATGCCCTTGATGCGGTCATCATTCTTAGCCTCGTCAATAGCCTCGATTACATACGAGAGAGGCAGGTCTTGACACCCGTCGCCCTTGTCAAAGCCCAGCTCAGTCCAGGGATCTGATACGTACGTATCGGAGATATTAGCGAGGTCGATCTTGAGGATGCTCCCATCCTTGATCTTCTGGGTCTCGTTGTTGGCGCCAACGCTCAGTCCTGCGAAAATACCAATAAGAGCAATGATAGATAAAGAGACGAAGATGACACCACTAACAACAATCGCCAGCAGTGTCGCAAAGAAGGTCTTCCAAAATGAATTCATACGGGGTCTATATAATATGTCTATTTAGCAAGTATAGCACCGCAAAGGTAACAAATAGATATTGAATAAGCTACAAATATCGTTGCCTTCGAGGAGAAACTTTGGCGAATTGCTGTTTTGCGATGGCTTTTCTTCCCGCCTCACCCATCCCCCAAAGGTGCCTGTGGACTGGAGTAATCTAGGCAGTAATGCTTGATTCCATTAGATTTTCGTAAGTTTGCACCGTAAATATCTCTTGCCAGTCAAGAGTACAGTCTTAACTACAATGGCTCAACTGACGGTCGTCCCGACCCCTATAGGCAATCTCGGAGATATCACCCTACGTGGACTAGAGGCGCTACGTGAGGCTGATCTGATCCTAGCTGAGGACACTCGCACCTCCTCCGTATTGCTACGGCACTACGAGATAGCGAAGCCTATGGAGAGCCACCATAAGTTCAACGAGTACAAGACCTCTGAGCGCCTAGCGCAACGCATTGCCGAGGGAACCTCCGTGGTCCTCATTAGCGATGCGGGTACGCCTGGAATCAACGATCCAGGAGCCATGCTCATACGAGCTTGCATCGACGCTGGCGTGACCGTCACCTGCCTACCAGGAGCTACCGCCTTCGTCCCAGCCTTAGTCGCTAGTGGACTAGACACGTCACGCTTTTGCTACGAGGGCTTTCTCCCAGTTAAGAAAGGGCGACAGACACTCCTCACGGCACTAGCCACGGAGACACGCACCATCATTATATATGAGTCGCCATACCGAGTCTGCCGTACGCTTGCTGACCTGATTACATACTTCGGCGCTGAGCGACAGGCCGCTACTTGTCGTGAGTTGTCGAAGCTACACGAAGAGGTACGACGTGGCACCCTCCAAGAGTTGAGTGACCACTTTGCCGAGACAGCCCCTCGCGGGGAGTTTGTCATAGTCATCGCTGGTGCCACGCCTACCAAGCCTTCCAAGAAGAACAATAAACACATAACAGAAGATACAACTACACAATTATGAAACAGTCACTATCTCTCACTTTCTCAGCATTGGTACTCTCACTACTGATGCTCACCGCTTGTAACAAGAACAATCAAGAAGACCAAGAGCGCCAAAACGAGCTCACCGAGCTTCAGTCCCTACGGACGCAGGTAGCTGAGCAGGATTCACTGATCAATATGGTGATCCAAAACTTCGCTCAGATACAGCAACTAGAGGGTATGATATCGCTCAATGCCAATGACGAGCTACCACAATCTCAGCGCGCTAAGATCGAGGACAATCTGCGCCTGATCAATGAGAAGCTGGAGTCAAATCGTCAGACGATAGCGCTCCTAAACAAGAAGCTCGCTCAGTCTGGCAATAAAAACACCTCTCTACAGCGCACCATCGGCACGCTACAAGAGCAGCTTAACGCTAAGAATGCTGAGATCCTAGACCTCACCGAGGAGCTCAAGCGCAAGAACTACGCTATCGGTGTCCTCGACTCTATGGTCACAGACCTGCACAGCAACGTGGAGAATCTAAGCAAGACCTCCGCTGCCCAGCAAGCTGAGCTAGAGCGTCAGGATGCTGCGCTCAACACGGTCCGCTACTGTATCGGTACCTCTCGTGACCTCAAGGATATGAACATAATCCGCAATGGTGAGGTAGTCACCGAGGGTTATCAGTCAGACTACTTCACGCAGATAGACCTGCGTCGAGTTACCTCGATACCTGTCTATGCCAAGAAGGCTGAGCTCAAGACCAAGCACCCGAAGTCTAGCTACAGACTTGTCAAGGGCGAGGACAAGATGCTCACACTAGAGATTACCAATCCTCAGGAGTTCTGGAGTCTCTCCAAGATACTAGTCGTACAGATCTACTAATCGGTCTCTCGACACACTACATCTAGCAAAAGGGGAGGTGCCTGAGACACCTCCCCTTTGAAGTTTATAAGACTGACCTCTACCTTGCCAGCAAAAACAATGAAGTACAAAGCACTACTCTTCGACCTCGATGACACGCTCTGGGCCACCTTTGACAATAATAAGGCGAGCCTACACAGACTCTACAATGAGGAGGGGTGGGGAGCTTACTACGATACCTTCGAAGACTACTTCGCCGTCTACTTTCCCCATCAGGAGCAGCTTTGGGACGACTATCGCAAGGGGTATATTAGCAAGGAGCAGCTCCTCCTAGACCGTCTGCGCTATCCACTACGGGGGCTCGTCTCGTGGAGCGACCAGCAGGTCATGGAGCTCAACCAGCGCTTCATCAACTACGTGCAGCAGCAGACGGCACTCATACCGCATGCCCTAGAGGTGCTCGCAGAGCTACACCGTAGCTACACAATTGTCATCGTGAGCAATGGATTTGAAGAGACGCAGTACGGCAAGATCAACGGCTCTGGTTTGGCGCCCTACATCGATAAAGTGGTCTTGGTCGACCATGTCGGTGTGCCTAAGCCTGCGACTGAGTTTCTAGACTACGCCTTGAAGGCCGTAGGGTGTAGTCGTCAAGAAGCGCTCGTCATCGGTGACAGTTGGCCGAGCGACATCCTCTGTGCGCTCAATAGTGGCATTGACTCCGTCTGGTACAACCTATGGCAAGTCCCGATGCCCACTTATGACCAGCAGCGCCACTCAGTCATTGAGATCAGAGACCTGCGGGAGCTACTGCCCCTGCTCACACCGAGTACCGCACCACGCCTATGATTACCACGGTAGAGGGGGTCGTGCTACGTGTCATCCCATACTCAGACCGCTCACTCATAGCTACGCTCTACACAGACCTGTGGGGGGCTACAGCCTTCTCCGTGCCTATCGGTGGCAGGAGCAGAGCAACGAGCAATCTCTTCCAACCGCTACGAGGTCTGCAGCTTACGACCCCTTCACCCGCCAGTCAGCCCGTCAAGCTCATTCGTCAGGTACAGCTCGTCCGTGGCGCACTTCCCTTAGCCCAGCGCCCAGCCGCCAGCGGGTACTTCCTCTATCTCGCTCAGCTCCTCCGAGAGCTACTCGCTCAGGAGCCAGAGGATCTACGTCTATATAATATAGTAGTGCAAGCCCTAGACCAGCTAGACCGCATCGAGAGCCTTGAGGAGTTACAAGGCTTTGACCTAGCCCTGCTTGTCTCCATACTGCGTGCCAAAGGGTATCTCCCCGAGGGGCTAGAGATGCGAAGCCTGGACTCTGAAAGCTACAGGACACACTGGCTAGACCTCGAGCAATGGACGATACTCCCGCTCCGAACCGACTACGCTGTACCGCTAACGCCAGAGCTTCAGAGCGCTTTGCCGAGACTCCTACGATATGATCTAGAGCACTTTGCACCGAATAGCTTTACAACCGCAGAGTACGAGACGCTGCGCAGACTACTGCTCCACTTCACCGAGCTCCACTCGCCCTCCTTCCGTATCAAGCACATCACGCCACTCCCCTAAGCTGTGGAAGAGGGGGCGAGTTGCCCTTAACTTATCTCATATGCCTGTCCACTAGAGTCTCTACAAGCAAGCTAAGGCTTTTCAACCCAATAGTTATAGTAGGGCAAATTTCCCATTCCTCTTTATGGCTCAAACGAGACATACACTTAATGTCGTAGTCAAGCTCCTTGATACTCTCCAGATGCTCCATCTCTCGCTGGTGGGCATTGTATGCTTGTAGCTCTTTGGAAGCTTTTCGTACGGCCATCTCATGAGATATGGCTCCAGCGTGTTCTAGTATGTTTTTGTCATTCATCGTCAGCACGAGGCGTAGCTTCTGTATCCAGTCTCGCATATACATCGGTTTTTCAGCCTGTGCTTGCGCCTCGGCATAGGCGAGGAATTGCTCTACGATAAGCTTCAGTTGCTTGATCTCTTGCTCATTGAGGTAGTTCTTACCTATTGTGATGTCTCTCTTTCTGACTTTACCCTCTAGCTCCGTAGAGGTGAGCCCCATCATAGGTAGTGCAGCATTGGATCGATAGTAGATTAGTTCGGCAGCTGTCTTACCACTGACAGCCCAAAGTAGCTTGTTCTGCACCTCTTTGTAAAAAGCGATAGTCATCTCATCTGAGGGATTGTAATCTATGCTGGTTGCGTAGATATCCTTGATTTGCTGATAGAAGAGCCTTTCAGACAGACGTATCTCACGAATCCTGTCGAGTAGCTCTTTGAAGTAGTTGTATGCAGAGCCCCTCTTCAGTCGCTCATCATCGAGAGCAAAGCCCTTGGTTAGGTACTCTCTCAGCTGTTGAGTCGCCCAGATACGGAACTGCGTACCCTGTAGTGACTTCACTCGGTATCCTACCGATATGATGACGTCAAGATTGTAGTAGTCAATCTGATATTCTTTTCCATCAGAAGCAGTTGTTGCAAATTTTGCAACAACTGAATTACTAGACAGCTCGCCCTCCTCAAAGATGTTTTTGATATGTCGAGAGATGGTAGACTTATTTCGTCCGAAGAGGGTAGCCATCTGGTCTAGAGACAGCCATACAGTGTCTTGATTAAATTGTACATCAACCTTTATCTTGCCATCTATCGACTGATAGATGAGCATTTGATCTGCTTTGCTTTTGCTCATAGCTCTTGCTGGGTCATAGTTGCATTCATGTGCCACTGCTGGAAGAAGGCTTGTAGCCTCAAAACCTCCTGCACAAAGCTACGCAAATCAGCCCACATATCCGCCACGCCCACGCTCATCTTAGTTTTGAGAAATCCGTGCATCGCCAAGGCGGAGTAGTCGTTTGCGCTGTTCGTATCGTGTTGATTACTTAGCATATACGAGTTCCAAAAGTAGTTCCCCTTTTAGAACTTTTTAGTTCCAAGGGAGGAACTCTTCGGTTCCAACGCTGGGAAGTTTTTGGAAAGTTGTAAGATTGATTCGTCGCACGGCTGGTTGCGAGGTGCCAGGGGTGACGCATTATATATAGTTATTGCTGTCCAGTGAAAGCTTTTTGAGGGGGCATCGGGTAGATCGTTCTGCAGAAATGAGCTAACTATCAGTACCACTTGGGTGAAACTAAAGTTTCCTAGGTATGAAACTAGAGTTTCCTAGGCATGAAACTAGAGTTTCCTACGAAGAAAACTGTAGATTGGTCGAAGTCGAGTAGTCGGACAGCAATACTATATAATGAATTCATCCAAGTCTCGCTTGTCGCTAATGTGTAGCTCCTAACGGAGCAATTATAATGCGTCAGCCCTGTGCGAGGTGCTTTGACCTCAAAGTGGTACCTTTGCACTGTAATAACTGACAAGCTATGATACACAGCAAAGATGAACGGCTGGAGGCTTTCTCCCGTCTACTGGATGTCCTCGACAATCTGCGTACCCACTGTCCTTGGGATCGCAAGCAGACGAATGAGTCGCTACGGGCTAACACGATCGAGGAGGTCTACGAGCTCAGCGATGCGCTACAGCAGGGTGATACGAATGCGGTGTGCAAGGAGCTGGGCGATGTGCTCCTGCATGTCCTCTTCTATGCTCGCATAGGGGATGAGCAGGGGAACTTTGACATTGTAGATGTGTGCAACAAGTTGTGCAACAAGCTCATCTTTCGCCACCCGCATATCTATGCGACTGAGCAGGTCGAGGATGCGGGTCAGGTGGTGCAACTATGGGAGCAGGTGAAGCAAAAGGAGAAGGACGGCAATAAGTCGGTCCTCTCGGGCGTGCCGTCGGCTCTGCCAGCACTAATCAAGGCGTACCGCATACAGGACAAGGCGCGTGCCGTTGGCTTCGACTGGCAGGAGCGTGAGGAGGTCTGGGCGAAGGTGCGTGAAGAGCTGCAGGAGGTCGAGCAGGAGATGACTGCGGGGAGTGCCGATGATCTAGAAGCTGAGGTCGGGGACTTGCTCTTTAGCATTGTCAATGCGGCTCGTCTCTATGGGGTCAACCCCGACAATGCGCTGGAGCGGACTAATCGTAAGTTTATCGAGCGCTTTGGGTACATTGAGCGAACCGCTAAGGAGCATGGCAAAAGCATCACCGACCTCTCGCTAGAGGAGATGGAGACGCTATGGCAAGAGGCAAAGAAGGGTGTCAACCAATAGTCCTGACTTCGCTATGATCGCATGTAGTCTCTCTAAGCAAACTTGCCCGCATTGCCACAATAGCAGCTACACCGAGCTGTGGGAGTGTGAGGATCATCTGGTCTCGCATGAGCGGTATGCGATAGGGCGCTGCAACCAGTGCGGACTGCTACAGACCTTGACGCCGCCTCCCGCAGAGGAGCTAGGACACTACTACGACAGCTCTGACTATCTGAGCCATCAGACTGAGGGGCGGGGCGGTATGGCGCGCATCTATCGTGCGGTGAAGCGCTACCGCATAGGACGGCGTGTACGGATCGCTCGCAAGCTCTGTGCGACAGCTCCGCAGATGATGCTAGAGGTCGGGGCAGGTGTCGGAGCTTTTGCCAATGCTATGCAGGAGCGAGGGTGCAAGGCTTATGTCGTGGAACAGAGCAAAGTGGCACGAGAGCTGTGCGCTCAGAAGATTCCCAGCGAACAACTCTTCGCTACGACACAAGAGCTGATGGCTCACACCGATCTAGCTGGTCAGCTAGACTTGATCTGTCTGTGGCATAGCTTGGAGCACTTACCAGATTTGGCCGATCAGCTGGAGATTTACGATAAACTTCTCAAGCCTGGGGGGACGCTTTGCATCGCTGTGCCTAATGCGCAGAGCTTTGACGCTAGCTACTATCGAGAGCTATGGGCTGCCTACGATGTGCCGCGTCATCTGTGGCACTTTACGCCATACTCGATGCGGCAGACGGTTGAGGCGCACCACTTTTCCCTACAGAAGATTCGTCCGCAGCGACTAGATGTCTACTACATTGCGCTACTGAGCGAAAGCTACAAGCAGGGTGGACGTACGAACTGGGTCACTTGGCTCAAAGCTTTTGGCGTGGGCTTCTCTTACCACGTACGCTCTCTCTTTACACCGATGAGAGCGAGCGCATTGCTCTACCACTTCGTTCGTCAAGCATGATGAAGGCGAGACAGCTACTGGGGGCGATCCTACTAGTGCTAGCCCCGTTCTCCGTACTCAGCGCTAACAACGCTGCGGAGCTGGGCGTGGACTCGGTGCATCTGCGCATGGGGGTAGACGCGGTGACCTTCTTTCGCAATAATGAGTACCACTCAGACTATCAGCTCGGCTATACGCTCCCTGGGTGGCAGCTGAGCCCCACTGTGGCGCTGGAGCATGGCAAGGTGCGTCTCGTTGGCGGGGTTTACAGCCTCACTTTACTAGGAGCACAGCGCTATCCACGAGGTGGCTGGTACGACCACATGCCACACTGGGGGGAAAAGCCTGAGAAGCAGGGGAGTGGCGTGCATCTGCGTCCTATCCTCTCCTTACAATACAGACCGAATGACCATATCAACGTCTCGATGGGGACGCTCCTCGGGGCTAAGACGCTAGCGCTACGAGGTGTCGCCTCGTCTATCGTCGATCAAGGCGGGTCACTCTCGCTCTTCTCTCCACTCTACGACCCTGAGTACAGCTTCACACGGGACCCCGCGCAGGGTGCGATGATCCAGCTAAGCTATCCACGCTTTGACCTAGAGGCGCTTGTGGATTGGCAAGGGTTTATCTTCCCTGGCGAGACTCATCAAGAGGCTTTTGCAGCACTGCTGGCAACTGCTTACAGGCTTTACGACAAGGAGCCTTGGTGCGTGCAGTTCACTTGTCAGGCTACGGCTCACCATCGGGCAGGAGAGATACAGCAGATGTTGCCTCCAGACACGCTACACACCTACTTAGCGGGTGCCACTGGGGTGACTACACAATATAAATATGCCTCGCAGGGGACGGTCGAAGGGTCGCTGCACTTCTTGGGCTCCTCGCTACGTGACGGCAAGCCTGAGCCTCCTCTTGGATATGGCTTCTATGGTCGCTTGTCTTGGCGACATAAGCTCCTTCGCCTAGCGGCTGATGCTACTTACGGATACAATTACTATGCTCCATACGGGGGACCGCTCCTTTCGTCTGCTCGTACAGCAGGCGACCAATGGCGACTGGGCGTTTATCCCGCACTAGACGTGCCTCTCTCGGGCTTCGGAGACTTGCGCTTCGAGGGTGCCCTCTGGTGGAACCATCGCACCGCTACGCAGAGCCGTCTGAGCCATATGCTCTCTCTGACTCTCACCTTCTACTACGACAAAGTATTTCGCTAAAGGGGGCGGGCAGCGCTTCTTTTAGATGGGAAGGAATGTTGTGCTTCCTTTCTAGATACAACCGTTTAGGCTGTCTGCTTTTGATCAAGTAGGCAGCCTTTACTTTTGACTGTACGAGGCAACTGTTACTTCTTATTGCTCTGAGGAACGAATATCTCGTAGCTCCCGTCACTATAAAAGATGCGTATCTCGTGAACTTCACGCTCTGGAGCATCTGGCTGGTGAAGCATCTGACGTATCTGCTCAACCTCCTCTCGGGTAAATGGAAAGGGTGCTCCCTGACTTGGTGAAGTGTGCTCAGACGTGAGCTCTCGCTGCACAGGCTGTGCTGGCTGAAGAGATGATGCGCCAGCTCCCTCATAACTGCCAAAGAGCGTGCCCTCTAAAGAGGTCGTGACGCTCTTCTCCTCTTCGCGCTTAGGTGCTCCCTTGCCAAAGAGTAACCACTCATAGCTCCACGATGGATAGGCGGTAATGATATTATTCAGCGTCTCTATCGTGGGACGATTGCGCCCGTTGAGCATATGACTGATGACAGACGGCGTGATACCTGCCTCTGTCGCAAAAGCTGTAGCATTTAGCTCCATGGACTCCATCATGTAGCGTACACGCTCTATAATTCCCTCTGATTCGATCAACATAGTCTCTCTCCTTATCACATATTCATTTGTAACGGATGACAATACGATTAATAGAAATGTATTGTCATACAAATGTAGCGAATACAATTGAGATGGCAAGCAATTCTGTGATAGAGATCCGCTCTTTGTAGTAGATACATCAGATAGTACATGGTTTTCCACCTACACCTTATCTACACATATCGGAATCTATAAACTGGCCAATAGGTAGTTACAGCTACTTATTAGCCTAGTAGCGTAGAGGAGAGTTGCTACCTATCAGTATACAGCCAAATATTGGTAGGTTGCAACTTGCCAAATTTGTTGTAACTAACTCATATCTAGTGAAGAGTATGTAATTCTATAAGAACTATAATATCGTGAAACGCTAGATATTACAAGTAAATCTTCCATTGTTTGTTTGTAGTAAATATAGATACTGTAGTGATGTGAAGTTTCTTTCCATACAATTGTAATGTTGTTGGATTGTATTATAGTTTAAGATGCTTCATTTGTATGCCCTGTTTCTATTTATTTGTGATTGTATTGTCTCGTCTTTTGCCTTCTATTTTTGCTTTGTCAATAGTCGGTGGATGTTGGGGGGCTTGGAGGGTTCTTCCCTTTTGCTTAACTTCGCACTATAAAGTAAAGAATCCTGTCGCTTAAAGCTTAAATCTATGAAGCTACAAACACCCATGAGCCTCCAGCAGAATGCTAATACTAGCTCACGACGGCAAAAGAGCCTTGCAACTCCTAAACTTATCTCACTAATACTGTGCATGAGCGTACTGCTATTAGGAGCGTGTCGTAAATCACCTAAAGCTCCCGAGCCAACCAATACAGAAGGCAACTTGAGCATACAGCTGAACTGTCTAGGGGTGGATCTGAGAGCTGGCGATGACGATCCTCTATCTGCTGTAGAGAAGCTAGATCTATACTTCTTCTCCAGTGAGTCTGAGACGACAAAGCGCACGATGGTGGCACATCGCTCCTTTGGTAAAGCGGAGTTAACAACCAATGCTCCCATATCAATGTCACTGCCTGCTACTTCCTATTATCTAGTCGCAGTACTCAATGCTACGCCTGCAGTGCAAAACACGTTTGGTCAGGGAGGAGCTTGGAGCAAACTTTATGAGTCAACTTATAGACTTAAATCGCTATACAGTGAGTCTGAGAAAAAAGTAACCTCTGTGGTATGGAGTAATGATCAAGGACCCATAAAAATTGAGAAGAGCGCCTTTGACAAAGGAGCATCTCCAGTACAAGTGCCACTGACACGGACTGTCGCTCGTGTCAGACTGTTTGGTGACCCTAAAGTGCCTCAGTATATGTCGCTAGACTTGACGAATGGAGGTACATTCTCAGTAGGCTGTCGAGCTGTTGAAACCTTATTGATGCGTGAGTTAGCGCCACTCATCGGAGTTGCAGAAAATAAAATGGAACAACCTGGAGATGGGTCCAGCTTTGCTAGTCGATATGCTTATTGTCCAGGCTATAAAGAGATTGCTAACGATAATCAGAGTGACTACAAGGATCTTCTTTGGACATACAGACACTTTAATGAATCTAAGACGAATTGCAATCTAGAGTCTCTCAAGCTAATTCCCAAGACTGTCGATGAGTGTGATCTGACACAGGAAATGTACTACGTGTCGGAGACGACAGTTGACCCCCATCACTTCACTTACGCCTTCCTTCCTTCTTTACTGGTGGGTTACAAAGTTTATCCTACGAGCTTAAATGAGCTGAGTGACTTCAAGTCAGACGAAGGATGGGTTAGCTTCAATGGACACTACTATCGTGGACATGACTTTACCACTTATATGAAAGCAATCCTCAAGCGCAACAAGTCAACGAGCGAAACGAAGCCTGTTGTAACTATACCAATGGGCTATCCCCAAGACTTACAAGCGGTCTGCGAAGAGTATGTAAAGACGTGTGGTGATAAAATGCTCCTAAAAGCTACTGGGTATCAAGGTGAGCTCTATCCAATATACTTCAAGGGCTTGCGCTACTACCTGCGGAGCTACAATTATTATTACTTGCCCATCCAACACGCTCCAGATCAAGAGGGGTATGGACGCTATGGCATTATTCGAAACAACGACTATCGTATTGAGATCAAGAGTATATCTGACTTTGGATCTCCTGTCATGATGAATATAAGGCTACACCCTGAGGAGTATGCGCCTAAGCAAGCAATCTCCTCTACACTGACTCTCACGCCACTCGAAGAGCACAATAGTACCGCCAATCTGTAGCAGGTCTAAATAAGATTAATACAACGACCACGAAGGAACACTAGGCTCCCTCGTGGTCGTTTCTTATACAGATAGGTGTCATGCCTCCCAGTATGGAGACCGTAGAGTGGCAGAATAGATATCTTTCGTATATTTGCGAGCGTATTATTTCCTTTCTCTATGAGATCTGAGATAGTTGTCGTAGCTTTCTGGGAGCTTTCGTTAGATCACCTTATTCATTAGTAATCACCTTATGATTTTATCTACTGAGACCTTTCTCATTATTGGATCTGTTCTAATCTTTGTCGCTATCCTTCTTGGTAAGGTGGGAGCGCGCTTTGGAGTACCTGCCCTGCTACTCTTCCTGCTGACAGGTATGCTCTTTGGCGTGGATGGCATCGGTATACATTTCAGTAATATGAGAGGGGTGCAGTCCATAGGGATCGTGGCTCTATCGATCATCCTCTTTTCGGGTGGTATGGGGACCAAGCTCTCGCAGATACGCCCTGTGCTAGGCGAAGGTATTGCTTTGAGTACTATCGGAGTCTTGCTTACGACACTCTTTACGGGTCTACTTATCTTTGGTGTGACCCACTACCTCTTTGCTTCGCTCACCTTCTCACTACCTATCGCCATCTTGCTGGCTGCGACGATGTCCAGTACCGACTCCGCCTCAGTCTTTGCTATTCTACGTTCGCAGCGTGTGCATCTTAAGGAAAATCTAAAGCCTCTCCTAGAGCTAGAGAGTGGTAGTAACGACCCGATGGCTTACATGATTACTGTCGCTCTGATCGGCTTCGTCATGGGAGGTGAAACCTCTCTATGGGGAGTGGCGGGGAGCCTCGTACTACAGTTTTTCTTTGGAATCATAGGAGGCTTCTTCTTTGGATGGCTATGCGTTAAGATGCTCAATAATCTGAACATTCAGAACGAAGTCCTCTATCCCATCGCTCTGCTCTGCTTGGTCATGATCACCTACGTGAGCACGTGGTACATTGGGGGCAATGGTTACCTCGCAGTCTACATAGCTGGTATCTACCTTGGAAATAGCAAAATCACAGCCCGAAAGTCGGTCTACGGCTTCTTCGATGGTATCACCTGGCTCGTACAGATTATACTCTTTATCATGCTAGGACTCTTGGTCAATCCGAGCGACATGCTCCCTGTGTTGATCCCAACGCTACTCATTGCCGTGCTGATGATGTTTGTAGCCCGTCCGCTAGCTTGTTTCGTGACGCTACTGCCATTCCGTAACCTATCCTTCAAAGCTCGTCTCTTTACCTCTTGGGTCGGTCTACGTGGCGCCGCACCGATACTCTTTGCCACCTATCCCGTACTGGCCGAGGTGCCACAGTCTAATCACATATTTACTATCGTCTTCGTCATTACGCTAGTATCGCTCATCTGTCAGGGTATGACGATCACACCTGTCGCTCGTGCGCTACACCTAGCGGAGCCCGCACCTCCCGAAGGTTACTTCATGGGAGTTGAGATCCCTGAGGAGACTAATACAAATATGGAGGAGCGTGTGGTCGTAGAGGAGATGCTGACCGAGGGACATCTACTCAAGGATCTTGCGCTCAACCCCGAAGAGTTGGTCATCCTCGTACGCCGCCACGATCGCTATATAGTGCCAAAGGGAGGACTACACCTGCATCCAGATGATATCCTGCTCATCGTCTCTGAGCGTCGTGAAGCTGAGACGATCAAAGCAGAGCTTCCTACGACAGATCTCTTCTCTCGCTTGCGGAAGACGCTCGGACAGGTTACTAGCCGCAAGGCTAAGTAAAGGCTCTAGGCACTTGAGACTGGTGCTAAAGCATGATACAGGATGACTTCATCTATGGCACTATCAAGGAAATTGAAAGATTCCTCGGTGGAGATTCTAAATTATCCAGCGAGGAACGAAGAAATTCTTCGGAACTTTGATTTGCTTCTTCCGAAGTTTCATTTCATTCTTCCGAACTTTTATTTCCCGGTTCCGTGGAGAATAGTTGTTTTCCAGTGAGCTATTTGCAAATTCCTCCGAAGAAATGGCCGTGATCGGGAAAAGATCGGGAGATTGGTCGGAGGGGTGCGCTTTTGGTAGTGAGGCCTAAAATGAGTACTTTTGCAGAGGGTGTATCATAGATACCCCGTAAGCTGGCTTGAGCCGATCTTGCCTTCCTGGCTAATCCGATGGGAGGAGGTAGGCTTTTACCACCTGGACTGCATGCTCAGAGCGGGTGGAAGCGTTTTTATACTTAACTACAGTTTATGGACTTACACTTACTAGAACTTAGTGATCAGGAGATAGCACGTCGCAACAGCCTAGACGAGATTCGTCAGATGGGCATCAACCCTTATCCTGCAGCCGAGTATGTCGTGACGGCACATGCTCAGGAGATACAGGCCCAATATCAAGATGATGCGCCTCGCATGGAGGTGAGCATCGCTGGTCGTGTCATGAGTCGACGCATCATGGGCAAGGCTTCCTTCATGGAGCTACAAGATGCCTCGGGGCGTATACAGGTCTATGTGACCCGCGATGATCTCTGCCCTGGAGAGGATAAGGATCTATATAACAAGCTCTTTAAGAAGCTTCTCGACATTGGCGACATCGTCGGTGTCAAGGGCTTTGTCTTCCGCACCCAGACGGGTGAGATCTCGGTACATGCCGAGGAGTTGACTTTGCTGAGCAAGGCGCTACGTCCGCTCCCTATCGTCAAGGCTAAGGACGATCAGGTCTTTGACGGCTTTACCGATCCTGAGCTTCGCTACCGCCGTCGCTATGTGGATCTGATAGTCAATGAGGAGGTAAAGGGCATCTTCATGAAGCGTACGAAGATCTTCCAGTCGATGCGCAACTTCTTCAATTCACGTGGCTATCTAGAGGTGGATACGCCTGTGCTGCAGTCTATCCCTGGTGGCGCTGCGGCTCGTCCTTTTGTGACACATCACAATGCGCTTGATATACCGCTCTACCTGCGTATCGCTAATGAGCTTTACCTCAAGAGGTTGATCGTGGGTGGCTTCGAGGGCGTTTACGAGTTTAGCCGTAACTTCCGCAATGAGGGTATGGACCGAACGCACAATCCTGAGTTTACCTGCATGGAGATCTATGTCGCCTACAAGGACTACCGCTGGATGATGCAGATGACGGAGCAGATGATCGAGCATATCTGTCAGGAGGTGCTAGGCTCTACGACCATTCAGGTAGGAGAGCATACGATAGAGTTTAAGCCTCCCTATCGTCGCCTCACGATGATTGACGCTATCCAAGAGTATGGCGGGGTCAATATAGATGGCATGGACGAGGCTGAGCTACGCAAGGTGTGCCAAGCTAAGGGTGTGGAGATAGATGAAACGATGGGTGTCGGTAAGCTAATCGACGAACTCTTTGGCACAGTTGCTGAGCCACACTTGGTACAGCCGACCTTCATCATAGACTATCCGAAGGCTATGTCTCCGCTCACTAAGGAGCACCGAGATAGGAGCGATCTGACAGAGCGCTTTGAGCTATTTGTCAATGGTAAGGAGCTGGCCAATGCTTACTCGGAGCTCAACGACCCAATAGATCAGCGTCACCGCTTTGAGGATCAGCTACGTCTGAGCGAGCGGGGAGATGATGAGGCGATGTATATTGATCACGACTTCCTACGTGCTCTAGAGTTTGGCATGCCCCCCACGTCTGGTATGGGTATCGGTATGGATCGTTTAGTGATGCTTCTGACTGGTCAGGAGAGTATTCAGGAGGTATTGCTCTTTCCACAGATGCGTCCTGAGATACAGCCTAAGCGTGACAAAGAGGAGGCTTACGAAGCCGTTGGCATTGACAAAGCGTGGGTGCCACTCTTGCAGAAGGCTGGGTACCTCACTGTAGCAGACCTCGCAGGCAAAGCTCCTGGCAAGGTGATGCAGCAGATGATGGATATCAATAAGAAGTATAAGTTAGGCTTGCAGATCCCCGCACTGGAGGAAATATCCAAGTGGGTGGGCGAGGAGTCTACGAAATAATCATAGTTCACGCATAGCTCTCTCTTGCTAGAGGGCATGGCGTGTATACGGTACAGTCAATATGGATATTGGTCGCATAGGCATACTAGGTAGTGGTAGCTGGGCTACTGCACTGGCTAAGATCTCTCTAGAGTCTACGCCTGAGATAAATTGGTATGTGCGTCGAGATGATCAGGTGCAGCGCTTTAAGGCTACGGGGCATAACCCCGACTACCTCTCTAGTGCTGCCTTTGATACGGATCGGATAACCTTCTACACAGAGGGCTCGATCAACCCTTTCTTTCGCAATAGTGACACCATCATCTTGGTGACCCCTTCGCCCTACATCAAGCACTACCTCAAGAAGGTGAAGCGTAGTAGCATGCGTGGCAAGCTGGTCATCAATGCGGTCAAGGGAATCGTGCCTGACGAAAACCTTTTGGTCTCAGAGTTCCTTATCCAGGAGTTCTCCTTGCCAAAGGAGCAGATCGGTGTGGTGAGTGGTCCTTGTCACGCTGAGGAGGTGGCGCAGGAGCGTCGGAGCTACTTGACTACAGGGTCTTACAGCGATGAGTTGGCGCATCTGATGGCTGACACGCTCTCGTGTGACTACATTACTTGCACCACGTCGGACGATGTGGTCGGCATCGAGTTTGCCTCGGTACTAAAGAACATCTACGCCATCGCTGCGGGTATCTGCAACGGACTCAACTACGGAGACAACTTCCAGAGCGTCCTCATCAGCAATGCGATTGCTGAAATGAATAGCTTTGTCAATACGGTGCACCTGCTCAACCATCGTGTCATCACCAACTCGGTCTATCTAGGCGATCTGCTTGTGACTGCTTACTCTAACTATAGTCGCAACCGAACCTTCGGTACGATGATTGGCAAGGGGTACAGTGTCAAGGCTGCGCAGGTAGAGATGGAGATGGTGGCGGAGGGCTACTACGGAGCTAAGTGTGTGCGCGAACTTAATACGACACGCTACCGAGTCAATATGCCGATCATGGACGCTGTCTACGAGATACTCTATAATAAGCAGTCGGCCAAGGAAACCATTGAGCGGCTTTCGCTCAAGTTCCGCTAACGGACGAACTCATTTAACCTAAGACACGATACACTATGAAGACAGCCGCACCGCTCATTCAGATTGACACAACACATGCGCAGGCTCATCTATCGGCGGAGACCATCCGACAGGCAGAGCAAGATGCGCTCGCAGCGATTCAGACGCTACACACAGGCTCAGGAGCTGGTAGCGACTTCCTAGGCTGGCTCACACTCCCTGAGGAGACGCTCGAGCGTAACCTCTGCAAGCAAGTCAAAACGGTAGCCGATAAGCTTCGCCAGGAGTGCCTATATATAATATGTATAGGCATCGGGGGAAGTTACCTAGGTGGCAAAGCGGTCATAGAGGCACTCGGAGACCACTTCTCCACGCATCGTCAGCCTGAGCTAGGGCATCCGCAAGTACTCTTTGCGGGAAACAATATTAGTAGTGACTATCTGCACGATCTGATGGATCTGGTGGTGGACAAGCCTTTTGGCATTGTCAATATCTCTAAGAGTGGCACGACGACCGAGCCAGCTATCGCTTTCCGCATGCTGAGCCAGTACTTAGTGGCTCGTGATGGTCAGGAGGTGTCTAAGCGACGTATCGTTGCCATTACCGACAAGAAGAGAGGTGCTCTGCGTCGCCTAGCAGACGAGCAGGGATACGACACCTTCGTCATACCAGATAACGTAGGCGGTCGCTTCTCCGTGCTGACTCCTGTGGGACTGCTACCAATTGCTTTGGCAGGCTTTGACATTGAGGCTTTACTCCAAGGCGCCAGCGACACAGCGCTCCTGTATCGTAGTACGGAGCATCCGCTAGAGACCCCAGCCGTGCAGTATGCCGTGACAAGGCAAGCCGCCTATCGGGAGCGAGCTGTGAGCGAAGTGCTTGTCGCCTTCGAGCCTCGGCTGAGTGCCCTCGGACAGTGGTGGATGCAGCTCTTTGGCGAGAGCGAAGGCAAGGAAGGCAAGGGACTACTCCCGCTCTCTCTGACCTACACGACCGATCTGCACTCAATGGGGCAGTGGATACAGCAAGGTCCCCACAACATCCTCGAGACGATGATCGTCGTCAACACGCCGAGAGACACTATCACCATCCCAACAGATGAGCAAAACCTAGACGGTCTCAACTACCTAGCAGGCGAAACGATGCACCATGTCAATGAGCAGGCGCATCTAGGCACGCTCTTAGCGCACGAAGATGGCGGTGTGCCAGTTCTGCAGTTGCAGTTACCTCAGATTGACGCTAGGACGATTGGTGCCTTCATCTATACGATGGAGTATGCCGTTGCCATCAGTGGCTATATGATGGGGATCAACCCCTTTGACCAGCCAGGCGTAGAGGACTACAAGCGCAATATGTTTGCCCTCCTAGCTAAGCCAGGCTTCGAGAGCGAGACGAAAGCGATGCGCCAGCGCCTCAACAAATGAACTTACGACAGATTACAACAATGACAGATACGATACAAACAATCCACAAGAAGAGCTACCACGAGGTCATCCCTCTCCCTGAGTATGGACATCATATCCAGCACATGGTAGACCACTGCTTGACTATTGAAGACCGTGACGAGCGGACTCGGTGTGCTCACGCTATTGTCCAGGCGATGGCGATTATCCAGCCCGAGCAGGCTAAGAAGTCAGAGGACCACAAAGTCCTCTGGGATCACCTAGCAGTCATGTCGCACTTTGCGCTAGACATTGACTACCCCGTAGAGCCCATTCACGAGGAGGCGCTCCGTGGTGCACCCGAGTCTCTGTCCTATCCCGAGGACGACATCATCTATCGCCACTATGGTCACCTCATTCAGGAGCTGATCAAGAAAGCGTGCGAGATGCCCGAGGGTGACGAGCGCAAGGCATTGGCACTCTCCATTGCCAACCGCATGAAGCAGGCTTACATCTTGTGGAATAAGCGTGCCGTCGATGATTACACCATCTTTAAGGACCTTTACGAACTATCTGGCGGTAAGCTCGTGTTGACCGAAGAGGAGCACCAGCTAGACGCTACCGCACGGCAGATACCTCAGGGTCGTGGTAGCAATCGCTCTAGAAGGCAGTACAAGCGCCCAGCACGTGGCAACAACTCCAGAGGCGGAAGCCGCCGTGGTGGTCGTTCCAACCGCTCTAGACGTTAGCCGATACAGACACACACACTTTCTTACTCTTACGACACTAGCTTATGGCATCTTACATCATCGAGGGAGGTCACAGACTCCAAGGCGAGGTCACTATACAGGGAGCTAAAAACGAAGCGCTCCAAGTCATCGCCGCCACCTTACTAACCAGCGAAGAGGTCATCCTAGAGAATGTCCCAGACATCCTGGATGTCAACAATCTCATCAAGCTCATAGAGCTCCTCGGTGTCGAGGTGACACGACTCAGCCACGACAGCTATCGCTTTAGAGCTCAGGAGATAGATCTAGACTTCGTTGACTCTCCGCAGTTCCTCCATGAGAGCAAGATATTGCGTGGCTCCGTGCTCCTCGTCGGTCCTCTCGTCGGTCGTTGTAGACACGCCGTCTTTCCCAAACCCGGCGGTGATCAGATAGGACGTCGTCGACTAGACACCCATCTGATCGGCATTGCCACCCTAGGGGCGGAGTGCGAGTATGATCAGGAGCGTAGAGCCTTTCGCATAGAGGTGCCACACCTGCGGGGAGCTTATATGCACCTCGAGGAAGCCTCCGTGACAGGGACCGCCAATGTGATCATGTCGGCAGTCCTAGCAGATGGCAAGACGACTATATACAATGCAGCCTGCGAACCGTACATACAGCAGCTCTGTCGTATGCTCGTCTCTATGGGAGCCCGCATCTCGGGCATCGGCTCTAATCTGCTCACCATCGAGGGTGTCGAGCGACTACATGGCACGACGCATCGTATCCTGCCCGATATGATTGAGGTGGGTAGCTTCATCGGCATCGCAGCCATGACGCAAAGCGAGCTAACGCTCAAGAACGTTGGTCTGCCCGACCTAGGGCTCATCCCACAGATGTTTCGCAAGCTCGGCATTGAGATCATAGAGCGAGGCGATGACCTCATCATACCCGCCAGAGAGAGTTACGAGATAGAGACCTTTATGGATGGCTCTATCCTCACCATCGCTGATGCGCCGTGGCCAGGACTGACACCAGATCTGCTGAGCGTCTTCCTCGTTGTAGCGACACAGGCCAAGGGGACCGTCCTCATTCATCAGAAGATGTTTGAGAGCCGTCTCTTCTTTGTGGACAAGCTCATCGATATGGGCGCACAGATCATTCTTTGCGACCCACACCGCGCAGTGGTCGTCGGCAAAGACCACCAGACCCGTCTGCGTCCCGCTGTGATGGCTTCGCCAGATATACGAGCTGGTATCGCTCTCTTGATAGCTGCGCTGAGCGCCGATGGCACCAGTGTGGTCAACAATGCTGAGCAGATCGATCGAGGCTACCAGCATCTACACGAGCGGCTCAACGCTCTAGGCGCTCACATTGAGAGACGCGATGAGTAGTACCACAGCCTTTACCGTACCAGAGCTCACGCCCATTGGCCACTTAGGTAAGCCACACGGTGTGCGTGGTGAGCTGACCGCTTATCTGACCATCGAGATAGAGACACTCTGCAGCGACCCTAGCAGCGAAGCTTTTTACCTCTTTGCTGAGATTGACGCTTTGCCCGTCCCGTACCAGCTCCTGAGCTATCGCAGCAAGGGAGACAGCTACCTGCTCACCCTAGCGCATGTCGCTGATCGCTCCATCGCTGAGAAGATGACTGGGTGGCGTCTCTTCGTTCCCACAGAGCTCCTAGCAGAGAGCGAGGTCGCTTATAGCTGGGATCACTTCATCGGCTTCCGAGTGATCACCCCCGAGGGCGAATCCGTCGGCACGATCCTAGAGATCAATGACCAAACGGAAAACATCCTCCTCACCATCGAAAGCTCCGATGGCACCCAGCGCTTGATACCCATCCACGAGGAGCTCGTTGAGACGATCGATCCTGAGAGCAAAACCATCCAGCTCCACATACCCCAAGGGCTCTTAGACCTGTAAGCCCCCCCTTCCCACAAGCAGACTACACACTATGCGACGCATCGCACTCTTTGGCTCGACAGGCAGTATCGGCACCCAGGCACTGGAGGTCATCTCCTTTCACCCCGAGCTACTCACCGTCTATGCCCTCACCACTCATCGCAACGTGCCTCTCCTCGTAGAGCAAGCGGAGAAATACCATCCGGCCGTTGTGGTCGTAGCTGACGAAAAAGCTGCTACAGAGCAAGCCCCCCTCCTCAAAAGGCTAACCTGCACCGTACTCGTTGGCGCCGAGGGGCTCTGCGAACTGGCGCAGCATAGCGACTACGACGTCATGCTCTCCGCCCTCGTCGGCTTTGCGGGCTTGCGCCCCACACTCCTCGCTATCGAGAGCGGGCATGAGATTGCTTTGGCCAATAAGGAGACCCTCGTAGTGGCTGGTCAACTCATCATGAGCTCTGCACAGGAGCACGGTGTGCGCATCCTCCCCGTGGACTCCGAGCACTCAGCCATCTACCAATGCTTGATGGGCGAGGAGACCCCGCTAGAGCGTATTTGGCTCACGGCAAGTGGAGGACCCTTCTGGCAAATGCCTCTCGACGAGCTAAGCCAGGTCACCGTCGCTGATGCGCTACATCACCCACGCTGGTCAATGGGTGCTAAGGTGACGATCGACTCAGCGACGATGATGAACAAAGGCTTTGAGATGATGGAGGCGTGCCACCTCTTTGCCGTCTCAGCAGATCAGATCTCTATCTTGATACACCCCGAGAGCGTCGTGCACTCGATGGTGCAGTTTGCCGATGGCTCGGTCAAGGCGCAGCTAGCCGTCCCCGACATGCGTCTCCCGATCAGCCTAGCGCTCCATGGTGGTGTGCGTGAGCCACTGCCCATAGCGCGTCAGCCGTTTGTCGGCACCACGCTTCACTTTGAGGAGCCAGACGCAGCCCACTTCCCCTGCTTGGGTCTCGCCTTCGAAGCCTTCAGACAGGGGGGCAATATCCCCTGCTTGCTCAATGCGGCCAACGAGGTCGCTGTGCGCGCCTTCCTCGATGAGCGTATTGGCTTCACCGAGATAGCGCGACTCATCGAGCCCATTATGACGGCCGTCCCCTATGACGCCACCCCGACGCTCGACGCTCTGCTGCACTACCACGACGTGGCGACCGCTTTAGCCTCCGAGCAGCTCTCCCGATAGCCATCTCGTCAAACGAACATCTGTGAGTCCTCGTAGTCCTGCTACGAGGACTTTTTCTTGCCTTAGGGCGAGAAGATATTGGTTCCAACAGGGTGAAACTAAAGTTTCACCCCCCCTTGGCACAAAAGTTTCTCCTAGGTGAAACTGGAGTTTCTCCCGTATGAAACTAAAGTTTCTCCCGCATGAAACTAGAGTTTCATACGCATGAAAATCCATTTTCCTCGGTATGAAACTAAAATCTCTTGTGGAAAACGGTTGACCAAGAGTGCTATTTATGCTACCTTTGTCTAAGTAAAAAGAGAGATAAACCGATGAAACAGATATTACAGCGTATTCTCTTGCTCTGCGTGAGCCTGCTCCTAGTCACGACAACGCTCATGTCACAGGCACCTCTACGGCATGTGGTCAAGAAGTTGGAGACAGTCTACGCTATCTCCAAGCGCTACGGAGTCTCCGAAGAGGAGATCTACCGGCTTAACGAAGGCAGTCAGTGGGGTATCCGTGAGGGGCAGACGCTCTTGATCCCCCAGCGCAAGACTGACACGATCTATGTTGAGGCACCGACCGTTGCTCCTGCGGAGCCTGGCATTCACGTGGTGCAGTCTGGCGAGACGCTCTTCGGCATTAGTCGTAAGTACGGCTTGACAGTAAGCCAGCTCCTCGAGCTCAATCCGCAGAAGCATGATGCGCAGATCGCAGTAGGGGAGCGGATCGTAGTAGCCTCTGGGGCTAAGCTTAAGAAGGAGCCCACCCCGCTAAGCGGTACGCAGCTAGAGCAGGTCCGAGTGGCTCTGATACTACCCCTACGAGAGAGTGGTCAGCCTAGTCGCTATCTACACTTTTACGAAGGGGCGCTCCTCGCTATCGAGCGGTTGCAGCGCCAGGGCATAAGCATTGATCTGCAGGTTGATGCGGCTGTCAATCGCTCAGCACTGGAGCAACTCCTCAAGGCCAAAGAGGGTCAGCAGTACGACCTAATCATCGGCGGAGACTCAGAGCAGAGCGTGGAGCTACTGTCTCAGCGTGCTAAGGAGCAGAAGGCGGTCTATCTCTCGCCCTTCGTATGGCAGAGTGGCAAGGGGCAGTTGTACGACCACTTCTTCCAGCTCAATCCCGCACAGTATCGTGTCACGGAGCGATTGCAGCAAGCCTTTGCTCGTCGCTATGCGGGCTACGAAGTGCTACTCGTGCGCTGTGGCGAGGGTGATCAGGCGGATAAGTTTAAGGCGATCGAGAGTGCTTGTCGTGAGGCTGGCATTTCCGTGCAGAGTCGCTCTCTGCGAGAGCTAACGATAGGGCAGTGGCCTCGTCAGAGCGGTAAGAAGTGTGTGATCCTACTCAACTCTAGCAAGAAGGCGGACCTTACGGCTGTACTAGACGCAATGCGTGATGCGCGACTCTCGACGAGTGACTACCAGCTCTTCGGATATCCGCAGTGGCAGACTTACGGCAAGGAGATAGATGAGCGCCTGCGAGAGGTGCGAGCCACGATCTTCTCCACCTTTTACTGGGACAAGGAGCTTCCCGAGAGCCAGCGAGTCCGAGAGGCGTACAAGCATTGGTACGGACGTGATATAGAGGAGGGCTATCCGAGCTATGCACTACTGGGATATGACGTGGTGCGCTACTTTATCGCAGCTATATCGTCCTATGGGCGTGGTTTCCAGCAGTTCCAATATCAGTTGCCAAAGGATGGCTTGCAGTCAGGCTTCCTCTTTGCACCAGCCATCACGGGGCGTAGCTCTGGGAGAGGGGGCTATACGAACTTGAATCTCTTCTTCATCACTTATAGTCCACGTGGAGAGCAGCGTCAGCAGATCCCCCTAGCAGAGTAAGTAAGCACTATGCGAAGTCCTAAGAAATGGTGGAGCGGACTGCTCCTCTTGCTCCTCACCTCAGTCATACCACTGCAAGCCCAGCGCTCGCAGCTGAAGCCCCTGGAGGTGCGTATAGGTGGCGGAGGAGGTGTGAGTGGCTCTATGCTAGACCTGGTACCACGTGTGGAGATGCTTCCTCACCTAGGGGCGATGGGTTATGTGGCGGTGCTACTGACCAATCAGAACTACACGGGTATGACGATGCGCCTCTCCTACGAGCAGCGTGGCTGGCGAGAGGTCTACACCAAGCCGATCGCCTACAGCTTTGCGAGAGATATGGACTTCATTGACTTGACGCTGATGGCGCATCTTTACTACCCCTTTGGCAACTTTCAACTGGGGCTAGAGGTGGGACCAAACGTGGGCTACATCATACGAGACGTGAGCAGCCCTACGCCGAGCGAGGAGACGAGAGCTGTCGTGAAGAGACGGCATGTCTATCCGCTCTTTAGCAAGTTCTCGTGGGGACTCAAGGGCGGACCCATCTTGAGCCTAGACATAGCTGAGAAGCATAGGATCACGCTGAGCGGACACTTCTACTACGGTCTGAGCGACCTCTTTGCTACGACGGTGCGCGATGACTATGGCCGTGCTGGCGAGCTGGGTGTCACGATGGGGCTGGGCTATTACTTTAGAGTGCTCTGATGCTGGTCTTACTGCTCCTCTTCACCCTAATCCTCTTTGTGCTAGCCTATCCACTGCTACCGATTACGTGGGCGGGTATCGTAGCTTTTGGCGGGGGAGCGCTCCTGTCCTCATGGACGTATCTATTGGGTTACCGATGGCTGTACCATCAGCCCGCTCCGCAAGAACCTAGCGAACTGCTAGCCCTCTCACTCAAACCGCTGAAGGAATATTGGAAGGGGGTAAAGCTACCCCGCTTCTTCCTCTACACAATCCTCGCAATAGGTATCTACTTGCTCCTCTCGTGGGGCAACGAAGCGCTTGTCTCCGTCTGGCCAGAGGGGTGGGGCGGCACTTGGCTACGCAACTGGAGCAAGGCATCTCAGGAGGCGCAAGCTACGCTCATAGAGGGTGAGAACTTATGGGTGCTCTTTCTCACCGTAGGGGTGCTGACCCCAATTGCCGAGGAGCTCTTCTTTCGAGGGGCGCTCATGGGGTGGATGATGCTAAGGCGCTTTCCCCGATGGATCGTCATCCTTCTGCCTGCGCTTCTCTTTGCCGTGATGCACCTCAACCCCGTGGGGATGCTGCCGATCTTCTTCCTGGCTCTCTTGCTGGGTTACCTGCGCTGGGCTACAGGCTCGCTCTGGTCATCGGTAGGGCTACACATTTGCAATAACCTTTTAGTCTTGGGTGTCTATGGCTTCTAATGATAGCTTTCTCTCGCAGGTCGTCAGTCGAATGCGCTCTAGTGAGGTCCCGCTGAGGGATCAGTTGGTGGTGGTGCCGACGAAGCGTGCAGCGACCTTCCTACAGCGTGAGCTTGTGGCACAGCTACAGGATAAGCCTGCGACCATCTTGCCTCGTATCGTCACCATCGATGAGTGGATCACAGAGATGTCTGGGCGGGTTATCCTAGACAATACGGCACTCATCTCGATACTCTATGAGGTCTATGCGACCTATCTAGCCAATCAGAAGCTGTGGCAGGTGGAGACAGATCAGATGCTCTCCCTGAGCCAGACGGAGCGCATGCTGCGAGACTTCCAGGATATGGATCTAGCCTTGGCAGATGTGGAGATGCTCCTGATCAACCTAGAGAATCTAGATGACCTAGACAGCTACGCCTATCTAGACGAAGAGGAGCGAGAGGCTATCAAAGAGTTTTGGCGCGGACTCTCAGACCAGGACTTGGATAGTCCACAGGGAGGGTATCGCCACTTTGCCACGGTATGGCGAGACATTTACCAGCTATTTAATGTGCGTTTAGCCGATCTTAAGGTCGCTTACCGAGCAGGCGCTTATAGGATCGTGGCGGAGGACACCTTTACAACTGATGATCTGCTCAGAGCGCTACGGCGTTACAGCGGTTCGGCAGTTAGTCTCGTCAACTTCGTCGGGCTGTACAACCTAACACCCGCAGAGCGAGCAATCATCAAGAAGCTCCAAAGCGCTGATGCCGATGCGCTACAGGTGCAGCTCTACTGGCAGAGGGTCTCAATAGACGCTGAGGGAGACTTTAATGAGCATCTCTACAATACAATAGATAAAAACGCTAAGCTCCTCGGAGGAGTCGTTCTAGACGAAGACTTCACCCGTAAGTATGCGCCAGAGGTACACCTACTCTCGCTCAACTCAACCATTCAACAGCCACAAGTGGTCAACGACCTCATCGCTGAGATTACTCAGGAAGATGACACAGCGCTCGAGGAGCTACGCATAGCTATCGTGCTCAACGATGAGAAGACGCTCATCCCGCTGATGAACTCGCTCAAGCAGCCTGCCTGCACCTCGCTCAACGTGACGATGGGCTATCCTCTCCAGTACACCTCTGTGGCGACGTGGATACGCCGATACCTTAATATATATGGTCTCGTATCCTCGTCGGAGACAAGGGTGGAGCATGTCAAGCTCACCTGTTCGCGCTTGAAGCTTTGGCTGACTGCCCCCTTGACACGAAAGCTTTTTGGTGACCTTACGACTGCGCTGATGGATCGGATCGCTCTGCACCACTATGCCATCACAGCGTCAGAGCTTCGCACGATCATAGAGGAGGTTGCTGGAGATGCAGATGAGGCGGTGCGACAGCGTCTACTAGATCTGCTCACGCCCAGTCTCACGGGGGTAGGGCTACTCACTCGTATAGGTCAGCTGCTAGAGCTGCTCAAAGGGTTGACGACAGCGACAGACGAAGAGACAGAGAAAGCGACAGACGATGACGAATCGATAGATCACGTAATCCTATCGGAAGCTCTAGACCAAATCGTCCGCTACGTCACGCAGGTGTCCAATCTGCTACAGTCAAGCGAGGGTATACATCATTTACTAAACGCTCCGAAACCTGTTGCTTATCTCTTGGAGCAACTGATGGCTGTGGGGAGTATTCCCTTCGAGGGAGCTCCGCTGGAGGGCTTGCAGGTGATGGGTTTCTTGGAGACACGTACGCTTACCTTTGACTATGTGATCATGCTCAACGTGCAGGAGGACGATCTGCCTAAGTCAAGCCATACCACGACGCTCATACCCGATATGCTACGGAGCGCCTTCGGTATGACCACTTACCGTACGGAGGACGATACCAATGCTTACCACTTCTACCGCCTCATACAGGGTGCTAAGCGGGTTTATCTACTCCAAGACACACGTCCTAAGAGTATCTCCTCAATGGAGCCTTCGCGCTATGTGGATCAGATACGCTACCTGACGAACTTGTCGCTAGATGAATCCACTTATGCGGACTCGCTAGATGCTAGAAATGAGCAGGAGCAGACTGTCGCTGAGACTGACGAGGAGGTGCATCGCTACATGGAGCAGATAGCTTCGGGCGATAAGACTTTCTCTCCCTCTGACTTGATCACCTACTACAATTGCGCTTACCAGTTTTACCTCAAGAAGATAAAAGGTATCGGAGAGCCACGCCAAGAGCCAGGTGTCGTGACGCAGATCGAACTTGGCTCCATGGTGCACGCTTATCTAGAGTGGTTTTACAAAGGGCTGAAAAAGACGAGCGAAGTCTCGGATCTGGAGCACACGGTGAGCCGCGATAAGCTGCAAGAGCTCTATAAAAAGATCGTCTCTGACAAGAGTGCTCCCGACGAAATCCTCCTGACAGACCTAGAGCGGTACATTAGCAAGGCTATAGAGATAGACAAGCGCTTGCTCCAAGCTGGTCATTCGCTCCAACTGCTCGCTAGCGAGACGAAGATGACAAACCGCTGCTTCGAGTGGACGGATGATAGTGGTCAGAATCATACGATACACCTCACGGGTCAGCCCGACCGAGTGGATATAATCGATGGAAAAGACTATCGCATCGTGGACTACAAGACAGGAGCTATCAAAAAGCCTAAGACAGTGGAGGAGCTAGACACAGATACGCTTGACGCTTGGCGTAAGATGGCGAGCAACTGTAAGCTGGGAGGCTACATACTACAGTCCTGTCTTTATGCGATGCTCTATGCGCAGCAAGCGGAGCAAGCGAAGGAGGGGATTAGCGCGATACAGCCTACGCTCTATTCGCTGGCTCCCGCTATCCCAGCAGATGAAGGGGCGATAAGCTTTAAGGAAACTGTAGCTTTGGACGAACTTAAGAAGCTTGTCACACATTACTTAAACGAACTGGTAGCCCTAAAGTTTGACCAAACGAAAGTACTGGACGTCTGTAAGTACTGCGACTACAAGACAATCTGTGGACGCAAGTAGCTGGTCCCTTGGATACATTATATATAGTAGCACGCCACATGAAGACTAGAAGCCTGATCCTGTCACTCCTCATACTCATAAGCTCTGCCGTAACGATCTCGGCGCAGAGCGTCCCTGCTAGTTTATCAGCTAGTCCGGGCAAACTGAGCCAGCCCTACACGCCCACAGGGCAGCAGGTACGACTCGTGGCTTATCATCCAGCTTCGGGAGAGGGGAGTGGCGCAGTTACCTTGACCTTTCCCATAGCTGCGGGAGAGAAGCTCTACAGCTACACGACCTCAATACAGGAGGCGCAACCTGTGGCTACGGCTCAGTACGCAGGGACGACTGTCACCGTGCCAAATGCTCAGCTGGAGTGCGGTTACTTCACCGCTCAGCCTAGTCAGATCATGATGACACGAGTTTACTATTGGATCTTTGACTACAGTCGTGTCTCTCTACGAGACCTCGCTTTGACAGCAGCCTACGATGCTGCGGAGCCTTGCCAGCAGGTGACGCTCACACTCTCTCGACCGCTACCGCCCATATCCTACCGCACGCTACAAGGCGCCTCCATGCAGGCGGACCGTGGGTTAGTCGTGCGCTACCAAGACCTCGTCTACAAAGAGGAGACACACGCCTTCACCGCAGAGCAAAAGGAGGAGCTACTCCCCGAGACCAATGGTGGGGCGTGGCACTTGATAGCTCCGCTGAGCGACACCTCTTTTGCCATCATTGGGGATCGCTTTACCAAGGGCGTGGCAGAGCAGTACGGCTTGCCCATAGAGAGCCCCGTGCTACAGGCTCATCGCGTTGAGTTGCATGCTCGCTATCGGCTGGTTAGCTCTGGTCAGTCGCAGGCTGCCGACTCGACTGCAAGCAATGCGGGACAGCTCCCCTCTAGTCTCTCCGCTCCCGCTACAGTGGAGATAGATTTGGTCGCTAATGAGCCAGCTGCGGTGCTTTACCAAATCATCATTGCCGAGGGAGCCACCATCTCTAAGGACGCTCCTGTCGTAATGCAGTTTAACGGACGACAAGCTCAGTACACCTTTGACAAGATGGGTACTTATACGCTCTACGGTACAGCGAGCGACCGCACGGCTAGTTGCACAGCCACCTCTCAGCCCGTAGTTGTGACAGTGCAAAGCTCTAGGCTTGAGGTGCCCAACGTCTTTACCCCCTTTAGCAGTCCTGGCGTCAATGATCTCTTTCAGGTGGTTCATCAGTCGCTCATTTCCTTCGAAGCGCACATTTACGACGCCTGGGGCGGACTCATCTACAGCTGGAGCGACCCCAATGGAGGCTGGGACGGCACTTGCCGAGGCAAACCTGTGCCGAGTGGGGTCTACTACTATGTCATTACCGCCGAAGGGGCTGATGGTGTGCAGTACCACAAGAGCGGGGATGTCAACATCCTGGAGAGCGACTATTCGCAGCAACCCAACTTCAACTAATGCGAGAAGGCCTTAGCGATGAAAGACTTTTACCACACGATTCAGTCGCCAGCCATTGCCGAGCAAAACATACAGCGTAGTCGCTTCATCGGCTACTGCTATCCAGTCTCTAGTGCCGAGGAAGCTTTGGAGCGTATCTCAGAGCTTCGCAAGGAGCATTACAGTGCGACGCATGTCTGCTGGGCTTACTCGATCTATGGTGACGAAGCGAACGAGACTCGCTCCAACGATGACGGGGAACCCTCAGGCACTGCTGGCAAGCCCATCCTAGGACGCTTGATCTCTCGTGACCTAACCAACGTCGCTGTGGCTGCCGTCCGCTACTTCGGCGGGGTTAAGCTCGGCACCAGCGGTCTGATCGATGCTTATCGCTCTACGACTGAGTTGGTTCTAGACAAGGCAACAGTCCGAGAGGTCATCCTATATAGTAGCGTGACGCTCAGCTTTCAGATGGATCTGATGGGACCTGTCATGCTCTTGGTCAAGAACCACGGAGCCGAGATCGTCGCTCAGGACTACACCTCTCAGTACCACCTCACGGTACAGCTACGGCAAGGCGATATGCCTTCGTTTGTTGCTGCCGCAGGGGAGATTTACGGGGTCACACTCCAAGAAGAGGGTATAGCTGAATAAGCAGACGCTTCCGCAAAGCCTTTCGATTACGAGCTTACTTGTTTCGGAGAGTTCCTCACTGTGAATTTGGAGAACTCTTCTCGACTACCTCTATGTAGGTATGCCTCTTGATCGGATTATACCCAGTAGGCGGTAATTTTATTGTTAAATGGCTTTAGCTCTTGTTAGTTGTCTTATCTTTGTACCTCAATTAAAAGACTAGTATATCATCCTAATAATCATAATCTATGCAGTACAGTAAACTACCAATCAGGGCGATGAGCGCACTCCTTGCGACTCTCTGCTCGCTCTCTATGGCGGTGGCTGCGCCTGCAGCTCTCACAGCTGAGCGCACACTGCCTATCGTATCAACCCATGCGGATGCGCACATCACAGGTCACGTGGTGGATGCCTCGACGGGAAAGCACATCGCTGGTGCTACCATCATCATCCAGCAGTACAATGTCTCGGTTACGACCGACGCTTCGGGACACTACTCCTTCCGCAATCAGAAGCCTGGCAAGCTCACGCTGACGATGCTCGCTGATGGCTATCTGACTCAGGTCAAAGAAGTCACCCTCAAGAAAGGGGAAACGCTAGAGGTCAACTTTGATGCGGTTCTTGATGACACCCAGCTTGAGGAGGTGGTTGTCACAGCAAACCGTCAGCGCACGCTACGTCGCTACGCTCCTACACTGGTATCGGTGATCGACAGCAAGAGCTTCCAGCTCAACAATGCGGTCAACCTCGCTGGTGGTCTCTCCTTCAAGCCCGGTATCCGTGTTGAGAATGACTGCCAGAACTGTGGCTTCAACCAGGTTCGTATCAACGGTCTTGACGGTCGCTACTCGCAGATCTTGATTGATAGCCGTCCCGTCTTCTCCGCACTAGCTGGTGTATATGGTCTAGAGCAGCTCCCCGCTAATATGATCGACCGCGTAGAGGTCGTCCGTGGCGGTGGTTCAGCACTCTACGGTTCCTCAGCTATCGCTGGTGTGGTCAACGTAATCACCAAGGAGCCTACGACCAATAGCTTCTCACTGAGCGAAAACTTCTCACTTATCGGTGGCAAGAAGCCAGATAATACGATTGCATTCAACGGTACTATCCTCAGCCCTGACCGTGAGATGGGCGCGATGATCTTCGGACAGCATCGTACACGTACGGGTTGGGATGCCAATGGCGATGGCTTCTCCGAGATAGGACAGCTAGAGAGCCGTGCACTCGGTACGCATCTCTTCTTCCGCATCAACCCCTACAACAAGATCACCGCTGAGATCCACTCCATCCAGGAGAAGCGTCGTGGTGGTGACCACTTCGAGCGTCCTGAGCACGTGGTCGCCGTTGCTGAGAGTGTCGGTCACTCGATCCTAAGCGGTAATCTACGCTACGATGCTCACACAGCAGACTACAAGCACAACTTCCAGCTCTACGCCTCTGGTCAGCGTATCGTCCGCAACAGCTACTACGGCGGTATTGATGAGGAGAATGTAGCTGACGACAAGCACGCTACTCCTAAGGAAGCTTACGGTGACAACTACGGTCTGACCCACGGCAATGTAGCTATGGGCGGTGCTCAGTACACCTACAAGACGGATCGCCTCTTCTTCATGCCAGGCAATATCCTCGTCGGTGCTGAGTATCTATACGACCACCTCAACGATGAGATGCCTATCCTCAAGTATCAGAAGCTACCTGACGGCACTTCTCGCGCTCCTGGTCTAGATCAACGTATCCACAACCTAAGCCAGATCGCTCAGATTGAGTGGACGAACAAAGTCTTTACCCTCCTCCTCGGTGGTCGTCTCGATGAGCACTCAGCAATTAGAACTGACAAGGGTGCTATCAAGCCTATCTTCACTCCTCGTGCTACGCTACGCTACAATCCATTCACCTGGATGAACCTCCGTGCTTCCTACGCACAGGGCTTCCGCGCTCCTCAGACCTTCGACGAGGATCTACACGTCGGTGTCGTATCGGGTGAGGCGCAGAAGGTAGTAAACGTAAAGGGCCTCAAGCCTGAGTACAGCCACAGCTTCAACCTGAGCAACGATATGTACTTCTCTCACGGAGCTATGCAGGCTAACCTCCTCCTCGAGGGCTTCTTCACACGTCTACAGGGCGCTTTCAACACACGTCCTATAGAGGAGCGTGAGGGCTTTACGCTCTTTGAGCGCTACAACGCTTCAGACGCTTCGGTCTATGGTGCCAATATCGAGGGTAAGGTTGCTTACAAGCGCTTTACCGTACAGGCTGGCTTTACCATTGCCAAGAGCCTCTGGGATGAGGCAGAGAGCACAGGCGTAGAGCGTTCGCTCATCAAGGGTGAAAACGAGAAGGCTCCTAGCGATATCAATACGCTTGAAAACAATGGCCCAGAGAAGGCTGACGGCTTCCTTACCGATGGCGATGGCAACTTCGTTAGCTTTGAGCTCAAGAGTCGCAACTTGATGAGGACGCCTATGACTTACGGCTACCTAACGCTAACCTACAACCCTGTCTCTACGCTTAACCTAACCGCTACGTGCAACTATACGGGCTCTATGTTTGCTCCGCACGTTATCGAGTATGGTGCTGAGAGCGCAGTCCTAGACCGCGACCTTGTCGCTGCTGGTAAGCGTGAGGCTGGTGCTGAGGACAAGAGCGGTGCTGCTCCTAAGTGGGGACGCATCGAGAAGACTCCTTCGTTCTTCGATCTAGGTGCTCGTATCTCCTACGACTTCGACATCTTCACCTCTTCATCTCTGCAGCTCTTCCTCGGAGCTAACAACCTACTCAACTCATTCCAAAATGACTTTGACCTAGGTGGCGGACGTGATAGTGGCTATATCTACGGACCTATGCAGCCTCGCACGGTCTATATGGGTATGACGATGAAGTTCTAAGCCCTCCAGACTGAGACTGCGGTCTCAACTAAGCAAAAGGGTGCAAGCTAGAGAGAAGTCTAGTTTGCACCCTTCTTGGTTTATGCAACAGTGGGGCTAGCGTTGCCGTTGTACCCGCTTGACTAAGCTAGCGATGAGCGCCCCGCTATCGGGGTGGGTGGAGAGACAGGGTACGTAGATAAGCTCTTCGCCACCAGCTGCGAGGAATAGATCACGAGCTTCTAGTTGCAGATCCAACTTTGTCTCTAGGCAATCTGCGACAAAGCTAGGGCTAAAGAGTACGATGCGACGTACCCCCTGCGCTGCGAATTCTTGCAGTACATTGACGAGCGTCGGCTGTAGCCAGCGTCCATGTCCCATAGCTGAGTGAAAGGTCAGATGAACCTGCTCCTCAGGCACGCCTAGTCTATGGGTCAAAGCTTGTAGCGTATCGACACACTGAGCGTGGTAGTCCCAGCCATGCGTCTGGTCGTACTTCAGATGCGCCTCGGGGATACTATGATAGGAGGCGATGTAGTGGTAGGTACTGTCGCTCGTATCCACATGCCTTTGGAGCACTTCGGACAGTTGCTGGATGTAGTGCGGGTCGATACCCCAAGGAGTCAGCACAGAGGTCTTGTAATGCCCTCCAGTAGGCTTAGGCAGGTCCGAGAAATAGGTGATGGCGCTCCCCGCATTACTCCTCGTGTACTGAGGGAAAAGCGGGAGCAGTAGCACCTCCACATCGTCCGTCCCGACAAGCTGGGCAATACGCTCGCCCCACTGAGCACGGCTTGTCTGCGCATAGCGTGGTGTGTAGAGCGTTGGGAGTTGCGTCAGCTGAGCGACTTGCTCTGCGAGTCGCTGCATCTCTGCGGTCAGAGGCATGACCCCATCGGAGAGCGCCAAGAGGCGACGATACCGCTCTGATGAGAAGTGCGTGCGACGAGGCACGATGATGCCACGTACCAGTAGCTGTCGCATCAGATAGGGTACAGAGATGATGTCCCCATCAGTGAGAAACTCCTGTAGGTATCTCCGTACATCCTCCTCGTCAGCTGTCCGTGGAGAGCCCGTATTGGTCAGTAGTATGATCTGCTGTGTCAAGGCTTTATTGCTTGCTAGTGCTGTACAAATCGAAGACCACCACCTCACTATTGGTAAAGAGTCTCATCGCTGGCCCCGCAGCGCCATATCCACTAGAGACGTAGACAGGCGTACCGTATCGCTCAGTGAATCCGTGCGCTATCGGATAGTAAGCACGCACCAGTAGGGTGAAGGGGAAGATTTGTCCATCGTGTGTATGTCCATAGAGTGCCAAGTCAATGCCGTTGCTTGCGAGGCTGTCTAGCTGTCTCGGCTGATGCTCGAAGAGGATACGTGGCAGTTGCTGGCTCTCCTGCGGTATCTGACCAATTAATTCAGAGAGCGTAGCCCGCCCACGCTGCGTGTAGTCATCCCGTCCGATGAGCGTCACTACTCCGCCTGGCGTTGCGATAGAGTCCACGAGGAGCGTTCCCCCGACGAGCTTGATCCAGGCCTTCTTCTTCGCCATGTCGGAGCGATACTCATGATTGCCCAGTACGTAGTAGCAGCCCAGTGGCGGTGTGATCTGCTGCATAATCTCTGGGATGCTGTCTAGATAAGCAGGGTCGGGGTAGTAGTCAAAGATATCCCCACCCACGAGCATCAGGTCAGGCGCGGTCTTTTTGTAAAGCTCCACCAATCGCTCCGCAAAGGGTCGTCCGATCGTTTCGCTAAAGTGAAGGTCTGACACGAAGAGCACCCGCAGATGTTCCCGATCAGCGCCGAGTGGCTTGGTTAGCTCCACTTTATGCTCCACTATGTGCGGTGTCGCAGCTTGCTGGTAGCCATACATCATGAGGATTGCCGAGATCGCTACCGTAGCGAAGAAGAGAACCCACTTAGCTCGCTGGTATCCTCTGTCGCCTAGCCGTGAGCGAACCGTTTGTCCCGTGATGCGCTTGTAGAGCAGTCGTCCGCCATTGATCAGAAGCACTAGGGGTACGATATATAGGAGTACGAAAGCCCACGAGCAGACGAAGACGATGCTAAAGGTAAGTAGCGCTGACGAAAGCTGATGACGCAGCAAAACCACCACAAGGACGAAGAGCAAGTCGGCTAGTAGCACCCCACGCAGCGACCGTCGCCACCAGCCACGAGGCATTGCCTGCCCTCCACGCCACACGAGGTAGAGGATACCTATGAGTTGTATGAAGAGCGTGTAGAGGAGTACGTGCATATTAGGAGGTTTTACGCTAAGGGTGAAGGTTGCTCGCTAGTCCACTTCTTGAAGTAGTAGATAATCATCGAAGCCGAGACAACCGTCGCCAAGAGATCGCCCAGGGGTATCGCATACCAGACGCCATCGATGCCGTAGAAGTGGGGGAGGATCAGTAGTGCTGGTAGGAGGAAGATGATCTGTCGTGTCAAGCTGATGAAGATAGCCTGACGGCTTAGCCCGAGACTCTGGAAGAGCTGTGAGGTGGTAATCTGAAAGCCCACGACAAAGAAGACGCAGAAGACTATACGTATCGCACGCTGACCTATCTCAATCAACTCAGGCGATGCGTTGAAGAGGATAAAGAGTTGCTCTGGTAGTAGCATCGCAGCCGCAAAGCCTAGTATAGAGATGACCGTATTGACCCCGACAGCCAGCTTGTAGCAACTCAGCGACCGCTCGATATGTCCCGCACCGTAGTTGTACCCCACGATAGGCTGCATACCCTGCGCTACACCGATGATAGTCAGTGCGATGAGTGTCGTGTAGTTGTTGATGATGCCGTAGGTCGCTATGGATAGATCCGCCTCAGCCACCGACTTAGCAAAGCGTGCGAAATTATGGTTGAGCACAAAGCTCACGGCACTGCCCGCCACCTGCATCGCAAAGGGTGCTATACCGACACTGATGATCGATAGGAGGATCGAGCCCGAGGGCTTCATATTCTGTCGCTTGAAGCGCACCACGCTCTTGCGCTGGAAGAAGTGATACTGCACGAAGACCATCGTGCAGAACATCGCAATCACCGTTGCCCAGGCAGCGCCCTTGACACCCCATCCGAAGTGCATGATAAAGAAGTAGTCCAGCACCACATTGATCACCGCTCCGATGATCATCGTAATCATCGCTTTCGTTGGGTAGCCCGATGCACGCATTACATTGTTGTACCCGTAGGTCAGGTTGCTCAGTATGACGGCTGGCAGATAGATGTGGAGGTAGTCCTTTGCCAAGGGGATGATATTGTCGCTCGCTCCGATGAGTCGCAATAGATCCTCTAGAAAGATGATCGAGGGCGTGACCGCCAAGATATAGAAGCCAAAAGTCAGATAGACAGCATTACTCAGGATGCGATCCGCACGATCCGAGTCCCGCCTACCTAGAGCGATCGACACACCGACAGAGGCACCCGTCCCCACAAGCATGCTAAAGCCGACGAGTAGGATGATCAAGGGGAACCCAATATAGACCGCAGCGATGCCAAGCTCGCCACTGCCCTGGCCGATGAAGATCGTGTCCACGATATTATACAGCGCCTGCACGACCGTACCCACCACGGCTGGTATAGCATACTGCAGCAGTAGCTTAGGGATAGGTTGCGTCCGCAAGTCCTGCGTCCGCTTATTGCCTTCGGCTTGCTCAGGAGCCTCTATCTCTCTCTCATTCATTAGTGCAAAGGTAGTAAATAAAAGATTTTCCACCGTTGGAAATGATAAATCCCTCCAGGGCTGACGCATTATAATTGCTCCGTTAGGAGCTACACATTAGCGACAAGCTAGACTTGGATGAATTCATTATATAGTATTGCTGTCCGACTACTCGACTTCGACCAATCTACAGTTTTCTTCGTAGGAAACTCTAGTTTCATGCCTAGGAAACTTTAGTTTCACCCAAGTGGTATTGATAGTTAGCTCATTTCTGCAGAACGATCTACCCGATGCCCCCTCAAAAAGCTTTCACTGGACAGCAATAACTATATATAATGCGTCAGCCCTGTAAATTCCTCCCTAGGGATTTTGAAGTTCCTCCGCTGGAACCGAAGAGTTCCTCCCTTGGAACTAAAAAGTTCCAAGAGGGGAACCATTTTTGGAACTCGTATCTGCGAAGAAATCAGCACGATACGAAGCGACAAATGGTGCCCTTCGGGAGAGCTGTCGACTACGCTCCTGAGAGCAGATAGAGAGAGCGGCCTCAAGTCGTCGTGACTTGAGACCGCTCTTAGAACTTAGTAGGGTGGCGGGGAGCCGTCTGTTACTCCTCCTCGCTCTCCTCTGTGTAGGCCTTCAAGAGTGCCTCCTGTACATCTGATGGTACGAGCTCGTAAGCGTCAAACTTCATGACAAACGAGGCGCGTCCACCCGTCAGCGAACTGAGCGAAGTGGAGTAGTCGCTCATCTCCTTGAGAGGCACCTTGGCAGAGAGCTGCTCGTAGTTGCCATCGCTACTCATACCCATGATCAGCGCACGGCGTCCCTGCAGGTCGCTCATCACATCACCTAGGTAGTCTGCGGGTACGGTCACATTGACGCTGTAGACAGGCTCGAGGATCTTAGGCCCTGCATTGCGGAAGGCTTCGCTAAAGGCGTTGCGCCCAGCCAGCATGAAGGAGATCTCATTGCTATCCACGGGGTGCATCTTACCATCGTAGACGATCACACGCACATCACGAGCATAGGAGCCCGTCAGCGGGCCACGCTCCATGCGCTCCATAACACCCTTTAGGATGGCTGGCATGAAGCGGTTGTCGATGGCGCCACCTACGACACTATTGACAAAGACTAGCTTGCCACCCCAGGCTAGTTCGACGGTCTGGGTGTCTCGAGGGGTAATCTTGAACTCCTGGTTGTTGAAGCGGAAGACGCTCGGTAGCTCTTTGCCCTCCTCGTAAGGCTCGACGATCAGATGCACCTCGCCAAATTGCCCAGCACCGCCCGACTGCTTCTTGTGACGGTAGTCAGCGCGGGCTGCCTTCGTGATAGTCTCACGGTAGGGGATGCGTGGCTCCTCAAAGGTGACGGGGATCTTGTCATTGTTCTCCAGTCGCCACTTGAGCGTACGTAGGTGAAACTCTCCCTGACCATACACAATGAGCTGGCGTAGCTCCTTGCTCTGCTGAGCAATCCATGTGGGATCCTCCTCCTGCATACGTGTGAGCGCCTCGCTTAGCTTCTCCGCATCGGCACCATTGACTGGTACGATAGCACGGCGGTACTTGGGGGCAGGGTACTCAATATTGGGGAACTGGTAGTCCACGCCCTTATCGTTGAGAGTGGCTCCACGACGTACATCCTTGAGCTTTACGGCAGCTCCAAAGTCTCCAGCGACGAGCTGGCTCACCTTCTCCTTTTGCGCACCAGCTACCACATTGATCTGGCCGAGGCGCTCCTTGGAGCCATTGTTTGCATTGGTCAAGTCCATACCCTCCTTGAGCGTACCGCTCATGACCTTGAAGTAAGAGACCTCACCGATATGTGGCTCCACAGTGCTCTTGAAAAAGTAGAGACTCACGGGAGCGGTAGCATCGGGCGCTACCTCTACGCCCTCCGTTGTGACGGGGAGCGCAGACTCGGTGACGCGTGGTGCTACATCGCCCAGGAAGGTCATCGTACGACGTACACCCATATCCTTGAGTGCGCTAACGCAGAAAACGGGGTACATATCGCCGAGGACGATACCCTTGCGCATGCCCTGCACGATCTCCTCCTCGTCGAGCGACCCCTTCTCAAAGAAGGTCTCCATCAGGTGCTCCTCGTGCTCAGCAGCTGACTCGATCAGTGCTTGGCGAAGCTCCTCGGCACGCTCTCGCTGATCTGCTGGTATATCGAGCTCTTCGGGAGTACCGCCTTCAGGCTTCCACTGGTACATCTTCATATTGAGCACATCGACCACCTGGTGGAAGTCAAGACCCTCCTGTACGGGATACTGTATGACAACCACCTTGCCACCGTAGCGAGCCTTGAGTCCAGCGACTGTGCTCTCGTAGTCTGCCTTGTCGCTATCCAGCTGATTGATGGTAAAGAGCACAGGCTTATGCAGTTGCTCTATGATACGCATCTGGTTGATCAGGCCGACCTCGACACCCTCCTTGGCATTGACCACAGCGAGCGCTGAGTCGGTCACGTGGAGTGCAGCGACAGTGCCACCGACGAAGTCATCGGAGCCTGCGCAGTCGATGAAGTTGAGCTTGCGATGAGCAAACTCGACACTAAATAGGGTAGAGAAAACGGTATAGCCATACTCCTTCTCTACGGGGAAGTAGTCGCACACGGTGTTTTGTGCTTCGATAGTCCCGCGACGCTTGATGACGCCACTCTCAAAGAGCATAGCCTCGGCAAGAGTTGTCTTGCCACTACCCGAGCCGCCGATGACGGCGATGTTTCGAATGTCTGATGTCTGATACAATTGCATAGCCTGTTATATTTAGAGTGAATAATTTGATTGCAACCACCTAGACGCCGCTAGCTAGTGTAGCGGTCGTCAATGTGTAAGTCTAGCGAATGTGCTACTCGGAGGTGGGCGAAAGGAGGTGGGCTGGATGCTTTGTTTCTCCCCTTACTTAGGCTTACTTGACTAGCTTCTCACTAAACTTGTCGCAAGGTAGCAAATAAATAACACTTTTGCAATACCTAAAAGGTGCCTGAGCGTGGAAAAGAGAGCACAGACGACTCCTTTTGGCTATGCTTTTAGTTAGAGCAGGTAGTCTACAGGCTTATGGCTTTTACCGATCCTTCTGGATGGTGACACGGATGGGGCGTCCGTTGTACTCCTCTTCGCTCAGGGCTGCTGCAACTGTCTCGGCCCATTCGCTGGCTACCTCAAAGTAGCTGTAGCTGGGACTGAGATCTATTTTGCCAATGGTGATCTTATAGGGGAGCGTGCGGTTGATCAACTCTAGGAGACGGTTCGGATAGAGCTTGTCGCGCTTGCCGAGGTTGATCCTTAGCGAGGTCATGGGCGGTAGATCGGTGCGGCTACGCTTTTTGGGTGCTTTGCGATGCTCCGCGGGGGAACCTTTTGTCCTATACTTAGGCTCTTCGGTTGCCAGCTCTTGGGCTGAGAGGTCGGGCGTATTGGCGTAGTAGCGCATGATACGGTCCGCCTCCAGTGTGAGGACACGACGTATGATCTCCTCGGGAGGGAGCCAGGCGAGCTTCTGCACAATCGCATTGAGTAGCTCATCGTACTGGGTGCCATGCTCGTTGCTGTCGGCATACTCGATCCTGGTCGCTAGAGCGAAGAGTTGCTTCTTACAAATCTCCTGACCAGAGGGGAGGGGCATCGACTCAATCCGAATGCCAGCGTGCTGCTCGATGATGCGTATCTGCTTGCTGTCGCGTAGATGGCAGATGGCTATTGAGAGGCCCGTCTTGCCAGCACGAGCGGTGCGTCCACTGCGATGTGTGTAGCTATCGGGATCTGTGGGCAGGCCGTAGTGAAGTACATGAGTGACATCGTCAACATCGAGTCCACGTGCTGCCACGTCGGTCGCAACGAGCAACTGCAGGTTGCGTATGCGGAAGCGGTTCATTACCATATCTCGCTGCGCTTGGCTAAGGTCGCCATGGAGCGCATCGGCATTGTACCCATCTCGTATGAGCCACTCGGCGATCTCTTTGGTCTCAGCACGTGTACGGCAGAAGATGATTCCGTAGATGTTGGGGTAGTAGTCTACGACACGCTTCAGAGCAGCGTACTTGTGCCGTGCTGGGACCGCTACGTAGAGATGCTTGATGTCGGCATTCGCTTTATTGAGCGCACCTATCTGCACCTCGTGGGCATCGCTGATATAATTGTCGGCTATCTCCCGCACCTCTCGGCTCATAGTGGCGGAAAAGAGCCAATGCTCCACCTGCTGTGGCACCGCCTGCAGGATCTCCTGCAGATCTCGCTGGAAGCCCATATCGAGCATCACATCGGCTTCGTCGAGGACGACGACCGAGACCTTGCGTAGCTTGACAGCTTTGCGCCTGATCAGGTCGCAGAGTCTGCCAGGAGTGGCTACTATAATATGGTATCCCTTGGCGAGCTGACGGATCTGCTCCTCGATGGAGGCACCGCCGTAGAGTGCTAGGATCTGGCGAACGGAGGTGTACTTTGCCAAAGCGACTAAGTCGCTCTGTACCTGTATTGCTAGTTCTCGTGTTGGCGTGAGGATGAGCCCACAGGGTGCGGAGCCTTTTGCCTGGATGATGCGCTCTAAGAGGGGTAGTCCGTAGGCTGCGGTCTTGCCCGAGCCAGTCTTGGAGAGCGCAATCAGATCCCCTTGATGAGTAGATAGGTATGGAATGACCTCCTGCTGTACGGGCATCGGCTCGGAGAAGCCGAGGTCGGCGGTGGCACGAAGGAGTTCGGGCGAAAGGTCTAGTGTGTCAAAGGTCATAGTGAAGAGGATTCGTGCTCATATATATAAAGGTGTCGCGATGATCTCGCAGAGCTTGCGAAGGTCTCGCCAGAAGGTGGGGTAGCTCTTGTCAACTGCCTGCGGGGTCTCTATCTGTAGCTGGTGATACCAGGCGAAAGGAGCCCACGCCATCACCATACGGTGGTCGGCATCTGTGGCAATGGGTCTGGGAGTGTGAACGGAGCTAGGAGCGCTGCCAGCTAAGCAAAAGCCACTCTCCGTCTCGTAGGTGAGCTGATAACCGAGCTGCTCGCCATTGCGCAGGATGAGGGCGATGCGGTCGCTCTCTTTGAGGCGTAGGAGGTCCAGTCCACGGAGCTGCGCTTTCTTCTGATAGTAGAGGAGGAGGGCAATGAGTGTGGGTGCGAAGTCTGGATTGTTTGACAGGGAAAGACTCCCAAACGTGAGCTTACGCAGATGCTTTTGCAGGAACTCGCTGTCAAAGCAGAGGGTGTCGTCGCCGGCGCTTAGCCATTCGGGGGAGATCTGTAGCAGTTCTAGGGCACGGGCATCGGGTTGCAAGCTCTGCGCTGGGACGTTGGTCAAGAAAAGCTGGCAGGGTCGTGGCGTCATGAGCGCCCACTGGAGAGGGTATTGTGCTGAGGACCAGTCGCCGATGGGATGCGAGAGTAAGCGTGTGAGCGTTGCCTCGCAGTAGGCTCCTGGAGCGACATGGATCCCGTGACGATCTAGCGAGAGCTTGATACCGCATGTCTGCATTAGGGAGCAGGTCAACTGGATGTAAGAGGCGCTGGGAAGCTGGTCGTCTTGCCAGCGAAGGTCTAATCCATGGGACAGATAGGGCGCAATGAGGAGTAGGGCGGTGACCGTCTGGCTACTCTCTAGTCCGCTTGGCAGGGTTAGCGTGGGGAGTAGACCTTTCTGCTGCGGGTTCATCGGACGAATGCGCACCAGTGGGTAGAGCCCTTCGACAGGCTCTTGGGACGATGGTTGGGCTATGTCGGCTCCGAGCTGAGAGAGTAGTGTAATGAGCTGTGCAAGCGGTCGCTCGGTCATACGATGAACAGGAGAGACCAGCAGAACCTCTCGTTCTGTGGTCAAAGCAAAGAGTGCGGTCAGGAGGCGCATAGCCGTTCCCGAAGCCCCTACGGATATGCGTCCCTCGCTACTCCCCGAGGCGTGTAGCATAACCGCCAAGTCTTCGCAGAGATCTAGCTGATGCCACAGTGAGGGGATCGGCAGGTGCGCCAGTCGTGCCATCACAAAGAGCCGATTGTAGAGACTCTTTGAGGGAGGCAGGGTGATGGATAGCTGTGGGGTCACTAGGGTTGTGCTACTTGCTTGTGTGGAAGCGACTAGACAAAGCGAACTTCCTCGACGGAGACTTTGAGTCCATTGAGCCAGTCACGTGCCGAGAGAAGCTTCTTGCCTTGAGGCTTTAGCTGATCAATCAAGAGAAGTCCATCGCCACACTGCACGGCTAGTTGACCTTTGCGAGGAGAGAGGCACTGACCCACGGGTCGCTCATCCGCTTCTTGCTGCGGGAGCGTGGTAGCGTAGATCTTGACGAGGAGCGGCTCTTCGTTGGGGAGCTCCAACATCGTCCAGGCTCCAGGCTGAGGCGCCAAGCCACGTACTAGATTGTGTATCTCGTGAGCTGACTGGTGCCAGTCAATGCGCGTATTCTCCTTCGTAAGCTTAGGTGCAGGGCGCAGGGCGGGACGCTCCTCTTGCGGTAGAGCTTGCGGGTAGTGACCATCGTGCTGCATTAGCAAACTCAAGCCGTGAGCTAGTAGCTCTGCGCCAAGAGCCATCAGTTTGTCGTAAAGCGTGCCGAAGTCGTCCTCCGGCTCGATCGGACAAGCCGAAGCGGCTATGATGTCTCCCGTATCGATCTCGTGACGTAGCTGAAAGAGGGTCACGCCCGTCTCCCGCTCGCCATTGATTAGCGCCCAATTGATCGGAGCAGCGCCACGATACTGCGGAAGTAACGAACCATGTATATTGACCGTTCCCCACGGGGGCAGGCTCCACACCTCACGAGGTAGCATGCGGAAGGCGACCACCACGCCGAGCGTTGGCTTTAGCTCCGTGAGTTGCTGGACGAAAGCTTCGTCTCGTAGGTTTGTCGGCTGTAATATAGGTAGTCCGAGCTTGGTCGCACAGATCTTAACCGCAGAGGGCTGTAGGCGGTGTCCACGTCCCGCAGGCTTGTCAGGAGCTGTGACCACAGCAACAATAGGGTAGCCCTCGTCGACGAGACGCTCTAGGCACGCCGTCGCAAAGGGAGCGGTGCCGTAAAAGATGATGCGGACTTGATCTTTCTTCATAGCTAGCTGTTTATTCGTCAGGTGAGAGGACGTTGAGCACCTCTCGGTAGGTGTTGAATATCTTAGACTTGGAGACATAGCCGAGGTACTGTCCCTCGGGCGTTACGACAGGGAGGTTCCACGCCTTGGTCTCATCAAAGAGGTGCATGATATGATCCATGTGCATATTGCTCTGGATGCGGGCTGGAGGGGAAACCATAATGCGATCCACCTTGTAGCGATCGTAAAGCTCAGGGCGAAACATGATGTTGCGTATATCATCGAGCGAAACCACCCCAAGGAGCTTATCAGTCTCTCGCTCCACCACAGGAAAGAGATTGCGCTTCGCACGCCCCACCACCTGAACCAGTTCGCCGAGCGTCATGTCGGGGTAGACCTTATCAAAGTCCGTCTCGATCACATTGTCGATGCTCATCACTGTGAGAACCGCCTGATCCTTGCTGTGGGTCATCAGTTTGCCCTTTTGCGCTAAGCGTAGAGAGTAGATACTGTGAGGCATGAAGATGCGGATCGTCCCGTAGGAGCAGATAGCGACCAGCATGAGTGGCAGGAGCAGGTTGTAGCCCCCCGTTAGCTCAGCGATGAGGAAGGTACCCGTCAGCGGAGCATGCATCACGCCCGCCATCACGCCCGCCATGCCCATGAGGACAAAGTTCTTTTGCGGTAGGTAGACCTCAATGAAGGGGAAGAAGTTTAGCGCATAGGCAAAGACAAAGCCACACAAGCCCCCCACGAAGAGGCTAGGTGCAAAGAGTCCTCCGCACCCGCCACCGCTATTGGTCGCTACGGAGGCAAAGACCTTGACCAGCATCGTACAGAGGAGGAAGGCGAAGATGACCCAGTAGTTACTCCCGAAGGAGGCGAAGATACTATTGTCCGTCACGGAGCTGTACTGTCCCGCCATCAGATCGCTGAGCGTGCTGTAGCCCTCGCCAAAGAGCGGAGGAAAGAGGAAGATAGCCACACTGAGGATGAGCATCGAGATGCCGTAACGCTTGAAGAAGTTGTTGCGACCCTTGAGCCAACTCTCCAGGGCAAACATCACCTTGGAGAAGTAGAGCGAGGTGAAGCCACAGGCGATACCGAGCAGGATTACGTAGGGAATGCGCTCTGCCGTAAAGGGGTCGTTTTGATAAAAGGAGAACATCGCCTGCTGTCCCGTCAGCAGGTAAGCGGTCGTAGCCGATGTGACCGAGCTTATCAGTAGCGGTAGCACACTGCTTAGCGTCAGGTCAAGGAGTAGCACCTCCACCACAAAGACCAAGCCCGCAATGGGTGCCTTAAAGATACCCGCAATAGCTCCTGCAGCGCCACACCCCACGAGGAGCATGAGCTGACGCTGCTCCAGCTTGAAGAGCCGTCCCGTATTGCTTCCGATGGCGGCTCCCGTCATCACGATAGGAGACTCGGCACCGACCGAGCCTCCGAAGCCGATGGTGATCGAGCTAGCTAGGAGCGACGACCACATATTGTGCGGCTTGATACGACTCTTGCGCTGTGACATAGCGCCCAGCACCTTCGTCACGCCGTGGCTTATGTCATCACGGATGAAGAGCTTGACCACGCCCGCCGTCAGCAGTACACCGATAGGAGGCAGGATCAGGTACCACACATTAGCCTGCCGTATAGCGGGCATCAGGAGATGCTGTATCGTGCCAATCAACTGTTTGAGCGCAAAGGCAGCCAGGGCGGTCAAGATACCGATGATAAAAGATAAGATCAGTACGAAGATGCGCTCACTGATATGCGTCTCTCGCCATAGGATGAAGCGTTGTAGTAGTGATGTTCGTGTAGTCGTAGTCGTCATCGCAGCCGTGTTACTTTCCTTTTCCCTTGATAATAGTGCCCACCGTGCAGAGCAGCACCGCTAGGTCGAGCTTGATCGATATATGCTCGTAGTAGAGCCAGTCGTAGTAGAGTCGCTCGACCATCTCATCGACCGTCGAGGCGTAGCCGTACCGTACCATTCCCCACGATGTGATGCCCGGCCGTAGCTGGTGTAGTAGGTAGTAGTAGGGTGCCCGCTCGAGGATCTGCTTGATATAGTAAGTGCGCTCGGGACGAGGTCCTACGATAGACATATCGCCTCGCAATACATTGTAAAACTGGGGTAGCTCGTCTAGTCTGTACTTGCGTAGCTTGGCTCCCAGCGGCGTGACCCGTTTGTCTCCTTCATGGCTCAGCTGGGGACCCGCGGCCTCTGCATCTGTGTACATCGTGCGAAACTTATAGATCCAAAAAGGCTTGCCACCGCGCCCCACACGCTCCTGACGGTAAAAGACGGGACCCTCCGAAGAGCGCCTAACCAAGACAGCCAGTGCCGCAAAGAGAGGCGACAGAAGCAGTAGCAAGATTAGCGAGAAGAGACGGTCAAAGAGCCACTTCACATTGCGCTCCATCTCGCTCATCTGCGTCTGCGTCACGTCGTGTAGCGGTAGCCCACGGAGCGTACGCGCTTGTAGCGAGGAGCGTACACCCATGACCCCCTCTAGGTATATCTTGATCGGTAGCTTGCAGCGGTACAGCTCATAGAGCAGATGCGTAGCTCGTAGCGTATCCGCCTCATTGGCCACCATATAGATCGCCTCGATCGGTTGCTCCTCTAGTATCGCCTGCACCTGCTCTAGCGTGACAGGCTCAGAGCCGAAGGGGAGCTCAGCCACAGCGTGGTAGTGCATCTCCATACGCACCGCCTGCAACTTGTCCATCACCTCAGGCGTACCGATGAGCAGGATATGTGGCCAATGCTCTGGCGTCCGGTCATACTGGATCTGCTGCAAAGTAATCGTCAGACGACCCGCATAGATGAGGAGAAAGTGCGTCAGGTAGAGGAGCGCAAAGAGGAGCAGATGCGCACTGCGCCCATCGATCACATCGTCCACCACGAGGAAGAGGTACTCGATGACCACCCCTACGAAGACACTCCCAGCCGTCAGGAAGAATTCGTCGATGCGACTCTTCGCCAATACCTTATTATAGTATCCCGAGAGCGTCAGGAAGCCCATCCAGAAGAGCACCACCACGAGCGTCACCCAGTACATCTTCGTATTGAAGAGGAAGAGCGACAGCTCGCCAAAGGTTGCGCTCTGATCCTCAACCACGTAGCGCACCACGTTGAAGAGTGTCGTCGCCAGCAGTACCGCCACAAGGTCAGAGACGATGTAGCGCAGACGTACCGTAGCTTGTCGAGACTTCTTGCTCATAGATGGGGGACGTTATTAGGAGCCACTAAAGGACCGTTTAGGAGCTTTTGACCAACCGTTTACCTAGCGAATGACCCGCACCTCATTATTGAGCCCCAGCTTGATAATGTCCGAGGGCATTCCGTCGATGTGCTCCTCTTGGCGTAGCGGGACTACATAGTCGACCAACTTGATCAGTTCGTGGTCAATCTCCGAGTAATTGTGCGGTGAAGTGGTCCCCGCCAAATTGGCCGAGGTGGAGACGAGAGGTCGGCGTAGTAGTCGGCAGATCTCCTGACAGAGCGTATCGCTCGCGATGCGTATACCGATCGAGCCATCCTCCGCCAGTAGTTGCGGTGCTACATTGCGCCCTCCAGGGTAGATAATCGTGAGCGGACGCACCGCTACATCGATCAATTGGTACGCCATTGACGGCACCGTACGCACATAAGATGGTATGCGCATGTCACTATCAACCAGCATCAGCATAGGCTTGCCCGTGGGGCGACCCTTAAGAGCCGAGAGACGATCCACCGCCTCTTCATTGGTCGCATCGCATCCCAAGCCCCAGATCGTGTCAGTAGGGTAGAGGATGATACCACCACGCTGTAATACATCGACCGCCTCACGCGCTGCCGATAGAGTCTCAGGAGAAGGAGATACTTGATTCATAAAGCTATCTAGAGAGGTATATGTCTCCACCACATTGGGGAGACTTCTAGCACAAAGGTACGAAATCAGTCGGGATACCGCTAGGGTAAACCGTGCCACCCGCATGAAACTCCAGTTTCTCCCGTATGAAACTCCAGTTTCTCTCGTATGAAACTCCAGTTTCTCTCGTATGAAACTCCAGTTTCTCTCGTATGAAACTCCAGTTTCTCTCGTATGAAACTTTAGTTTCACCTAGTTGGAACTATAGTTTCATCCTAGTGGCACTGATAGTTACGCTATTCTGACCGATAAGCGGTTGCCACAACAGAATAGAAAAAGGGGACCGCACCGCAAAAGGTACAGTCCCCTTAATCGTTTATAGATGAGTCGTGCTCTAGCTGAGCTCGTGGATGACGATACCAGAGCGGAGCTTAGGCTCGAACCAGGTGGTCTTAGGTGGCATGATGTTGCCCGTGTCAGCGATATCCATGATCTGCTTCATCGTGACGGGGTAGAGGGCTAGTGCGACCTTCATCTCGCCTGAGTCAACACGCTTCTTGAGCTCGCCGAGACCGCGGATACCACCGACGAAGTCGATGCGCTTGTCACTACGTAAATCCTTGATGCCGAGGATCTCATCGAGGATATGATTCGACGAGATGGTGACGTCTAGGATGCCGATAGGATCGCTGTCATCGTAGGTGCCTGGCTTAGCGGTGAGCGAGTACCAGTTGCCATCGAGGTAGAGCGAGAAGTTGTGCAGCTTAGAGGGCTTGTAGATCTCTGTGCCCTTCTTCTCGACGACGAAGTCCTTCTCGAGCTTCTTGAGGAACTCCTCGCTGCTTAGCCCGTTGAGGTCCTTGACGACACGGTTGTAGTCAATGACGGTGAGCTGGTTAGCGGGGAAGGCTACAGCCATAAAGTAGTTGTACTCCTCATCACCACGGTGATTGGGGTTTTGCTTAGCCTTCTCAGCACCTACGAGCGCTGCAGCAGCACTACGGTGGTGACCGTCAGCGATGTAGAGAGCGGGCATCTGACCAAATAGCTCGGTGATACGCTTGATATCCTGATCCTGGTCGATGATCCAGAACTGATGCTGGAAGGTATCATTGGCAACAAAGTCGTAGACAGGCTTCTCGGCTGTATACTTAGCGACGATCTTGTCTAGCTCAGCATTGTCAGGGTAAGCGAAGAAGACCGGCTCGATGTTCGCATTGTTGATGCGTACGTGCTTCATACGATCCTCCTCCTTGTCACGACGTGTGAGCTCGTGCTTCTTGATGACACCGTTGAGGTAGTCCTCGACGTAAGCGCCGATGACGAGACCATACTGTGTCTTGCCGTTCATCGTCTGAGCATAGACGTAGTAGCACTCCTTGTCGTCCTGTACGAGCCAGCCCTCCTTCTTGAAGTGCTGATACTGCTTGACAGCCTCGTCGTAGACTTTGGGATCGTGCTCGTCGGTGCCTGCGGGGAAGTTGATCTCTGGCTTGATAATGTGGTAGAGAGACATGGGGTTGCCCTCAGCCTCCTTGCGAGCCTCGTCAGAGTTTAGCACGTCGTAGGGACGAGAGTTGACCTTCTCAACAAGGTTTTGAGGTGGTCTGTATCCTTTGAATGGTTTGATTATAGCCATAATAAAGAGTCTTTGAGTGTGTGGTGAGAGTGAAAAAGAAAGACTTCGGTCCCCTCTAGGTGAGGAGACCAAAGTCTCTAAGTCGTCTACAGATTAGTTGACGCGGAAGGTCTCGCAACCATCCTTGATGAAGCCGACGATCTGGTTAGCAGCAGCAAGACCAGCGTTGATGTTTGCCTCAGCCGTCTGAGCGCCCATCTTCTTAGCGGTAGCTAGGTAGCGATCCTGTAGCTCCTTCTGGTACTCCTCGTGCATGTCAGGCTGGATGTCGGTAGCGTAGCGTACGTCTGTGCGCTCCTTGAGAGCTGCGAGGAAGCACTCCTCGTCGATGATCTCCTTGCGAGCTGTATTGACGATAAGACCACCCTGAGGCATCATCTTGACATACTTACCGTTGATGCTCTTGACAGTCTCAGCGGTCTTAGGCGTATTCAGCGATACGATGTCGCAATGCTTGAAGAGGTCCTCCTGGCTGCAGTAGGTGAGCCCGAGCTCCTTCTCCTCAGCGGCATCGAGACGGTGACGCTTGTTGTAGTAGACCTCCATGCCGAAGCCATGAGCGATCTTAGCTAGGCAGCGACCGATGTGTCCGAAGCCCTGGATACCGAGCTTCTTGCCCTTGAGCTCAGAGCCAGACTTGCCGTTGAAGTGGTTGCGAACCATAGCTAGCATGAGTGCGAAGGCGAGCTCAGCGACAGCGTTAGAGTTCTGTCCTGGGGTGTTCATCACGCAGACATTGTGCTTGGTAGCAGCCTCTAGGTCTACGTTGTCATAGCCAGCGCCAGCACGTACGACGATCTTGAGATTCTTAGCAGCCTCAAAGACGTCAGCCTGGACCTTGTCGCTACGTACGATGATAGCGTCTACATCCTTGACAGCGTCGAGGAGTTGCTGACGCTCTGTATATTTCTCTAGGAGTACTAGCTCAAAGCCAGCACCCTCTACAATCTTACGAATGCCATCTACAGCGACTGGTGCAAAGGGCTTCTCCGTTGCGATAAGTACTTTAGTCATAGTATTGAGTGATATCTTTATTTAGGAGCCTACCCCGTAGACCCCCTGTTGGTGTGAGGTGCTGCGGGGTAGGACGGATAGTGTTATGTAAGTAATGAGAGAGATTAGTGCTTCTTCTCGAAGTCCTGCATAGCCTGGATCAGAGCCTGTACGCTCTCCATCTCGAGGCCGTTGTAGAGAGATGCACGGAAGCCACCTACAGAGCGGTGACCCTTGATACCTACCATACCGCGCTCGGTAGCGAAGTTGAAGAAGTCATCCTGTAGCTCAGCATACTCGTCGTTGAGGACGAAGCATACGTTCATACGAGAGCGATCCTCAGCCTCAACAGTACCACGGAAGAGCTTGTTGCGGTCGATCTCTGTGTAGAGAGCATCAGCCTTCTCCTTAGCACGCTGCTCCATAGCCTTGACACCGCCCATCTCCTTGTACCACTTCATGGTCTGGAGGCAGGTGTAGATAGGTAGGACAGGAGGTGTATTGAACATAGAGCCCTTCTTGACGTGCGTCTGGTAGTCGAGCATCGTTGGGATGACACGCTCGAACTTGCCTAGAGCGTCCTTGCGGATTACTACGAAGGTTGTACCTGCAGGGCCCATATTCTTCTGAGCACCTCCGTAGATACAGTCGTACTTGCTTACGTCTACTGGACGAGAGAAGATATCACTACTCATATCGGCTACGAGAGGTACCTTGCAGTCGAAGTCCTTGCGGATCTCTGTACCGTAGATGGTATTGTTCGAGGTGTAGTGGAAGTAGTCTACATCCTCGGGGATGGTAAAGTTCTTGGGGATGTAGGTAAAGTTCTTGTCCTCTGAAGAAGCGACAACAACAGTCTCCGTGCCGAATACCTTGTCTACGTAGCCAGCCTGCTTGATAGCGTTGGTAGACCACGTACCTGTGTTGAGGTAAGCTGCTTTCTTGCCCATGAGGTTGAGCGGTACCATGTAGAACTGGAGGCTAGCACCACCACCGAGGAAGAGTACCTCGTAACCCTCGGGGATGTCCAGTAGCTCCTTGAATGTAGCTACGGCCTCGTCCATTACAGCTTGGAATTGCTTGCTGCGGTGTGAGATCTCAAGGAGTGAGAGATCCATGTCAGCAAAGTTCAGCACCGCATCAGCAGTGCGCTCGATCACGCCACGGTTCAGTACCGAGGGACCAGCATAGAAGTTGTGCTTTTTCATCTTACTATATTTATTGTTTTGGGATTATATGCTTGTTTATGTGTGCAATAGGAGGGCTGGACGTCCTCCTTTTGCTTTGTTTAGAAGGGACAAAGGGAAAGCTTTTTAGAGTCTCCTCTCTTTGCCCCTACAAAGATACGGAATTAAAGTGGAGAAACAAACTATTTCCACAAGACTTTGCGCTAAAGTCCTTTTTTCAAGCCCAAAGAGTACTCTTTTCTTACAAAATGACTAGCACCCTGCGGTGACTTCTGTCGGGGAGCCCTCCTGGATCTGGAAGAGTCGATAGGGGACTTGCTTTGAGGAGATGATCTCATCGAGGTACTTGCGGTTCGTGTCGGTGATAAAGATCTGCCCGAAAGTGTCCGTAGCAACGAGCTCGATGATGCGCTCCACACGGTCGCTGTCTAGCTTGTCGAAGATGTCATCGAGGAGGAGTAGGGGAGCCGTCTGATTCGTCAAGTGCTGCTGCAGATAGCGGTACTCAGCTAGCTTGTAGGCGATAAGGTAAGTCTTGTTTTGTCCTTCGGAGCCTATCTTGCGCATCAGGTTCTCTCCGAGGAGCATCTCAAAGTCATCTCTGTGGCAACCGGTCGCTGTGAAGCCATACTCGTAGTCCCGCTGACGACCATTGCGCAGTATACGCAGCTGCTCCTCGGCAGTGCTGGCACTCCCTGCGCTAAAGGATAGGACCGCACGCTCTACGCCCGCAGCTAGGTGCTGGTAGATCTGATCAAAGGTGGGGACAAGCTCCTCGACATAAGCTTGTCGCATCGTCGTAACCGCCAGACCTGTCGTTGCTAAGGTCTCCTCAAGGATATCCATCAGAGCTGGCTCGTGGATCTGGTTGCGCAGCATATTGTTGCGCTGGTCGAGAGCTCTGTTGTAGTTGATCAAGTTCGCCAGATAGGTCGCATCTTGCTGTGAGAGGATACGGTCCACGGAGCGCCTGCGCTCGTCGCTTCCACCACGTATGAGCCTCTGATCATGTGGCGAAATGATAACCAAAGGGTAGCGCCCTATATGGTCGCTGTGACGCTTGTAGAGACGCCCATTGCGAGAGAGCTGCTTGCTCCGCTCGGCAGAGATGCGCAGACTGATCTTGTCCTCCTGCCCATCGTCCCATAGGTACTCGCCCTGGATGATCGCCTCCTGCGCCCCGTGGCGTATGGCATAGCGGTCAGTCGTACCTAAATGGCCACGCACCACCGATAGGTAGTGGATGGCATCTAGAAGATTGGTCTTGCCCATCCCATTGCCCCCGAAGAAGCAGTTGAGCTTGGGGGCAAAGTGACAGTTTGCCGTGGCGACATTCTTAAAGTTGATGACACTCAGCGAACTCAGTATCATAGTTTAGGCTCTATTCCTAACTGCTGCAGAGGGGCGAGTAGCTCTTCGTGTGCCACACGTAGGTGGCTCGTGAGTTGCTCCGTAGCGTGGCAGAGCGGCAGGCGCACCGCACTCGTCTCTATGAGATGAATGGTGTGCAGCAGTCCCTTGATGCCCACAGGATTGCCCTCCTTAAAGAGCAACTGATACATCTCCGTAAAGAGAGCATCAATCTCATCCGCCTGCTCTCGTTGCTCCGTAATCAGAGACGATACGAGCGCTTTGATCGCTTGCGGGTAAGCGTTTGCTACAACCGAGACGACTCCGTCACCTCCTGCACGAATGATATCTTTCGTCAGGTGGTCATCGCCCGAGTAGACCAGCAGGTCCGGACGGCACAGTTCACGGATTTGACCAATCCGCTCCACATGCCCCGAAGCCTCCTTGATACCGATGATCTTTGCCGAGTCACGCTGTAGCCGAGCCACCGTCTCAGGCTGTAGGTCGCAACCCGTACGCGAGGGGATATTGTACAGTATGATCGGCTTCTTGCTCGCCTCGGCTACAGCCATGAAGTGTAGGTACAGCCCCTCCTGCGTCGGCTTATTATAATAAGGTACCACCGAGAGGATCGCATCGACATTGTCATAGATCGGATCGCTCATACGCTGGCACAGATCCTGCGTATTATTGCTCCCGACACCGATCACCAGTGGACAGCGCCCATCGATCGTGCGGCGCACCACATCAATCAGTAGTAACCGCTCAGGATAAACGACCGTAGGCGACTCGCCCGTAGTGCCGAGTAGCACCACAAAGTCGCATCCGCCCGAGACTATATGCTCTGTCAGACGGCTCAGCGAAGCCGAGTCCACCTGCCCATTCTCTAGAAATGGAGTTATCAACGCCACGCCAGCACCCGTCAGATGGCGATAAGGATGGTAAGTATATTTGTCGTACATATAATATAGGGTATAGCCCTTAGCAATTTGTCCAGTTCATATCCAGTAGCTCCGCACGAGCCGCATTGTACTCAGCAATAAGATTGTCGAAGATCTGAGCCACCGGTTGCACCTGCTCTATCTGCGCAGCCACCTGGCCAATCTCTAGCTCGCCCTCTGCGAGGTCTCCCTCGAAGATACCACGCTTCGCCCTAGCCCGCCCAAGTAGCTCTTGTAGCTCATCGGCAGAGGCGCCCCGAGCTTGCAGGGTGGCAACCTGTTGGTAAAAGTCGTTCTTCAGCAAACGTGTCGGAGCGAGTTCCTTGAGGGTCAATATCGTGTCCCCCTCGTCACTCTTGACACACGCTTCCTTGAAAGTCGCATGCGCGCTACTCTCCTCACTCAGCGCAAAGAGCGTCCCGATCTGCACCCCCTCGGCACCCAGGCTCTGAGCCGCCACGATAGAGCGTCCCGAAGCTATCCCACCAGCCGCTACGAGGGGCAGGTCAATAGCCTGCGCCACAGCTGGTATCAGCGCCAGCGTCGTCGTCTCCTCACGACCGTTGTGACCGCCCGCTTCAAAGCCCTCAGCAATCACCGCATCGACACCCGCCTCTTGGCACTTGACCGCAAACTTCGTACTGCTGACCACGTGCATCACCTTGATACCGTGCTCATGGAGGAGAGAGGTAAAGCGCTTGGGACTACCCGCCGAGGTAACCACGATAGGCACCTGCTCCTCGATAATGATCTGGATCAACGTATCAATCTCCGGGTAGAGCAGTGGCACATTAACCCCAAAAGGTCGATCCGTAGCCTCACGGCAGCGGGCTATATGTTCGCGTAGCACCTCAGGGTACATCGAGCCAGCCCCCAGGAGGCCCAGTCCCCCCGCATTGCTCACAGCCGAGGCCAGTCTCCAACCGCTACACCAGACCATACCGCCCGAGATGATCGGATAGCGAATGCCTAGCAAGTCGCAGAGTCTATTCTTCATATCGTCTTAATTCAAAATTCAAACCTGCACAAAGCTACGCAAATCAGCCCACATATCCGTCACGCCTTGTCGATGAGCTGGGGATTGATGATGGTCACAACTGTTGTGTTCCATAGGTGTTTATGTATTAGGGTTATTAGGTTAATCTGAGGTCTTACTTATATATGGTCTAGGTGGGTGTAGCGGATGAGGACTTCGCGGGTTCGGTCGTCGTCGAAGTGGATGGTGAGCTTGCCACCCATGGCGCTCTCGATGCGCTGTATCTCACCGTCGCCATGACGTGGATGGCGCACGCGGTCGCCGACGTGGTAGCCGTCGAGGCTCTCGAGGGCGTTGACGGGCGAACTCTTCGCAAGCATCTGCTGTGCCGTGGCGGAGCTAGCGCTAGCGCTGGTGGCTGTTGGCCGGTGGCTGTTGGTCGTTGGCTGGTAGCTGTTGGCGAAGCTGCGCACGCTGGTCCCGATGGGGGCTGCCTCTTCGTGAAGGGTGTAGTGCGCCCGTGGTAACTCAGCGATGAAGCGGCTGGGGATCATGAGTTCGGTCTTACCATTGCGTGTCCGTATGCTGGTATAGCTGAGGGTGCAGAGCTTTTGGGCTCGTGTGATGCCGACGTAAAGGAGTCGGCGCTCCTCTTCGATCATTTCGGCGGTGTCGAGGCTACGTGAGGAGGGGAGGAGGTTTTCCTCTACACCAGCGATGTAGACATAGGGGAACTCTAGTCCCTTGGCGGCATGGATGGTCATGAGCTGTAGCCGATCCTGTAGGGCGACTCCGCTCTGCTGCTCGACATTGTCCTGGTCTTGGTTGGTCAGGAGGGGGATCTGCTGGGCAAAGGCGCTGAGCAGTTCGGTGCCTAGTGGCTCCTCGGCAAAGAGGTTGAGCGGGTCCTGTCGGTAGCGCGCCTCAAACTCGGAGGCACTGCTGACAAACTCCTTGAGGTTGTCGAGCTTGGCCTGGCTCTCGACGGTGTCTTCGCGTGTGAGCTCAGCGACGATGCCGCTCTCACGTAGTATGTGTGCGATCCACTCCTCCAGCTTGGCGTAGTGCTGATAAGCGGTGGCGAGCGAGTCAATGAGATTGACAAAGGAGGCTATCTTGTTGCGTACGCCTCGGCTCAGACCGACGGGGTCGGCGCTGTCTATGGCGGCGCATAGGGCGTCATAGAGCGATAGTTGCGGGCTATGCTGTTGCGCATAGAGAGCTACCTTCTCGATGGTCTTGTCGCCAATACCTTTGCGTGGATAGGCGATGGCACGGCGGAGCGCCAGTTCGTTGTGCGGGTTGATGATGAGCTGGAGATAAGCTATGGCGTCTTTGATCTCGGCACGAGCGTAGAAGGCCATGCCTCCGTAGATGACGTAGGGGATGCCCTCTGAGAGAAGGACTTCCTCGAACTTACGGCTCTGTGCGTTCGTGCGGTAGAGGATGGTCTGGTCGGAGAGCGGTATATCCTCCTCATCGTGTCGCTGCGTGATGATGTCGATGAGTCGTGTCGCCTCTTCGTCGGACGAAGTGTAGTGGTAGAGCTGTAGCTTCTCGCCCTCGCCGAGGTCGGTGTAGACCTCCTTGGGGATGCGCTGCTGGTTGTGCTCGATGAGAGCATTGGCAATGCTGACGATATGGCCTGTGGAACGGTAGTTTTGCTCTAGCTTAAAGAGCTTGGCACCGGCGAAAGCTTGCTTGAAGCTGAGGATGTTGGCAATGCGCGCCCCTCGGAAGGAGTAGATGCTCTGGGCATCGTCGCCCACGGCAAAGATGCGGTTGTGGTCGGCGACGAGGTGACGGGCTAGCTCAAACTGCGAGGTGTTTGTATCCTGATACTCGTCGATGAGGAGGAAGTCTATGCCGCTCTTGATCTCTTGGTGCGCCTCGGGGAAGTCGCGTATGAGGACGTTGAGGAGGAAGAGCAGGTCGTCGAAGTCCATCGAGTTGCTCTCCTTGCAGCGCTGGGTGTAGAGGCTGTAGAGCTTGTAGAGCTCGCCCTCATGATTCATCGTATCGTACTTGCGTATCTCCTGATTGGCGGCGTAGGCTTGCGGGGAGATGAGCATATTCTTCGCATCGGATATGCGCTTGAGGACACGCGTCGGGGTGTAGCTCTTATCGCTAAGGTCTAGCTCCTTGATGCAGTTGCGTATGAGCGCCTTGGTGTCACTGGTATCGTAGATGGAGTAGTCCTGGCTGTAGCCAAGCAGTAGGGCGTAGCGTCGTAGGATACGTCCACAGATGGAGTGAAAGGTGCCCATGCGAAGCCTATAGGCGATGCCCTCGCCAAGCATTTCGCTGACACGTGAGCGCATCTCGCCAGCAGCTTTGTTGGTAAAGGTGAGTGCGTAGAGTCGTTGGGGGTTCCACCCCTGGTCTACGAGGTGAGCCAGCTTGTAGGTGATGACGCGGGTCTTGCCCGAGCCCGCCCCAGCGATGACTAGGGCGGGACCTTCGTTATAGACGACGGCAGCTCGCTGTGCTTCGTTGAGTGCAGTGAGGTCTACCATATTACTCTTGCTCTTCTTCCTGAAGAATTGAGTCTAGCGTATCAAGCAGGCGGATGCGTCGCTTGGGATCGGCGATGGCGTCACGTAGCGCCTGGAGGAGCTGGTAGGGGAGCGCCTCGTCGTCGCATACGGGCTCCTTGCTCGGAGTGCTCGGTAGCTGAGGCTCGTAGGTGCGGATGGTCGGGTCATCGGGCAGGAAGGTGACCAAACCCTCGAGACGCTCGGGAAGACGCTCGGGGAGGTCTGTCATCGGGAAGAACTGCTTGGCATCCTCTATAAAGAGGTAGGTCGGCCCTAGCAAATAGGGGTCGATGTGCTGCGTGATAGAGGAGAACTGCAGGGGCGTGAATAGCGATAGGTGCGGTACCGAGATGTAGAGATGCTTGATGGCAAGTCGCTTGAGCGCGATGGAGATGGGATCGGTCCACTTGCTGAGCTTTTCGCCACAAGCGACAAAGACTAGGCTGTAGGCTCCTGAGATGCTTGTGTTTTGTCTATTCACCTCGGAGGAGAGCGCCACGGTAACGCCCTCGGTGACGCCTCTCTGGTCGAGGAGCGAGTACCAAAGGCTTTGCTCCGCCTCACTGCGCACCACAATCAGCATACGCCCAGCGTCATGGACCGAGACGAAGCGCATCAGCGCTATGATAGGCTCTATGATCGTCTCGCTATGAGGCGCTGGTATGATGCTGTAGCTCTGGTGCAGAAGCTTGTAGAGCGTCTGGCGCATCTCTGGACTAGCAATGGACTGCGCATAGGGCTGCGGTAGCTCGCCATCGGGGAGCGTGCGGGCGACTAGTCCGCGCCAGTTGTGCAGACGGAGATAGCCACGGATCATTTCGTAGACATCGTCGTAGCACTGGAAGGTGCTGGAGAGCTCCTTGGCCTCTTCTGTTATTTGGTCTATGAGGTGGTAATGCTTCGGTGGTAGAAGCGTCCCCTCGAAGTAGCGTGCTTGCCAGTCGGCGTAGAGCTCCTCTTTTCCCTTGCCTATGCTGCACTCGATGGTGCGTCCGCCCTTGTAGCTGATGAATATAGAGGTGCGGTCGGGCTGGAAGGGTGTAGTACCCCAGGGATAGCCGGGGACCTCCTCCGAGAGGTAGTTAATGACCGCCTCAACGTGCTTGCAAGTGCCTAGCCCGCTGGTGCGAAAGTCTAGACAAGCGCAGTAGTTGCGGTCGCTCCGTACACCACGGAAGGCGACACGATAATGATTTGAACCGCTCTGCACCATGTAGTCGCCCCAGATGCGGTTGTTGTCTAGGTGCGAGACGGTAAACTCGTTTTGCTCGGCAAACTGCTTGCGCAGGGCTATCTGCCATGCTTCGACGCTCATGCCTTCGGGGCAGTAGCGGTTGGAAAGTTTCTTGGGATCTGTCTGTTCCATAATCCAGTAGATAAATAGGGGTCTATGAGTGAGAGGCTGAGGAAGCCTGCTCGTCTGATTCAGTCGTTGGGGTGCGCTGCATCTCCTCCTTGAGATACTGCGCTGTGTAGCTCTGCTTGTCGGGACACTGAGCCATCTCTAGAGGCGAGCCCGCGAAGATGAGCTCGCCACCGTTGCGTCCGCCCTCGAGTCCCATATCAATAAGGTAGTCGGCGCTCTTGATCACATCCAGGTTGTGCTCGATGATGAGTACCGTATTGCCACGGTCTACCAGCTCGTTGACCAGCTTGAGCAGGACACGTATGTCCTCAAAGTGTAGACCTGTGGTCGGCTCATCGAGGACGTAGAGGGTGCGTCCCGTGTCTCGCTTTGAGAGCTCGGTCGCGAGCTTGACACGCTGGCTCTCTCCGCCCGATAGGGTCGTGGAGGGTTGACCCAGCTTGACATAGCCTAGCCCGACGCGCTGCAGCGTAGCGAGCTTGCGGTAAAGGGCAGGGATATGCTCAAAGAACTCGACCGCCTGGTTGAAGGTCATGTCTAGCACCTCGGCAATGCTCTTGCCCTTGTAGCGTACCTCGAGGGTCTCACGGTTGTATCGCTTACCACGGCACACGTCACACGGGATGGTCACGTCGGGGAGGAAGTTCATCGAAATGGTTTTGTAGCCATTACCCTTGCACTCTTCGCAGCGTCCGCCTTTGACATTAAAGGAGAAGCGCCCTGGCTTGTAACCTCGAGCACGGCTCTCGGGAACCTGGACAAAGAGATTACGTATCTCGCTAAAGAGTCCCGTGTAGGTCGCAGGATTGCTCCTCGGCGTGCGACCTAGTGGTGACTGGTCCACGAAAGCTATCTTGTCAATCAGCTCCAAGCCCTCGACAGAGGAGTAGGGGAGTGGAGCCTGCTTGCTACGATATAGGTGCTGCGAGATGATCGGCACCAGCGTACCGTTGATGAGCGACGACTTACCGCTCCCCGATACGCCTGTGACGCAGACGAAGAGACCTAGCGGGATAGAGACATCTACGTTCTTAAGGTTATTGCCTGTGCAGCCCTTGAGGCGTAGCCATGCGTCATCGGTAGGTTGTCGGTAGCTAGCAGGTAGGGGGATGGCTAGTCTATTGGTCAGGTAGTCGCAGGTGAGCGTGTGCGTGTCGCCAATCGCAGAGGGAGGTCCCTGATAGGTCACATGCCCGCCGAGACGCCCCGCTCCTGGTCCCATATCGATCAGGTAGTCCGCTGCGAGCATCATATCACGATCGTGCTCTACGACGAGGACCGTGTTTTGCGCATCACGAAGCTTCTTGAGCGCATCGATGAGCATACGATTGTCTCGCTGGTGCAGACCAATGCCTGGCTCATCTAATATATAGAGTACCTCGACCAGTCCCGTGCCTATCTGTGTAGCTAGTCGTATGCGCTGAGACTCGCCACCACTGAGCGAAGCGGAGGGGCGAGCGAGCGTCAGGTAGTAAAGCCCCACATCCAGAAGGAAGGTGAGTCGGAGAAGTATCTCTTTGATGACTTCGTGCGCCACCTTCTGTTGGTTTTTCGTCAGTTGCCCTTCGATCTCACGCAGTCGTCCCTCTAAACGGTCTAGGTCTAGCTCCGTCAGGTCGGCGATGGTATAACCCGCTAGCTTGTAGCTGAGAGCTATCGGGTTGAGTCGTCGTCCGTTGCACTCGGGACAAGTTTGCTCAGTCAGGAACTCTTCCGCCCAACTACGCATAGAGGCTGTAGCGTCATCATCCTCGGCTAGATTCCGAACATACTGGGAGACACCCTCGAAGGCGAAGTGCGCCTCGCCCTCATCGTCGGAGTCGTCCGAGTCAATGCCAAAGAAGATCTGATCGACAGCCTCTGCTGGAATCTTCTCAAAGGGAGTGTCTATCGTACAACCGTGCTCTGTCAAGATCTCCTCAATAGAGGTAAAGAGTAGGCTGCGCTTCTTGTAGCGTCCGATAGGTACGATGGCTCCATCACGTATGGAGACCTTGGGATCTGCCACCACCTTATCTATGTCTAGTACGCCCACACGGCCCAAGCCCTTGCAGCGCTTGCAGTAGCCACGAGGCGAATTGAACGAAAAGTCGGCTGGCGAAGCGTCTGGATAGGCGATACCGCTCTCGGGGTCCATCAGTCGCTTGCTCAGATGCTGTATCTCTGTGCTATCTCGTCGCATCACGTCGATGACACCCTCTCCGAGCTTCATCGCTATGCTTACAGCCTCGGTGATACGCTGCTTATTACTCTCTCGTACGGAGCACTTGTCCACCACGACGCTGACATAGTGTATGGAGAAACGGTTGAGTCGCATCCCAGGCGTCAGCTCGCACACCTCACCGTCAATGTAAGCGTGCAGGAAGCCTCGACGTCTCATCTGCTCAAAGAGCTCGCGGTAGTGACCCTTACGATCGACCACGATGGGAGCTAGTATGTAGATCCCCTCGTCGGCGTACTGCTCCATGATATGCTCCACGACCTGCTCCTCGGTGTAGCGCACCATCTCCTTGCCCGTGAGGTAGGAGTAGGGGGTGCCGACACGTGCATAGAGGATACGTAGGTAGTCGTAGATCTCGGTCACTGTGCCGACGGTAGAGCGGGGATTGGTCGAGGCGCTCTTCTGCTCGATAGCTACGACAGGGCTGAGTCCTACGATCTCATCGACATCTGGTCGTCCGCCACCGCCCCCGATGAAGCTACGGGCATAGGAGGAGAAAGTGTCTAGATAGCGTCTCTGTCCCTCTGCTAGTAAGGTGTCGAAGGCAAGCGAAGACTTGCCACTCCCCGAGAGTCCCGTCACGACGGTCAACTTGTGACGAGGTAGTGAGACATCTATATTCTTGAGGTTGTGCACACGAGCGCCATGCACCTCGATAGTACCCATCGCCCATAGCTCCTGATCTGCAGCAGAGGCGTGCGTGTCGCTATCGCTGGGTCGCTCTGTATGGGGAACTGTCTGTTTATTCTGATCCATTTATCTAGAAATGCCGTTCTAAGCCTACAAATATAAGGATTAATTACGACAGAGAGTACAGTGGTGTCGCTTCTTGAATAGGATTGACGCACTATAAGATCCGAGAGCTTCCTCAAAATGCTAATTTGCTCGCTAGGCTTTGCTTTTAAGCCAGCAAAAAGCTGTACTTTTGTCCCAGCAGAAGCTATCCAGCACCCTGGGCGGGGTGTCATAGCTCCTAACACGCTTACAAATCAATGTATATGGATCGGATCACAACATCACAGCCTGCTATCGTTGATGCGACTGTCCTGCACAACGAGCAGGTAGCGCCACGCTATCACCTACTTACCATAAGACTAGAGGTCTCCTCTAGCGATGCTTCGTGGCTACAAGGTGTAGCGCCAGGGCAGTTTGTACAGGTAGACTGTCGCCCTGCGGGAATACTCTTGCGGCGCCCCATATCCATATACAAGTGGTCTAGAGAGGAGCTATGCCTAACGCTCTTGGTGCAGCGTGTGGGACGTGGTAGCAACTATATATGCGACCTTACAGAGGGAGACAAGGTAAACATTGTCGGACCTCTAGGTACGCCCTTTGCCACAGACCCCACGATAGCTGGCGAGCGTCCGCTCCTAATCGCTGGTGGGGTTGGGATGGCACCCATCATCATGCTCGCACGTCATCTGCAGCAGCTATCGGGAGTGAGACCGCACCTGATCATAGGCGCTCGCACCGCTTCCTTACTGATACTGAGAGATGAGATAGCGCAGATCGGCTGCTCCTACAGCTACACAACTGATGACGGATCGTATGGCACGCAGGGTGCCGTCCTAGCGGCTCCTGAGCTAGAGCTAGACAAGTACTCTATGGTCTACACCTGCGGTCCTCGCCCTATGATGCGTGCTATCCACAACTGGGCAAAAGCGCACAACGTGCCAGGGCAGGCTTCTCTCGAAAACCTCATGGCTTGTGGCGTGGGAGCATGCCTATGCTGTGTGGAAAACATTGCAAACCAGGGGAACACGTGTGTCTGTACGGAAGGCCCTGTCTTTAACTTTGATCAACTATTATGGTAAGCACATCGGTCAATATAGGGGGAGGCATTACCCTGAAGAATCCTATCCTAACTGCTTCTGGTACTTTCGGATATGGGCTGGAGTTTGATCCATTTCAAGATCTTAATGAGCTAGGTGGATTTATAGTCAAGGGGACTACGCTACACCCACGACAAGGCAATCCCTATCCACGTATGGCAGAGACGACGGCTGGCATGCTCAACTGTGTAGGCCTGCAGAATAGGGGAGTGGACTACCTCGTAGAGCATATCCTTCCTCAGCTAAGTCACTACGATACAGAGGTTCTTGTCAATGTGAGTGGCTCTACGATAGACGACTATGTGGCTTGCGCTGAGCGACTAAACGATCACCCGAAGGTGCGCGCCATAGAGCTAAACATTAGCTGTCCGAATGTCAAGGAAGGCGGTATGTCCTTTGGCGTCAACTGCGAGAGCGCCTACGAAGTGGTCTCGGCGGTGCGCAAAGCTTACAAAGGGCACCTGATGGTCAAGCTATCGCCCAATGTCACCGACATTACAGCGATAGCTCGCGCTGCCGAAGAGGCTGGCGCAGACAGTCTCTCTCTGATCAATACGCTCCTCGGCATGGCGATCGATGTCAAGACTCGCAAGCCGAAGCTATCCACAATCACTGGAGGACTGAGCGGGCCAGCTGTCAAGCCGATAGCCGTTCGTATGGTGTGGCAGGGGTCGCAAGCCGTATCCATACCAGTCATAGGACTAGGTGGCATCGCCTCTGTGGAGGATGTGTTTGAGTTCTTACTAGCTGGTGCCACAGCCGTACAAGTCGGCACCTACAACTTTGTAGAGCCAGACATTGCCTCTAAGCTTGTCCACGGGCTCTCCAACTATTTAGAAGAGAATCATATATCAGACGTCAATGAGCTGATTGGAGCTTTGTCTTGCTAAAGACTTAAAAATTGTCTAATACAGAGTAAAGTCTTCGGAGATCTTGTGATAGATCTTCTGGCTACACGTTTGAACTATGGAGGAAATCGAAAGATTCCTCAGTGGCAATCTTTGATTATCCAGAGAGGAGCGGAAAAATTCTTCGGAACTTTGATTTCTTTCTTCCGAAGTTTCATTTCATTCTTCCGAACTTTTATTTCGGCCCTCCGTGAAGGATTTTCGTTTTCTCGTGAGTTATCGGGAAATTCCTCGGTAGAAACTGACATCCGCGAAGACGCCTTAGACCGATGTTCCTGAACCTGAGAGAGATTTCTCATACAGCCTTACAAAACCCTCATGACTTTCAGAATGTGTATTATGTTTAGTCTGAAATACTGACTTGGTTGTATAAAACTAATAATTCATCAGAATTTGGTGGAGTACATGAGATTTCTGCAAATTATGGAAACCACCTGAAGACTGCATCTAGCTTTCTATCCTATTGAGATCAAGAGTATATCAGACTATGGGGCTTCTTTGTAATGGAGAATATACGACTACACTCTGAGGAGTAACCGCCTAAGCAAGCAACTTCCTCTACAAATGACGCTCTCCCGCCACGCTCAAAATGCAATAATATACCGATCAGGACTCTCCTCCAGCACCTCAAAAGAGGAATTAGTCTCCAAATTTCAAACTCAGGGGGGCAAAGCATTTGGTTTGTCCAAAAATTGTTGTACCTTTGCAGGCGTAATCACGAAGGTAATGGTTCGTTGGCCGAGTGGTTAGGCAACGGTCTGCAAAACCGTGTACGGCGGTTCAAATCCGCCACGAACCTCTCCAATAAATAGTTTTTCATATCTTTGTTTCCTCCACGAGTCCTGGTACTTGTGGAGGATTTTTTTTCTACCCTCTTCTTCTCACACGCTCGCTAGCAAGAGCTTACTGTTGCAACAGTCTCAAGAGGTGAGGATCAGTAGCTTACGCGCTTGCTCTCCTAGGGTCGTGGCGAGCAGGTAGTAGGTATCACTCTCGTCAGTTCGGAGCGTCTTCTTGAGTTCCTGAGCTGTCAGCGGGAAGTGCCTGGACATAATCGTGAGCGCTGGATAGCGCTGACGCAGGGAGTGCAGGCTCTTGCCCCTGAGGGTTGACTTGCTATAGTCTATCTCCTCTATCAGCCGATAGCTCTTGTACAGAGGGCTCGTGGATGCCTGCGAAGAGGTGTATATGTGGCTGTTAGGCCCGAGCAGGGAAAGCGACTGCTCCTGGGCAATCAGGTGGTAGGCTCCGCTTTTCATCAGAAGTGGCTGTGGAATATGGATATACCGCTCTACGCTAGTCGCATAGGGCGTGCGGACTGAGGACAATGCTTCGTAGGGAAAGCTCCACCGACTGACCTCTCCCAAGCGATCTATCAGAGCTAGATGAAGCGCTACATTTGTCTCTTGCGGAGCCATCGAGATAGCAACCAGTAGCTCCTTGACTTCATCTTGCACTTGTACGATATGAAGCTCAGAAGCCTGTGGCAGCTGCTCCAATATCCAGTGAATGTCTAGCATGGGAGAGAGCTTGAGTAGCAGACGCCCCGCATAGCCCAGCTCTTGTAGCTGAGCTATGATCTGAAGAGGTGCTGGACTATACTCATCCATGCTAATGAGTCGTTTGTTTCGATCGTCCATATCGCGTCGTGCTGGATCAGCATAGACGAGCATTACCCCTTCTAGTGTAGAGGCATTCATCTCCGCCAGAGCATCTCCACAGCGCACTGTCACATTGTCTCGCTGCAGGAGCTTATGCACATTGTAAGTCAAGGCTTGCGCCATCACCGGATCTATCTCATAGATCAAGCTACGCTCTGCGACAGAAGCCATAGATAGCGCATCAATCCCCATCCCGCCAGTCATATCTAGGACACGGTCACGGTCCGTGACAAACTCCTGCTTGTAGCGTGCCGTAAGCTCACTGCTAGACTGCTCGAAATTGACCCTGTGCGGGACATATCCGCCACCCTGGAGGAAGTGTGGCACCTTGCGTTGCATCTTCGGTAGGAGGGACACCTGTAGAGCGATCTGGCGCTTCAGCTCAGACCCCAACTCACTCCGCTCGAAGAGAATCCTATCGGGCGATCTGTCTGCCCAAAGCCTACTCAGCGACACTGCTTGCTCTATATCTTGCTGTGATAACATACTGACTTCGTTGTCTACAGCGCAAAGTTAGCAGATAAGCAGATATCTGCAAAGCTCCCCTACCCCGCCTCGCTGTATGGAACCCAGTACGATACGAACGAAAGAAGGCTCAACCGTCTATATGGAGACGACTGAGCCTTCTATTTCTTGATGAAGCAGACTTACGCTATGTGCGCTACTTGCTGATGGTGTCGCGGATGATCTGTGCGACCTGCGAGACGCAGAGCTTGAGGTCGTCGTTGACAACGGTGTGGTCAAACTGCTCGGCAAAGTTGATCTCATACGAAGCACGACGCATGCGCTCCTCGACCAGCTCAGGACTCTCGGTGCCTCGCGACTCTAGCCGACGACGCAGCTCCGCAAAGGTGGGTGGCATGAGGAAGATGCTGACGACTTTGTCTCTGTAAGCCTCTTGAATGCGCATCGCCCCAACGGCATCAACGTCAAAGAGGATATTGCGTCCCATAGCACCTAGCCGATCAACTTCGCTACGGAGCGTGCCGTAGTACTTGCCTGGGTAGACCTCCACATACTCAACGAGACGATCCTCGGCAATCAACTTCTTGAACTGCTCGGGCGTGTAGAAGTAGTACTCCACGCCATGCTGCTCATTGCCACGTGGCGGACGGCTCGTGGCGGATATGCTGAAGGAGAGGCGCAGGCTTTCGTCTTGCATGAGCTGCTGGATGACGGTGCTTTTGCCAGAGCCTGAGGGGGCAGATATAATGATGAGATGTGACATAGCTTTTGGCGCTTAGGTTTTATAGTACGTTGAGGACTTGCTCCTTGATCTGCTCTAGCTCGTCTTTCATCTGGACGACGAGCTGCTGCATGGCGGCGTTGTTGCTTTTAGAGCCGAGCGTATTGATCTCACGCCCCATCTCCTGAGCGATGAAGCCGAGCTTCTTGCCTCTAGAGGGATCGGGGTCGCCTGTCTGGGCTAGCACCTCACGGAAGTAGTGGATATGGTTGGCAAGTCGATTCTTCTCCTCGCTGATGTCCAGCTTCTCGATATAGTAGATGAGCTCCTGCTCTAGCCTAGCCTCGTCGTACTGTATGGAGGTGAGCTGGGCTAGTCGCTCCTCGAGCTTGCTTCGAAGGTCTGTGATGCGGCTCTGCTCGTAAGGGTCAACCTCTGCGAGCAAAGCGGCGATGCGGTCAAGCTTCTCCGCAAAGATGCGCTCGAGCGATGCGCCCTCTTGCACTCTAAAAGCGTTGAACTGATCAATCGCCTCCCCGATAGCTTGGCTCAGTAGCTGCATATCTTCGTCGGTGAGGGGCATTTCGCCCTGCTCTACGATGACGCCTGGGTAGCTGAGCAAGAGACGTGTCAGATCCTCTGGTTGAGGTATCCCTTCGGCCTCTATAGCGCTATGGATCTGATCGTAGTAAGCATGGAGGAGAGGGGCATTGATCTGCACATGGGGGGAGGTGCCTAGCGAATTGTCGGCCGTGCGAATGGTCACGTCGACCTTGCCTCTGAAGAGTGCGGGGATCAAGATGCCACGAAGCTCTATCTCTCGGTCTCGTAGGATGGAGGGGAGTCTGAGTGAGAGGTCGAGCTGCTTGCTATTGACGGAGCGAATTGAGACCTCGTAGGTGACACCCTCTAGGAGTAGCTGACTGCTACCATATCCTGTCATGGAGTAAATCATAGTCTTACGCTGTGTGGTGGGGATCAAAGCAAAGGTAGCTTTGTACACTACCCTACTGCGTGTCCCTATTGACTTTTGGAAATAGCAAAAAGGGGCAAAGCTTTTTGCCAAAGCCTGCCCCTATATTATGATGATGCCTAGGCGTTGCGCCCGTGACAATTCTTATACTTTTTACCGCTACCGCAAGGGCATGGGTCGTTGCGACCGATCTTTTGCTCCTTGACGATAGGCTGAGCCTTAGGCTGTGAAGCCTGTGTGGCGGCTTGTCCAGCTTGACGCTGCGCCTCCTGCTGGCTGGCGATCTCGTCCTTGGTCTCACGGTACTGGCTACGGTCTGTGCGTCGCTCGGTCTGAGCCTCACGAACGGAGAGACTAGAGCCGTTCTCATCGTTCTCGGGGACTGGGATACGACCACGCGTGAGGATCGTAGCGGTCTTGCGATTGAGCCCATCAAGCATGTCGCTAAAGAGCTCGTAAGACTCTAGCTTGTAGATGAGGAGTGGATCCTTGTTCTCGTAGCTAGCGTTTTGCACGGAGTTGCGCAGCTCGTCCATTTCACGGAGGTGCTCCTTCCAAGCGTCATCCAGGGTGTAGAGCATGATCGTCTTGTGAAACTCCTTGACGATGCTCTTGCCCTCGGTGCGGTCTGCCTCGGCGAGGTCGCAAGGGATGTTGTACACCTTATTACCATCCGTGATCGGGATGATGATGCGCTTGAACTTATCGCCCTGCGTCTCGTAGAGGTTGTGCAGGATCGGATAAGCGACGGAGGCGATCTTCTCACCCTTGTGGTTGAGTGCCTGATAGACTGTCTCAAAGGTTTTGTCAACTACCTCATTCGTATGAGCCGATTTAAAGGACTCTGGAGTGAAGTCAGTCTCTAAGGCTAGCACTGAGAGGAGCTCATTGCGGAAGCCTTCGTAATCGTCTGCCTCCTTATTCTTATTGACAATTGCCTCGGTTACGTCGTAGAGCATGTTGAGCACGTCCATACCGATGCGCTCTCCCATCAAAGCGTGGCGACGCTTCTCGTAGATGCCCTTACGCTGTGAGTTCATCACGTCATCGTACTCTAGAAGGCGCTTACGGATACCGAAGTTGTTCTCCTCGACCTTCTTCTGCGCACGCTCCACAGAGTTGCTGAGCATCTTGTTCTCGAGGGCTTCACCTTCGCCAAAGCCCATGCGATCCATTAGCGAAGCAATACGATCGCTCGCAAAGAGTCGCATCAAGTGATCCTCAAGCGAGATGAAGAAGACAGAGCTACCAGGGTCTCCCTGACGACCTGCACGACCACGCAACTGTCTATCCACACGGCGTGACTCATGTCGCTCCGTACCGATGATGGCTAGTCCACCAGCCTCTCGCACCTCTGGCGAAAGCTTGATATCAGTACCACGACCAGCCATGTTGGTTGCGATGGTTACAGTGCCTGATTGACCAGCCTGAGCAACGATGTCAGCCTCCTTCTGGTGTAGCTTAGCATTGAGCACCTGATGGGGGATCTTGCGCAGCGAGAGCATACGACTGAGCAACTCACTGATGTCGACCGAAGTCGTACCTACTAGCACTGGACGACCAGCTGCTATGAGGCGCTCGATCTCCTCGATGACCGCATTGTACTTCTCGCGAGCCGTCTTGTAGATACGGTCGTTCTGATCATCACGGATGACGGGGCGATTGGTCGGGATGACCACCACGTCAAGCTTGTAGATGTCCCAAAACTCTCCCGCCTCAGTCTCAGCCGTACCGGTCATACCAGCCAGCTTGTGGTACATACGGAAGTAGTTCTGCAGGGTGATGGTTGCAAAGGTCTGCGTAGCGGCCTCGACCTTGACCCGCTCCTTAGCCTCGATAGCTTGGTGCAGACCGTCCGAGTAGCGACGGCCATCCATGAGACGACCAGTCTGCTCATCGACGATCATCACCTTATTGTCTATCACCACATATTGATCATCACGCTCGAAGAGGGCATAAGCCTTAAAGAGCTGATTGACCGTGTGGACACGCTCGCTCTTGATCGCGTAGTTGGTAATGAGCTCGTCCTTCTTAGCAGCATACTCAGAGGGAGCAAGCCCATCACCCTCCAGCTCTGCCAACTGAGAGGCAATGTCTGGGAGGACGAAGAAAGAGGCATCCTCTGCACCTTTCGAAAGCATCTCAATACCCTTATCGGTGAGTGTGATGCTATTCATCTTCTCGTCAATGACGAAGTAAAGCGGATCGGTGACGACGTGCATCTGGCGCATATTCTCCGCCATATAGATCTCCTCGGTCTTGAGCATAGAGGCTTTAATGCCTGGCTCACTGAGGAACTTGATCAGAGGCTTGTACTTAGGCAGTCCCTTGAAGACACGGAAGAGGAGGAGGAAGCCATCGTCGACCTCTTTCTTGTCCTCGCTCGCTATCTTCTTCTTTGCCTCTACGAGCAACTTAGAGACTAAATCTTTCTGAGCGTTGACCACCTTCTCGACATTGGGCAGGTACTCTTCAAAGAGCTGATCCTCTCCCTGAGGCGTAGGACCAGATATGATCAGAGGTGTACGGGCATCATCGATAAGGACCGAGTCCACCTCATCCACAATGGCGTAGTTGTGCGGACGCTGGACAAGGTCTGAGGGCGCTGTCGCCATGTTGTCTCTCAGGTAGTCAAAGCCGAACTCATTGTTCGTACCGAAGGTGATGTCCGCATTGTAAGCTTTGCGGCGCCCCTCGCTATTAGGCTTGTGCTTGTCGATACAGTCAACGCTCAGCCCGTGGAACATATAGAGCGGTCCCATCCACTCGGAGTCACGCTTAGCCAGATAGTCATTGACCGTGACCACATGGACACCATTACCTGGTAGCGCATTGAGGAAGACTGGCAAGGTAGCGACGAGCGTCTTACCTTCACCTGTCGCCATCTCGGCTATCTTACCCTTGTGCAGTACGACACCACCGATGAGCTGTACTTTGTAGTGCACCATATCCCAGGTGATCTCGTTGCCTCCTGCCACCCAGTGGTTGTGATAGATCGCTTTGTCGCCATCGATCTCTACGAAGTCGTGGTCTATCGATAGATCTCTATCCATCTGCGTGGCGGTGACGATGATCTGCTCATTATTAGCAAAGCGTCGTGCAGTCTCCCTGACAATAGCAAAGGCCGTGGGGAGGATTTCGTCGAGCTTGACCTCGATCTTCTCCAGTACCTCCTTCTCTATCTTATCAATCTTAGACCAAGCCTCCTCACGGGCATCTATGTCGAGATCCTCGATGCCCTCCTTGAGCTTAGCTATCTCTGCACGCTCCGAGGCAACGTACTCGTTGATCTCATTACGTAGCTGTTGTGTCCGATCTCTCAGAGCATCATCGCTGAGAGCCTGTATGGAGGGTTCGACCTCCTCGATCTTCTTAATGTAAGGTGTTATCTCCTTGAGGTCTCGCTGAGACTTACTACCAAAGAGCTTTGTGATGATATTACTGAGAGCCATAAAGTGGTTTATTATTTCTGATTGAATAGGGTAAAGAGTGGTGTGCCATCAGCACTCATCGGCTGAGGGACACAGAGTAGGTATGCGAGCGAAGGTGCGACCGCGTCATAGGATATAGGCTCCGTAAGCCTTTGAGAAGCTACTCCTGGAGCCATCAAGATAAAAGGCGCTGAGACACGTCTCTGCCTCTGCTGCTCAGTGCCTTGCTTCTCTCCAGCCACCACTGCAAAGGGAGCTAGAGCTAGTAGCACATCGCCCGCATAGCTACGATAGCTATGCGAGTACAGAGGCTTAGCCCAAGCAGGCTGTGACAGCCCCCTCTGTAGTTGATATGCGGGAATTGCCCCGATGACACCTTCCATCTCGGATACAAAAGTAGCAAGATTATTGCTCATATCCTCCATATCCACCTTCTTATCTGCTATCTCCTTCTTATTTAGATGGAGCGTCTGATGGCTGTAGGCGATGACCCAGTCGTTGCGTCCATAGATGGCCGAGAGGTAAAGATTGGCCAGTGCAATACACTTCGCAGGGTCAAAGGTGACGACCGAACGACGAGAAGGAGTCTTCGGCTGAGCTAAGTTCGCAACAGGAACTCCGATGATATTGAGCGCATAATGGTCTGTGCCGTACAACTCTTGTAGCAGAGCAGTCGTCTGCTGCACCTGCTCATTAAGCCGAGCGTAGGCGTCTTGTTGCTCTGGCGAATAGTCCGCATAGGCGACCCCACGAGCGCCCACCTCCAGGTCTAAGACCATAACGATGAGCGTAGGCGACGTGCGATGCGCCTTGTGAGCGTAGCGTATGAACTCCTTAGACAAGTCGGTGATCGCATCATTGGCAAAAGGAGAGGTCAAGAGGTCGCTCATACGCCAAGCTCCCTCGAAGGTATGCGCAAAGCTACCCTCCTTCGCGCCTTTCGCAAGAGGCTTCCAAATGGTTGGTGTCGTGCGTCCGCCCAGCATGTGCTGCTCATTGTTTGCCTTAAGAGCTAGAGCAGGCAAACCGCCATAGAAGTTGGTCGTAGCCCACCAACCGCTGTGTTTATCGATCCATATAGCGCCCTCGGCATCGTGCCCCGCCACAGCAATGGCATCGTTGGCACGGCTAGCTATCGCATAGACAATCGCATCGCCTTGAGAAGAGCCTCTGAGTACGTCTGTGAGAAGTTCGCTGCGCAAAGCACCTGCGGGAGCTAGCTGCTCTGTGCTGTTGATGCCACGATAATCTCTATTGGCAAAGGTAGACTCCGAGCGCTGTGTCACCGCATCATACCGCTCAGCTTGGTACACACCGTGTATCTCTGGCATAGCACCAGCAGAGAGCGAAGCCAATCGTGCCACCTCGTCTAGCAATGGATATGGATAGCGAATGTCAGGCGCCACAGCCCCCTGCTTCATCACCCAGTTGAACCCACTGCTTCCCCACCCTGCTCGATAACTATCCAGCAGGTCGGTGCGCAGCCCCTTGACATAGATCTGCACCAGTATGTCAGGTCTTGCGCGCTGTGCGGAGAGTGCCAGTGGCAAGGTCAATGCGAGGAGTAGATAGCGAATAGATCTCATCTGCGTGTTTGTCGTTTAGAATAGGTCAGGTAGGCTACCGAGAGAAGTGCCGAGTGAATGGCGAGTAAGATGATGGGTAGCGAACTAGTTTGCACAGCACAAGCGACCAATATGAGGAAGAGCGCTACTGCCAATGCATTTACCGAGTGAAAGTAGCGTGCGATGCGCTGAGCCTTGCCTCCCCTACCCAAGGCAAACCAAGCCAAGAGCAGGAGCGGATGAAAGACCAGCAAGTTGTAGTTAGGATCGGTGCAGGGATGTATCGAGACAAATGTTAGGAAGCTCAAGATGAAGCCTGCACAAGCATAGGCCGTCATCATTAAAGGTATCCAGTAGCGACTACGACGCAAGTAGCACAGAACGCCTGAGACGACTAATAAGAGTGAGAACCATACGACAGGCTCTTGCCACCAATGAGCCACTGGTTGCGGAGCTGGTGTCGGTGTCTCATAGACGATGCGATTGCTCACGAGAGGCTTCGCACCCGTCGGAGTGACCAGTGTCGCTTGCTGCAAGAGCCGATCCATCTCCATCGGTAGGAAGAGCCGATCCTCGACCGTCATAGTCGTGTCGGCCGGCGCTCCCAAGGCTAGCTGCGTACCGAGACGATACCACGGATGGTAATCCGCATAGGCATCGATGAGACTGCGTAGCGACTCCTCCTTCGCTACTTGAGGCAACTCTATGCGCCATCCCTTAGGGAGCGTTTGCTTGACAATAGAATATGGTCGTGTAGCACAGTTGTCCAAGGCAAAGTTGTAGAGGTAGTACTTATTCTCCTCCTTAATGTTCCACGCTAGGTAAGAGCATATCGCCTCTTCCTGCTCGGGAGAGAGATTTAGCTCTAGCTCATAGACGTTTTGCCCATAAGTATGGTAGCGGTAGATAAAGTAGTCCCACGGCTCCTGCTGAACGAAGTAACCGTCCGTCTCACCTTTGATAAACTTAGTGTAGAAGCCTGGCTGGTCAAAGTCAAAGACCCCGTAGTTGTACACATAGTCGTCCTCTAGGTCGTCTAAGCTACGCACCCGCATCGCTGCGTGTCCATAGATCGTGTAGGCATCTGCCTGCGAGGGTGTACAGAGTAGTATACTGATGATACGATGATGCCCCTCGGCAGTCGCAGTAATCAGCGAGTCAGTACTGAGAGGCTCCTGCGCTGAGGCTGTGCTGCTCAGAGCTATGCAGAGCGATGCTATAAGTAGTGTGAGTCTAGCCCACACAGCGTTCATTCGTACCATACGATTAGCGGTCTTTGTATCCCATATATTAAGGTATAGGGGATGCTTACTCAAGCATCTCCCTATACTTCTTGTCTATAGCCTTACGATCGGCTTCCGTCGGATTAAAGTGCTCAGCCTTTGCCAATTGATCAATCAGCGACTCATCCTCTGCAGAGGTCTTCTGCGGAATGAAGACATTCACATTGACCATCAGGTCGCCACGTCCGTAGCCCTGTACAGAGGGAAGTCCCTTGCCACGCATACGGAGCACCTTGCCAGGCTGCGTACCAGGCTCTATCTTGAGTCGTGCACTACCATCGATCGTCGGTACCGTCACCTGTCCACCACGTATCGCAGTGTGAATGGGGATAAGCAGATTGTAGATCAGGTCATTACCGTTGCGTATGAAGTCCTTGTGCTGCTCCTCTTGGATCACAACAAGCAGGTCACCAGGGATGCCATCTTGGGGGGCTGCATTACCCTTGCCCTGCAGGGTCAGCTGCATACCGCCCACGACTCCTGCGGGGATGCGAAAGGAGACAACCTCCTCACCCTGCGTCACACCCTTGCCGTGGCACTTAGCGCAAGGCTTCGTGACCACCTCACCAGAGCCTCCACAGGTAGGACAGACTGACTGCGTACGCATCTGACCAAAGATTGAGTTGCGCACGTCGTAAACGACACCAGCACCTCCACAGGTCGAGCAGCTGCGCTTGCCATCGCTCTCTGTGGTGCCCTGACCATGACAGCTATCACACTGGATCAACTTCTTGACGCGGAGCTTCTTCTCCACCCCACTATTGATATCCTCTAGCGTGAGACGCACCGTAACGCGCAGGTCACTACCCATAGGACGCTGCGCTCTACCTGAGCCAGCGCCTCTACCGCCGCCAAAGTAATCGCCAAAGCCTCCTCCGAAGATGTCGCCAAAACGGGAGAATATATCATCTACCGTAAAGCCGCCACCACCGCCAAAGCCGCCGAAGCCACTGGCTCCGTCTACGCCACTATGCCCAAACTGGTCATAGCGACTCCGCTTGTCGGGATCGCTCAGCACATCGTAAGCCTCAGCAACCTCCTTAAAGTGCTCCTCAGCCTCCTTGTCACCAGGGTTACGGTCGGGGTGATACTTTAAGGCTTGCTTGCGGTAAGCCTTCTTTATCTCATCTGCCGAAGCGTCTCGTGAGACACCCAGCAGCTCATAGTAGTCTTTCTTCGTTGCCATATATCTATCTTGTGCAGATCAAAGCTCCATGCTTCTTAGTTGCCGACGACCACATGCGCATGGCGTAGCACCTTGTCGTGAAGCATATAGCCCGTGCGAACGCAGTCGATCACTTGCCCCTTCTGCTCTGGAGTAGGTGCTGGAATCATCGCTACGGCCTCATGTAGGTTATCGTCAAAGGGCGCACCAGTCGCCTCGATCCTCACGACACCCTGCTTCTCTAGATAACCAATCAGCTTATTATATATAAGGAGTAGTCCCTCTATAATCGGATCCTCCTCACTCTTGCTCTCACGGGCATGCTTGACCGCGAGCTCAAAGTCGTCCACGATCGGGAGCAACTCCTTGAGGACTCGCTCACCCCCGTTCTTGATTAAGTCGCTCTTCTCTTGTAGCGTACGCTTGCGATAGTTATCGTACTCAGCCAGCATGCGGAGATGCTGATCATTGAGCTTGTTCAGAGACTCCTGTAGCTCAGCCAGTCGCTGCTCCTCACACTGAGTCGCTGCCGCATCCGTCTCAGACTCATCAGTCGTCTCACAGCTCTTCTGTGGTGCATCCTGCTTATTTCCAGTCTCCTGAGAGGCTTCTATATGTTGTGGCTCCGTAGGCTTGCCACCTTTCTTATTGTCCTTTTTCATAGTAGCTCTATATTTCTATCACGAGACCATACAATAACCCTGCCAAAGAGGCGCAACAGCGACACCGTCCGCCCAAATTCAGCCATTCTGTCACCAAGTCTCATCAACATATCGCATAATGCAGGACAAATGTACAACTAAATTCCTTGCCGTCTCCCCTATCTAGCCAAGCGCTCAGGTCTGACGCATGATACAAGTTCGGTTCATCTACGTCTATATTGAAGAAAATCGGGCAATTCCTCGGTGGAGTTTTTTGATTATCCACGGAGGAACGAAAAAATTCTTCGGAACTTTGATTTCTTTCTTCCGAAGTTTCATTTC
>ERZ827520.326-NODE-326-length-79593-cov-15.868566_pt1 | contig 79593 bp, 57 predicted proteins | sample MGYA00519581_ERZ827520 | MGnify/ENA primary metagenome ERZ827520 (study PRJEB31778, sample SAMEA3449339) | human gut metagenome | biome: human gut; feature: human-associated habitat; material: faeces | place: United Kingdom | collected 2010/2012 ... | reverse complement strand
CTTTTGGGGGTCATCTTCCTCCGTTTTTTAGGGGTCACTTTAACCGTTTTTTCCAGTCTACATTATAATTTGCAAATGTTTTAAGAAAATAAACAAGGCTGCTTTTACTTATATCTTTTTTCCGTTTCTTTCCCTTCTTTACCCATTCTATTTTATTGCTCGTCGGCATATCGTCACCGGTCATTCGATAATAGAACGTTTCAATAGTCGTGCCATAAGAAACAAACCCCCGCTCTTGCAAGGCTGTCAATACATGCTGTATTTCTCCATAGGACTTATTAACGGAGAAATGCGCAGGTTTTTGAACTCCCGTAGGTGCTGTCACTATAGTCTGCGAAGCCCCAATAGCTGTCAATGCCTTATCCATTAATCTCAATTTATAAGCTGCCGACAACATCAAGGCAGAATTATATCCCATTTTCTCTATTACATCCGCAGAAAAGCCCTTGCAGTTTTTATATTTGGCTCTAATTTCCGAATAGTAACCAAACAATACGCATCTTTTATTCTCTAATATTGGAGCCAAATCATCGCCACAACGCATATTATACTGATGTTCAAAGTCATTTAGTCCCTCAATATATCCTTTGTAAAACAAGCCTTTATAATAATCTCGTTGCTCTGCATTATTTATTTTCGGGTATATCCATTCAATAAATAGAGCCATCCCAGGACAGGCAAAACAAACCGTATCTTTTCCGAACTTACCTCGCCACGCAGGTAATGATTTATAGGCAACATCGTCAGGTAATGAATACCAGGAATACGAGCTATTATTTGTAGTCCACGCCCATAAATCGGATAAATCAACAATAAGGCTTTCCGGGTTCTTGACTAATCCATTTACATATGCGGCCAGTCTGTCGGCCACTTGTTCTATCTGCGTCATAGCTACTCCAACATTTTAACCAGTTCGTTTTTCATCTCGTCGTCGATGTCCCGATAACGGGCAAATGCCCGGCTTCCTTCCTTGTGGCCAGACAACGCCCCCACCAAGTTCGGGTCTTTCACCTGCTTGTAGAGGTTGCCGACGAATGCCCGGCGGGCGAGATGCGACGAGGCCACCTCCCAAATAGGACGTTGCTCCGCCTCCCGGGTCAGAGGATTCAGGATCGTTACTTTACGTTTCAACCCCGCAGCGAGAAAAATCCGTTTAATCGCTTTGTTATATTGCTGTTCGGCCATAAGTGGAAAAAGCGACGAGCCGGCATAATCTGCATAACGGTTCAATATTTCATGTGCTATCGAGTTAAGGGGTACACGGACCGTCACCGGGTGGCCGTCCTTTGTTTTGCGGGGAATATACTCAACCGCTCCATTAATCAAATTATCTCGGGTCAACTTATAGAGATCGCCCACACGGCAACCTATCAGACATTGAAAAACGAATACATCCCGCTGAATTGCGAGCTGCGGATGCCTGGTAAGATTGGTATGATAAATCTTGTTACGCTCGTCAATCGTAATGTAGTATGGCGTCCCGTATATACACTCCTCCACGGGATAATTCCGAAAAGGGTTATTAGTCGTTTTGCCTACGTCATTCGCCCAAATGAAGAAAGTACGCAGTTTAGTCAGTATTCCATTGATCGTATTCTGCCCTCTTGGTTGAGGTTTCCGGCTTTCGGGAACGGCCTCGTAGATTTCGGGGTATTGGTCGCAGAAGGTGTATTCATTGCGAAGGAACTCCTCGATGTCCCGTAACACCAACGGCGTCACGGTATCAAAATCGAGCGTAAACCGGCTATCCATCGTCCGGCGGGCATACAATTCATACCGCCTCAACGCTCGGATTACGACCTGAATAGCCCGCACCCGCCAATCGGACAGCTTGCGCTTCTCGATAAACTCTTCGTAAGCCTCGAAAAAGGTTTGCCGATGTTCCTCGATGATATACTTCTCAGGATGCAGGCGTTTGTCAATCTCCTGATCCAGCCAATCGGATGTCAAAGTCTCCGTGCTGGGTGCGGCATTATATATCTCTAACATCATATTCTTACGGTCAGCCACCGCCTTGTTGAACAAGGCCCGTTTTTCCGCATCATAAAGAACCTTTGCCTTAATCTCCTGTCGGGTAGCATCCCAATCGGATGGGTTAATCTCCAATTCGGAAGCGTGAAATAATTGAATATTTCGACCGTCCCGTAACCGAAAGCGGACATTTGCCCGATCTATCCGTTTTCTTGATACCCGTATAAAAGCCGTAACCGATGCCATATTACAAAATCTGTTATTCCGTGGTGCAAGTTAGAAAATTTGCACCACATTTGCACCACACAATGAAATCTTTTGCAATATTACACAATTTTATCGACAATTACAATATATTGATTATCTTTGCAATATACCAACAAACAGCTAAATATCAATGTATTTACCAAAGGCATAAAATTGCAATTTTCAAATATTGTCCTGGGCACACGGAAACAAAACCGCAGCTGATTGTCAATCGGCTGCGGTTTTTCATTTTCGTTTTGTTCGTTTTGCCCCCCCCACTTGCACCACTCGTCACATTGACAGCAAGACCCCATCCCCGGCCGACGCCCGGGTAACAAGGGCCGGCGCATGGCGATTCACGCCGCAAGGGCGCATGAAATCGAATCGCACGCACATCGTTTCAGTCTGAAGGTTCTTACGCGTGCGACTTCTTCGCCACGAACAGCGCGAGGATGAACGACAGGGCCGAGGCTGCGATCCAGAAGACGATCGCCGTGTCGAAGTCGTAGGACGTGACACCGTCGGTGACCGTCTTGCCCGAATTGATGAGCCAGCCGCTGACGATGTCCTGCAACCCGGCGCCGACGTAGCTGGCCATTCCGACGATGCCCAATGCGGCGCCCGTGGCTTCGCGCGGCACGATGTCGATGGCCATCAGCCCTCCGAGGAAGCAGATCAGCACCCCGATGGCCATGCCGAATAACACCATGCTCAACAGGTTGACGAACATGCCGTCGCCCGAATAGAGGAACAGACACAGGGCGATGGTGTTGAGCACGCCGAATCCGAACGCCAGCACGTTGCGGCGTCCGTGGAACAGCGTGTCGGACAACCATCCCGAAAAGACCGTTCCGACGATCCCCAGCAGGGCGTTGACCGAGATGACCTGCGTGGCCGTGGCCAGCGAATATCCCTTGATCTCCTGAAGGAACAGCACGCCCCAGCCGTTGATGGCGTAGCGCGAGACGTACATGAAGGCGCTCGACAGCGCCAGCACCCAGACGAAGGGGTTGCGAATGACCGAACGCTGCAATTCGGAGGTGGCCCCGTGGTCGTGGCTCTGCTCGGGCGCCTCCTCGCCGGTCAGCACCTCGATCGGGGGCAGGCCCTTCGATTCGGGGGTGTCGTGGAGCAGGAAGACGATCACCAGCACGCCCAGCACCCCGGCCAGGGACGATCCGACGAATCCCCACTGCCAGCCGAAGATGCCGACGACAGCTCCGACGAAGAGGAACGAGAGGAACTCGCCGAGGTTGTGGCTGGCGCTGAAAAAACCGTAGTAGGTGCCGCGCTTGCTCAAGGGATACCAGCGCGAAAGGGCGATGATCGCCGGGGGCGCGCCCATCGACTGCGACCACCCGTTGACGCCCCACATCACGGCGAAGGCCACGAAGAGCGTCATGTTGCCGACCATGCCCCCGCCGTTGGCGAAGCCCAGCGCCCCGACCAGCAGGTTGGCGACGGCCGAAACGCACAGTCCCGCGGCCATGAAACGTTTGATGTTGCTGTGGTCGGAGAGGAATCCGTTGACGAATTTGCCGATGGCGTAGGCGAACAGCAGCGCCGAGCCGATGATGCCCAGCTGCGTGGCGTCGAGCGCCCCGCTTTCGAGGATCGGCTTCTTGACCACGTTGAGGCTCGTGCGGCAGACGTAATAGAGGCTGTAACCGACCGTGCCGGCGATGAAGCTCTGGAAACGCAGCTTCTTGTAGAGTTTCATGCGCGCCGCGTCGTCGCCCGTGAAGGGCGCCGAAGGCGCGCTTTTGCGAAAGAAAGAGAGTATGTTCATTCGTTTGTTCGGGAATAGTTTCAGGTTACGGTGAATTTTACTTGGTAAAGGCCAGCTCGACCTTCACCGGGAAGTGGTCGGACGGCGTGCGGGCGCGGAACGGTTTCGCGCTGCCCGCGGGTTCCTCCGAGCGGTAGGTATCCGTGAGGATGCCGTAGCGCAGCACCCGGAAGCCGGACGTCACGAAGACGTAGTCGATGTGGCGGAAGGTCTTGCGGTCGGGATCGAAGCCGTTCTCCGTGCCGGTCCAGGCGTATTTGATCTCCGCCAGGTCGAACGTGTCGTACAACAGCCCCGAGTCGTGGAGCACGGCGTAGCTCTCGCTCGTCTCGCCGACGTTGAAATCGCCCGTGAGCACGGCGCGTTCGCCGCGGCACATCGTGCGGATCTTGTCGAGCGCCAGCCGGCAGCTCTCGGACTGCGCACGCTCGCCTTTGTGATCGGTGTGCAGCGTGAAGAACCAGAAACGCTCCTTGGTTTGGCGGTCGAGGAAACGCCCCCAGCAGTAGATGCGGACATACTTGGCGTCCCAGCCCCTGTTCGGGCGCGAGGGGTCCTCGGCGAGCCAGAAATGGCCTGAGTCGAGCAGTTCGAAACGGTCACGCTTGTAGAACACGACGGAGTATTCGCCCGCCTCGGCGCCGTCGTCACGCCCGACGCCCGTGTAGCCGTAGCCGGGAAGCGCCCCCAAAAGGTCCTCCAGCTGGCTGTGGAACACCTCCTGGGCCCCGAAAATATCGAAATCATGGAAGCGGATGAGCGACGCGATCACCGGCAGGCGTTGTTGCCAGCCGTCGCCCCGGGCGTCGTCGCCGGCGTTGAGCTGACGCACGTTGTAAGTTCCCGCCGAAAGGGTCTGCGCAGCGGCGGGGAACGCCGTTACGGACGCAACGGCGCAAAAAAGCATAAAAAGTTTCTTCATATCGGTTTTTTCAGTTTGTCGTTCGTTTCACTCCGAATCCGCCCAGTATCCCTTGAACTGCGGCGAGCGGCGGAACCAGCGGATAGAAATCGAAATGTGTTTTTCGACCGTACGCTGCGCAATGTGCAGCGTCTCGGCAATCTCACGGTTGGTAAGCCCGTCGATGCGGCTCATGCGGAAGATGCGCGCGGTCTGGGGCGGAAGGCGGTCGCACAGCGCCAGCACCTCCTCAACGAGCAGCGTGGCCAGCGGTGATTCGTTGGGGGCGTCGAGGAAGTCGCGCATGGCGAGCGTCTCCCACACCCGGGTCTCCTGCAATTTGTTCAAATCGACGCTGTTGTAAAGTATCTTGTTCTGCCGCAGCCAGTTCAGACACTCGTTGTGGGCCATCGAGAAGAGGTAGGCCGGGACCTTGGCCCGGTCGAGGCAGGGCCGCCGCTTGAGGAACTTGTAGAAAATCTCCTGGATGATGTCGTCCGCAAGGTCCCTGCGGTCCGTCACGCCGTTGACATAGGCGCACAACCGCGGATAAAGAGCTGTGAACACCTCTTTTACCTCCCGTTCGGTATATCCGAAATATGTGGTTCCGGAGTAAAACATCCAATCTTACAGGTTCCGACCCGCCGGGCCTCCGGCTAAAGGCCGGGTCCGGAGCGGTTTACGGCGACAGTATCCAAAATCATACCTTACCAGCTTACGCGTTCCACATAAGTCGTCCCGAAACGATCGGTCACACGGACCTCGCCCGCCTTTACGCCCGGTTCCGGCCTGATCCGGAACATGTGGAACGACTTGGCCGGCTGACAGTATTTCCGGGTGGTCTTGTTGGTCACCGTGGCATAGAGGTCCACGTAATCGGGGTCGAACTCCTCGCATGGCTCCATTTCGCCCACCTTGACGCCGTCGACCCACCATTCGACAGGTCCCCAGGCATCGTCCCAGGTCCAGACGTTGGCCAGCACGTAGTCGCTTCCGGTCCGCACGGGCGAATAGAGGCGCATCTGGTGGTTGCGGTCCTTGCCGCAGGAGTGGTAATACCACGACACATCGCCGCCGTCGACATCGACGATCATGTAGCCCTGGGGCGTGCCGTCGTTGTTGAGGTGCTTGTTCAGACGCAGCGAACCAGTCGAACGCGTGACGGTAACGGCCGTTAGGTTGTCGATCTTCATCTGTTCCGAACGGTTGTAGTTATAGATATATGTGTGGTGGTTGTGCCCGGCCCACGAATAGACATTCTTGAACTTGAGCAGTTCGTCGCGGTAAACCGGGTAGTTCTTGTTGCGGGTCGAGAAGCTGCTGTGCTTCTTGAACATCTGCGAATGGGCGCAGATCATAATCGTCTTGTCCTTCGGCACGTAGCTCAAATCCTGCCTGAGCCAGTGGGCGATCTCGTCGCTCAGGCCCAGTTCGTAGGACTTCGTGGCGTCGTCGCGCCCGTAGAGGATGTTGTCCACGAAGACGTAGTGCATGTCGCCGATGTTGGCCGAATAGCAGGTCGGACCGAGATACATTTCGAAATAGACCGTCCCCAGCGAATCGCTCAGGATCGTCGTCTGGTCGTGGTCGTGGTTGCCGATGACGTTGAAGGTCGTCGTGTTCACCCGCCCGGTGTTGTCGATATAGGCGTTGTAGACGTTCATGTCGTTGTAAACCAGGTCGCCGAGGTTGATGCCGTAGCACGGGGTGGTGATCGTACTGCGCATACGGATCATGTCGGGAATGACCACCGACCGGTAGGCCTCGGCCGATCCGTCGACGCCGTAGTTCTTGATCTGGGGGTCGCCCTGCACCAGCAGCGTGTGGTGCACGGCGGGAACCAGGCGCGGTTCGAGCACGAAATCGGCCTTCACCTCCTTCTGGAAGCGGTCGATGCGCCTGAAGAACTGCGGACAGCCGTGGCGCGCCGGAATTTCGTACTCGGCCGGAACCGACACGAACACGAAGCGGCGCAGTTCGAGGTCGCTCGTCAGCGCATAACGCCCGTCGGCGTCGGTCTGCGTACAGTTAAACCCGTCGCTCACCACGACGCCCTCGATGGGCAGTCCGCCGGTCGAGGTCACACGGCCCGTCACATTCGGAACCTGGGCATAGGCGGCGCAGCAGAGGAGCGTCGCCCAGGCATATATGATCAAACGTTTCATAGCTTCACTTTTTTAGTTGTTTCCGTCCCAGTAATAGCAACTCGCACGGTCCACGACCGCCTTGTTTTTCACGACGTTGCGCCCGGTGATGAACTGGTCGAAGTTTTCGGGCGCAGCCTTCGGAGCCGCATCGCGGCCCTGCGCCGCCGTGCCCACGCCTCCGCCGACGCCGCACGACGCGACACGGTCGCTCTCGGTGCGGCCTTCGCCGAGGATCGACCCGGCCAGTCCGAACATACCCTTGACCACGCCGCCGTTGCGGCAGGATTCGATGCGGGAGTTCCCGCCGTTCCACGTCGTCGCGGCGATGCCGCCCGCCTGACCTTTCGATCCGGCGAGCACGTCGCCCCGGTTGGTGCATCCCCGGACGGAACCGTTTTCGAACGCCGCGACGATGCCGCCCAGCAGCGCCCCGCCCCCTTCGACAGAACCGAGATTCTCGTTGCCGGCGAAATCGCAGTAGCTGGCGAACCCGCAGATGCCGCCCGCACGTCCCGATTCGGAGCGTACCCGGCCCGTGTTCACGCAGTCGCGCACGTCGGCGCTCACCGCCTCATTGCCGTTGATGAAGCCCACGATGCCGGCCGCCTGGATGCCGCGCGCGCTGTTGCGCGTGTTCTCGCCCAGTCCGCAGGAGACGTCGCCCTCGTTGCGGCAGTCGCGGACCGAAGCGGCGTAGACGGCGTCCCTCTTGGCATAGATGTCGCCCACGATGCCCCCGGCGGTCGAACGGCGGTCGACGCTCGTGCCGTCGAAACGGACGGCGCCCTTGTTGCGGCAGTGCGAAACGACGACGGGACGCCCCGACAGCCCGACGATGCCCCCGACCGAAGCCTGATAGGTGCTGGTCGAGGTCACGGGTGCGAAATTGTCGCAGTCGCCGACGGTCAGCGACTCGTGGGCCGATCCGCAGATGCCGGCCGTGAGGCTGTACGCATGGCCGCGCGTGGTGACCGAGCCGAAATTGTCGCAGCACATCACGTCGCCCTTGGCCATGCCGCAGATGCCGCCCGCCATCTCCTGACAGTAGCGGTCACTGCCCTCCTCGACGCCGCGCGCCGCGGAGACGATCTCCCCGCGGTTGATGCAGAACTTGGTCTTCACGCGCATGTTGTAGCCCACGATGCCGCCGATGTGCGAAACGATGAACGCGCCCGAATAGCCGACGCGCCCGGTGTTCTCGCACCAGGCCACGAAAGCCCCCGGCAGCGAACGCCCGAGGCTTCCGCCCAGCACGCCGCCCAGGTACATCCGCGGCTCGGCCGTCGGGGCCAGCGACGGGCAGCTGCCCGCCGAGGAGATGTCGCCGCCGTTCTTGCAGCGGATGACGACGTATTTGTTCATGCCGCAGACGCCGCCCACATAGTTGTCGTGAAGCGACCGCGCCGAACGGTGCGCAATCGAGCCGTAATTCTCGCAACGCTCCAGAATGCCATGGTTCACATCGGCCACGAACCCCGCGTAGAGCGCGTCGTCGCCGTCGTCCGACACCTTCATCGAACAGCTCTCGGCAATCACGAGGTTGCGCACGACGCTGCCTTCGGCGACGAGTCGGAACAGCCCGCCGTCGGTCTTCCAGTTGAGGATCGCGTGGCCCTCGCCGTCGAAGACGCCTTCGAAATTCCCGATCCGCGCAAACCGCTTTATCCCGCTCATGTCGATGTCGGCTTTCAGGTGCACTTCGCCGCGCTCGTCCTGCCAGGCGGCGATGTCGCCGCCCGCATTGACGGCCTCGGCAAAGGCCGCGAGTTCCGCGGCGGAGGAGATGCCGCCCGCCGCTGCCGCCAAAGTTACCGCCGCGGCAAGAAGGGTCAATAACAATTTCTTCATAATCCGGTTAAATTTTCAGGTTCGTTACCATGTTACGGTGGCCGTATAGTGTTCTCCGAAACGGTCCGTCGTCTCGACGGTCGCCTGCGCCGCCCCCGTCGTGGGCAGGATGCGGAACATGTGCGAGGTCCGGAAAGGCTCGAACGTCGCCGTGGTCTGGACCGAGTTGTAATAGTCGGCCATCCGGACGAAAGCCCCGTCGTAAACGGTCACTCGCTTCATTTCGGCGCCGCTTTTGCCGCTGTCCGTATAGCGGACGGCCCCCCAGCGGGCGTCGTGGTTCCAGACATTGGCGTAGACGTATCCGTCGCTGTACCAGGCACCGGGAGCGTAAACACGGATCTGGTGGCTGCGATCCAGCCCCGAAGGTACGTCATTTTCATAAGAATAAGGCTTATAGTACCAACTGACCGCCTCCCCGTCGACCTCCACGACCATATAGCCCCGCGGCGTTCCGTCGCTCGACATGCTTTCGTTGAGCCACAGCGCCCCGGTCGAACGGGCCAGGATGTGCGATTCGACGTTGGGAAACTTCGGCGCCGGCTCCTCGGCTGAATAGGCGTAGTTGAAATTGATGTGCGAGTGGCCCGCCCAGGAGTGCACGCAGCGGTACTGCGCCAGGCGCGAGGCGTAGTCCGGCCCGTGCCTGTCCCGGTCGGCAGGCTCGGAGTCGGGCTTGCGGAACATCGAACTGTGGGCGCAGAGCATGACGGTCCTGTCCTTGTCAACGTACTTCAGGTCGTTGCACAGCCAGCTGTACGCCTCGTCCGAAAGCCCGTCGCTGTAAGCCCCGACGTTGTTCGGATCGAGCGTGTTGTTCTTCATAACGATGTTGTCGAGGAAGATGAAGTGCAGCTCGCCCAGTTCGACCGAATAGCAGGTCGGACCGAGATACTCCTCGAACTTCTTCACCGCCTCGCGGTCGGTAGCCGCGTTCTGCACGTGGTCGTGGTTGCCGATGACGCTGAACACCGGGAAATCGAAATCCGCAATCCCGGCGCAATAGGTCGGATAGAGCGACATGTCGTTGTGAACCAGATCGCCCAGCGAAATGCCGTAAACCGGACGGTCGGTGATCGACGCGGCCGTCTCCCGAAGATCGCGGCACATATCTTCGTACATGTCGATCGAATGAAACGCGAAATTGTCGTAGCGCGCGCTGCGCGAACGGATCTGCGGATCGGCCGTCATCAGGACCGTGTAACGCGAAGCCGCCTTCCGGCGGGCCTGCAACGTGAAGTCGGCCTCGAATTCGGTCGCCCCCTCCGGAATGCGCCGCCAGAACTGCGGAATGCCGTTCTTCACGGGGATTTCGTATGCCGCGGGAATGGTCACCTGCACGAAGCGCCGTTTCGAAAGGTCGCTTTCGAGCGCATAATACCCCGACTCGTCGGTCAGCGTCGTCAACAGTCCGTCGCTCACGACCACGCCTTCGACAGGCAGGCCCCGCTGGTCGACGACCGTTCCGGTGACGGTCGCATTCCCGCCGTTCGGACCGGTTCCGCCCGGCGCGTCGTCACCGCCGCAGGCGACCGGCAGCCATCCGACAAAAAGCGCAAATATCAGTTTTCTCACCATGCGTCGCATCTCTAAAAACGGGGACGGAACGGAGGCTTCCGCCCCGTCCTCGACCCACTAACCGTTTATTTTCCGTCCCAAAGCGAGTTGCCCGAACCGGTGAAGTTCGTGTCGCTGCATATGTTTTCGAGCTTCATCTCGAAGGTATGGGCGTCGTCCGCACCCTTGAGCAGTCCGCCGAACCCGCAGTTTTCGATCACAGTCCCCTTCACCGAAACACCGGCGATGCCGCCGCTGGTCAGGACCTTGTACTCGGGTTTTGCCGTGCTGCCGTAAATCTTGGGGTAGACGACCCCGTAATGCTTGCTGCCGCGGACTGCGGAGTTCTCGCCCAGGTCCCCGACGATGCCGCCGGCCTTAACCGTCACCGCATCGCCCGTACCGTCGGCAAACACCAGCGCCTTGTTCAGGCAGCCCTCGATCTGCGCATTGAGCACCTGTCCCGCTATACCGCCCGTAACGCCGTTGCGGTTGGAGGTCGGAAAACTGCTCGTGTTCGTGCAGTCCCTGATCCCGACGCCGTCGGCATAGGCCACCACGCCGCCGCCGATGCCGCGGTAAATCGGAATCAGCCCCGAGTTGGAGCACGACGAGATGACGTTGGGTTCGCCCAGGGTAGAGGCCGCGCCCACGATGCCGCCCGTGCAGTTCGTCCGTTTGGCGCTTTCCGCGGCATCGAAGTCGATGTTGTTGTTATAATAGTCATTGTTGACCTCGCCGCTGTTGGTGCAACCGGAAACCGAAGCCGCCGACTCATAGATGTAGCCGACGATGCCGCCCACATAGGCGGGCATGCCGTTGCTGCGTACCGTCGTGCGCTCCTGCTTGACGAGGGCCAGGTTCTTCGACCCGGCGACCGACGCTTCCGCATAGGTCTTGCCGATTTCGCCGAGCAGGCCGGAAATACCGCCCGCACAGCGCACTTTCCAGGCGATGGTTCCTCCCGCGGCAGGACTGGCGGACACCGTGACGGCGCCCGAGTTGACCGTATTGGAGACCTTGCCGAGCTGCTGTCCGACCACACCGCCCACGGCAACGATGTCCTCGGTGCTATACTCCATCTGTTCGATCGTGACGGCGCCCGAGTTGGTCGTATCGCCGTTGCCGGTGAGCGTTCCGTCGATGCGCAGCTGGCCCGCGATGCCGCCGACATAGGCGTAACGGGGACCGAAATACTTCTCTTTCAGCGCGCCGTTCACCCCGTCGGGGTTTCCGGGAACCGAAACCGCAGCCACATTGACCACGTCCGACACAACCCCGTCGGCCGAACCGACGATGCCGCCCATGATGACGAACTTGCAGATCGCCGTGGCGGTCAGATTGCCGCGGTTCTTCGAGCCGGTGAGCGCACCGACCGACTTGCCGGCCACGCCGCCCGCATAGGCATAGCGGCAGGCGTCGCCCAGACGGTTGGCGGAGATCGAAAGGGGCTGTTTGTTGGTGCAGCCCGTCACGGAGCCGTCGGCCCAGCCGACGATGCCGCCGGTGTAGCTCATGTAGCCGGCCGTAATTTGCAGGGCGATCGTCTTGCCGCCCTCGGTGGTGCAGTTCTCGACCGCGCCGCCGGCCCAGCCGACCACGCCGCCCGTGTAGATGCCTGCCGTGTTGACCTTGGGCGTTGCGCCCGAAGAGGAGATGCCGCCCTCGTTGGTACAGCCCGTCACGACAGCCCCGGCCTCCGTTTCGGCCACCACGCCGCCGACCGAGATCTTGCTGCCGACGACATTGCCGCTCAAGGTGACGAACGCCGTATTGGCGCAGTTCTCGACACGTCCGGCGGCGCCGACGAGACCCGCAACGCCGGCAACGCCGCACGCACCGTCCACCGTGGCGGCGACATCCAGCGTCACGGCCGCCATATTGCGGCAGTTTTTGAGCGTTCCGTTGCAGACGCCGGCGAACGCCGCCGCATAGACATCCTTCGCAACGCTTTTCGCCGTCAGTTTCGACGAGGCGTCGATCGTCAGGTCGCGGATCTCCGAACCCTCGGCCATGTGGCCGAAGAGCGGCTGCGCCGTGTTCCAGTTCAGGATCAGGTGCCCGTTGCCGGCAACGACGCCGTCGAACGGACGCTCGGCCGTACCGACGGCCGTCCACGCGACATCCTTCATGTCGACGTCGCCCAGCACCTCGACGGTTCTGCCGTCTTCGCCCGACGTCCAGTCGGAAATGTCGCCCCCGGCGTTGAACGCCTCGGCGAACATCTTCAGGCCTGCGCCCGAAACGATGCCGCCCGCGGGATAGAACGCCTGCCTGATGGCAGGCAGAGCGGTCTGCGCCTCGATGTCCTTGATCGAGAACTCGATCACGCCCTCGCGCTCGGTCTTCGTATCGCTGGGGTTCTCCGCAACGGAGAAAGTGTAGGTCGCCCGCTCCCCGTCCGGCTCGGACACGTAGGTGACCCACGTCGGGCAGGTCACGCCGACGACCGCCTCGGCGGGAGCCACCACATCGAATTTCACCTCGCCTTTGGCCGCGAGATCGAGCTTGCCGTCGGTGTCGAACGGCATATCCGCTCCGAATTGATAAACGGCATATTCGGTGCTGTAACCCACTCCGTCGGTCGGCTCGAGGGTCAGCGTGCCGTAGCGCCCCGCAGCGTCCGTGTTGACGTCGCAGCGGATGCGGAGCGTCGAGGTGGTCATGCCTTCGGCATCCGGCTCGGAGGTCTCGACGACCTCGCCGTGAATCCACTCCGAATCCACCGGCTGCCATTTCGAAAGGGTTTTGACCACGACCTCGATGGCCTCGGCGTCGTTCGGGGCCACCACGGAATAGACCTTGTCGAGGATGAAGATGTTGCCCGACTGATCGACCGTCATCCGGCAGGTGAAAGCGCCCGCCGAAAGGGTCACCACAGCGTCGCGCGACTTGAAGTCTTCGTTGGCGGTCACCTCGACGGTGAATTCGCCGCTGCCCACGTGCGTCGTCTCTTCGTCGACGACACACCATTCGCTGTCGGAAGTCACCGTCCAGTGCACGCTCTCCACGTTGAGCGCCACGGCCACGGTTTTGGTCTGGCTCGAACTGGTCATGCCCCGGGCGGCGTCCCACGTCGGGGTCAGCACGACTTCCAGTTTATCGGGATACGCCGACGTTCCCTCGTCGGACGAACAGGCTGCGAAAACGGCCGTCGCCGCCGCAAATATCAGAAAAATGTATTTTTTCATGTCGTTGGTCTCCTTTTATTTGCGTTTGTTGGTATGATCGGCCCACCAAACGTTCGTGGTCATGTTGTTCGTGCCTCCGAGCCAGCCGTTCACCGCCTCGAAATAGTTGTCCCGGTTGCGGAACTCCTCGTCCGAAGGATAGCGCAGGCGCGTGGGCAGGATGCCGTCGTTGGCAGCCAGCGCCTTGACAGGCATTTCGGGATAACCCGTGCGGCGGTAGTCGCACCACGACTCGATGCCGACCAGGAAATTCGAAATCCACTTCTGGGTCATAATCCGTTCGAGCACCTCCTCGCCGTCGAGCGCGTCGATCGACACCTTCGGATTGGAAAGGAACGGCGTAAGGTCCGCCGATGCATCGTCGGTCCACTCGCAGACAGCCTCGGAAACAGCCTTCACGTAGTACTCCTTCGGGGTTCCGGGAATCCAGCCGCGGTAGGCGGCCTCGGCCCAGATGAACCAGAGTTCCGAATAGTTCATCAGCGCGAAATGGTCGCGGTCCTGAATCACGTTGCGCCGGTAGTGGCCCGCCGTGTCGTAATAACCCATCAACTCGTTGTAGGTCACCTGCGTCGGCACGCCCACGAGTTTGTCGAAATAGAAATTCGCGCGCGGGTCCTTCAATCCTGCCGACGAGTCGTACATCTCGTCCATCAGCCGTTCGCAGATCATGTTGGCGTTCCAGAGTCCGGCGCGGACGTTGTGGAACGGCGTGTACTGCGCGTTGACATTGGCGTCGAACTTCACGTTGGCGGCGTCCTCACGGCTCTCGAAGACGGGATAGACCGACGGATAGGAGAAAATCTCGTTGAGCTTCGACACGGCGTCGAGACGCTCGCCGGCCGGATCGCTCTCGTCCTTGAGCGCGGCGCGCATCAGCAGGCGGACGTAAAGCGAGTTGCCGAACTTGCGCCACCGGGCGACCTTTCCGTCGTACATGTAATCCTCCAGGGCGTCGAAATCCTTGCCTTCGGCCAGCAGTTCGTTGGCCAGTTCGAGTTTTTCGAACATGTCGCGGTAAATCTCCTTCTGGCTGTCGTAGGCCGGGTAGAACTTGCCTTCGGTATACCCCTTGCCGGCCTCGAAATAGGGCGCGTCGCCGAAGGCGTCGGTGATGTGCGAAAGAGTCAGCACCTTGAGGATGCAGGCGATGGCCAGCCCCGTCTTGTCATTGTCCTTCTCGGCCTGCACGCGCATGGTCTCGGCATTGCCGGCCCAGCGGTAGATGTTCTGCCAGAAGTAGTTGATGATCGAGTTGTTGAAACGGTAGTTGTAGATGCGCTCGGCCGAGGTCTGCGCCTGCACGGTGTACTGCATGAGCTGCGAGTTGACGTCGAACGAACGTTCCAGCAGCGCATATTCGAGGCCGAAGGTGATCGGCTGCACGTAGCTCGTGGCATTGGTGGTCTGCAACGCATTCTTGTTCTCGTTCATCTCGTCGAAATTGTCGCAGCCCGACAGGGCGAGCGCGCCGAACGAGAAGAGTGCTGTCAGTTTTATAATCGTGTTTTTCATTTTTCGGTTCCTCCAGGGTTAGAAAGTGATCTTGATACTGCCGCCGATGGCGCGGGTTCCGGGCATCTGGGCGATTTCGAAGCCGGGAACGACCGACGAACCGCGCATGAAGGCGCCTTCGGGGTCCCAGCCCGGGAATTCGGACCAGCAGAAGAGGTCGCGTCCGTAGACGGACAGCACGAGGCCCTTGATGAAACCGGTCCTGGCCAGCAGTTTCTTCGGGAATTCGTAGTCGAGGCGCAGTTCGCGCAGTTTGAGGAACTGCGTGCTGACGAAGTTCTGCTCGGCGTTCTGGAACGCGTAGGCCAGACCGTAGTACTCGGTGATGTCGGCTGTCTTGTGCGTGTTCTTCACGTAGTTGCCGTCGGGCAGCAGGTTGACGCCGTCGAGCACCAGTCCGTCGTAACGTCCCGGAAGCGAGATCGTTCCCTTACCGCGCGAACCCAGCAGGGCGTTGGAGTAGGAGTAGACGTGTCCGCCGAACTGACCGTCGAAAGCCACCGAAAGGGTCAGACCGTTCCACTTGACGCTCGTGCCGAAGCCGCCCTTCCAGTCGGGCATGCACTCGCCGATGCGCTGCAAATCGTCGGAATACTGCGGATAGCCGTTTTCGTCGATCACCAGCTGGCCGCTGACGTCGGTCAGCGAACCGTCCTTGCCCACGATGAACGAACCCTCCGGAGCGCGTTTGTAACCCAGGCCGTACATCGTCGAGAGCGACTGTCCCTCGTAGGCCGTCATGTAGGCGTGCGACGAATAGGAAGCCACGATCCACGAATCGACGCCGTCGCCCAGTTCGAGCACGCGGTTGCGGTTGAGCGCCCAGTTGACATAGGCTTTCCACTGCACCTTCTTGGTCTTCACGAGCGTGCCGTTAGCCGAGACCTCCCAGCCCCAGTTGCGGATGCGGCCCGTATTGCTGTAACGGTTCCCGACGCCCGAAGCCTGGCTCACGGGCATGCTCACGATCTGATTCTTCGACTCGCTGTCGTAGTAGGCGATGTCGAGGTTCAGACGGCTGCGGAACAGCCGGATGTCGGCGCCCACCTCCCACGAGCTGACGATCTCGGGCTTGAGGTTGAGGTCGGCCGCCGTGCGGGGAATCTGGAAATTGCCGGCGAAATCCGACGCCGTGAGGTAGTTCGACGTGCGGTAGGGCTTCGTGTCGTTACCCACCTGTGCGAAGCTGCCGCGCAGTTTCACCAGATTGACGATGTCGCGCGCCGTGCCGAAGTCGATCAGTTCGTTGAGCAGCACGCTGGCCGAAACCGACGGATAGAAATAGGAGTTGTTGTTGCTGGGCAACGTCGACGACCAGTCGTTGCGCCCCGTGATGTCGAGGTATACGGCGTCGCGCCACGAGAGCGAAACCAGTCCGTAGATGCTGTTGGTCTGACGCTCGTAGGAGTAATTGTTCGTCTTGATGCGGTTGACCGAGTTGGCCAGCGAATAGACGCCCGGCTGCTTGAGCTGCTCGGCGGTCTTGTCGGTCTGCACAAACGAGCGGTTGATGATGCTTCCGCCCAGGTTGGCCGTGATGTTGAAGCCCGCGCCGAGCTTGCGGTCGTACTTCAGCAGGAAGTCGGTCGAGAGTTGCAGCGAGGTGAGTTCCGTCTCGCCGTACATGCCGTATTTCTGCGAATAGGAACTTTTCGGATGACGGGTCGTGCGCAGGTCGCGCGAGAAGTCGATGCCTCCGCGGAGCATCAGGTCGAGTCCCTTGTAAAGATGGAGGTTCAGCGCCGTGTTGCCGTACATGCGGTCGCGGTCGAGCGTGTTGATCTGCTCGTAGGCCACGAAATAGGGGTTGTTCTTACCGCCCGAAAGGTCGGCGTCCTGCTGGACACCTTCCTAACCGGGATACCAGTACTGCCTGGCCCAGTTCATGTCGATGTTGGGCGCCATGCACCACAGCGAATACATGATCGAGCTGGAACCGTAACCCATCACGGGCAGGTTGTCGTCGTCCTTGCGGTAGTAGGTCAGCGACGTGTTCATCGAGAGCCACTTGTTGACCTTGTTGCTGCTCTTGAGCGAAATCGACTGCTTGGACCACGGCGAGTTGGGAACGATCGACTCGCTGCGGTAATCGGTCACCGAGAACCGGATCGAGTTGTTCTTGTTGATCTTGCCCGAAACCGACAGCGTGTTGGTCGCCGTCCATCCGTTCTGGAAGAAATTCTTGAACCAGTTGCCGTAGCTGACGAACGGCGTCTTGATGCGCGCGCCGTTTTCGTCGACGCCGATGCCGCGGTTCACGTCATAGTACTGATAGTAGAGCGTCCCGTCCATCTTGGGTCCCCACGACGACACGTCGAGCGTGCTCATGCCCTCGCCGTCGACCGGATCGCCGTAGTGAAACCCGTCGTTGCCCTTCGACGAACCCTGTCCGTAGACGTACTGGAAATCGGGCGAGGAGTTGATCTGATCGACGACGAAATTCGACGTGAAGGTCACCGAAACGGCACCGTCCTGCCCCTCGCCGGATTTCGTCGTGATGATGATGGCGCCGTTGGCGGCCTCCGAACCGTAGAGGGCGGTCGCCGCGGGACCTTTCAGCACCGTGATGTTCTCGATGTCCTCGGGGTTGACGTCGCCCGTACCGTTGCCGTAGTCGATCGAATAGGCGGTGGACTCGCCCCCGGCCGCCGAGGTGTTGAACATCGGCACGCCGTCGATCACGAACAGCGCCCCGTTGTTGTTGAGGTCGATCGACGACTCGCCGCGCAACGTCACGCGCATCGAACCGCCGCCGCCCGTGTTGGCTTTGGCCACGGAGAGGCCCGCCACCTGGCCCGAAAGGCCCGACATCCAGTTGGACGACGAGGCCGACGACGAAAAGACGTCGCCCTTGACCTTCGTGGCGGCATAACCCAGCGACTTCTCCTCGCGCTTCATACCCAGCGCCGTCACGACCACGTCGTCGATGGCCTGCGCCGTGCTGACCAGATTCACGTCGATCGTCGTCTTGCTGCCGACGTAGACATCCTGCGTCTTGAAGCCCAGGAAACTGAACGACAGCTGGTCGCTGGGACGCGCCTTGATGCGGTACGAACCGTCACTTTCGGTGACGGCTCCCACGAGCGAACCCTTTACGATCACGCTGACGCCCGCGACGGGCTGTCCGGCATCGTCCCGGACGACGCCCTGAACCAGCGCCGGAGCGGACGGGGAGGCGCTACCCTGCCGCCGGGGGGGGGAGACCGGACGATCCGCGCCGGCAGCCTGCCCGCCGACGTCCGAAACGGTCCCGGCAGCCTGCGCCTGCGCAGCCGATTTGCCGGCGTTCCTGCGTTTGATCAGGATTTTATCCTCCCGGAACTCATAGGTGAGATCGCTTCCGGCGAAAATCTTCGCCAGCACGTCGGGAACCGGAGCCTGCTTCACGGAGAGCGTCACCGGAGCGGCCTTGCCCACCAACTCGTTGTTGAAGAAGAACGTGTAGTAGGTCTGGGCCTCGATCTTCTTCAGGACCGTGGCCAGCGGCGCCCGCTCGACGGAAAGCGTTACGGTCGCGGGTTTCTCCCCGGCTCCGGAGGCGTGGGCGACGCCCGCAACCGCCAGAAACATCGCTGCAAGACCGCACGCCAGCCAGCGTCGCAGCATCGTACGGCAACCTTCGAATTTGTTAAAATTGCTTATTCATTCAATTGTTTAGGTAGTTTGATAATCCGTGTGTCATTTTCGTTTCGCCCGGGAGAGGAAATACTCCCCGTCGATGTTGGTGATGGAGAGCTTCACCGGCGAGGTCGCGGAAATCATCCGCAGAGCCTCCGGCAGCGTCTCCCGGTCCACCATGCCCGTATATTGCAGGTTGGCGATCTCGTCGTGAATATTGATCTTCACCTGATAATAGCGCGAAAGTTTGTTGGCCACGTCCTTGAGCGGATGTCCCGAAAAGATCAGCCGCCCCTCGATCCAGCCGATCGAATCGTCGACGTGCACCGCCCGCTTGGTGATCGTATTGGCCGTCGCGTCGATCTGCAACTCCTCGTTGGGGTCGAGGATGATGACGTCCTTCCGGACCTGCGCCTGCAAACACCCCGTATGGAGCGTCACCACGGCGAAATTCTCCCGGGCGTAGGATTGCAGGTTGAACGACGTTCCCAGCACCGTATAGTTGTTGTTGGCGCTGTGGATGATGAACGGACAATTTTTGTCGGGCGAAATGGTGAAAAACGCCTCGCCGTCGAACTCGATCTCGCGCGTCGCCTTCCCGAATCCCGGGTCCACGGTGAGCGTCGCCTCGGAATTCATGCAGACCTTCGACCCGTCGGGCAGCACGATGTCGAGCCTCTCGCCGCACGCCGTGCGGTATTCCAAGGGCTGTGCGGCGCTGATCTCCGCCCCGGCCCCGGCTTCGGACGCGACATCGGGGGTGCGCTGCCAGAACCACACGGCGCAAACGCCCGCCGCAACCACGGCGGCCGCCGCCACATAGCGCAGGAACCGACTCCGGCGCCGTCCGGCGACCTCGGGGACAGCGAACAGGATCTTGTTGCGGGCTGCGAAACGCGCCCATTCCCGCTCCGCCTTGGCCGACGCGGGCAGCTCCCGTCTGGCGAGACACTCCCTGAAATAAGCCCGGTTTTCATCCGACTCCTCCAGCCATCCCGCCAGCATACCGGCCTCCTCCTTACTCAAAGCGTTGCTCCGGTACGAATTGATCAGTCTGTCTATCTCTTTCTGCATATCATTTACACAAAACAGATTTTTTCTCTTTGTCTTCACCCGGTAGACACGCCTTTTCCGGATACCGACCCCCGCCGTGCGATTTTTTTTTCGGAGCGTCCCTTTCCGCCCCCCCCGGAAACCGGAAATCCCCGGGCCGAAGCTCCGGGGATTTTTCCGCTCCCGGCAAACGGGCAGGGCGCCGCAGAAGCGGCTGCGGCTCGTTCGGGCAGTCGTGAAAATTGGGTTTTATGCGAAATTTGCCGTATCTTGCCGAAAATTGGAAACCATGACACAGCAACTGCGATTCATACCGTTCAAATCACGCTCGGACAAGGGCTGGGCCGAAGCATGGGCGCTTTACGAAGCCTCCTTCCCCGACTGCGAACGCTGGGACGGCACGGGTTACGACCGCGCTTTCGGCGACCCGCATTTCGAGGCCGACGGCATCTGGCGCGGCGACGAGTTCATCGGCATCCTCTTCCACTGGAACGCCGGGGATTACCGCTACGTCGAGCATCTGGCCGTCTCGCCCCGCCTGCGGGGACAGAACATGGGTTCAAAAGCCCTCGCGGCCTTTTGCCAAGGGCGGCGCGTCATTCTGGAGATCGACCCGCCGGAGGATGAAATCTCGGTCCGCCGCCAGCATTTCTACCAGCGGCTGGGTTTCGTCGCCAATCCCTACGCGTATATCCACCCCTCGTTCCGGCGGCCGTTCCATCCCCACCGGCTGGTGCTGATGAGCTATCCCGAGGCCCTTACATACGAAGAGGCCCGCGGTTTCGCGGACTTCATTCGGGAACGGGTGCTCCGCTACTCCGAGCACGAGAATCCGGAGCTGCCGAGACTGTAAAGCGGCCGCTACAACATGCCGACCACGTATTTCGTGACGAAGTAACCGCCCGCCACCAGCCAGACGTAGAGCAGGCCGGCCAGCACGAAAGGCCTGGCCCCCGCCTGCCTGAATTTGTCGAGGCTCGTTTCGGTCCCCAGCGCCGTCATGGCCATCGTCAGCATGAAGGTATCGACGTACTCGATGGTCCCGTTGAGCGGAATTTCCCGGACCGTCTCCACCCCGCAAAGGCTTTGCAGCAGCGAATTGAGACCGATGATCCCGATGAACCCGAAGGCGAACCACGGCACGGCGATCCTGCGTTTTCCCGTTTCGCCCCCGGATTCCTTCCGGCGGCCCGCCAGCACGAAGCCCATGATCACGAGCACGGGCGCGAGCAGCATGACGCGGATCATCTTGGTGATGGTGGCCGTTCCGGCGATCCCCAGCGCATCGGTGGGGTCCATCGCGTTGCCCGCCCCGGCCACGTGGGCCACCTCGTGCAGCGTGCTGCCCGTGTAGACGGCCACTTCCGTGTCGGTCATCCCGTTGAGCATGCCCGTGCGGTACATGACCGGATAGAGAAACATCGAGAGGGTTCCGAAAATGACGACCGTGGAGACGGCGATGGCGGTTTTGTACCCCTCGCACTTCACCACCGGCTCGGCCCCCAGCACAGCCGCCGCGCCGCAGATGGCGCTGCCCGTCGAAGTCATCAGCGCCGTGTCGCGATCGATCTTCAGCAGGCGGCCCAGCAGAACGCCCCCCAGAATGGTGACCGTCACGACGATCAGGTCCACGACGACGGCCGGCACGCCCACGGCCGCCACCTGGGCCAGCGTCAGGCGGAACCCGTAGAGGACGATGCCCCAGCGCAGCACCTGCTTCGTGCAGAACCGGATGCCCGGGACCCAGGTTTCGGGCAGCCGGTTGCGCAGGCTGTTGGCGTAGAGCATGCCCAGCACGATGCCGACGATCAAGGGGCTGAACGAGAGCCGTCTGACAACGGGGATTTCGGCGATGTAAAATGCCGCGAACGAAAACAGCGCGATCAGGAGAATTCCGTGCAGGGTGTTCGCCCTGTTACCTTTTTCCAACATATCCTTGCAATTTTAATGACGACCGATAACTTTTGCTTCATTGCGACGGCAAAGGTCGCATCTTTTATCGGGATACGAAACAAGATTTGGTTATCCGGGATAACCTGAAGTTATGACGCAGGGATAAGGAAACCGGGGGCCGGCAATCAGAAATCCGCCCGGGCGAAGTCGATGAACCGCCGCGCCAGACGCGCAGGTTCGGCTTCGGCATGCACGAAAACGAAATCGCGGGAGAGCGTCAGCCCCTCGATGTCGACGATCCGCAGCGCGCCGCTGCGCAGTTCATCCACCACCGAAATCACCGATACGATGGCCATGGCGTCGCTGTTGCGGACGAAGGCCTTGATCCTCTCGGTCGACCCGAGGCGCATCGTCACATCGAACTGCGAGAGACGGATGCCTCTGGCCGCAAGGGCCGCGACGATCACTTCGAGCGTCCCCGAGCCGCTTTCGCGCAACACCAGCGGGATGCGCGGCAGCTCCTCGGGCGTCACCGTCTCCCGGCGGGCGTATTTCCCGCCCGGACGGGCCACCAGCACCAGTTCGTCGGGCCTGAAAAGCGTGTAGTGCAGCCCCTGCCGGCGGCTGAGGCTCTCGACCAGCCCCAGATCCACGGCATGTTCGCCCAACGCCTGCTCGACCTCGGCGCTGTTGCCCGACGACATCGAGACCCGCACCCCGGGAAAGCGCGCCGTGAAGTGCGCCAGAATCGGCGGAAGGAGGTACTGCGCGATGGTCGTGCTGGCCCCGAGGCGGAGTTCGCCCCCGGTCTGGTCGGCGCAGAGGCTCATCTCGTATTCGAGGCGGCGGTAGTCGTCGAGAAGCCGCCCGGCCGCCTCCAGCATCGTACGCCCCGCATCGGTCAGCTCCAGATGGCTGCCGCGGCGGGTGAAAAGCTGCACCTTATAACGGGATTCCAGCTCGCCGACATGCTTGCTGACGGCGGGCTGCGAAATGTAGAGTTGTTCGGCGGCCCGGGTGAAACTCAACGTCCGGGCCGCGGCGATAAAGACCTTGAGGCGGAAATCGTCCATAAGGCGTCAGCCCAGATGCCCTTCGTCGGCGAACTCCCTGACCGAACGGACGTAGTGGTCGATGGTCTCCTGCATCGAGACGAACGACTTGCCCCCCGCGGCGTTCTTGTGGCCGCCGCCGCTGAAATACTTCCGGGCGAAGAGGTTGACGTCGACGTCGCCCCGCGAGCGCAGCGACACGCGGATGAATTTGCGGTGGGCGAGAAACATGGCCGACATCTTGACCTTTTTGATCGTGAGGGCGTAGTTGACGAATCCCTCGCTGTCGCCCTGCTGAAACTGAAAGCGGCGCATCTCGTTCTCCAGCAAGGACATGTAGGCCACCGTCCCGTCCTGGATCACCTCCATCTTGCGGTTGATGGCATAGCCGAACAGCCGCGCGCGGCCCTCGGTATAGGCGTTGTAGACGCTGTTGTGAATGTCGGGGATCGAGATGCCCTTCTCGACCAGCACGGCCACGGCGCGGAACAGCTCCGGGGTGAGGAACGAGAAGGCGAAATTGCCCGTGTCGGTCATCATGCCCACGTAGAGCGACTCGGCCATGCGGCGTGTGATAGCCCCGGCGCCGCACATCGCCTCGACGATGCTGTACACCAGAAAACACGTGCTCGACGAATCGGGGTGCGAGAACATCAGGTCGAAGCCCTCGTCGGGCGAGAGGTGATGGTCGATCAGCACGCGGCGGGCCGTGGTGTTGGCCTCGATGGTGTCGCTGAGGATTTCGAGCCGCGAAACGGCGTTGAAATCGAGGCAGAAAATCATGTCGGCCTCCGCGATGGCGCGCCGTGCGCGCCCTTCGGTGTCGGTCTTGAAGATCACCACCTCGTCGATCCCGGGCATCCAGTCGAGGAAATAGGGATATTTATTGGGCACGACGCAGGTCACCGCATGTCCCATCGTACGCAGGACCTCGGCCCATGCGAGCGACGATCCGACGGCGTCGCCGTCGGGGTTGGTGTGGGAGACGACGACGATGCGCTGCCCGGGTCGGGCGAGCATCTCCCGCAGACGTTCGATATGTTCTTTCGATAACTTCATTCGGGTTGGTCCGCATTGGTGGACCCGACAAAGATAGAAAAAAACAGGCGATAAACCAACCGGCCTACCGGATATTCAGCAGCACGAGGTTGTCGAGCACGGTTCGCTGGGCCGTACGCTGGAGATATTCGGCCTGCTCGGCCGGAAGCTCCGCGGTAAAGGCCGTCTGGTAGGGACGCTGGAGGATCGTCGTGAAAATGACGTTGGCAGCCAGATAGCTGCCCGGAACCGCGGGATGGTAGCAGTCGGGCCGGTAGAGGATGCAGTCGGGACGCTCGCTGCGCACCGCGCGCCACGCCATGCCCACCGGAGCGCACCATGCGCCGTTGTCGTAGGCCATTTCGAGGTAGCTGGTCTTCAGCCGCTCCTGCATCCCCTCGTATCCGTTCGAAAGCGGGTATTCGGCCACGGGCTTGCGGTTGCCGTACTTGTGCCCCCAGGTCATGTAGAAGATCACCCGGGCGTCGGGCGACGCGGCATGCACCAGACTGTCGAGCGTCCGGGCCGCGGGATAGACCTCGCGGGCCACCTGTCCGGTCGGCATCGCGGGAGCCGTGCTCTGCTCCTGCAGGACGACGTAATCCCAGCCGCCGTCGGCAATGGCCTGCAACAGCTTCTTGTTTTTCAGGTGTCCCGAGAAGCGTTCGCCGCCCTTGAGAAAGCGCGTGCAGGAGAGTTTTACCTTTTGGGTCGAGGCGATCTTCTGCACCATGCCGGGCAAATCGTTGCAATAGGAGAAACTGTTGCCGACCCACAGCACCCGCAGGGAATCCTGCGGCGTTTGGGCCATGCCGCCCAGAGGCAGCAGAATCAGCAAAAGGCGGAAAGCGAGTTTCATCATATCTTCAAGGTTTTAGGTTGGCGGTGATCGGAGGCGTATTTGCGGCACCAGGTCGCAATGCCGCATTCGTCGCATTTGGGGGCACGGGCCACGCAGACGTAACGCCCGTGGAGGATCAGCCAGTGGTGGGCCAGAGGCAGCAGATGGCCGGGAATGTTCTTTTCGAGGGTCAGCTCCGTCTGCAACGGGGTTTTCGAACGGGTTGTCAGCCCGATGCGCTCCGAGACGCGGAAAACGTGCGTGTCGACCGGCATCACCTCCTTCTGCCACAGCACAGCCCCCAGCACGTTGGCCGTCTTGCGGCCCACGCCGGGCAGACGCTGCATCTGCTCCAGGTCGCTCGGGACTTCGCCGCCGAACTCCTCGCAGAGCATCCGGGCCATTCCCGCGAGGTTTCTGGCCTTGTTGTTCGGGTAGGAGATGCTCCGGATGTAGGGATAAATCTCCTCGGCCGTGGCGCGGGCCATGTGGTACGGCGTGGGAAAGGCTTCGAACAGCGCCGGGGTGGTCATGTTGACCCGTTTGTCGGTGCACTGCGCCGAGAGGATCACCGCCACCAGCAGCTGATAAGGGTCCGAGTAGTGCAGTTCGCTTTCGGCCACGGGCATATGCTCCGAAAACCAGGCGATTACGCCGTCATAACGTTGTTTGGTCGTCATAAATGCTGTTTTTTACGTCGGAAAAGAATCTTTTTCACCAGCAGTCCCGGCCCTTCGGGACAGAGCGCGAGGCGCGGGCAGGCCGCAACGTCGCGCCGCCAGCGCGTCACGTATTCCCCGACCGGACCTTCCCACGAAAGGACCCACAAAGCCACCGAACTGCGCCGCCGGAGAATGCGGAAGCGGTTGCGGCCCGCAGCGTAGCGGGCGTCGAACCAGAGGCTTATGTCCATCAGCGAATCGCAGAAGGCGATCCGTTTCCGGTAGGCCGTGCTGTGGCTCACGCTGTCGGGCAGACGCCGGTGGACGGCCGTGATGTCGGGCAGATAGCTGATGCGGCTGCGCACCGAGAACCAGAGCCACATCGGGGCGTCGTCGGTCTTCCACTCGGGATGCTCCGCGGGACGAACCTCGTCGTAATACCGTGCGATCAACTCCCGGCGGGCCAGCGTCGCGCAGTTGGCGATGGTCAGGCTGCACAGCAGACGCCCGAAATCGGTGTAATGGTCCGGGTGGTCGGGTTCCGTGCGGTCCGAGGCCTGCCAGTAGTTCGAGGCGCGCGTATAGCACATGCCGCACCCGGGGTCCGACTCCATCAGGTCGGCCTGCATCTGCAATTTCCGGGGATCGCACCACCAGTCGTCGCCGTCGAGGTAGGCCACGTATTTCCCGCGGCACGCCTCGAACGTCCGCCGGTAGTTGGCCCGCCAGCCGACATTCTCCGGCGAGGTCACCAGCCGGATGCGGTCCGGGTATTTCGCCGCATATTCGCGGCAGATCGCCGCCGTGCGGTCCGTGCTGCAATCCTCCCCCACGACCAGTTCGACTCCGAACGAGGTCTGCTGCGCCAGCACGCTTTCGATGGCCTCGGCGATATAGGGTTCGTGGTTGTAAGTGGTCATGCAGACCGATACGAGCGGCATCTCCATCGCAATCAGAGTTTGGTCAGTTTCGCAAATTTGGCCAGCAGGGTCTTTTCGCCCGCATTGTCGAAAGCCACCACGAGTTTGTGGTCCGTGGACAGCGTCTCGATGCGCTGCACGATGCCCACGCCGAATTTCGGGTGCTCGACGCGCTGTCCCACGACGTATTCGCCGCTCACCGCCGCCGCACTTCCGGAGGAAAGGCCGCCGTCCATCGCCTGCCGCACGCCGACACGGCGCATGCCGTCGGTCGAAGGCCGGGGCGTCTGCACCAGCGCCGGATCGGGAGCCGCCGCCGGACGCCGGGACTCCGCAGCCCGCGCGAAACGACGCGCGGGACCCGACTCGCCGTCGGCCGCACGGCCGAAACCTCCGCCGGAACCGCTGCGGCTTCCGTAACCGCCCGAACCGCCGTTTCCGCCGCCTCCGAAACGTCCGCCCCCCTGCTGTTTCTGCTGGAAGCGGTAGTCGAAGCGGCGGCGCAGTTCGTCGATGGCCGCGGGTCCGTCGTCGCCGGGCCGACGCTGCGGACGCGTCTCCGCGAAATCGGCGTCCGACTCGATGTACCGGGGGTCGATCTCGCGCAGGAAACAGCTCGGACGCGAAAACTCCATATTGCCCCACTTGAAACGCATTTCGGCGTAGGAGATCGTCGCCGAAACCTTGGCGCGGGTCAGAGCCACGTAGAACAGGCGCCGCTCCTCCTCGATGCCGTCGGGCGACTCGACGGCCCGCTGCGAAGGGAAGAGGTTTTCTTCCAGACCCACGATATACACATACTTATATTCAAGCCCCTTGGCCGAATGGACCGTCATCAGCGTCACCTTGTTCTTGCTGTCGGGGTCGTCCTGATCCATGTCGGTCATCAGCATCATGTTCTGCAACCACTCCTCGATGGTGGCCTCCTCCTCTTCGGGACGCTCGCCGCCCCGGATTTCGGCGTCGACCCGCTCCTTGAACTCCTGCATCGAGTTCAGCAGCTCCTCGATGTTGTCCAGCGCCGAAGCGGCCTCGGGGGTGTTCTCCGTGCGGTAGGCAGCGATGATGCCCGACCGCGAGGCGATCTCCAGTCCGAAATCGTACAGCCCCTTGTCGTTGCGCGCCAGCGACAGCGCGCGGATCATCGCCACGAAATCCGCCACCTTGCGGGCGATGGTGCGCTGCACGGGGTCCGTGACGGGTTCGGCGACCAGCGCGTCGACCGCCTCCCACATCGAGACGCCCCGCTCGGCGGCCAATGCCGCGATACGCTGCACGGTCGTGTCGCCGATGCCGCGGGCCGGATAGTTGACGATGCGCTTGAACGCCTCGTCGTCGCGGGGATTGATCACCAGCCGGATATAGGCCATCATGTCGCGGATCTCCTTGTGGTCGTAGAACGACGACCCCTTGTAGATGCGGTAGGGAATGCCCCGGCGGCGGAGGTTGTCCTCCAGCACGGCCGACTGGTTGTTGGTGCGGTAGAGAATCACAGCCTCCGACCACTCGTCGCCCGCCGCGCGGACCTTGTCGCGCAGATCGGTAACGACCATTTCGGCCTCCTCGCGGTCGGTGTATGCCTTCAGGATGCGGATTTTGTCGCCCACGTCGCCCTCCGAGAAACAATGCTTCTCCATGCGCTTCGAGTTGCGGACGATCACCGAGTTGGCCGCGTCGACGATCGTCTGCGTCGAACGGTAGTTCTGCTCCAGCTTGAAGACCATCGCCGAGGGATAATCCTTCTTGAACGAGAGGATGTTCTCGATCTTGGCCCCGCGGAACGAATAGATCGACTGCGCGTCGTCGCCCACGACGCAGACCTTCGAATGGGTCTGCGACAGCCGGCGGATGATCGTATACTGCGCATAGTTGGTGTCCTGATACTCGTCGACCAGAATGTATTGGAACTGCTCCTGATAGCGGGCCAGCACGTCGGGACAATCCCTCAACAGGATGTTGGTCTGCAAAAGCAGATCATCGAAGTCCATCGCGCCGTTGCGCTTGCAACGCTGGCAGTAGATGTTGTAGATGTTGCCGAATTCGGGGATCTGGGCTTGCCGGTCCTCGGCCGCGCAGGTCGAATTGGCCAGATAGGCGCCCGGCGTGACGAGGCAGTTCTTGGCATAGGAGATACGCGAAGAGAGCACGTTGGGCTTGTACTTCTCGTCGGGAAGGTTCAGTTCCCGGACGATGGTCTTCAGCAGGTTCTTGCAGTCGCTGGGTTCGTAGATGGTGAACGAATCGGTGAACCCGATCTTTTCGGCGTTCTCCCGCAGGATGCGCGAAAAGACCGAGTGGAACGTACCCATGCGGATATAGCGGCTGCGGTTGTCGGGCAGCATCTGCGCGATGCGTTCGCGCATCGACTCGGCGGCCTTGTTCGTAAAGGTCAGAGCCAGAATGTTCCAGGGCTTAATGCCCTGCTCGATCATGTATGCGATGCGCGAGGTCAGCACGCGGGTCTTGCCCGACCCCGCGCCCGCGATGATGAGCGACGGCGAGTCGTAATTGACCACGGCATCCCGCTGGGCGGGGTTCAGACCTTGTAATATCGGCGATTCTTTGGATTCCATGACCGCAAAGTTAATACTTTTTTTGCACGCCCTTCGGACAAAGTTCCGCCGATTTCGGAAAATTTTACCGCCGCGCCGCAAAATGGCGGACATGAAAACCCACGCTGAAATCAGTCCCCGACAGCAACGACACGCTTATTGAAACTCCACGTCGCAACTCGCCTCGAACACCTTTCCGTCATCGGCTGTCAGGCGCACGAAAAGCGTATGCTTTCCGGGCTGCGCCGGCCGGGTGACAAACCGAAAATAAAAACCCCCTCTGGGCAAAAGCGTCATATCATCCGGCGTAAGCTCCGAAATCAATTTATCGACAGGATAATATTCACCGTTCAGTTGTTCATGGTATTTTTGCGTATAGCCGCTCTGAATATAGGGCCAGGGCGTGTTGCTGGAAAAGCGCGCCAGATCGTTGAGCGACGTCCCCGCAGGATGTTCGGCATCCCAGTCGGCGGAACTCCACACCTCCAGATTGACGAAATCCCGGAAACACCGCGGGTTGAGTCCCTGATCATAAAAATAAACCCGAACCCGACGATTATAAGATACATCGTTGTGTTTTTCGCACAATTGATTATAGAAATCCTTCTTTTTACCGCTCATAGCTACATCCCATTCGCCCTCGCCAACAAAATCGACAGAATACCCCAATCCGAAATCTGTCATAGCAACGGATATTCCCCTCATATTCCCATATGAAAGTACAAATGAACGGGTGTAATAATCCTCATATGATTTGACGCAACCGACAGCCGACAAAACACACAGTAGAAGAACAAGTTTTTTCATAATCGCTACGGTTTATTATAAGTAACGATCCGGAACCACCAGGTGTAATTCTTCGCGTTCGCACCCCGCGTCTGCGAAACGGCAGCGTTATCGTCTGCCAAATAACACCCTTTCACTGCATCGAAAGCTTTGCCGGCAAAGTATCCGTCGTACTTTCCATCCCAACCCCAGTTGCAATGCAAAAGGAGAGATTTATCGACCCTCCTGCTTATGAGATTACTCATAGAAAATCGGGATTAAGGGTTAACAGATAACAAGATAGAAAAAAACCGATGAAACCGGACTGTTTTACCGGTTTTATTTTATTAAATTTGCAATAATTTCGATGAAAAAACGTTGGAAAAACAAAATTGAAAAAACAAACAGAATAACACGACAAATACAATGAGCGAAGTCATCAACATCAAAGAACTCAACGAGCGCATCGAACGCGAATCCGTTTTCGTCGATACGCTCCGCAACGAAATGGGAAAGGTCATCGTGGGCCAGAGCCACCTGGTGGACACCCTGCTGATCGGCCTGCTGTCCAACGGACACATCCTTCTGGAAGGCGTTCCGGGACTGGCCAAGACGCTGGCCATCACCACGCTCGCCAAGGCCGTCGACGCCTGTTTCTCGCGCATACAGTTCACCCCCGACCTGCTGCCCGCCGACCTGATCGGCACGCTGATCTACTCGCAGAAGAACGAGGATTTCGTCGTACGCAAGGGTCCGATCTTCGCCAACTTCGTACTGGCGGACGAGATCAACCGCTCCCCGGCCAAAGTGCAGTCGGCGCTGCTGGAAGCCATGCAGGAGCGTCAGGTGACCATCGGCGACAACACCTATCCCCTGCCGCAGCCGTTCCTCGTGCTGGCCACGCAGAACCCCCTGGAGCAGGAGGGAACCTACCCGCTGCCCGAGGCGCAGGTCGACCGTTTCATGCTCAAGGCCAAGATCTCCTACCCCAAGAAGCAGGAGGAGCGCGACATCGTGCGCATGAACCTCTCGGGCGCCGGCATGCCCGAGGTGGGCAAGGTCATCACTCCCGAGGACATCGTCAAGGCCCGCAAGGTGGTCGAGGACGTCTACATGGACGAAAAGATCGAGAAATACATCATCGACATCATTTTCGCCACGCGCGAGCCGGCGGAGTACAACCTCCAGAAGTTGCAGAACCTGATCGCCTACGGCGGTTCGCCCCGTGCGTCGATCTCGCTGGCCAAGGCCGCCCGGGCTTACGCCTTCATCCGCCGCCGCGGCTATGTCATCCCCGAGGACGTGCGCGCCGTCTGCCACGACGTGCTGCGCCACCGCATCGGCCTGACCTACGAGGCCGAGGCCGAGAACATCACCACCGAGGAGATCATCACCGACATTCTCAACAACGTAATCGTACCCTAACGATGCAGGAAACCGAGAACGATATTCTCAAACGCGTCCGCAAGATCGAGATCAAGACCCGCGGTCTTTCCAACGAGATCTTCGCCGGAAAGTACCATACGGCTTTCCGCGGGCGGGGCATGTCGTTTTCCGAAGTGCGGGAGTACCGTGCGGGCGACGACGTGCGGGACATCGACTGGAACGTCACGGCTCGCTCGCGCAAACCCCACATCAAGGTCTACGAGGAGGAACGCGAACTGACGATGATGCTGCTGGTCGACGTGTCGGCCTCGCGCATGTTCGGTTCGACCGACCGGCTGAAAAAGAACATCATCACCGAAATCGCCGCCGTGCTGGCCTTCTCCGCCGCGCAGAACAACGACAAGGTGGGCTGCATCTTCTTTTCGGACCGGGTCGAAAAGTTCATCCCCCCGAAGAAGGGCCGCAGCCATATTCTGATGATCATCCGCGAACTGATCGGCTTCCGCCCCGAATCCGCGGGCACGAAACTCTCGGAGCCGGTGCGTTTCCTGACGAATGTCAACAAGAAGCGCTGCACGACCTTCATCCTCTCGGACTTCATGGACTCGACCGGCGACAAGTCGGCGCTGGACGACGCGCTGAAGATCGCCGGGAGCAAGCACGACCTGGTGGGCATCCGCGTCTACGATCCCCGCGAGACGGAGCTTCCCGACGTGGGCATCGTCGAGCTGAAGGACGCCGAGAGCGGCCGCAAGGTCTGGGTCGACACCTCGTCGCGGGCCGTGCGCGACCACTATGCCGCCTCGTGGCAGCGGCGCAGCGGCGAAATAGAGGCGACGCTCAAGCACAACCGCATCGACACGGCGATGATCTCGACCGACGGCGACTATGTGGCCGAATTGATAAAACTGTTCAAACAGCGATGAAACGACTCTTTGCAATAGCGCTTCTTTTCGCGGGACTCGCGGCCCGGGCGCAGGAGACGCCCACGGTCACGGCGCGCGTAGAACCCGACAGCATTATGATCGGCGACCGCTTCGATTACGTCATCGACGTGGAGAAGGATCTGGTGCAGGTCGTGGAATTCCCCGTATTCGACCCCCGCGACGGCAAGATCGAGCTGGTCGAGAACTGCCCGGTCGACACGCTCGAACGCGACGGCCGGCGGCTCAAACTGCGCAAGCGCTACCGGCTGGCCGCATTCGACGAGGGCAAATACAACCTCGGCGCGGCGCAGGTGCTCTACGCCGACAAGAACATCCTCGACACGCTCCGGAGCACCGATTCGGTCTATCTGGAGGTTGCGACGTTCCAGATCGACTCCACGTCGCAGTCGATCTACGACCTGAAAGCCCAGAAAAACCTGCCGTTCCGCTTCCGCGAGGTGAGCGGCTACGTCAAGTGGGGCGTTTTCTTCCTCCTGATGCTGCTCGCGGCGGGCTATGCGCTCAAGCGTTACCTCGCCAGCCGCGGCAAGGGTTTCGGCGACCTGTTCAAACCCGCTCCGCCGCTCCCGCCGCACGTGGCGGCCATCCAGGCCCTCGAAGCGCTCCACAACCAGAAACTGTGGCAGAACAACAGGCATAAGCAGTACTATTCGGGCCTTACGGACATCCTGCGCACCTATATCGCCGCCCGCTGGGGCTTCGGCGCCATGGAGATGACCTCCGACGAGATCATCGAGACGATGCGCCCGGAGGAGCTGCCCGACAAGGCGCGGATGGACCTGACGGCGATCCTGCGCGACGCCGACCTGGTGAAGTTCGCCAAGGCGACGCCCGAGGCCGAGCAGAACGAGGCCGACTACCTCAAGGCGTACTACTTCGTCGAGGAGACGAAACCCGTCGAGGAGGAGGCTCCCGCCGAGGAAGAGTCCCCGAAGCAAAACTAAACGCGACAACGATGTACAAGTCACTCTATATCATTCTGTTTCTCTTTGCCGCCTCCGGGGTGCAGGCCCAACAGCTGCCCGAACGCTCGCTGGTGCGCAAAGGCAACCGGCAGTACAACAAGGGCAACTACGAGCAGTCGGCCGGCCGTTACGAGCAGGCCCTGCAAGCGGCTCCGGGACAGTTCGAAGCGATCTACAACCTCGGAAACGCCCTCTACAAGGCCGAACGGTTCGACCGTGCCGAGCAGACCATGCAGCAGGCCGCGGCGGACTCGCTGCGCGCGGACACGGAGCGCGCCGAAGCGTTCTACAACCTCGGCAACGCGCAGTTCAAGCAACAGAAGTATCAGGAAGCGCTCGAAAGCTACAAGCAGTCGCTGCGCCTGAACCCCTCGGACATGGAGGCCAAGTACAACTACGCCTACACCAAGCGGCTGCTCGACGAGAACAAGGACGGCGGCGGTGGCGGCGGAGATCAGAACAAGGACCAGAACAAGGATCAGAACCAGAACGATCAGAGTCAGCAGAACCCCGATCAGAAAGGCGATCAGAAGGACCAAAAGGGCGACCCCAAGGACCAGCAGGGCGATCAGAAACAGAACCCGCAGGAGGGCAAGGGCGACAAGGAGGACCAGGGCGACCAGCAGGGGCAGCCGACGCCTTCGGGCATCTCGCCGCAGGAACAGCAGCAGATGCTCGACGCCATCCAGGCCCAGGAGGACAAGACCCAGGAGAAACTCAAGGAGAAACAGGGCGTGGTCGTCCGCGGAAAGAAAAACTGGTAACCTCATTCAATTCATAATTCATAATTCAAAATTCATAATTATGAAAACCGATAACGTTGTCGTTGAAAAAAGTCTCTCGTTTGCTATCCGCATCGTCCGGTTATACCAGCATCTGATTAAGGAAAAACAGGAATTCGTCCTTTCCAAACAATTACTCAAAAGCGGCACAAGCGTCGGAGCAAATATCCGGGAGGCATTGAGAGGCCAAACGCGACTGGACTTTATTGCCAAAATGAACATCTCACTCAAGGAGATCTATGAATCAGAATATTGGCTGGAACTTTTATATAAAACAGATTATATCACCGATAAGGAATTCGAAAGTATTTTCGCCGATTGCAGGGAATTAACCAAACTACTGACGAGTATTGTCAAAACGACAAAGGACAATTCCCAATTATGAATTATGAATTTTGAATTTTGAATTGCACCTATGCATTTTGCTTCACCATATTATCTCTGGCTGCTGACGCTGCTCGTGCCGATGATCGGCTATTACGTCTGGCGGACGTTGCAGGGCGGAGCCTCGATCCAGATTTCGAGCGTCGCCGGCGTCGTGCGCGCACCCCGGACCGTGCGCTACTACCTGCGCCACCTGCCTTTCGCGCTGCGTGCGGCGGCCTTCGCGCTGCTCGTCGTGGCGCTGGCGCGCCCGCAGGACGTCGAACAGAACGTCCGCACCAACACCGAGGGCATCGACATCATGCTGGCCATCGACGTCTCCGGTTCGATGCTGGCCCGCGACTTCAAGCCCGACCGCATCACGGCCGCCAAGGAGGTGGCCGGATCGTTCATCGCCGACCGCTACGGCGACCGCATCGGACTGGTGGCCTTCGCCGGCGAAGCCTTCACGCAAAGCCCGCTGACCACCGACCAGAGCACGCTGCAAACCCTTCTGGCCCGCATCCGCAGCGGACTGATCGAGGACGGCACGGCCATCGGCAACGGATTGGCCACGGCGATCAACCGCCTGCGCGAGAGCGATGCCAAGTCGAAAGTCATCATCCTGCTGACCGACGGCGTGAACAACCAGGGCCAGATCGCGCCGATGACCGCCGCCGAGATCGCCAAGGCGCAGGGCATCCGCGTCTACACGATCGGCGTGGGCACGGAGGGCATGGCCCCCTATCCGGCCATCGACATGTTCGGCAACCTGACGTTCGTCAACCAGAAGGTCGAGATCGACGAAAAGGTACTGAAGGCGATCTCCGACATGACCGGCGGCCGCTACTTCCGGGCCACGGACAAGGAGAAGCTGAAGGCCGTCTACGACGAGATCAACCAGCTCGAAAAGAGCAAGATCGAGGTGATGGAGCACATCTCCTACCACGAACTGTTCCTCACATGGGCGCTGGCCGCGCTGGGACTGCTGTTCGCCGAGTTCCTGCTTTCGAACCTCGTACTGAAGCGAATACCCTGACGGAACGGCGATTCCGGTCCCCGGGCAAAGTCCTCCCTTTGCCAAGGGGAGGATTCAGGAGGAAATGTCGATATTCAACGGGCACTGCAAGTGCCCTAATGCAGACCCGGCGGGTTGAATATGGGCAAAAAACAGGATACAATCCGCAGGGTCCGCATTAATTATGTTCCGTTTCGCAAATCCGCAATATCTCTGGCTGCTGCTGGCCGTCCCGGCGCTCGTCGCGCTCTACTGGCTGGCGGCCCGCAACCGCCGCAGACGGCTCGCACGCTTCGGCCGCCCCGGCATTCTGGAGGAGCTGATGCCCGAAGTATCGACCGGGCGCACGGCTTTCCGGTTCATCCTTTTCTGCGCCGCCGTCGCGCTGGTCATACTGGCTGCGGCGCGCCCGCAGTTCGGTTCGAAACTCCGCGAGGAGAAAGCCCAGGGCATCGAAATGATGCTCACGGTCGACGTTTCGAACTCGATGCTGGCCGAAGATTTCGAACCCAACCGTCTCGAACGGACCAAATACGCCATCGGCAAACTCTTCGAGGGGTTGCAGCAGGACCGCGTGGGACTGGTCGTCTTCGCGGGCGAACCCAAGGTCCAGCTGCCGATCACCTCGGACTACCGCATGGCCCGGGCCTTCGCACGGCGGATCGACCCGTCGCTGGTATCGGTGCAGGGCACGGCCATCGGCAAGGCGCTGGAACAGGCCCTGCTGGCCTTCTCGGGCGACACGGAGCAGAGCCACGGCCGCGTCATCATCCTCATCACCGACGGCGAGAACCACGACGACGACGCCATCGCCGTCGCCGAACGCGCCGCACAGATGGGCGTGAAGATCTTCACCATCGGCATCGGCACGCCCGAAGGCGCCCCGATTCAGATCGGCGGCGAATTCATCAAGGACGAGGCGGGCGAAATGGTCGTCTCAAAGCTCAACGAGGAGATGCTGGCCCGAATCGCCGACATCACGGGCGGCGCCTACGTCCGCTCGTCGAAGCAGTCGATCGGTCTCGACGAGATCGTCAAGGCGATCAACGAGATGGAGCAGACCGAACTTTCGACGGTCCGCTTCGAGGAGTTCAACGAGCAGTACCAATACCTGCTCATCGCGGCGCTGGTCCTGCTGCTGTTGGAATTCGTCGTACTCGACCGCCGCAACCCGCTGCTGGCGCACCTGAACATCTTCCGCGAGAAATAGCCGCGCCGCGGAGTGTGGCAGCGGCTTTGCAAGGTTCCGTCACAACCCCAGAATAACGGCCCATGTCCCTCGAAAACACCCCTGCCGCACGCATTTCGGCCCTCGCGGCGGCCCAGAAAACCTACTTCCGCTCGGGAGCGACGCTCTCCGAGGCGTTCCGCCGCACGATGCTCCGGCGTCTGGACGCGGCACTCGCGAACTGGGAGAAACGCCTCTGCGACGCCCTGTGGACGGACCTGCACAAATCCCCCAAGGAGGCTTACCTCACCGAAATCAGCATCGTCCGGGGCGAAATCCGCAGCCACCTGCGCCACCTCGGCAAATGGATGCGTCCCGAACGCCGTCCGTCGCCGCTGAAACTCCTGCCGTCGAAAAGCCGCATTCTCTCCCAGCCGCTCGGGCAGGCGCTTATCGTCGCACCGTGGAACTACCCCGTGCAGCTGCTGCTCAACCCGCTGGTCGGAGCCATCTCGGCGGGCTGCACCGCCCTGCTCAAACCCTCTCCCTACACCCCGAACGTCGCCGAGGTCCTCGAGCGGATGATCGCCGAGATCTTCGACGAGGAGTACGTCGCCGTCGCGCAGGGCGGCCGCGAGGTCAACACCCTGCTGTTCGGCATGCGCTGGGACGTGATCTTCTTCACGGGAAGCCCCGCGCTGGGACGGATCGTGATGACCGCCGCGGCCCGCAACCTCACGCCCGTCGTGCTGGAACTGGGCGGCAAAAGCCCCTCGATCGTGGACCGAGGCGCCGACATCGAGGTCGCGGCGCGCCGCATCGCCTGGGGCAAGACCCTCAACGCCGGGCAGACCTGCATCGCACCCGACTACCTGCTGATCCACCGATCGCTGCAAGACGAGTTCTCCCGAGCCTTCGCCCGCGCCCTGCATCGGCTTCACGGCGACGACGCGCAGCAAAGCCCCCACTACGGTCGGCTGGTCAACGACCGGGCTTTCGGGCGCGTAACGAGTTATCTCGCGCAGGGGAAAATCCTTGTCGGGGGCCGCACCGACCCCTCCGACCGCTATATCGAGCCGACGCTGCTCGCGGAGGTCGACCCCGGCGCGCCCGTGATGCAGGAGGAGATCTTCGGTCCGGTCCTGCCGATGCTCCCCTTCGACGACATCGGCGAAGCCGTGGCGCTGATCAACGACCGCGAAAAACCGCTGGCGCTTTACTACTTCGGACCCGAAAAGACGGGCCGCGAAGTCCTGCTGCATACCTCCTCGGGCGGCGCGTGCATCAACGACACGATCATGCAGATCGCCAACGACCGCCTGCCGTTCGGCGGCGTGGGCAACTCGGGCATGGGCCGCTACCACGGCCACGACAGCTTCGACGCCTTCTCCCTCCGCCGCGGCGTGGTCGAGTCTCCGGCGCGGCCCGACCTGCCGCTGCGCTACCCGCCCTACAAGGGGTTCCGGTGGGTGAAGAAGATACTATAAGAAATTAAGAATTAAAAATTAAGAATTAAAAATTAGAGAGAGATCAGCGGTTACTGCATTTTTAATTCTTAATTTTTAATTCTTAATTTTTAATTCCCTACCTTTGTCCCGCAGGTCCGCTCTGTCGCTGCCGGCCGCAAGCCGGGAGAGGAAAGTCCGGGCAACGCAGAGCGCCACGCAGGCTAATGACCTGACAGCCGTGAGGTTGTGGCAGCGTAACAGAAAACGACCGCCCGCAGGGGATTTTCGGAATTCCGGCGGGTAAGGGTGAAAAGGCGGGGTAAGAGCCCACCGCGGGGGCAGCAATGTCGCCCGGCAGTACGTCCCGTGGGTTGCAAGACCGTGTATACCGGCAATCAAGGGTTGCTCGCCCGATGCCGGGGGGTAGGTTGCTTGAGGCGGCAGGAGACTGCCGTCCTAGATAAATGACAGGGGCCCGGGGTTCGCCCCGGGAACAGAACCCGGCTTACAGGACCTGCACGTACGGAGGTGTCGCAGCAATGCGGCGCCTCCTCTGTTTTCAGGCCCATTTCGCCGCAGAAGTCCCGGCCGGCCCCGCGGCCCGCACGGCGCACGAAACGCTCCCGGCGGCCCAAACCTACGCCGAAAGGGTCGCCGACGCGCGTTCGGGCGCGGGATGGCTCACCCCCCCCGCATCGGCCGTGCCGCTCGTGCGGGCGCTCCTGAAACGCAAAAAACGGAAAAAACCGGGTAAGACGCTACTCCAGCCCCATGCGCTTGCGGGCGAAGGGCATGACCCACGCCGGGGACTGCTCACGCGCCAGCATGTCGCGCATGTACTCCATGTAGGGTTCCGAATGGCGGAACCAATGCTGCAATCCCTCGCAGAGCGAGTTCTTGCGGCAGCCGTCGGAACCGGTCTCGAAGCGGTGCTTCGGACATTCGCCCCGGCAGGCGAAATAGTATTTGCACCGCAGGCATTCGGCGGGCAGCGCATTGCGCTTGGCAAGGCCGAAATCCACCCGTTTGCGCGAACGGTAGATCACCGACAACGGCGTTTCGCGGATGTTGCCCAACTTGTATTCGGGATAGACGAAGTGGTCGCACGAATAGACGTCGCCGTTGTGCTCGACGACCAGCGCGTCGCCGCACGTCTCGCCCATCGAGCAGACGCCCGGGGGCACGCCGCACCACTGGGCCAGCGTCGCGTCGAACATCTGCACGAACGTACGTCCCACGTCGCTCACCACCCACACGTCGAACACGTCGCACAGGAACTCCCCGTAACCCTTGGCCGTCACCGACCATTCGGCCAGCCGCGCCCCCTCGCGGTCGGGCGAGACGATCAGCGGGCGGTGAAACCCGGGCTTGTCGACGACATGCTCCACGGCAGGCAGGAACTGCATGTACCGGCTGTGCACCGTGTCGCGGAAGAAGCGGTAGATCTCCCCGCCGCGCCCCTCGCACAGACGGTTCACCACGCTCAGCGTATTGTACTCCACGCCGCTGCGCTGGAACATTTCGATCGTCCGCATCACCCGCTCGAAAGTGGGCCGGCCGCCCTTCGTCAGGCGGAACGCGTCGTGAATGTCCTGCGGCCCGTCGAGCGAAATCCCCACCAGAAAATTGTTCCCGGCAAAGAGGTCGCACCACGCCTCGTCGACCAGCGTGCCGTTGGTCTGGAGGATGTTCTCGATCTTCTTGCCATCGGCGTATTTTTGCTGGAAGTCCATCGCCTTCCGGTAGAAATCCACCCCCAGCAGCAGCGGCTCGCCGCCGTGCCAGCAGAACTGCACCGTCGGAACCTCGTTGGCCTCGATATATTGTTTCACGTAAAGTTCCAGCAGCTCGTCGCTCATCACGGCCTGCCGGCCGCCGTACTGCACGGCCTTGTCGAGGTAGTAGCAATAGTGGCAGTCGAGGTTGCACGCCGAACCGGCCGGCTTGAGCATCGTCGAAAAGGCGACCGGACCCGCCTGTTTCTCCGCGTCGCGGAAGGTGAAAATATCCTTGTTCTTCATGTTAAGGTTCCCAGATTTACGAGTGAAACGGATCGGGTTCCGCAATTATTTTGACAAATATACGCAAACGGCAAGGCAATCGGGACCATTTTATGGTCAAAACTTGTCGAACGGCGTCCCAATATGTCACAAACATCCCCAAAAAAGAGGGACCGAAAGATCAAAATTGCTATCTTTAGCAACTGAATCCCTCCCTAATCCGATGAACCCGGGAAAAACACTGCTGCTCCTGCAATTTCTGCTCTGCGCCGCGACCGCCGCGGCACAGTCCACAGAGGTGCGTTTCCGCGTCGCCGACCGGGCGACGCGCGAGGCCGTCGTGGGCGCCGTGGCCGAACTGCGCAGCCGCACCGACACCACGGCGGCGCCCCTCTACACCACTTCGGACATCGACGGACGCGGAACGTTCCCCCGCGTGCCGCACGGGGACTACCGCCTCACCGTCACCTCGCTCGGTTACGACTCACTGCGCCGCGACCTGCGGGTCGGCGCGGCAACCGTCCGGCTCGATTCGCTGTGGCTCGCGCCCCGCGCCGAAGCCATCGACCAGGTGACCGTCGAAGCCCCGGCGCTCCGTTCGTCGGTGCGCGGCGACACGCTCTCCTACCGCGCCTCGGCCTACAAGGTCTCGTTCGGCGCCGACGCCGAATCGCTGATCTCGAAGATGCCCGGACTGGAGGTCGCCGACGGCGGCATCGAAGCCCAGGGGCGCACCGTGCAGCGCATCTACGTCGACGGACGCGAGTTCTTCGGCAACGACGTGATGTCGGCCATCCGCAACATTCCGGCCGACATGATCGAGAGCATCGACATCTACAACTCGCAGAGCGACCAGTCGGAGTTCACGGGCGTCGACACCGGCGAAGGGCACACGTCGCTCAACATCGTGACGCTTCCCGACAAGCGGCGGGGCGCCTTCGGCCGCCTCTACGGCGCCTACGGCATTGCGGACAAGTACATCGGGGGCGGCAATGTCAACATTTTCGACAACGACCGCCGCATCTCGGTGGTCGGCCTGGCGAACAACATCAGCCGCCAGAACTTCTCGTTCGAGGACATTCTCGGCACGACGGACCGGTCGGGCCGGAAAAGCCCGAACAACGGCTTCATGGTCCGCCCGCTGGACGGCATCTCGACGGTGCAGGCCATCGGCGTCAATTACAGCGACGACTGGGGCGCGAAGGGAAAGGTCACGGCCAGCTACTTCTTCAACCGCACCGACAACCACAACACCAGCCAAAGCGACCGGCAGACCTTCACTTCGACGGACAAACTGGTGCTCTACAACGACGAGAACCGCTCGAAGACGCTCAACCTCAACCTCCGCTTCAACTCGCGCATCGACTACAAGTTCTCGGACCGCCATTCGGTGATGATGCGCACCTCGTTCAGCCTGCAGGACAACAACTCCCGCAACGAACTGCGGAGCCGCACCGACAACAAGTTCTCCGACGACGACATCCGCTTCGTCTACCGCCGCCGCAACTTCGGCCACAACAACAGCGACGGTTACAACGTCTCGAACTACCTGCTCTACCGCTACCGCCTGCCGGGCGCCAAGTCGCACAACCTGACCGTCGGAGCCGGGGGAACCTACCGCAGCTACGAACAGCTGAGCCGCCCGCGGCAGTACACCTTCCGCGACCCGGACAACATCGAGTGCGACACGTCGGACTACTCTTCGCGCAACATCACGCGCACCGACCGCGACCAGCCGGGCTACGACGTGAACGGCAACGTGAGCTACACCCGTTCGCTCTCGAAACGCTCGCGCCTGAGCTTCGAATACCGCATCAACTACACCGACAACAGCGTCGAACGCAATACGTTCGTGCTCACCAAAGAGAACGTCTTTCCGGACGAGCGCAACCCCAGGCAGTCCACCGAATACGACTACGCCTACCTGACCCACCGCATCGGCAGTACGTACCAGTATTATTTCAAAAAGACGAAGATCGCCGGAACGCTCCACTACCAGCACGCCGCCTTCAGCAGCGACTACGCCTTTCCCTATGCGCGGAAGACCGAGACGTCGTTCGACAACCTGACATACAGCGTGGTGGCCAACATCAACGTAAACCGCAACAACACCCTGAAGTTCAACGCTTCGGGACGCACGTCGAATCCCCGCGCCACCGACTTGCAGGACATCGTCAACACCACCAACCGCCAAAACGTCTTCGCCGGAAACCCCGGTCTCGACCCGGTCTACACCCACCGCCTTTCGGGCCAATACATCCGGGCGAATCCCGCCAAAGGGCGCACCTTCACCGTCTCGGCGGAAGCGACGGCCAGCCCCAACACCATCACCGACTCGCTGGTGATCGACTCGCCGGATTTCGTGATCGACGACGAAGGGACCAAACTGGGCGAAGGCAACCAGTACACCAAGCCGGTCAACCTCGCGGGACTTTGGAGCCTGCGCGCCAGCGTCAACTACGGCATGCCGGTCCGGTGGCTGCGCTCGAACCTCAATTTCCGGGCGGGCATCTCGACGGGCCGCATCCCGAGCATCATCAACGGCGAACGCAACTTTCTGAACAACAACGTCTACAATGCCGGACTGACGCTCGGCAGCAACATCTCGGAAGCGGTGGACTTCCGCCTGAGCTACACGGGCCGCTACAACGTGAGCCGGAGTTCCTCCGAGGTGCGCACGCTCGACAATACCTATTTCAGTCAGACGGCGAAAGCCGAGACGACGTTCGTCCTCTGGAAACGCCTCGTCCTGCGCGCCAACGCCGACTACAACTACTACCGGGGGATCACGGACACGTTCCTCGAAGAACGGCTGATCTGCAACGCGATGCTCGGCGTCAAGCTCTTCCGCAACTGCCTGGGCGAAGCCAGCGTCGGAGTAAACGACATTCTCGACCAGAACGGCACGACCTTCCGCCGCACGGTGTCGGGAACGACGCTGCGCAACGTGACGAACCTGGCCGTCGGCCGCTACGTGTCGTTCCAGTTCACCTACAACCTGCGTCTTTTCCGCCGCCAGAGCAACGCCGTAATGGACGCATTGCAGGGAAAGTAACCGATTTTCCGCCCGAAACGCCGGTTTTCGCGTTTTTTTCACTATTTTCGTAGCTCAAACCCAATAATCCATTATGAAAAAACTACTTCTGACACTTCTGCTATTCAGTGCCGGGACCGGAATTTCCGCAGCCAAAACCTACGATCTGAAATCCCCCGACGGGAAAATCGCCGTACGCGTGGATGTCGGCGCCGACGCCGTCTCCTACTCCATTTCGCGCGACGGCAAAGAGCTGATCGCCCCCTCGCCCCTTTCGCTCACGCTCGCCGACGGGCGCGTGCTCGGCCGCAAAGCCTCGGTGCGCAAGGCGTCGGCAAAAAGCGTCGACGAAATCATCGAAGCGCCCTTTTACAAGCGCAGCGCCGTCGAGGACCGATACAACTCGCTGACGCTTACGTTCAAAGGGGATTACGGCATCGACTTCCGGGCCTACGACGACGGCGCGGCCTACCGGTTCCGCACCTCGATGAAGGACGAAATCACCGTTACGGACGAGCTGGTAGACATCCGTTTCCCGGAGGACTTCACGACGCTGGTCCCCTACGCCCGCGACGGCAAGAAGGAATCCGGGCTGGCCCGCTACTACTTCAACAGTTTCGAGAGCACCTACTCAACCCAGCCCGTCTCGAAGGTCGCCGACAACCGTCTGGCTTTCCTGCCGATCCTGGCAGACGCCGGAACGGCGAAAATCGTCATCACCGAGGCCGACCTGGAAGACTATCCGGGCATGTACCTCTACAACCCCACGGGCGGCAAGGCCCTCCGGGGCAACTTCGCGCCCTATCCGGCCAAGGAGGTGCAGGGAGGCCACAACGAACTGCAACTGCTGGTGACCGAGCGCGAGGACTTCATCGCCCGCACCTCGGGGACCCGCACCTTCCCGTGGCGCGTCTTCGCCATCGCCGGACGCGACATCCAGCTGGCCGACAACGACATGGTCTACCGTCTCGCCGCACCCTCGCGCGTGGAGGACGTCTCGTGGATCAAACCCGGCAAGGTGGCCTGGGACTGGTGGAACACCTGGAACCTCTACGGCGTGGACTTCAAGTCGGGAATCAACAACGAAACCTATAAATACTACATCGACTTCGCCGCCGACCACGGCATCGAATACGTCATCCTCGACGAAGGCTGGGCCGTGAACAAAAAGGCCGACCTTTTCCAGGTCGTTCCCGCGATCGACCTGCCCGAACTGGTCGCCTACGGCAAGGAACGCGGCGTGGGCATCGTCCTCTGGGCCGGTTTCTATGCCACGGAACGCGACCTCGAACGCGTCTGCAAACACTACTCGGAGATGGGCATCAAGGGCTTCAAGGTCGATTTCCTCGACCGCGACGACCAGAAGATCGCCGATTTCACCTACCGCCTCGCGGAAACGGCCGCCAAATACCGCCTGTTCCTCGACATGCACGGCTACCACAAGCCCGCGGGAATCCAGCGCACCTATCCCAACGTGCTCAACTTCGAGGGCGTCTTCGGGCTGGAGCAGATGAAGTGGACCAGCGAGAAGACCGACATGGTGACCTACGACGTGACGATCCCCTTCATCCGCATGCTCGCCGGACCGATGGACTACACGCAGGGCGCCATGCGCAACGCCACGCGCCGGAACTTCCGCGCCGTAGGCTCCGAGGCCATGAGCCAGGGCACGCGCTGCCGCCAGCTGGCCGAATACGTGATCTTCGAATCGCCGTTCAACATGCTGTGCGACTCGCCGTCGAACTACATGCGCGAGCCGGAATGCACGGAGTTCATCGCCTCCGTCCCGACGACTTGGGATGAGACCGTGGGTCTCGACGGCCGCGTCGGGGAGTACGTCTCCATCGCACGCCGCAAGGGCGACACCTGGTACGTCGGCGGCATGACCGACTGGAACGCCCGTACCCTGACCATAGACCTCGGCTTCCTGGGCGAGGGCGCCTACACCGCCGAACTGTTCCGCGACGGCGTCAACGCCGACAAGGCGGCCCGCGACTACAAACGCGAGTCGGTCGAAATTCCCGCCGACCGGAAGCTGACGGTGAAGATGGCTCCCGGAGGAGGCTTCGCCCTGAAGATCTCGCGCAAATAGCGCGCGGCGACACGCACGAAAAACCCGGGCGGCCTCGATGGGCCGCCCGGGTTTCGTTTCGGAAAGCGGGTTGCCCCGCGTCACTCCTGCGTGAAGACCGCCGTATAGCGGTTGCCCTGGGCGAGGATTTCACGCGCCAGGCGGCGCACCTCGGCGGGCGTCACGGCCGTGAACAGCGCCTCGTTGTCCTTATCCAGATCCACGCCGTCGAAATACTCCGCACGCATCCTGCGGCATATCGCGACAATGTTTAACCGGATTTCCGCCTGCGGTTTCGATCCGAAACGCCCCATTCGGGCCGAAATTTCTTTTTTGCGGACCGGCTGTACTATGAACGGAAATTACTATCTTGCGGCCAATAAACCTTCACCCCCCCGGTTTGACGCGTTACATACTACTGATTCTCGCCCTTCTCGGGTTTGTCGGCATGCCCTCCGCACATCCGGCGGGGAATCATGCGCTCCAATCCTTCGCCCTCTCTTACCAACCCATGAACTTCGGCCGGCCGGCGCGCACGGTCGTCACGGTCGAGGACAAGGAGACGCACGACCCGCTGCTGGGCGCCACGGTCTCGATCGTCAGCCGGGCCGACACGCTGCGGGGAACGACCGTCAAGGAGGATTTCTACCGCATCATGGCCGTCTACCGCTGCGACCGGATTTTCCGCGACTCGGTCGACCTGGAGGTCACCTACGTGGGTTACAAGCCGTTCAAAAAACGCTACGGAAACACCGAATTCCGGGGACGGATCGAGGTCAAAATGGAGGTCGACGAACAGTCGATCGCGCAGGTCGTGGTCGTCGGGCAGCAGGTCGCCATGGTCTTCCGGGGCGACACGACGGTCTACAACGCGGGGCGTTCAAAACCATGGCCGACGACCGTTTCGCGGAGCTGCTGAAACAGCTGCCGGGCGTCGAGATCAAGGACAACAAGATTTACGCCGAAGGGCAGGAGGTCAAACGGGTGCTGATCGACGGGAAAAACCTCTTCGGCTCGAAAACCTCCTACGCACTCACCGACCTCGAAGCCTCGGACGTCCGGAGCGTGCGGGTCTACGAGGATTTCAGCCCCGAGGCAAAGCGCCTGGGGGACAACACGGCCGAAAAGGAGAAAGTGATGGACGTCGAAACCAAGTCGAAGCGCGGTTACATCCTGGGCGGAAATCTGGAGGGCACGCTCGGCGCGAGCCTCGAAAGGGACTACTCGGGTCGGCATGAAATCCGCCATTCCGAGGCCGGAAGCTTTTACCGCAACACCGAAAGGGGCAACTGGCGTCTCGAAGCCTCCAACTCGAAGGACAACATCCGGCAGGGAGAAGGCGTCTCGTTCGACTCGAAGACGACCCCCACGAAACAGACCGACGCCCAGGCGGACTATACCCTGCGCCGGGGCGACTCGACCAACGTATCGACCGCCGTCCGGTTCGGACGCAGCCGCCAGAGCAGCACGGGGTCCTCGCAGACCGAATATTTCCTGACCGAAGCCTATGCCCTGCGCAGCGAGGAGAGCCGGAACGAATCGCTCTCGAAATCGCTTTCGGCGGAGATCTCGAACTACGTCAACATCCAGCGGAAGAAGAAGGTTTTCGGGGCCATGACCACCTTTTCGATCGACGACGGCTCCACACTCGGGCACAGCCGCACGCAGCAGCGGATCGACGACGAAAAGACCCGGACGAACCTCAACAGCAACTCCGACAGACGCAACATCCGATTGAATGTCAGCATTTTCTTCCACTCGAAAATTTCCGAACGGTCGACCCTGTCGTTCAACGTCTCGGGCAAATACGCACCCGGCGACCGGGACGGCTGGCGGGTCGACACGACGGCCTCGACACCCGGCCTGCAGGTCAAACTGCGCAACGACGGCGACAGCCGCAACTATTCGTTCGGCGCCAATCTGGGCTACCGCTACAAACTGGGAAAAAAGGGTTCGGTCAACGCCTCATACAACTTCAGCCGCGATTACGCCCGCTCGAAACAGCTGGCGGTCGATTTCCTCTCCGACCCGCAGGGCGTCGTCGACACGGTCAACTCCTACCATTACACGACCGACACCTACACGCACAGCCTGCAAACCAGCCTGCAATACCGGAGCGGCGACGTCTGGATAATGGCCGGACTGGGCGGAGTGCTCTACGACATCGCCCGCAGCGAGCGCTTCCCCAAGGAGGAGCGCTTCCCGCGGCTGTTCTTCCAGCTCAACCCGACGGTCTACCTCTCGGTCGGCAAGTCGCGGAAGCGTTTTTCGTTCAACCTGGCCTCCTTCCCGCAGATGATCCCGCTCGACGCGCTGCGCTCGACGCTCAACGCCACCAACCCCCTTTCGTTGCAGGCCGGAAACCCCGGTCTCAAGTTGCAGAACGACCTCTCGGGATCGGCGGGATTCCAGTTCACCGACGTCAAAAAGGCCCTCTCCTTCAGCGTGCGGCTCAACGGCAGCTACACCTTCAACTACATCGCCCAGCGACGCACGCTCTTCCTCGAAGACACCTACCTGCCCCAGTACGACTACACGGCACGGAAGGGTGCGCAGCTCACCACGCAGGCCAACGTCGGGGGCAATTACAACCTCGGGGGCAGGGTCTCCTACTCACAGCAGATCAACCCGCTGCGCTCGACCCTGAACGTCTCGGTGAACTACGGCTTCAGCCAGACGCCCTATTTCACCGGCGAAGACCTCTTCCACTCGGTCCGCCATTCGCTCGGCTTCGGCTTCGGCTTCGACTCGGGCTTTTCGAGCAAGGTCAAGCTCAACATCCGCTCCAACACCTCGATGAGTTCCTACACCACGCAGAAAGAGACCGCGCAGGAGCTGCGCGAACAACTCACGGCGCGCGTCGACCTGCGCTTCGGCAAGTATTTCGGGTCGGTCGGCACGCTCTACGAATTCTACTGCAACAGCCGCTCGCACGCGCTCACGCGCCACAACGTGATCCTCAACGCCTCGGCGGGGCGCAAGTTCGGCAAGGAGAACCGGCTGGGGCTTTCGGCGGGCGTCATCGACATCCTCAACCGCCCCGACTACGCCACCACGAGTTTCGACACGGATTACATCGTCACCTCCTCAACCTCCTACCTGGGCCGTTACGGCTACCTGCGCGTCGCCTACACGTTCTGATCGAAGGTTCGCCACACAGAGTATACCGACACTTTACTTTTTCGAAAAACACCTTCACGCCAACTTTGAAAACGAAGTGAATGTTTCCGGAAAAACAGCCGTCCGGAAAGACAATTTACGACCGTTATCGATAACGGTCCACAAGGACAGCACGATGCAACGGAATTCCGTCTGTCATTCGGTTTCGAGACCGCCGCCGATCAACACCGAATTATTCGCACTCCCGGCCACATAGAAATCGACATTGTATTTATTAAGGATGTCCATGGAAACATAATTGTCCTTCAACGCCGGTCTCCTCCGGAAAATCAGGTAATCCATAATCGCACCCATGGCCTGGTGCACCTGTACAGAGGTTTTTTCGGCGATAAGCGTCGAGACATATCCCTTACGCAGCCCCTCCAGATTCTTCTTCAGCATGTCGAAACCCAGCAGCACCTTGTCTTTGACACCCCGGATTTCCATCCATTCCGCAATCATGTAAGCCCGTGAACTCAAGGTAATGATATGAGATACATGCGGGTTTTCCCGGAAAAACCGGTCGAACAACTGAATGTTGTACAGAAAGTCATTCGGCTGCATCGTACAATCATACACTTCACAGTCTATATCATGGTCTTTGACATAGGCCAGAAAGCCCCGGTGGCGGTTAAGCATCGAATCATTGGGCGGGGCGTCACCCCGATCGATATTGAAGTTCACCACGCTGCACGTCTTCATCGAACCGAGCAGCAGATGAGCGGCAAGATAACCGCTCTCGTAAAGCGGCATGCCGTAATAAGCGAGATACTCCGTATTCTCCAGCCGGGTATCGATGTAAACCACCGGAATATCCGATTTCGACAGCTCCCGAACCAGTTTCGTGGTCTCTTCCTTATAAATGGGCGCGATGAGCACCCCGTTCGGCTCAAGCGCCGCCATATTCGAACACGACGCCCGGAATGAATTGATATCAAACTGATTGTAATAAACGATCTCGATCTCGATATTGAGGCTTTTCCCCTGACTTTCAGCCATCATGATCCCGTCATAGACCATCTCCCAATACTCCCCTTTCTGGAAATAGGGAATAACCGCCACAATGCGGTACTTTTTCTTCATCGACAGAATCGAAGCAAAAATATTCGGCTTATAACCAACCTCCTTGATCGCTTTCAGAACCTTCTGCTTTGTTTTTTCCGACACATCGCCCCTATCGTGCAAAACACGATCGACCGTGCCTTTTGACACGCCAGAGAGCCTGGCCACATCTTCCATTGTGGCGTATTTTTCATTGGCCGACATTTTTACAGGGGATTAAATTTGTGCAAATGTATAAAAAAACTCAATCACAATGAAACCCCGACCCGCTTTTATCGAATGCGCTGTTTAGACAAAAAAACAGAAATATTTGGTTTTTTAGAAAAAATAGATAAATTTGTAACCGATACCGGACATTCACAAACGCACAATATATCAATTATTATATTATATATCAATAAATTAAATGCAACAGGTTCGATTCATATATTTCCGTGTACGATAACGGAAAACCAGACAACGACCAAAAATAACCGAAAACAACCACCCAACCTAAAAAATTTCTACCCATGGTAACTGAATTTGCAAAAGGGCGTTTGAAAGTAAAAATGTCCGACACGCGAGCCGAGTTGGGAGAAGTCGCAGCGAAAGAGGTCGCAGCGTACATCAAAGAGCTTCTCTCCCGGAAGGACGAAGTCAATATCATTTTCGCCTCCGCCCCCTCCCAGAACGAATTCCTTGCTGCGCTGCTCACGCATGAAATTGAATGGAACCGCATCAATGCATTCCACATGGACGAGTACATCGGCATCGATCCCGGGGCCCCGCAGGCTTTCGGTAAATTCCTCAAAGACCGCATTTTCTCCAAAGTGACACCCAAATCCGTCCACTACATGAACCCGCAGGCACAGGACCCGGAAGAAGAGTGCCGCCGATACGCTGCGCTGCTCAAGCAGATGCCCGCCGACATCGTGTTCCTCGGCATCGGAGAAAACGGACACCTCGCGTTCAACGATCCCCACGTGGCTTTTTTCGACGATCCCGAGTCCGTGAAGGTCGTCGACCTCGCCCCCGAGTGCCGCAACCAGCAGATCAACGACGGCTGTTTCAAAAGCCTCGACGAAGTTCCCACCCACGCTCTCACCATCACGATTCCCGAACTGCTGCACGTGGACAAGCTTTACGCGATCGTGCCTTCCAAAGCCAAAGCCAAGGCCATAGGGGCTACGTGTGACGGTCCCATCCGTACGACCTGCCCAGCATCGATTCTCCGCACCCATAAAGACGTGACGCTCTATGTGGACAAAGAAAGTGCGTCGCTCGTAACCCGGTAGAACTCATTCGCCACCAACCTAAAAACACACAAAATGACAAAAACCATACTTATAAGTTTCGCATTTGCCGTCGCAATGCTGTCGCAGAGCTTCCAGGCAAAGGCCCAAACACGTGAAGTATCCGGCACGGTCTCCGACGAATCGGGACGCGTACCCGGCGTAACCGTCCTGGTCAAAGGAACTGCAACCGGGACCACGACCGACTCCAACGGTATGTATACAATCCATGTCACAGGCAAAAACGCCGTGCTCGTATTCTCCTTTATCGGATACGAAACCCTTGAGATTCCGGTGGCCGAGGGACAAACCAGACTCGACGCCACATTCAAGAAGACCGCAATCGAAGTCGAAGAACTCGTCGTAGTCGGCTACGGCGTGCAGCGCAAGTCGCACCTGACCGGCGCAATCACCAAATTCAACCCCCAGGATGTGCTCGACGTTCCGACATCGGACATCACAACAGCCCTCCAGGGACGTCTCTCGGGCGTCACGATCCAGAACACCACCTCGGAAGTGGGAGTCGCTCCTGAAATCCGCGTACGCGGAAGCGGCGCGCTCAACACCGGCTCGGGACCGCTCGTAGTGGTCGACAACTTCGTCATGGAAGACGGTCTGCAGATGATCAACCCTTCGGACATCGCTTCGATCGAGATTCTGAAAGACGCCTCTTCGGCAGCCATCTACGGATCGCGCGCGGCACACGGCGTCATCATCATAACGACCAAGGAGGGTTCGGCCATGAAACCCCGTTACGCCGTTTCGGTCTACACCGGTATCAAGGAGCCATACAAACTGCATCCGATGATGAACTACACCGACTATGTCGGCATTCTCCAACGCGAACGGGAACTGGGCGGAGCGGTCGTGCCCGACAACGACCTCGCCGCGGCCTGGCTGGAAGGCAACCTCGGAGCCACCGACTGGCAGCGCCTGGCCCTGCGCGACGCCGCCATGACGACAAATGCCCAGCTAAACATCTCCGGCGGCCGCACGAACCTGAAATACACCGTATCCGGAGGCTTTATCCTCGACGACGGACTTATGAAGCAGAACTTCAACAACAAGTTCAACCTGCGCTCGCGTCTCGACGTGGAGTTAAGCAAAATAGTCAGCATCGGTACGAACATCTCGATGGTATACTCGAAATCGCAGCGTCCCACCAACAACTTCGTGGACTTCATGCGTTTCCCGCAATGGATTCCGGTCCGCCACAACCAGTTCACATCCGAACTGACCGGCCAGCCCGTCGGAAGTTACGCCCAACCAGCGCACTTCAACACCGGTACCGCAATCTACCCGATCGGCGAAATCGACCCCGAAACCGGAGAACCTGCCTACAAGAAAGCCAACCCTTACAATTCGCAGAATCACAACCCCATATCGGTTATGGAGCGCTCCTCGAACGAGAGCCAGCAATACCAGATGTCGGCAAATGCCTACCTGAACGTGAAAATCACCAAGGACCTCGTATTCCGCACGGCAAACAGCATCACTGCGCGTTACAACACCCGTGAAAGCTACCGCAGCAAGGACGCCACAAAACCCGGGACGCCCAGCGAAGGGTCGTTCCTGAGCACCCTCAACACCAATTGGACGACAGACAACACGCTGACCTACATGAAAAAGACCGGCAACCACGATTTGAACGTCATGGCAGGCGTTTCCGCCGAGCAGGCCAAACAGAAAATCGTCAAGCTGGCGGGAACGGGATTCCCCAACGACTACATCAAGACGCTGAGCGCCGCAACCTCGTTCAAGGTCATCGACGACAACGGTAACAAACTCACCTCGACCGAAAAGATTCCCGCACACAACCTGCTGTCGTTCCTCGGCCGTATCAACTATGCGTTCAAGGACCGCTATCTCGTTTCGGCCGCCATCCGCGCCGACGGCGATTCCTATTTCGGATCGAACAACAAATGGGGTTATTTCCCCTCCGTTTCGGTAGGCTGGCGCGTCAGCGAGGAGAACTTTATGAAGAATGTCCAGGCCATTTCCGCCCTTAAATTGAGAGGCAGTTTCGGCGCAACGGGCGACAACAGTCTCTCGGCCAATGCCACGACCAACCTGCTCTACAGTGCGCTCTATTCGTTCGGCGAGGGAACCGGAACCGCCGTCCCCGGCCTCGCAAACATCAGTTCGCTGATCGGAAATCCCGACCTGGGCTGGGCCAAAATCCAGGAATTCGATTTCGGAGTGGATTTGAGCCTGTTCAAGAACCGCATCAACCTCGTCTTCGACTACTATTATTCGACCACGCGCGACATGCTCTTCCTGCGTACAGCGTCCTCGATCACGGGGCACACCCAGTACTGGACCAACCAGGGCAAAGTGCGCAACAAAGGTATCGAACTGACGCTGGACACTTATAATTTTACCAAGAAGAATTTCACGTGGAACACGTCCGTCAACTTTTCGCTCAACCGCAACCGCCTGCTCGATCTCGGCGGCGAAGCCCGGATGATCAAGGAGGGGTACAGCAAGGAGCGTTACATCAACATCGTGGGCGGCCCGGCCATCCAGTTCTACGGCTACAAAACGGACGGCATCTGGAAAACCCAGGAAGAGTTAGATGCCGGACCCAAATTCTCGACCAACATCGACCGCGTCGGCGGTCTCAAGGTGGTCGACACCTACAAGGATGGCGAACTCAACGACAAGGACATGACCGTTATCGGAAATCCCTATCCCGACTTCACGTGGGGCATCACCAACACGTTCAAGATCTGGAATTTCGACGTGCAGATTCTATTCCAGGGCGTTCATGGCGGCGATGTGATCAACGCCGACGCCACCTACAAGGACATGCAGATCCGCAACGAGAAATACAACATCCGCAAACGCTGGGTAAGCGAACAGCACGTCGGCGACGGCAAAACTCCGACCACCTTCGGCGTGCCCTGGATCAACACCGACTACGACGTGGAAGACGCTTCATACGCCGCGCTGCGCAACGTGACCATCGGATACACGCTACCCCAGAGCGTCTCGAAAAAACTCCACCTCAAGAGCCTCCGCGTCTTCGTAACAGGCAACAACCTGCTGTTCATCATGTCCAAAAGCTACCGGGGCATCAATCCGGAGTACCGCAACACCTCCAGCCCCTACAACGACACGCTTATTTCTGGCTATCAGCGCGGTTCGTTCCCGATGATCATGACGTTCACCGCCGGAATCGACATCAACTTCTAAACTGACGAACGATGAAAAACATTCAAATACTGATAGTAGCCCTTGCGGCCTTCGCACTCGGGGCGTGCAGCGATTTCCTCGACCTCAAGCACGAGTCGAACATCTCCGCCGACAATTTCAACAAAAACGCCGAAGAGCTGTACGCCTCGCTCGTAGGATGCTACAACGGCATGCAGGAAGCCCTTTACCGCGAATGGGCGATGACGGAGCTCCGTTCGGACAACACGCGTATCTACGCACGTACGTCGACTACGGCGATCTTCGACGTGATACGCCAGCTCGACCTGTCCACCATCCAGCCCATCAACTACCTCGTGGACGAATACTGGGCAGGCAATTACCACAACATCGAACGCTGCAACACGGTCATCCGCGACTTCGCGGTCGTCGACGACCCCGACCTGCGCGCGCAGTACAAGGCAGAAGCAATGTTCATCCGTTCCTACCACTATTTCAACCTCGTACGGCTGTTCGGCGGCGTGTTCCTCGTCACCAAGCCCATCACGGCCAACGAAGCCCGCTACATGCAGCGGTCCAATCCCGAGGCCATTTACGACCTGATAATGAACGACCTGAAGGAGATCGTCGAAAACGACATGCTGCCCGACGTGCGCAGCGGCGAAGAGCTTGGCCGCATCACCCTGCCGGCCGCCAAAGCGCTGCTCGCCAAAGTTTACATGACCCGCTACCCGGTGGGTTCCGACGAATACGCCAAAGCCAAACCGTTGCTCGAAGAGGTCATCACCGCCGCAGGCAATCCGCAGTCGGCATCCGATCTGGTCCCCTTCGCCGATATTTTCGACATCACGAACGAGATGAACAAGGAGATCATCTTCGCGATACGCTACAAGGCGGGCAACCTCGGTATCGGATCGCCGTTCGGCAACGAATTTGCCCCGGCAAACAGCGGGACCAACGTCATAAACGGCTCCGGAAGATCGTACAACTACCCGTCCACAAGCATAATAAACGCATTCGATGCCAATCCGAACGACAAGCGCAAGGATGTTTCGCTCGCCGAAAAGTACTACAACGCACAGAGCAACACATGGGTCGACGACGACGAAACCACACAGTGCCGTTTCGTAAAGAAATACCTCTCTCCCGTCGAGACCGTCAATGACGGCGAAAGCGACTGGCCCGTGATCCGCCTGGCCGACGTACTGCTGCTCTACGCCGAAGTGACCAACGAACTGGAAGGCCCTACGGCCGAAGCCGTGAAATACGTGGACATGATCCGCGAAAGAGCCGGTCTGGAACCGCTCGAAGCCGGCAAGAAAGCCAATTCATACTATTTCCGCACGGCGATCCGCAACGAGCGCCGCCTGGAACTGGCCTTCGAAAACCAGCGCTGGTTCGACCTGCTCCGCTGGGGAATCGCCGTGCAGCGCATCACCGAGTATTACAATCAGGAGTATATATACACCAACCTGCCCAACAGCTACAAGCCCACGATTGTCGAGTGGCAGACCGTACTGCCCATTCCGCTGAATGTCATGAACATCAACCCGGAACTGACCCAGAATTACGGATATTAAAAGAGACCCAACATGAAAAAGATATTTGCTTATCTGTGCATGCTGACGGGGACAACGCTCCTGGCGGCATCCTGCAACGAAGAACTTCGGATCGACAGTTACAGCCAGCCAGATCCGGTCATCAACTCGTTCAGCCCCTCGTCCGGCACTGTCGGAACGCTGATCACGGTCAAGGGAGAGGGTCTGGGCAGCATCCGGTCCGCCAAAATCAACGGCGGCGAAGTTGCAGTCAAACACATGATTTCAGGGAATGAAATAGTCCTCCAGACCACCTCGGCGGGAAGCACGGGCGTCATCACGCTCGAAAACGCGGACTGCGCCGTACAAAGTACCGAAAAATTCACCTACACCTATCCCACGCCCTCCATTACAACCTATCCGCCAACCTATACCGTCGGTGAACTGGTCGTCTTTTTCGGTTCCGGACTCGATGCCATACAGAGCGTGAAATTCAACACGACAGAGACGCCGATCACCGAAAAAAGCCCGACGGAACTCATCGTGAAAATTCCGGACCTTCGCGAATCCACCGCCGACATCACGTTCGCCTACTACGACGGCTCGTCCGAAGTCACGTTTCAAAAGAACGGCGTCCACATCGTGCGTCTGATTCCGCAGGTGACGTCGCTCTCTCCGGCAACCGGCATCGTCACCGGCAGCGAAGTCACGGCGGAGGGAATGTTCCTGCATCTGGTCGAGAAAGTCACGATTGGCGACGTCGAAGCCCGTATCACCGGACAGCCCGAAAACGGACAGTCGCTGACCTTCCGGGTGGCCGACGATCCTTCATTCACGGACGGAAACAACACGAGGAAACTCCGATTCTTCTCGCTGAACGGCACCGAAATACTCGACGTAGACGACAACTTCACATTCTTCGTCCCCTCGTTCTACACTTGGAAAAATGCCAACCTCAACGCACATTCGACGTCGAAGCTCAACCACTTCTTCTGCCTCGACACCGGAGACACCTATGCCGCGGCCGATTTCGCGACGAGTGTAGATCCGCTGACCATGAGTCTGAGCGGAGCGGTTTGCAGCGCCAAGAACCAGCTCGCCGCATCCGTAACCGCAGCGCAGTATTATGCGGTAAAGCCCTATATCTTCTTTGCATACCTCGGTTCGGGATGCTACTTCTACGGACCTGCGAACAACAACCGCATCTCCAACTTCAAGAATTCCAGCCCGGACCTCTCGGCCAGCATCTACGGAACGCCGATCATCCTCTACCGCACGCTCTGCGAGATGAATCCGGCCGAAAAAGCCATCATCGACAAAATCAAGGGAGGGACGTTCTCAAGCAGCGACTTCACGCCCGCATTGCTCGACGACATCGACCTGACGAAAACGGGAGCCGCGAGCGAAGACGGCTGGTCGAACATTCCCAACGGCGAATTCGGAGCGTTCAAGGCCGCCTCGGCGACCAACCATCGTCCCTGGGCCCCGACGCTCACGAGCGCGACCGAGACGGTGGATATAAATCCCGGCACGGTGGTCCTCGTCATGTATTTCAAACCCAACTGGGAAACGTTCAAAGCGGACCCGGAAAACATCTGTAAGTTCGGGTTCATCCATATCACCAAACTGGTGCAGGATAAAACCGTCGAGAGCGGACGGCAGAACAACGCCACCTTCGACGTCTACTGGCAGCGCACTCCGGTCACCGATACAACCGCTGCGAAATGAAAACCCGGGTTTGGTTAATGAGCCTGATGCTTGTCGGGTCTGCGTCGTGTGCAAACACGGCGCAGGCCGATGAGCCGGGCAACGGACCGCATAAAAAGACGCATACGATCGCATGGAGCCAGGAGGCTTTCGACGAAGCCGGAATAAAACCCGGAGACATCGTTGTCATCCGCAGCGGCACGTACCGGGACCTGCCGGTAAAGATCGACATCGACGCAACAGCGGAAAGGCCCGTCCTGATCCGCGCCGAGAAACCCGGCAGCGTCGTGCTCACAGGCATGTCATCGTTATCGATAGGCGGTTCCGACATCACGGTTTCAGGACTCTATTTCAAGGACTGCGATGTCGCTGCCGGCGACGCGGTATTCAACTTCCGGACCTCGGCGAAAAAACATGCCGTCCGCTCGCGGCTCGACGACTGCATCTTCAGCGGCTCGGGACTTGCCGAAAATAAGGACAAGGACATAAAGTGGGTGTCGGTCTACGGCCACGACAACGAAGTGACCCGCTGCTCGTTCATCGACAAAAAGATTCTCGGCTCGCTTCTGGTCGTATGGATAGACCCGCAGGTCATTCCCAACCACCGCATCCGCGGCAATTATTTCACCCACCCTTTCTCGCTTCAGAAAAACGGCTCGGCAATCAACGGTCAGGAGATGATCCGTATCGGCACGAGCGCCGTTTCGATGTCCGAAGGACGGTGCGAAATCTGCGACAACTATTTCTTCCGATGCAACGGCGAGGTCGAAATCATCTCGAACAAATCGTGTGCGAACACCTACCGCAACAATGTGTTCGACAGTTGCGAAGGCACGCTGACACTCCGGCACGGGAACGACTGCACGGTCGACGGAAACTACTTCTTCGGACGCGGTGCTCCCAACACGGGCGGCGTACGGATCATCGGCGAACGCCATCGGGTGTTCAACAACTATTTCGAAGGGCTGGCCGGAAACAGCCAACGGTCGGCAATCTCTCTCGTGCGCGGCGTCGAGAACTCCGAACTGTTCGAGTATTTCCAGGTGAAAGATGCCCAGGTGGCTTTCAACACGATCGTCAACTGCAAAAGCGGCATCACGGCCAACATCGGAAACAGCGCCAGCACCATGCCCGTCACAGACAGCCGCGTCACGGGCAACCTGATCGTAAACAACGCCGCAGGAACACCCCCCGAAGGCGTCACGGTAATCACCGCATACGGTCCCGGGATCGTATGGGAAGCCAATCATTTCCACGGCGTGACAGTCTCCGGTCTCACGGGAGGAGGAGTCGACGACACGGGGCGTTTCGACCTGATCCTCGACGGAGGGCTTTATCTGCTGCCCGCGGACAAGGCGGCCCTCTACGGCAAAATCCGGGGGTTCGCCTACGTCGCCACGGACATCCGGGGCATCGCGCGCCCACAGGCCAAAACGCCCGGCGCAAACGAACCCGTCGGAGAGTGCACCCGCACCATGCCCTCCCCGGCGACCACAGGAGCAACATGGCAACCAACTTTATAGTATGAAAATGAAAAGCAAACAGATCGTCACAATCCTGTCGGCACTGATTTTTCTATGGGCGACGAATCCCGAGGTCCGGGCGGCAAACATCCGCACGACCCCGGAAAAAGCGGCGACAGCCGTTCGGAAAGCGGCCCCGGGAGACTCTATAATCATCACCAACGGCACATATGCCAACATCCGGCTGGCCCTGCAGGGTGACGGCGAGCAAGGCAAGCCGATCGTCATAACGGCCGAAACCCCCGGGAAAGTCATCTTCGAAGGGGAATCGAACCTGCGGATCGCCGGTAAATGGCTGGTGGTGTCGGGGTTCTGGTTCCGCAACGGCTGCTCGCCCACGGGAACCGTCATAGAATACCGACAGGGCACGCGCCACGCCACCGACTGCCGCGTCACAGAGTGCGCGATCGAGGCGTTCAACCCCGAGAGCCGCCAGACCAAAGGCAACTGGGTGCAGTTTTACGGACACCGCAACCGGCTCGACCACTGTTCGATCGTGGGGAAGCTGAACGAAGGCGTAACCGTCACCGCCGTCCTCAACGGTTCCGACAACCAGCATCACCGCATTGACAACAACTACTTCGGGCCACGGCCCGTATACGGGTCCAACGGTGCGGAGACGATCCGCACGGGAAATTCGTTCACGTCGACCACGCCCTCGTTCATCGTCATCGAGGACAATTACTTCGACCGTTGCAGCGGCGAAGTGGAGATCCTTTCGATCAAATCGGCCGACAACACGATCCGCCGCAATACGTTCTTCGAGTGCGAGGGCGGCATCGCCCTGCGGCACGGCGACCGCAACACGGTGGAATCGAACGTAATGATCGGCAACGGCAAGCCCAACACGGGCGGCATCCGCATCATCAACAAAGGCCACAAGATCCGCAACAACTACCTCCGCGGGCTGGCCGGCCGACGGGCTTTCGCACCGCTGGCCATCATGAACGGAGTTCCGAATTCGCCCGAATACCGTTACCATCAGGTGACCGACACGGAAGTGTCGAACAACACGCTGGACAGCTGCGGTGAAATTCTTTTCTGCCTCGGCAGGGATTTCGAACGTACGGAAACGCCCCGGCGCGTGACCTTCAGCGGCAATCTGATCACTGAACCCTGCGGCACGGCGCTTTATACCGCCTTCGACGACATTTCGGGAATCCGGTTCGCAGATAACAAAGTCACCGACGGGACCGGAATGAAGCTGCCGGACGGATTCGTCCCGGCAAAAAGCATCGAACGCACCGTCGAAGGAGCGGCTTACGACAACGCCCCGGCGCCCAAACGGAAAGCATCCGACCTGCGCGACCTGACCGGAAACCCCTTCCGCACGCAAGGGTCCCCAGGGTCCATAGACCGCGCCAACGCATCCAGGCCCGTAACCGCAGCCGCCAAAGACAAGGTCGGAGCGAAGTGGTTCTCCTACACCGAGCCCAACCCCCACAAACTCTCGGGCCGGATCATAGAGGTAATACCCGGCCAAAACACCCTGCTCCGGGCCGTCGCCCTTTCACAATCGGGTGATGTGCTCCGGCTTACGGCCCCGGGCGAATACTGGAACGACGCTTCGGTCGTCATTCCCCATTTCCTGCGTATCGAAGCAGCCGGAAAGCCCCAGGACAAACCCGTGCTGCGCTACAACGGCCGCGGCAACGAACCGATCATCACGATCGGCAACGGCGGTCGCCTCGATCTGTCGGGCGTGGCTTTCAACGGCATTCCCGAAGAGCAGCTGCACGATCCGAAGGGATTCATCGGCACGGCCGCTACCATGATCGAAGATTATACGCTCAACGTCTCCGACTGTGACTTCAGCCGCTTCAACCGCTCGGGTACGTATGCCATATCGTGCAGCAGGGGCACATTCGCCCAACGCATCACCATCCGCAACTGCCGGTTCTTCGACCTGCCGTGGGATGCGATCGTGCTGACGCGGGAAACCGACTTCTACGGCCGCTACAACGTCGAGAATCTCGAAGTCACGAACTGCCTCTTCGCCAACATCGGGGGCCGCGGCATCGACCTCTCGCGGCTCGGCTATGACGAGAGTACCGCAGGTCCGAACGCCCGTATCAGCCACTGTACATTCTACAACGTATTCAACCGTGAACAAGGGAGCGTGATCGACCTCACAGGCGTACAGAAAGCTTCGGTCACCGACTGCACATTCGAGAAGAGCGGGCAGGGCGGAGCCAGCATCCGGTTCAACGAGATGCGCTGGGATGAAATCGAAGTCTCGCACTGCAATCTCTACGAAGCGGGACTCATCGCCTCGTTCTGGAACACCTGCGTGAAAGGAGACATGCTCCAGACGAAACCCGTCTACGCGGACCCTGCAAACAACGACTTCCGCCAGTCGCCCGCTTCGCCCCTTGCGAACAAGGCGACGGACGGAAAGAATATCGGAATAAATTAACCAGACAATTCCAACCATGAACAAATTCATCACGCTACTCATCCTCTGCCTCTCGTTTCTGACCGCATCGGGAACGGAAACCTCCCGTCCGCGGCTGCTGCTGACCAAAGAGGGCGTCCGGGAGATCAAGGCCCAACTGGGGCGCAACCCGCTCACCGACGCCGCCTTCGCAAAAGCGAAGGCCGTCGCCGATGCGGCTGTCGCAGGTCCGGTAGAAGTCCCCGTCCCGCAAGACGTGGGCGGCGGCTACACCCACGAAAAGCACAAGCAGAATTATACCGACATGTATAATGCCGGAGTTGTTTACCAAATCACGGGCGATAAAAAATACGCAGACTTCGTGCGGCGCATGCTGCTCGCCTATGCGGAAATCTACCCTTCGCTCCCGGTACATCCGGCCCGGTTCACCAAAACCCCGGGAAAGATTTTCTACCAGATACTCAACGAGGCGGTATGGCTCACATTCACAGCAAACGCCTATGACTGCGTCTATGAATACATCCCCGCCGCCGAACGCCGGCGAATCGAGGACAACCTGTTCCGCCCGGTGGTCGAGTTCATGGAAAACGGCACGCCGGCCAACAACACGGCATTCAACTCCATGCACAATTTCGGGACGTGGATGACCGCAGGAACCGGTATGATCGGCTACGTCATGGACGACCGGGAGATGGTCGACAAGGCGCTCAAAGGCTCGACCAAAGACGGCAAAACAGGTTTCCTGCCCCAGCTCGACGCTCTTTTTTCACCCGAAGGCTACTACGATGAAGGACCCGGATACCAGCGTTACGCCATTTATCCGTTCATAACGCTGGCCGAGTGCATAAACAACAATCAGCCGGAATTGCATATCTTCGATTACCGCGGCGGCATTCTCCGGAAAGCGGTGAACACCCTGCTCCAATGCACCTACGAAGGCGACATCTTTCTGATGAACGACGCCATCGCCAAGGACATCCGCACCTACGAAATCCTTTTCAGCACCAACATCGCCTACAAAGCCGCTCCGAAGGAAAAGGGCATGCTGGGCATGGTGCAACAGCAGGGAATCGTCACGCTGACCGATGCCGGCGCGACGGCGGCCAAAGCGATTGCCAAAGGCGAGGCAAAACCGTTCGCATTCCGCTCCGAAGTCATCAAAGCCGGTCCCGACGGCAACGACGGCGGACTGGCGATCATCCGGGGCAACGACGCAAACAACTCCTGCGTGACGCTCAAGGCCACGACACACGGCGGCGGACACGGCCATTTCGACCGGCTGTCGACTATTTTCTTCGCCAACGGAACGACGATCGTTCCCGATTACGGTTCGGCGCGCTTCATCAACGTCGTGGCGAAAGCCAAAGGCGGATACGCCCCCGAAAACAAGTCATTCGCACAGCTTTCGATCGCCCACAACACCGTCGTCGCAGATTCGACGACCCATTTCCGCGGCGTCGGGCGCGACGCGCTGAAGGCCGGCGCAAAGATCAATTTCAGCGACTTCGCCGACCCTGCGTTCCAGATCGTTTCGGCTACGGAAAACAACGCTTACAAAGGCGTTTCGATGAACCGTTCGGTAGCCCTCGTCCGCAACGAAGCGTTGGAATACGCTTTCGTACTCGACATCTTCCGCCTCACGGCCGACAGGGAGCATGTCTACGATCTGCCCTATTATTACAACGGCCATTTCATGTCATCGAACTTCGCATATGACAAAAATGCCGCCCGGCTCGAGCCCATGGGGCGCCGCAACGGCTACCAGCACCTCTGGAAAGAAGCCACAGGATCTCCGGAAGGCAGTTTCATGCAGTTGTGCTGGCTTGAGAACAAGCGGTTCTATACGTTGAGCACCGCCGTGAGCACCCCATGCACGCCCTACCTGATCAAGACCGGGGCCAACGACCCCGATTATAACCTCGTGACACGCAACGGCGTGCTGCTGCGCACCTCCTCCCCCGTAGCGAACCATACCTACGTCTCGGTGATCGAACCGCACGGCAGCTATGACCTCGTGACAGAAACCACCCGAAACGCCGAGTCGGAAATCGAAGAATTGACGATCCTGCACGACGCGGACGACTACACATTCGTCCGGATTACGACCAGGCAAGGCAAACACCTTCTCATCGCCGTAGTGAACAGCGGCTACGACACGAAACGCAGACACACTTTCCTGCTGGGACCGAAACGGTTCGAGTGGACGGGCAATTACGCCTTATTCAACAAATAAAGCTATGAAAATCACCAGATCAATTCTGCTTACGACCGTATTCGGACTACTGTGCTGCTCCGTCGACAAGACGGGCGACGATCCCGCACCGGCGCCTCCCGCCCCTACGGACGGACGCTATCCGGTCGTGAAATCCGACTGCCTGCCTGCACGGCAGCCAACCGGCGACATGATCCCCGACTTCAGCCGCGTGGGCTATCGCTGGGGCGATGCCGAAATTCCGACAGTCGCCGTCGTCGCAACCCTGACGCCACCGGCCGGCGGTGCAGATGCCACGACCCTGATCCAGTCGGCGATCGACAAAGCCGGCGCCGGCGCAATCGTACTTAAAAAAGGTGTCTACAACATTTCCGGGACAATCCGCATCGGCAAAAGCGGAATCGTCCTGCGCGGGGAGGGCGATACGGAAACCGACGGCACGGTGCTCGTAGCCACAGGCGCGGTGCAGCGCGATCTGATCGTCATCAGCGGCACGGGTCCGCGCAGCGTGGAAGACAACACGGCGGCTTACGACATCAAGGACGACTACATCCCGGCCGGGCAGTTCTGGGTGCGCAGTCCCCAGGCCGCTGCATTCAAGAAGGGTGACAATGTCGTCATTTACCGGCCTTCGACACAGGAGTGGATTACGGATATGAAAATGGACCAGATTCCCCAGCGGGCGGACGGTCTTCCGATCACACAGTGGCAGGCGGGCAAGTTCGACACCTACGCCGAACGCGTCGTGACTCTCGTTTCGGGCGATACGATACACTTCGAAAATCCCGTGGCGATGAGCCTCGACCGAAAATACGGCGGTGGCCGGATTCTGAAATACAGTTATCCGAACCGCATCGAAGAGTGCGGCATCGAGCACATGTACCTCAAGTCGGAGTACACGGGACCGGAGGATGAGAACCACGGATGGAATGCCGTTGCCGTAAAAGTGGCGGCCCACTGCTGGGTGCGCAACGTCACGAGCCGCCATTTCGGCATGGGGCTGGTTACGATGGACAACGGGGCCAAAAACATCAGCGTCCTGAACTGCACCTGTCTCGACCCGGTTTCGAAGATCGCCGGCAGCCGCCGTTTCTCATTCCACATCAGTCAGGGACAGCTGTGTCTGGTCAAGGGATGTCGTTCGGACAACGCACGGCACGACTTCGCCACAGGAGCGCTCAACTGCGGACCGAACGTCTTTACGAACTGTACCGCATCCCGCACGCACGCCGACATCGGCCCTCACCAGCGGTGGAATACCGCAACGCTTTACGACAATGTCACGAGCGACGGCGAAATCTGCATCCAGGACCGCAGCAACTACGGTTCGGGGCATGGCTGGGCCGGAGGCAACAACGTGCTGTGGAACTGCACGGGAAGCACGGTGATCGTGCAAAGCCCGTGGGTTTCGGCCTATAACTACTCCGTAGGCACGATCGGCAACAAAAGCCCCGGCAAATTCACCAATCCCCGCCGTCCCGACGGCATATGGCTCTCGCAGGGCCGCAAAGCCTCGCCCTCCTACCTTTACGAAGCCCAGCTGGCCCTGCGGAAGAAAACCTGGCCGGGCGGCGTGATGGACATCCGATAAATCCCTCAAAAAAAACAAACCTATGAAGAAGATCAAATTCCTGATTTTAGCGGTTCTCGGAACGGCCCTGGCGTCGGGAGCGAAAGCCGGCATCATCGAAGTGGAGTCGGGCGGAGACATCAAGGCCGCGCTCCGGAAAGCCTCGGAAGCGGATACCGTCCTTCTGAAAGCCGGAGAATACACCCTGCCGAGTCAGATCGAGCAGACAAAGGACATCGTCCTTATGGGTGAAAGCGGGAAGATGCCAGTGGTCAACTTCACCAATTTCGTCCTGGGAACCGGAGCGGACAAGCTCGTGCTCGAAGGGCTTCACATTATCTACAACCGGAAATATCTGGTCTACAACGCCAGCGAAAAAGACGTGGAGATCGACCTCATCGCCATACGCAACTGTATCGTGAATCTGAACGGAGAAAACGGAGCAAGCCTCATACTGAACCGTTCCACAGGGGCAAAAAACCGTATCGGCCGCATCGAGATCGACAACAGCATCGTCTACAACGGACAGGCTCCGTCGCACGGCGTGGTGAACGTCGGCAAGGAATCGACCGCACAAGTCGGCTCAATCCGCCTTACAAACAGCACCTTCGCCGACTTCGTGCGCGGAGTGATCATCGTGAGCGCACGCATGGACGATCTCAAAATCGGGGTGGATGCCTGCACGTTCTACAACGTCAACACCTCCGAAAACAGCGCAGGGGTGTTCCACGCCAATCTGGGTAACACGGAAATAGAGATTACGCGGAGCATTTTCTGCATCCCGGGGGCATCGCCGAAATTCATCGACGCCGGTGCGGGCGGCATCGTCAAAGTCACCGACTCCTATCGCGTCAAAATGCAGCCCAGAATACGCAACCCCTACGGCCTGCAAACAACCGGAGGCAACGCCCGATCGGTCTTCGCATCGCCGGCCGACGACCCGCTGGACGGATGCACGAGTTACCGTATCGTCGACGGGGCGTTATCCGGCAAAAAGCTCGGCGATCCGCGCTGGGAATAAAAGATTCAGTCCGGCGTCAGGGAAAGAGCATGGCGGAACAGCCTGTCCGGTTCATCCGCAGCAGGTCTCATCATACGGAATCGGAAGCCGCCGGAATTACGGTGTTATTTCGGTTTATTTCGTATAGTTTCGCATATTTTCGTATCTTTGGACGCAGAAACCGTTTAAAGCGTATGAAAAAACTACTGATCCCCCTGATTGCCGCCTTTGCCGCGAACACCGTATCGGCCGCCGCGCCGCAGCAGGTCATCGACATCAGCACCGACAAGGTCTCGATGGTGCTCACCGCCGCCCCCGGAGGCGAAGTTTATTTCCGCCACTTCGGCGGACGCATCGACGACCCGGCGCCGCTGGCCGACTACAAGAGCAACCGCCGCAGTGACCACGGAACCGAGGACCTGGCCTATCCCGCGACGGGAGGCCGCAACTTCCGCGAACCCGCCCTGCGCGTCACCCATGCCGACGGCGACATGAACACCGAACTGCGCTACGTGTCGCACGCCTCGAAACAGCTCTCCGACAAGAACGTGACGGAGACCGTCGTGAAGATGACCGACTGCTGCCAGGCGCTCGACGTGGAACTGGTCTTCACGGCCTACGCCCGCGAGAACGTCATCACCACGCACGCCGTGATCCGCAACCGCGAGAAGGGTCCCGTCACGCTGCACAGCTTCTACTCCTCGTCGCTCCCGCTGAAGGCCGACAAATACCTCCTGACGCACCTCTACGGGGCCTGGGCGCGTGAAGCGCAGGTCGACCACACGCTGCTGACCCACGGATCGAAAAGCATCGAGTCGACGCGCGAGGTGCGCACGACCCACACCGAAAACCCGGCGTTCCTGCTCACGCTGAACAGCGATTCGTTCAGCGAGACCTGCGGCGAAGTCATCGCCGGAGCGCTGGCCTGGAGCGGCAACTTCCGCCTCAACTTCGAGGTCGACGAATTCGACGTGCTGACCGTCCTGGCCGGCGCCAACCCCAACGCCTCGGAGTACAGGCTCCGCCCGGGCGAGACGTTCACCACGCCCGAAATGATCTACACCCACTCGTTCTGCGGCGCGGGCGGCGCCTCGCGCAACCTCCACGACTGGGCGCGCAACTACGGCATCTACCACGGCCACGAGGTCGTCCCCACGCTGCTCAACAGCTGGGAAGGCGCCTACTTCAAGTTCGACGCCAAGGTCCTGAAACAGATGATCGACGACGCGGCCTCGATGGGATTGGAAATGTTCGTCCTCGACGACGGCTGGTTCGGCAACAAATACCCGCGCAACAACTCCAACGCCGGATTGGGCGACTGGCAGGTGAACGCCGCGAAACTCCCCGAAGGCATCGACCACATCGCCTCCTACGCCCACTCGAAGGGACTGAAGTTCGGCATCTGGATCGAACCGGAGATGGTCAACCCCAAGAGCGAGCTGGCCGAGAAGCACCCCGACTGGATCGTCCGTCCGCCGAAGCGCGAAGCGCCCACGACCCGCAACCAGTGGCTGCTCGACCTCACGAACCCCAAGGTGCAGGACTTCGTGTTCGGAGTCTTCGACAACACGATGAAACTCTCGGACAAGATCGACTACATCAAGTGGGACGCCAACCGCAACGCCAACAACGTGGGTTCGGCCTACCTCCCGGCCGACGAGCAGTCGCGCTTCTGGATCGACTACGCGCAGGGCTTCTACAAGGTGATGGAACGCATCCGCGCCAAATACCCCGACGTGCTGATCCAGGCCTGCGCCTCGGGCGGCGGCCGCGTGGAGTACGGCGCCCTGAAGTATTTCGACGAAGTGTGGACGAGCGACAACACCGAGGCGCTTTCGCGCGCCCGCATCCAGTACGGCACGAGCCTTTTCTACCCCGCCGTCGTGATGGGTTCGCACGTCTCGGCCACGCCCAACCACCAGACGGGCAACATCACGCCCATCAAGTTCCGCTTCGACATGGCCTGCGCCGGACGCCTCGGCATGGAGCTTCAGCCCAGGCAGATGACCGACGAGGAGCGGCAGTTCGCCCGCCGGGCCATCGCCAGCTACAAGGAGTACCGCGACATCGTGATGCAGGGCGACCTCTACCGCATCGGCACGCCCTATGACAAGAGCGGCTGCTACGGCCTGATGTACGTTTCGAAGGACCGGAAGCAGGCCGTGCTGTTCACGTACAGCCTCCGGTACCAGGGCCGCTCGCTGATCCCGAAATTCCGCTTGCAGGGCCTCGACCCGAAGACGGGCTACACCATCCGCGAACTGAACGTCGACAAATCGCGCAACTGGTTCGACGGCAAAACCTTCAGCGGCGAGATGCTCTCGAACGCCGGCATCAACCCCTCGATGCCGAAGATTTACGACAGCGGCGTATTCCTGCTCACGGCGGAATAGAAGCTGCTCCGTCGCGAAAGCCACCCCGGGATTTGCCGCCGGGGTGGCTTTTTCCTATCTTTGCCGAAGAACATTTTTCCGAACATGATCGAACAAATCATATCCCGACGACTGCAAATTCCGCTGCACCAGGTGCAGGGGACCGTGTGTCTGCTCCGCGAAGGGGCGACGATCCCCTTTATCAGCCGCTACCGCAAGGAAGCGACCGGCTCGCTCGACGAGGTGCAGGTCGCCTCCGTCAAGGAGTGGCTCGACCGGCTCACCGAACTCGAAACCCGCAAGCAGACGGTGCTCACGACCATCGAGGGGCAGGGCAGGCTGACCCCGGAACTCCGCCGGCGCATCGCGGAGTGCTGGGATGCGGTGGAGCTGGAGGACATTTACCTGCCCTACAAACCCAAACGCCGCACGCGGGCCACCGTGGCGCGCGAACGGGGCCTGGAGCCGCTGGCCGAAATCATCCTGGCGCAGCAGTCCCGCAACGTCGTGCAGCAGGCCCGGCGGTTCGTTTCGGCCGAAGTGCCGACCCCGGAGGAGGCCCTCGCCGGGGCGTGCGACATCGTCGCCGAACGTATCTCGGAAGACGAGCGCGCCCGCAACACGCTGCGCCGCACGTTCGCCCGCGAAGGCATCGTCCATTCGAAACTCGTCAAAGGCAAAGAGACGGAAGGGGCGAAATACGCCGACTATTTCGACGCCGAGACGCCCCTGCGCAGCATCTCGTCGCACCGCTTCCTGGCCATGCGCCGCGGCGAGGAGGAGGGCATCCTGAAAATCGCGGTCGACGTGGATGCCGAACATTGCATCGAAAGTCTCCGCCGGCTGTTCGTACGGCCCGGCTCGGCGACGCGCGAATGGATGGAAGCGGCCGTGGCCGACGCGTTCAAACGCCTGATACGCCCCTCGATCGAGACCGAACAGCTCGCGGCGGCCAAGGAGAAGGCCGACGACGAGGCGATCCGGGTTTTCGCCGAGAACCTGCGCCAACTGCTGCTCTCCTCGCCGCTGGGGCAGAAGCGCGTCGTGGCCATCGACCCGGGATTCCGCACGGGATGCAAGGTCGTGGCGCTCGACGCGCAGGGCAACCTGCTGCACAACACGACCGTCTACCCCCATCCGCCTCAGGGCCGGGCGGCCGAAGCGGCCGAGACGCTGAAATCGCTGGCCGCCAGGCACAAGGCCGAGGCATTCGCCATCGGGGACGGCACGGCGGGCCGCGAGACCGAACAGCTGGTCCGCGGACTGGGGCTGGACGGCGTGGAGGTATTCATGGTGAGCGAGGACGGCGCGTCGGTCTACTCGGCGTCGGCCGCGGCGCGCGAGGAGTTCCCGGACTACGACGTGACGGTGCGCGGGGCCGTGAGCATCGGACGCCGCCTGATCGACCCGCTCTCGGAGTTGGTCAAGATCGACCCCAAGTCGATCGGCGTGGGGCAGTACCAGCACAGCGTCGACCCGGCGAAGCTCAAGGCGCGGCTCCGGACGGTCGTCGAAAGCTGCGTCAACCGCGTCGGCGTCAATATCAACACCGCCTCGAAACACATCCTGACCTACATATCGGGGCTGGGACCCGTGCTGGCGCAAAACATAGTAGCCTACCGTGCGGCGAACGGGGAGTTCAAAAGCCGCAGGGCGCTGCTCAAAGTGCCGCGGCTGGGAGCCAAGGCTTTCGAGCAGGCGGCCGGGTTCCTGCGGGTCGTTGGAGGCGCGAATCCGCTGGACAACAGCGCCGTGCACCCGGAATCGTACGCCGTCGTCGAGCGGATGGCCGCCGACGCGGGCGTGACGGTCGAACGCCTGCTGGCCGACAAACAGCTGCGCAGCGGTCTCAAGGCCGAACGATACGTGAGCGGAGAAACGGGGCTGCCGACCGTGACGGACATACTCGAGGCGCTCGACAAACGGGGGCTTGACCCGCGCGAGCAGTTGCAGGTCTTCGCATTCGACCCCAACGTGCACACGATCGGCGACCTGCGCGAGGGAATGCTCCTGCCGGGCATCGTCACCAACATCACGGCCTTCGGGGCCTTCGTCGACATCGGCGTCAAACAGGACGGGCTGGTGCACATCTCGCAGCTGGCCGACCGCTACGTGGCTTCGCCGGCCGACGTGGTGCATCTGGGACAGCACGTCGAAGTGCGGGTGACAGGCGTGGACACCGTTCGCGGACGCATTGCGCTCTCGATGCGCCGCGAAGCATAAAAGACCGGATCAAGCGAGGCCCTGCAACGGCCATCCTGGTCGAAAAATGGCCTTTTAAGGTCGAATATTGTCCGCCCGGTCCGTAAAACATCGCTACCTTTGGGTATTCAAACCATTAACCCATTTGTCCGATGAGAAAAAACAACCTGTTCATTACCTCGTCGTGCCTGCCGGGAGCACTGGCCTCTTGCTACGGGGCCTTCGGAAAAAACCCGCGGCCCAATGTCATCCTGATCCTCGCCGACGACATGGGAATCGGGGACGTGAGAGGGCTTAACCCCGATTCACAGATCGACACCCCCTGGCTCGACGAAATGTGCAACCGCGGCATCGCGTTCACCGATGCGCACGCCTCGTCCGCACTCTCCACTCCCTCGCGCTACTCGATCCTCACCGGCCGCTACAACTGGCGTTCGACGAAAAAAGGCGGCGTGCTCGGCGTCATGTCGCCCCCGATGATCGCAACGGGCCGCAACACCATCGCCGACATGTTCCGAGCCTGCGACTACACGACGGCGGCCATCGGCAAATGGCATCTGGGGTGGGATTGGACATACAATGAAGGCAAGGCGAAAACCGTCGACAACATCGACTTCACGAAGCGCGTGGCCAACGGTCCCACCGATCGGGGATTCGACTATTTCTACGGGCTGACCTCGCCGTCCGGACCTCCGCACCTCTACATGGTCAACGACATGGCGGAGAAACAGCCGAACACGAGATTCGAAGAATCAGGCGGCGGACTGTATAAAATCAAGGGCGGCATCGGCCACAGCGACTGGAGCGCCGACGGCATGCAGCCCCATCTGGCGGACAAGATGCTCGAATACCTCGACGAAAACAAGGATTCCGACAAGCCGTTCTTCCTCTACATGGCGCTGACGGCTCCCCACATCCCGCTTTTCCCGAGCAAGGAGTTCAAGGGCAAATCCAAGATCGGCGACTACGGCGACCTGGTGATGATGATAGACGACATCGTCGGCAGGGTCAATCGAAAGCTGAAGGAGATCGGCAAATACGACAACACGATCGTCATGTTCGCCGCCGACAACGGCTGCGCCGGTTACATCAACATGGACAGGATAAACCGGAAAGGGCACTATCCGTCCTATATTTACCGGGGCTACAAGTCGCACGGCTGGGAAGGCGGCCACCGCATTCCCTTCATCCTGTCGTGGGGCGACCGGTACGGACACGTGACCGATAATTCGCTCGTCTCGCTGACCGATCTGTACGCCACGTTCGCCGACATGCTCGGCTACCGGATGGCCGACGACGAGGCCGAAGACAGTTTCAGCTTCTGGCCGATACTCGACGGCTCGGGCAACTCCGCCCGGACCGACCTGATCGCCACGTCGGGAGCCGGCTATTTCACCTACCGGACACCGCAGTACAAGCTGATATTCAACGCAGGAAACGGTTCCGGCGAAGAGTACAGGATCGACGGACAGCCCCCGCTGCAATTCTACGACATGGTCAACGATCCCGAAGAGAAGGTCAACCAGATAAACAATCCGGAATACGCCGGCCGGATCAGGGAGATGGCCGCCCGGGTGAAGAAGTACATCGAGGACGGCCGATCGACGCCCGGAGCCAAAGCGGCCAACGACGGCGGCAATTCCTGGAAACAGATCACCGACATAATGAGCGGCCTGTACGCCGGGAACAGGTAAGGGCGAAACTGCGTCGAAGGATGCCGGAACCGCCGTCCGGCTCCGATCAAAAAACCTCCGCATTCCGAAATCGGAATACGGAGGTTTTCAATTGGCGGCAACGGGCTGGCGCGGGACATGCTCGAAGATACCGACGAGCAGGCTGACGCCTTGTTATTGCTGAATTACAAGCGATAACGAAACAACCGAGGCTGATAAGGGCCCTGACAAAGAAAAAGTCCTTGGAAGCTAATAACTTCCGAGGACTTTCTTGGTGGAAAATTGCCGTCCGGCATTGCTCTCGCGCCATTTCCGCGCACGCCGTCCGGCGACTTTCCGGCAGCATTCGCTGCTTCAGTTGAGGTCTGAAGCGGACGCCATAAAATTTAATCGGTATTAATTTATTCTTATCTTATTTAATTTGTATTTCAGTATATTATACGAATATTTTGTTAATTGTGAGGTCTGGTAATTTTAGAAAATATCGTCGATGTATGACAAATGTATTACAAAAATAACTACATTTGCAACGGATAATATCGATGATTATGGCAACCTTTTGTTATCGCATTCGCTCAACGCAGAAAAACAAGCTGGTCAAGGTTCAAATACTGTTTACGGTCGGACGCGGGAACCAATTCTACGTTGACAGCCAGTATTTGGTTTTGACTGATGCGTGGGATAGTAAGCGACAGGCTGTTAAAAGCCGCTATGCCTTTACGGATGATTTCAGCGAGCAGCAAGGACGCGAATTGATGAAGAACCTGTCGGAACTGCGCAGTTTCATTCTCGGCGAAATGGCGAAAGACCCGGAACATGCGATGACGAAAACGAAGCTGGAAAAGATTGTTTATAATTTTCACCATCCGCGCAGCGCATCCGGCGGCCGCGGCATACGCAGTCGGGAATCGCTGACAGACTACATAGCCCGTTATACGCGTGAAATGGAGGACGGCACAAGGCTCAATATCCACAAGCTGCGCTACGGAGCATCGACAATTAAGAACTACAAAGGGTTTATCATTCAGTTCGACGAGTTCTGCAAGGCGAAGCGGAAGCGATTCGACTTTGGCGATATCGACCTGAAATTCTATGACGATTTCGTAGCGTGGTTTACAGCGAAGGATTATTCGATTAATACCATCGGCCGACACGTCAAGGAGCTGAAAATCATCATGCGGGCAGCGCGCGAAGAGGGACTGCACGACAACGGCTTGATTGAGAGCCGCAAATTCCGTGTGCTGACCGCTGATGTCGAGAATATCTATCTGACCGAATCGGAGATTCGAGCTATTGCCGACCTCGATTTATCGAACAATAAACACAAGGATATTGCCCGTGATATATTCTTGGTCGGTTGCTATACGGCACAGCGATTCAGCGACTACTCGACTATCAACGAAGGTAATATCCGCACGTTGGAAAGCGGGCAGCGGGTCATCGACCTCAAACAGCAGAAGACGGGCAATCACGTCGTCATTCCCATTCGGCCCGAATTGCAGGCAATACAGGACAAGTACGAAAACCGATTGCCGAAAGCCTACGAACAGAAAGTAAACAAATTCATCAAGGAGGTCGCACGAGAGGCGGGTATTACGGAGAAAATCGAAGTGTCATACGTCGAGAACGGGGAAAAGAAGACGCATCTAGTCGATAAATGCGACTTGGTAAAGACCCACACGGCACGCCGCAGCGGCGCGACGAACATGTATCTGGCAGGCATTCCGACCATCGCCATCATGAAAATCACGGGCCACAAGACCGAACGGGAGTTCATGAAGTACATAAAGATCACCGAGGAGCAGACCGCCATGGAGTTGATGAATCATCCGTATTTCAGCGGCAGGTAATTCGAAATGCTGCCGCCGTAAAATTTACGACAACAACAAAGTGTTAAACAAATTTCGGTATGGACGATTGCCACTCCGATTATTCGCGAATAAATTGTAACTTTACAGAAAATTAGAGATATATGACGGTTGAGGAACTGACAAACATACTCGATTCATTACTGACTCTGCCTGCGGAAACGGAGGTGGTAGAATTCAAGAGAGCCGAACGCAATTTCGACGATCGGGATTTGGGACAATACTTTTCAGCATTGAGCAATGAAGCCAATCTGAAGGGCATGTCGCGCGCATGGCTGGTTTTCGGCGTGGAGAATCATACGCACGAGGTTGTCGGCAGCCAATACAAGAATACCCGTCCGGCGCTCGATGCGATGAAGAAAAAGATCGCCGATCAGACTACGGGTCGGCATACGTTCGTCGAGATATATGAATTGCGGTACAAGAACGGCAAAAGAGTTGTGATGTTCGAAATACCGCCCGCTCCGCAGGGTATTCCGATTGATTATCAGGGCCATTATTACGGTCGTGACGGAGAATCCTTGCAGGCGTTGGGTATAGAAAAAACAGAGAGAATAAGAAATCAAGCCAAATTGAAAGATTGGAGTGCGGAAATAATCGAAGACGCCTCATTGGAGGATTTGGATTCGGCGGCTATTGCCAAGGCAAGGGTGCTATACACGGACGCCAATAAAGACAAAGCTGACGAGATTGCATCGTGGGACGACACAACCTTTCTGAACAAGGCGAAAATCACGATTCGGGGAAAGATTACCAAAACGGCCGTGGTGCTGCTCGGCAAAGAGGAGAGCGAGCATTTGATCTCTCCCGCTGTCGCCAAAATCAAATGGATTCTGCGCGGACAGGATAATATCGAGCGCGATTACATGATTGCCTCCTGCCCGTTCATTCTGGCTGTTGATAGAATATACGACAAGATTCGCAATCTGAAATACCGCTACATCAATCCGGAGCACAAGACGCTTTTCCCCGAAGAGATCGACACCTATGAACCGTATGTCATCCGCGAGGCATTGAACAACGCCATCGCCCATCAGGATTATACGCTTGGCGGCCAAATCAACGTGGTGGAATACGACGACAAACTGGTGTTCTCGAACAAAGGTTCGTTCATTCCGGGCAATATCGAACGGGTGCTTATCAGCGATGCCCCGGAGGAAAACTACCGGAATCAGTTTCTAGTAACGGCCATGGTCGGTTTGAAAATGGTCGATACGATCGGCAGTGGCATCCGCAAGATGTACAACTACCAAAGACTGCGACTATTCCCTCTGCCGGATTACAATTTGGCCGACAACCGCGTCGAAGTTACCATAACGGGCAAAATCCTCGACATGAACTACGCCAATATTTTGGCTGGAAATAGCGATTTGAACCTGCTCGACATTGAGCTGCTGAACCGCGTGCAGCTGGGGAAACCGTTATCCGACGAAGAGATTGCCCGATTGAGGAGCAAACGCCTGATCGAAGGCCGTAAGCCCAAAGTCTATATTGCGAAACATATCGCCCAGAAAGTAGGACAAAAGATTGAGTATTCGGAGCATAAGGGACTCGGAAATAAGAGTTGCGAAGAGTTTTTGATGACGGCATTGCGCGATCACAAATCATTGTCGCGCAAAGAAATCGACAAACGACTATGGAATCTTCTTTCCGACCTGCTTACTGACAGACAGAAAAAAGATAAGATTACGAATCTTTTGGCAAAATTAAAGAGGCAGGGCAAGATAAGAAACGAATCGCAAGGCCCGAATTCAGATTGGTTTATTGTTTAAATTTTACACGCTTTTACACGCTTTTTTACATGCTTATTTCTTTTTACGCTTCGTTTATATGTTGTATATTAGGTAATTAAAAGCGTGTAAAAATGTTTGGGTAGAGAGAAAATATACCCCCCCCCTAAAAGGATCGTAATAAGGATTAAAAATATAGATAATGCCCCGTCGTCGCAAAATAGGAATCAAGGCTTCCGAACTGGCATGCTTCGACACGCTGGTTGAGGAATTGCGCACCCGGCCGGAGTTTGCAGACTTCGACCCGGCAAGTTTGCGCGTGTGGTCATACGAGAATTACGAACCGACAATCCGAAATATTGCGCGGGTTATCCGTCATTTCGATTATTGGCTGGCATCGCATCGAAACGAAATGTTTCTCACGACACATTCGGGCAGCAGGTTGTTCTGCAAGAAGGATTTGGCCGAGGCTTTGGGTGTTGCGCGTCCGACGCTCGACCGGTGGATTGCGAATGGCTGGCTGGAAGAATGTACCGTGTGCGTATTTTCGAATGGCGAAAGAAGTTATTCGGCGGACGCGGTGCGCAAAGCATTGGAAAAATTAAGATAAAACACGGAAAACAGGTTTGTTTCGGAGGGCGGCTTTAATCGAGTCCGCCTTCTTTTATTTTGTCGAAACAATCACTTTACATACTGCGGCCAAAACGAAAAAAAAGAAGCAATTCGACGCAATACGTACAGGGAAAATCCGGGACCATCAGCCGGCTGTCCGCTACTGTCCGCTTATGTCATCCAAGTGTCACTATTCTGTAACACAATTACTTATTTCGGATAGGTTTGATAAATGATTTTCTTTGCGGTATCAAACCGAATGAACCATGGCAAAGGAAATTTATCTAAACGGCATGACTGCCGACCAACTCTCGGAGATGATTCGGGAGTCCCTGCGCGACGAGCTGCGACAGCTGCGTCCCGTACAACCTAAAACCGACACGAAGTATCTCACGCGGCATGAAACAGCCCGTCGTCTGCGCATCTCGCTCGTGACGCTCACCGACTGGGTGAATCGTGGTAAAATCTGCGCCCACAAAATCGGTGGGCGTGTCCTGTTTCGCGACAGCGATGTCGAAGCAGCTTTGAATCGAATCGTTCCCATTAAATAATTCAGTGAAAGAATAAATATTTCTCTTTTCACTGAACATAGATATTGTTATGAAAACGATTCATGCTATCAAGCGCCTTTCGATTAGGGCCTATCTTGCCGAACGGGGTTTGTACCCGACCAAAGACAATCCGCGATATGGACTTTATCTTTCACCGTTGCGCAAAGAACATACGCCGAGTTTCAAGGTGGACTACGTGCAGAACTTATGGTATGACTTCGGGCTGGGTGCGGGCGGTTCGATTGTCGACCTTGTGATGCGATTGGAACGGTGCGATTTTGCGCAAGCCGTCCGGTTGCTCAGCGGCGGTGAGAGAACACCGATGGTCGTTCCCGTGCCGTTGTCGGTTCCGCCGACCGTTTCCGCGCTCCGCTTGCTTTCCGATATCCCGCTCCGCCATCCGGCATTGGTCGGCTACCTTTCATCGCGGGGAATCGACTCGGCAATCGCATCGGCCTGCTGCCGGGAAGTACATTACACCGTCGGCGGACGCTACTATTTCGCTGTCGGATTCCGCAACGATGCCGGCGGCTGGGAGCTGCGCTCAGAACGATTCAAGGGGTGCGTGTCGCCAAAACACATTACCACAATCGACAACCGTTCCGATGCCGTCGTCGCATTCGAGGGATTTATGGACTTCCTCTCCTACCTTTCGATAAAACCAGACGAATGGCCGCATATCGACGCTGCGGTGTTGAACTCAGTTATCCATCTTCCGAAAGCGATTCCGTTTCTCGGCCGGCATGCGACGATTTATGCGTTTTTCGATAACGATGAAGCGGGACGAAAAGCCACGGCCGAGTTGAACCGGTTATGCCCGAATAGCACCGTCATCGACCGGTCGCATCTTTATCGGGAGCATAAGGATTTGAACGAATATTGGCAGGCGAAACAGTCCCGACCGCATATTGCTCCCAAGCGCAAGCGAGGTATGAAAATGTAAGAAGGCAAGTTTGTGTTTTTGTCAGCCAAAAACTCGCCATGCGGCTCTCATCCCGATGGTCTAACCCCTAATATCGAATCCATGCAACACTCCAAACATACGGGCGGACGCCCACCGCTGGGCAAAGCCCGCAAACAGGAATACCGCATAACCCTTCGTCTCGACACGGAGCACAAACTACGCTTGCAAGCATTGGCCCGTGCTGCCGGACGGCCGCGTACCGAAGTCCTCCGCCAGCTGATAGCCGCCGGTCGTGTGCGCGAGCGTCTGCGCCGCGAACATCTCGACTTCATCTCCCAACTCAAAGGCATGGCCCGCAACCTGAACCAACTAACCCGCCTTGCCCATGCGAAGGGATTTACGGGAATAGTGTCGCGTCATGCGGCTATTGTGGCAAATATCGAAATCCTGTTGAAGAATCTTCGCGATGATCGGTAAAATTATCGCCGGATCGTCATTCGCAGGAACGGTCGGATATGTCGTAAAGAAGCAATCACGAATATTGGCGGCCGAGGGCGTAACCCCGCCGAATGTTCGGGAAATGGTGCAGGACTTCAAAGACCAAACCTTACTGAACCCTCGGTTGAGAAATGCAGTTGGGCATATATCCCTTTCGTTTTCATCGAAAGATGCGCCGTGCATGACAGATGCGTTGATGACACAGATTGCCCAAGAGTATATGCAGAAGATGAATATTACCAACACGCAGTATCTTTTGGTGCGTCATCTCGATCAACCGCATCCGCACTGCCATCTGGTCTATAATCGAGTGGGAAACAACGGGCAGACCATATTAGACAAAAACATCAAAATCCGCAATGCAAAGGTTTGTCGCGCATTGACCGAGAAATACGAGTTGCAACTTGCGCCGGGCAAAGAATCGGTACGTCGGGAACGCCTGCGGGAACCCGACAAAACCAAATACGAAATATACGACGCAATCAAAACGTATTTGCCGAATTGTGGCAATTGGAACTACTTGGAGCTTCGGCTGAAAGAGCGAGGCATTAGTATGCGCTACAAGTATTGCGGTTCAACCAATCAAAAGCAAGGAGTGCTGTTCAGCAAGAACGGATTCGAGTTCTCAGGCTCAAAGATAGACCGACAATTCAGCTATTCGAAGCTGAACCGACACTTTACGCAGACACAGCAGCAAACCCACTATCGGGCTACCCTTGCAAAGGGATTCCATGCGGCCATAGGCAATTATAGGTCGGCATACACCGCCCTATTCGGCAATATGGGCGGTGGAGGGAATAAGGGCCAAACGGATGCAGGTTCGATAAACTTCGGCGGCAATATCGGTGCATTGACGTTGCCGCCCAACGATTCGTCCGTCGGATTGTCTGCGGCCCAGCTGCAACGCAAGCCCGGCGAAAGTCCCGAAGAATATATCGCCCGCATTACGGCATTGCTCAATACCGTTGCCGAAGCGATGGCGATAGCAGCGATGGAGCGGAAACGCCGCCTGCGCGAACGCAAACCCAAAATGAAATTATAACCCTAAAACAAGCAACTATGAAAGAAAACGATATGATGTCTTACGAAATGTACGAAGATTTCAAGGAGACGATGGTAAAGACAATCAAAACCGAACTGTCGACGAAGAATAGCCAATCGACCGATACGGATTTGCCGCAACTCATACACTCGGAATACGAACGCAACAGAGAGGCGATAGCCCAACTCTCCGAAAGACTGGAAAGCATCGAACGAAACAACGCAAAAACTCTAACCAGTATGGAAAATTTACAGGCATCTGTCGATGCAATCGAAATCCCTGCCGAACTGCCGCCGAGAATCGTGCAGCACAGAATATCGCTCACCATCGAATCGAAAGGAGTATTCTGGGCGATGATAGGAATGATGACGACAATCGTGCTGCTGAGTACGGTGCTGTATTGGACTGCGAAACCGAACTACAACCGCATCGACAACGACCTGAAATACCGCTATATCAAAATGAAAGGCGAAGCGACACCCGACCGCATTGCCGAACTGGAAGACCTATTCGAACTACACCGCGACAACGCAAAAATCCGAGAGATGAAAAGAGATATCGAAGAATATGAACGAACCATTCGCCAAAAAGTCATACTCGAAGAACAGGTGAGGCTCAAAGAACGGGAAGCCGAGGAACTCAATGGTAAAGCAGCTAAATTAAAGAGAGAGCATTGATGTGCACCCCAAAGTTTGGACTGATTAATAATTCAGATAGCATGAGCTCGGTATTGTACCGGGCTCATGTTGTTTAATGCGGTCTTTATTCGCTTGTTATTGTAGTAATTTATGTATTCCTCCAGTTCCTTGC